>Ga0081540_1000025_pt1 | contig 157742 bp, 138 predicted proteins | sample TabmetS2T1R1_FD_71024 | JGI IMG/M metagenome (GOLD analysis project Ga0081540, IMG submission 71024) | Tabebuia heterophylla rhizosphere microbial communities from the University of Puerto Rico - S2T1R1 | ecosystem: Host-associated > Plants > Roots > Rhizosphere ... | reverse complement strand
GGGCCCTCCCCAATCAGGGGCCCGGGGGGCCCGCCGATCGAGCCGAGCTCGCCCCCGGCGACTCGGCGCTCGACGTCTGCTGCGGCACCGGCGACCTGGCGCTCGAGCTGGCCGGCCGCGTCGCCCCCGGCGGCCGGGTCGTCGGCTGCGACTTCTCCGAGCCGATGCTCGACCTCGCCCGCGAGAAGGCGGCGTCCCGCGGTGCCGAGGGGGTGCGCTTCGAGTGGGCGGATGCCCTGCAGCTTCCCTACGACGGCGAGCGCTTCGACGCGCTCACCGTCGGCTTCGGCGTCCGCAACCTCGCCGATCTCGACCGCGGCCTGCGCGAGATGGCGCGGGTGCTGAAGCCCGGCGGCCGGCTCGTCATCCTCGAGATCACGAAGCCGACCCGGCCGCCGCTCTCCTGGTTCTTCTCGCTCTGGTTCGACCGCATCGTGCCGTTGCTCGGCGCCTTCTCGGCCGATCCCGAGGCCTACTCCTACCTGCCGCAGTCGGTTCGCAGCTTCCCGAGCCCGCACGGGCTGGCCGAGAAGATGGACGCGGCCGGGTTCGAGCGGATCCGCTGCACGGTCCTCGCCGGCGGCATCATCGCGATCCACAGCGGCGCCCGCGGGTGACCCGGCGCTCGGCCGTACCGCCGCCGGTGACGGCGGTACTCGACGCCTCCAGCCGCTGGCTTCCGACCCGGATGGGCGAGGTCGAGGACGGCCTGCGGGCGCAGATCGCCGATCATGGGGAGCTGCTCGGCGCCGACGCCGCGGCGACCCTTGCGGCCGGCGGCAAGCGGCTGCGGCCGATGCTGGTCCTGCTCTGCGCCGGCGAGGAGGGAGGCGAGCAGGCCGTGCGGGCGGCGACCGCGATCGAGCTCGTCCACATGGCGACGCTGGTCCACGACGACGTCCTCGACGAGGCGCCGCTGCGCCGCGGCGTCCCGACCGTCGCCGCCACCTCGGGCCGGGCGCGGGCGATCTCCACCGGCGACCTGCTGCTCTCGCGCGCCTTCGCGCTGCTGGCCGGGGCGGGAGACAGCCGCGCCGTGCGCCTGCTGGCCGAGGCCGCGGTAGCACTTGCTCGCGGCGAGCTCGCCCAGCGCCACGACGCCTTCGATGTCACGATCTCCGAGCAGCGCTACCTCGAGCGCTGCCGGCTGAAGACGGCGACCCTGTTCGAGTGCGCCTGCCTGCTCGGCCGCGACGACGATCATCTGCGCCGCTTCGGCTCCGAGGTCGGCCTCGCCTTTCAGCTGCTCGACGACGTCCTCGACGTCAGCGGGCCGCCGGAGCGGACCGGCAAGGCGCGCGGGACCGACCTGCTCGACGGCACCGTGACGTTGCCGCTGATCGAGGCGATCGCCCTCAATTCCGGCATCCGCGACGTCGACCTGCAGGCTCTCGACCCCGATTCGGCGGCGGCGCTCTGCGACCGGATCGCGGCGACCGGGGCGCTGGACGCGGTCCGGGCGCGGGCGCTGGAGATGGTCGCCGCCGGCAAGGACGCCCTCAAAGACGCCCCCTTCCCCCCCGAACAACGCGACCTCTTAGCCCTCGTCGCCGACGGCGTAGTCCAGCGCTACAGCTGAGCCGCAGGGAAGATATCGGCGCCTTGGGCGCCTTTGTCCACCCATGGTGGCAAAAGGCGACCCAGGCGATTTCATGGACGCGCGGGTGGCCGCAATCGCTCGGGAGCAGCACGGTGTGGTAGCGACGAGGCAGCTTCTTGGCGCCGGGATGAGCCGCTCCGCGATCTCGAAATGGGCGGGTAGGGGAAAGCTCTATCGACTCCACCAAGGCGTCTATGCAGTTGGGCACACTGCGCTCAGCCGCGAGTCGCATTGGATGGCCGCGGTCCTCGCCTGCGGCGACGGGGCGGTTCTAAGTCACATGAGCGCGGCAGTGCTCTGGGAGCTGCTGAGACCCGAAGACGGCCCAGTCGACGTCTCCCTACCCAGACATTCCGGTCGGAGTCGCCGCGACGGCATACGGCTTCACCGCTGCATCTCGCTCACCGACAACCGTGGGGCGCTTTTGTCCACGGGGGGTGTAGAAACGCGCCCCGCCCCGCCCCTGGTCACGGAGCGGCATGGGATACCGGTGACCTCCGTCTCTCGCACCGTCGAGGATCTGCGGCGTGCGGGATACCCGGAGCGATGGGTGCGTCGCGCTCAGCGGCAGGCGGAGCTCGCGGGTCATCGACTCGACCGCCCGCCGCGGCGTACGCGCAGCGACCTCGAGGACGCCTTCCTCGCCTTCCTGCGCCGCCACCGCCTCCCACTCCCCGAGATCAACGTCAAAGTTGGGCGTTGGGAGGTGGACTTCGTCTGGCAGGCCGAGCGCCTTGCGGTCGAAACGGACTTCTACGGCACCCATCGCGGCTCCGTTGCTTTCGAGGATGACCACCAGCGCGAGATGGATCTTCGCCGCTTGGGCTACGCCGTCCACCGCTATACCGGAGCCCAGCTCCGCAGCTACCCAGCCGAGATAGCTGCTGAGCTGGGCGAAAAATTGGCGTCGCGGTACGTCCCTGAATCCTCAGGGGTTGGGCGCCGCTAGGTGTAGCTACTCACCACGTTGTTCATCCGGGCCTCCTTGAAGGCTGGGGGTGCGACCCACCCACCCCAAAGGAGAACCCGGATGAAGCTCCACGCTAATGCCCGCACCTGTCCGAAGAGCAGGCGTCTGCTCGTAGACCGCATCGAAGGAGGATGCTCGCTGAGGTCGGCGGCCGAGGCCGCCGGCGTCAGCGAGCGGACCGCGGCCAAGTGGTTGGCCCGTTGGCGGGCGGAGGGAGAGGCGGGCCTCGAGGACCGCAGCTCGGCACCGAGGCGCAGTCCCTCGCGCCTTCCGGACGACCGCCTGGCGGCGATCGAGGCCCTGCGGCGGCTACGGATGACCGCCGCGGAGATCGCCGAGGTCCTCGGCATGGCGCTCTCGACGGTCTCGAGGTGGCTGCAGAAGATCGGGCTCGGCAAGCGCAGCCGCCTCGCTCCACCCGAGCCGCCCAATCGCTACGAACGCAAGCGGGCGGGCGAGCTGATCCACGTCGATGTCAAGAAGCTCGGCCGGATCAGCCGCAAGGGCGCCGGACACCGGGTCACCGGGCATCGCGGGAGCCAGTTCAAGGTCGGGCCCAAGCGACTTGGCGCAGCGGGCTGGGAGTTCTCCACGTCTGCGTCGATGACGCCACCCGCCTTGCCTACGCGGAGGTGCTGCCTGACGAGAAGGGAGCCACCGCAGCAGGCTTCCTGCGCCGGGCCGTCAGTTGGTTCAAAGGGATGGGGATCGTCGTCGAGCGGGTGCTCTCCGACAACGGCGCCTGTTATCGCTCTGAGGTCCATGCCAAGGCCTGCTCGGAGCTGCGGATGCGTCATCTCTTCACCCGCCCCTGTCGGCCGCGCACCAACGGCAAGGCGGAGAGATTCATCCAGACCCTCACCAACCGCTGGGCATACGGAGCGATCTACGGCTCCTCGGCCGAGCGCACCGCGGCACTACCGGGGTGGCTCGACCACTACAACTTCAGGAGACGACACGGCTCCCTTGGTCACAGGCCGCCCGTGGCTCGGCTTGCCGAGCTGGAACAACGTGGTGAGTAGCTACAGCTAGGCGGTCTGCTCCGTCGGCCGCACCAGCAGCTCGTTGATCGCGACGTGGCGCGGGCGGGTGACGACGTAGGAGATCGCGTCGGCGATGTCAGTCGACTGCAGCCGCTCGACGTCGGCGAAGCGGGATTTGATCTGCTCGAGGATCTCGGGGCGGTTGTGGCTCGAAAGCTCCGTCTCCACCGCGCCGGGCTCGATCAGCGAGATGCGGACATGGCGCCCGGTGACCTCTTGGCGCAGCGACTCGCTGAAGGCGCCGACCCCGTGCTTGGTCGCGTTGTAGACGCCGCTGCCGAAGCGGGCGACACGACCGGCGACCGAGGAGACGTTGACCAGGTCGGCGACCCCGCGCTCGCCCGCCGCCGCCTCGAGCAGATGTGGGACGGCGGCATGCGAGACGTAGAGGAGGCCGAGCAGGTTGACCTCGACCATCTGCTCCCATTCCTCGACCGGGGCGTCGACGATCGGCCCCAACAGCATCACGCCGGCGTTGTTGACGACGACGTCGAGCTGGCCGAGGCCCTCGACAGCCTTGGCGACGGCGCTCTCCGCCTGAGCACGATCGCTGACGTCGGCCTCGATCGTCACCGCCCTGCCGCTGGCCAGCTCGATCTCGCCGGCCAGGGCCTCGATGCGATCGCGACGACGAGCGACCAGCGCCACGGCGGCTCCCTGCGCGGCGAATGCCCTCGCGGTCGCTTCGCCGATGCCGCTGGAGGCCCCGGTGACGAGCGCCGCGGCGCCCTCGAGGCTGGCGCTCATGCGAAGTCGTCGGCGCCGATCAGATCGGCGTCGAGAGCGATGACGAAAGCCTCGGCCATGTCCTTCATGTTGGCATGCTCCAGTGCCCGCAGCTCGTCGGCGAGCTCGTGGGCGCCGAGGTCGAGCTGCTCGTCGAAGGCGTCGATCTCCTCTTCGCCGTGGACGCCCTGGCAGTACCACTCGCACTCGGGACAGCGACGCCAGATCCGCCAGTGGGCGCGGTCGCCCGCCTGCTCCCAGCAGGTCGGCTGCACCAGGCAGGACCCGCATCGAGGGCAGATGTGCAGGTCAGCGGCGTGCTTGGTGCGGTGGCTCGGCTCTCTCATCTCTTCCATATCGAACCCGCAAGGGAAGGACTTGATCCGGACCTATTCGACGCAGACGCGACAAAACCCCACTACCGGGTACATAAAAAGTCCCTTAGAATCTGATCCAGCCGCCGCGCAGCCCCGTTACCATGGGGGAAATGCTCGGAAACATAGGACCCCTCGAGATCGGCATCGTCCTCATCATCGCCCTGATCGTGTTCGGGCCGAAACGGCTGCCGGAGCTGGGCAGCAGCCTCGGTCGCGGCATCCGCGAGTTCAAAGAGACGGTCACCGGCGAGCGCAAGGACGACGACGAGGACGAGGTCAAATCCCTCCACGCCGCGGAAGCGACGACTCCAAAGCCGCCCGAGACCCCCGTGGCATCGGCGCCGGCTGAGAAGACCGACGACCGCGGTTGAGGCAGCCTGGGATGCCCCGCCGCGTCAAGGCGGTCTCCCATGACGATCGCCTCAGCCTCGTCGAGCACCTCGATGAGCTCCGCGCCCGCCTGATCGTCTGCCTCGTCGTCTTCGGCGTCGCCCTCGCGCTCTGCTTTTGGCAGAACCACCTGCTGCTCGAAATCGCCGGCGGCCCGCTGCCGGAGGGCCACAAGAAGCTGATCACCTTCGGCGTCACCGAGCCGTTCACGACGACGGTGACGGTCGCCGCCTACGGCGCAATCGTGCTCTCGCTGCCGATCTGGCTCTACCAGCTCTACGCCTACGTGCTGCCGGCGTTCTCGCCGAGCGAGAAGCGGGTGATCCTGCCGATCCTGCTGCTCTTCCCGGCCCTGTTCATCGCCGGGCTCGCCTTCGCCTACTTCGTCGTCATGCCGGCCGCGGTCAAGTTCCTGCTCAACTTCAACGACACCCAGTTCAACGTCCAGGTCCGCGCCCGCGACTACTACAGCTTCTTCTCGATGACGATGCTCGCGGGAGCCCTCGTCTTCCAGCTGCCGTTGGTGATCCTCGCGGTCACCCGGCTCGGGATCGTCAAGGTCGAGCAGCTCTCGAAGAACCGCCGCTACGCCTATCTGGTGATCGCCGTGATCGCCGCCGCCCTGCCCGGAGTCGACCCGGTCTCGATGATCATCGAGATGGTCCCACTCCTCGTTCTCTTTGAGTTGAGTATCTTGATCGCAAAGGTTCTCGGCAGGCCGGGTGAGAAGCGGGGAGGGGTGGCCGAGCCCTCGCCCCAAGAGTAAGAGGCGATGGCCAAAGGCGGCAGCAAAACCGATAGCGGCGAGCACCGGATGGTCTTCGACATCCGCGGCAAACGGCGGCACGTCGTCAAAGTCGTCTACGCGATCCTCGCGATCCTGATGGGTCTGAGCCTCTTCCTCGTCACCGGCGCGATCAACGTCAACACCCTGTTCGGCAACGGCGGCGGCGAAAGCGGCAGCGGCGCCAAGATCTACGAAGAACAGGCGCAGCGGATCGAGCGGAAACTGGTCAAGAGCCCGGAAGACCCCGAACTGCTGCTGGCGCTGAGCCGGGCCCAGCTCAACGCCGGCAACCAGTCGGTCGAACAGACCTCGGAAGGGCAGCTGGCCATCACCGAAGAAGCGGTCCAGTGGTACCGCGAGGCGAGCGAATCGTGGTCCAAGTACCTGGCGGCGACCGACGAACCGAGTCCGAGCGGCGCGCAGTTGATCGCGCCGACCTTCGTGACCCTGGCCGAATCCGCCCCCAGCGCGCCCCAGTTCGAAGAAAACATGACCTTCGCTGCGGAAGCGCAGCAGATCGTCGCCGAAAAGCGGCCCAGCCTGAACTCGCTGAGCACCCTGGCGATCTACCAGTACTTCGCCTTCGAACCGGCCGCCGCCGAAAAGACCCGGGAAGAAGCGATCGCGCTGACCAATGGCAAGTTCGAACGAGAAAACCTCGAAAACCAGCTCGACGAATACAAGAAACGCTCAGCCGAAGCCGAAAAGCAGCTGAAGGCGCTGGAAAAGCAGAACAAAGAACTCGGGACCGGAAAACAGGCGCTCGAAAACCCGCTCGGCGGCCTCGGCTCTCCCAGCCTCGGCGAATAGATGGGCCGCGAAGGACTCGAACCTTCAACCTTGAGCTTAAGAGGCTCCTGCTCTAACCAGTTGAGCTAGCGGCCCGGGGCTGGCAAGTATAGGAAGACCGCGGCCGAGGGGTGGCTGCGGCGGCCTACTCGGAGCGGCAGAACTTTTCGACGTTGCCTTCGATCAGGGTGCCGTCGGAGAAGGTGAAGCCGCCCTGGGTACGGAGGATGTTGTCCGAGCAGCGCGCCGAGACGTAGCTGCGGCGCTTGCCGCCGGCTTCGTAGCGGCGGCCGACTTCGGCGTCGAGGTGGGTGAGCGAGCCGAGGCCGGCGGCGATCGGCGGCAGTTCGATCGTCACCCGGTAGCGGTATTCGCCGCTGCGCTGGGTGATCGGCGCGACGATCGCGAGGGTCTGGGTCGCCGGCGAAGTGAACTGGGCATGGAGGACGACCGCCGGGTGGCCTTCGACCCGCGGGGCGTTGAAGATGGTCAGGTCGGAGCTGGCCGGGACGGCGGCGCCACCCGGCAGTGAGACCAGCGCTTCGACGTGTCCACGGCCGACGATCGCGCTGCCGCAGAGCTGGCGCGCTTCGGCGACGCCGGCGGCGGCGATCCGTTCGGCGGGGCAGGTCGGCAGGCCGTTGACGTCGAGGCGGCCGTCGCGGTCGAAGTCGAGGACCACCCGCTGCAGCGCCAACGGCCGCCCGCCGTCCCTGGCGTCGATGTCGAAGTGGCCCTTGAACGAGATCGGCGCGTAGTGGGATCGCGGCAGCGTCCGCGGCGTGAAGCCGCCGTTGGCGTGAAGGATGAGGTTCTGGTAGGCGACCAGGGCGCCGCTGGCGCTGCCCACCCCGACGAGCGCCACCGCGCAGGTAGCGAGGACGACCGATCTCAGCGGGGGGTGTGACACGGCGAGGTGAGCGTGGCCGGGAATAAGTCGCCGTTGGCGAAGGAGAGGGAGCCGTGGACCTGGAGGCGCCCGCCAGAGCAGTAGGCGTTGATGTAGCCGACCTCCTTGCCGCCCCGCTTGAAGGTCCGGCCGAGGGTCGCTTCCGCCAGCGTCGCCGAGCCGTAGCCGTCGGCTATTTCGGGCAGCGTCACCTCAGCCCGGAAGCCGTAGCGCCCGTGGCCGACCTTTTCGATCGTGATCGGGACCAGCAGCGCCTTCGGCGCCGGCACCTTCTCGTAAGCTTGGGCGATCAGCGTCGGCCTGCCGCCGGCCTTGGGGCCGTTGAAGAACGACAGCGGCGAGCTGATCTCGGTCGTCGCCTGTCCCGGCAGCGTCACCTTCGCCTTGCCGACGCCGGTCCCGACCAGCGCCCCGGCGCAGCGCTTGCGCGCCACCGAGGGCGTCGTTTCGGCCAGCTTCGCCATCGTGCAGACCGGCAGGCCCTTGGTTTCGACGAAGCCGTGCTTGTCGAGTTCGAAGATGATGCTGCTCAGCACCGCCGGCTGGCTGCCGTCCTTGTTCTTGATCCGGGTGATGCTGCTGAGGGTCACCGACGAGCCGCCGTGGGCCGGCAGCTCACGCGGCATCAGCGTCGCGGTGGCGCTGACCACGGTGTTTTTGAATTCGCCGGTCAGCGCGTAGGCAGCGGCGCAGCTGAGCAGGCCGATCGCAAGCGCGGCGAGGACCAGGTTGCGGACCCTGCCCACCCGTTACTTGCCCTTGCAGGTTTTGAGGATTTCGCCGTGCATCGAGGTCCCGTCGACGAAATGGACCAGGATTTTGGCCTGCAGGTGCCCGTCGGGGCAGCTGGCGTTGGCATAGCTCAGCCGCTTGCCCTTGAAGGTCCATTTGCGGCCGATGTTGAGGCGGCCGCTCTTCGGCACGCCCGAGCCGCCGGCGATCCTCGGGATTTTCGCCACCGTCTTGAAGCCGTAGCGCCCGTCGTGGACTTTCTGGATCTCGACCGGGACGATGTAGGTGGTCGGCGCCGGCACGGTCAGGTAAGCGTGGGCGAGCACGGTCGGGTTGCCGTGCATTTTCGGGCCGTTGAAGAGGATGATCGGCGAGGAGGCCGGGATCGGTTTCGATTCCGGGAAGTAGACGGTCGCGGTGCCGAAGCCTTCGCCGACGATCGCATTCGGGCAGGATTTGCGCGCCCGCGCCGTCGTCGTCGCCAGCAGCTTCCCTTTGGTGCAGACTTCGAGGCCGCGGGTCTCGACCGCGCCGTGCTTGTCGAACCAGATCGTCAGTTCGTCGAGCGCTGGCGGAATCGATCCGTCGTCGGTCGAGATCGAGCCGTGGCCGTGCAGCGTGATCGGCGCGAACTTGTGCTTCGGCAGCGTCGTCGGCGTGAAGCCGCCATCGCCCTTGACCACCAGCGGCCCCAGGCGCAGCACGATCCCCCCCGCCGATGCAACCGCTACGAGCACGACCAAGATCCCTGCCCCGACCGCGGACACCCTTAACACATTCTTCCGCATAGTTTCGCTCCCTCCCGTTCCTGACCAGCCAAACTACCACGAGTGGGAAGCAGGACGAGCAGGGGGCAAGCACGGTCCAGGCGCTCGAACCCGAAGCGCCGCCGTGCCTGGGCGACGCTGGCGGTCACCGGGCTGCTGCTCGTCGTGCTGGGCGCGATCGGCACCGGGGTCGAGGGCAAGCTCGACCCGACCACGCTCAACATTCCCGGGACGACCTCGTCGAAGGCGAACAAGATGCTGCGCGAACACTTCGGCGACTCGGCCCCGTTCGCGATCCTCCTGCAGGGCCCGCCGAAGGCGATCGACGAACAGGGGCCGAAGCTGGTCCACGCGCTGCGCCGCGAGGCGGGCGTCACCACGCTCTCGCCCTGGGACCGCGGCAGCGTCACCCCGCTGCGCCCCGAGCCCGACCGGGCGCTGATCCTCGCCGACTTCCACACCGACATCAGGACCGCGGTCAACGACACGGTTCCCGAACTCAACGAAATCCTCGAGCAGCACGTCCACGCCCCCGTGCGGGCGACCCAGTCCGGCTTCGCGACCCTGACGCGGGCGCTTCAGGACGAGTCGATCGCCGCCTCCGAGCGCGGCGAGCTGCTGGCGCTGCCGTTCCTGCTGATCGTCCTGCTGATCGTCTTCCGCTCGCCGATCGCCGCTGCGATCCCGCTCACCTTCGGCGCCGTCACCGTGGTCGCCTCGCGGGGGGTCCTCTACTTCTTCACCTCGTGGTTCGACATCGACGCCTTCGCGCTCGTCGTCTGCACGATGATGGGGCTGGCGCTGGGGGTCGACTACGCGCTGCTGATGGTCTCGCGCTTCCGCGAGGAGCTGGCCGAAGGGAGGGAGCCGTTCGAGGCCGCCCGCCGGACCCGCCGCACCGCGGGCCGGACGACGATGTTCGCCGGCAGCACGCTGATGCTCTCGATGCTGGTCTCGCTGTTCATCCTGCCCGGCTCCCTGCTCGCCTCGCTGGCCGGGACGGTAGCGATGGTGGTCGTGCTCAGCGTCTCGGTGGCGACGATCGTCGGGCCGGCCGTGCTCGGCCTGCTGGGGCCCAACGTCGACCGCTGGCGAATCGGCCCGGCGCCCAACGGGCGCTCGCGCCTGATGGCCTTCGTCAACGCGGGGCTGAGGCGGCCGATGGTGGCGGCGCTGCTGATCGGCGGCGTCCTGCTGCTCCTGGCGTCGCCGGCGATCGGGCTCAAGACCGGCCCGCCGAGCCCTCAGCAGCTGGCGAAGGACGCGCCGGCGCGCAAGGACGCCGAACTGATCGACCGCTCGATCGGCCCGGGCTACGACGCTCCCTTCCAGGTCGTCGCGGTCAGCGACGACGGGCCGATCACCGACACGAACAGCATGGATGCGCTCGGCAGGTTCCAGCAGCGGGTCGCGAACCTGCCCGGGGTGCGGACCGTGATCGGGCCGACCGAAGTGACGAAGCGGGTCGAACCGCTGCAGGAACTCGGCAACGCGGTGCTCGCCTCGGAAGGGAACATCGGCGCCGTCAAGCAGCTCGGCAAACTCGGCCGCAGCCTCGGCACCGCGGCCGGCGGTGTCGCCGAACTGCGGGACGGGATCTCGGAAGCGAGCGCCGGCGCCGGCCTGCTCGCGCTCGGCTCCGACCGCGCCGGCCAGGGGGCGCAGCAGATCGCCACCGGCCTCGGCCGCGCGACCGCCGGCAGCGTCCGCGCGATCGACGCGCTGGAAAAGTTCGCCAAGGGCTCGAAACGGCTGGCGGAAGCCGAGGGAACCGCGGTGACCGCGGCGTTGCAGCTGAAGCTGACGATCCGCGGCACGTTGATCCCCAACCTCCGCAACAACGCTCTGCGCCGCTCCGAAGCCTTGGAACAGGACCTCTCCGAGGACGCCAACAAGAAGATGCCGCAGCTGATCGCGCCGGCGAAGGAAGCCGAAACTCAGCTGAAAGCGGCTCTCACTCAGCTGCAGGGAATGACGGTGGGGAAATCGGATCCCAACTACGCCGCGGCGCTCGAAGCGGTGAGGAAAGCGACGGCGGCGGTGACCGGAACCGACCCGGTCAGCGGCGCGCCCTACGCGTCGGAATACGCCGGCCTGCCGGCCGAACTGGAAGCGCTGCAGGCGCGCCTGCTCGATGACACCGACGAAGCCAGCAGCATCGTCGCCTTCCTCAAGTCCGAACTCCAGCTCCTCGAACGCCTCTCGAGGGGAGCCGAAAAGCTGGAAGAAGGGCTGCGCGAAATCCACACCGCCGGCAACAAGCTCGCCGGCGGCGCGGCGAAGCTCTCGACGGCTTCCCAGACTCTCGGCGACGGCCTGGCGCGGCTCAGCACCGGCGCGGTCGCCCTGGTCGGCGGCATCGACCGGCTCGGGGGCGGCGCCGAAGCGCTGCAGACCGGGCTCGCCGAAGGCGCCGAGGAAACCGCGCCTCTGGAGAGCGGTCTCCACGAAGGCAGCGTCCAGGTGCTCGAAGGCAAGTCGCGGATCAACCGCCAGGCGCGGCAGGTGCGCGAAGCCTCTCCCGGGCTGTTCAGCTCCGGCTACTTCGTCCTCTCCGCCGTCGATGGGGCGCCGCCGCGGGCGCGGGCGGCGGCCGGGGAAACGATCGACCTCCGCCACGGCGGCCAGGCGGCATCGGTGCTGGTCATCTCCAAGTACCCGTTCAACTCACCCGGCTCGATCGCCCTCAACAAGACGCTCGACAAGAAGGCCGAATCGCTGAGCGAAAGCTCGGGCCTCTCGGCCGGCGTCGCCGGCGGCGCCGCCCAGCTCAACGACTACAGCCACGTCACCCGTGAACGGATCCCGTTCGTGATCGTCGGCATCACCCTGGCGACCTTCCTCGTCCTCGTCCTCGTTCTGCGGGCGATCCCGCTGGCGGCGATCGCGGTCGGCCTCAACCTGCTCACCGTCGGCGTCGCCTTCGGCATCCTCACCCTGCTCTTCCACGTGCCGGAAGACTGGCCGCTCGGGGGGCACTCATACGTCGACGCGGTTGGGGCGACGATCATCTTCGGCCTCATCTTCGGCCTCTCGATCGACTACGCGGTCTTCCTCCTCAGCCGGATGCGCGAGCACTACGACCGGCACGGCGACAACGAGGCGGCCGTCCGCTTCGGCCTCGAGAAGACGGCGCGGGTGATCACCGGCGCGGCGGCGATCATGCTCGCCGTCTTCATCGTCTTCGCCGGGGCGCCGATCGCGACGGTCAGCCAGCTCGGTGTCGGGCTGACCGTCGCGGTGATTCTCGATGCCACCGTGGTGCGGATCGTGCTGCTGCCGGCGCTGATGCTGCTGATCGGCGACCGCGTCTGGTGGCTCCCGCGCCCGCTGGCACGGGTGCTGCCAAAGCTCAGCATCTGATCCGCAGGGCTACTTCTTCGTTTTCGGTTCCGGCTTCTGCGAGCACTTCTGGGTGTAGACCGGGTTCGAGGTCTGCCCGTCGAGGAAGGTGAAGACGGAACGGACCTTGAGCTTCTTCGAAGCCGGGCATTTGGCCGAGATGAAGCTCACCGGTTCGCCCTTGTACTTGTACTTCTTGCTGATCTTGACGTTGAAGTCCGTCAGGGCGCCGGCGCCACCGGCGATCAGCGGCACTTCGACGTCGAGGCGCGGGCCGTAGCCTTCCTTGTTGTAGTTGCTGACCACGCCGGTCAGGACGAGCGTCGTCTGCACCGGGGTCGTCGCGTACGTGTGGAGGAGGACCGTCGTCTTGCCGCCGGTCGGCCTGCCGTTGAACGCCGTTACGGTCGCCGGCGCCGGGACCAGCCTGCCGCCGAGATTGATCTCCGCCTGGCCGGTTCCCGAGCCGATTTTCGCGTTGCCGCATTTCTGCAGGGCAACTTCGGTCGAGGTGTTCTGCAGCAGCGCCGCGTCGCAGGTCGGCACGCCCTTGCTGAACACCTTGGCGTTCTTGTCGAAGTCGATGACGACGTGGGTGGTCGGGCTGGGGAAGCCGCTCGGCGAGCTCGTCGTCAGCTGGGTGGTGACTTCGAGGCTGCCGGGCGTGAAGGTCTTCTTGTAGAGCTTGCTCGGGCCGATCACTGCTCCGATCGCCTGAGAGTTGCCGTCAGGGGCGGAAACCGGTGCCCCGACCGGCCCGGCGATTGCCACCGAGGCCGCGATCGCGGCGGTCGCGGCTACCGCGGACCCCACGATCAAAATTGAACGTTTGCGCATTGAGTCGCTCCTCCGTTTGGAAATTGGTGAGGCGTCTCCCACAACTCCTAACCACTCCGCGCCGCCAGAGTATCGCGTTGATTTCCAGTTAAGCCCCTGCTGCGCACGAATTTGGCGGGAGACGCTCGGATACGATCGTGCCGTCCGTTCCACCGGGTCGGAGGGGCCGGGGAACGAAGCGACACGACCCGTGGCTGCCAAACCCTTAGGCGAGGAGAAAAGGTCGGCTCCGAGCCGAGGGACCACTCCCGCGCGAATCGCGGTCATCGCGGCCCTGGCGGTGGCGGTCATCGTGCTGGCGATCGTCCTCCTGGGCAGCAGCAGCGGCCACCAGTACACGCTCGTTTTCCAAAACGCCGGCCAGTTGGTGCCGGACAACCAGGTCCTGATCGGCGGCTCGCCGGTCGGCTCGGTCGAAAGCATCGACCTCAGCGACGACAACCTGGCCGAAGTCCACGTCGAAATCGACCAGCAGCTGCATGAAGGCTCGACCGCGGTGATCCGCGCCACCTCGCTCTCCGGCGTCGCCAACCACTACGTCTCGATCAGCCCCGGGCCGAACAGCAGCCCGGCGCTCGACGAAGGAGCGGAACTGGGCCTCTCGGCGACGACCACGCCGGTCGACATCGACCAGTTCTTCAACACCTTCCCGCCCCCGGTCCGCAAGGGCCTCGCCAACTTCATCAAGGGCAACGCCTCGATCTACAGCGGCCAGGGAGAAGCGGCGAACAGGGCCTACAAGTACTTCGGGCCGGCGCTCAACCGGACCAGCGCCTTCGCCGGCGAACTGAACGCCGACCAGCGGCTGTTCGAACAGTTCATCGTCAGCTCGGCGAAGCTGACGACCGCGGTCGCCGGGCGCGGCGAAGCGCTCTCGAGCGCGATCTCTCACGCCAACACGGCCTTCAACGCGATCGCCGATCAGAACGTCGCCTTCGACCAGACCCTGCGCCGGCTGCCTCCCGTTCTGCGGCAGTCGAACACGACTTTCGTCAACCTCCGCGCCGCTCTCGACGACCTCGACCCGCTGGTCGAAACGGCGAAGCCGGCGACCAAGAACCTGGCGCCGTTCCTGGCCGAACTGCGGCCGGTCCTCTCCAAATTCATCCCCTTCACGAGGAATCTGAAGCTGACCGTCGATCGGCCCGGCAAGGGCAACGACCTCGCTGAACTGCTGAAGATATTGCCAACCGTGCAGAGCCTCGCCTCGAAGGCGTTCCCGCACTCCGAAGAAGCGATCAGCGCCTTCCTCCCCGACCTCACCGAGTGGCGCACCTACACGCCGGACTTCTACAACGCGCTCGGCAAGCTCGGAACCGCCGCCGGCTACTACGACGGCAACGGTCACTACGTGCGGGCGACCGTCTCCGCCCTGAACCTCTTCGACTACAACGCCGGTCAGCTCGAACCGATCGGCAAGAACGAACAGCTCAACGCCTTTGGCTCGGAAGCGCCGGTGCGTAAGCCCTGTCCCGGCGGCGCGACCCAGAAAGCCTCCGACGGCTCGAGTCCGTTCACCAACCCACCGTTCGCGGGGAGCGGCGTCAGCTCCTCGGCCTGCAACCCATCCGACGCCCCACCGGGCCCATGAGGAGCAGAGCGATAATCGCGACGGGCCTGGTCGTGGCGGCGATCGTCGTCATCGTCCTGCTGGTCTCCGGCGGCGGCGGCTCGAGCAGCGGCTACCAGGTCCGCGCGATCTTCGACAACGGCGCCTTCATGGTCAGCGGCGAGCAGGTGCGGGTCGCCGGCGCCAACGTCGGCGAAATCGAATCGGTGAGCGTCTCCCGTCCTGGCGAACCGGTCGCCTACCGCGACGGCAAACCGGTCGCGGTACCGGGCAAGGCGATCATCGTCATGAACATCAGCGACCCCAGCTTCCAGGATTTCCGCAGCGACGCGAGTTGCCTGATCCGGCCGCAGTCGCTGATCGGCGAGAAGTTCGTCGACTGCCGGACGACGCTGCCGCGGGCGCCGGGCTCGCCGGCGCCGCCGGCCCTGAAGAAGATCGAATCCGGCCCCGGCAAGGGCCAGTACCTGCTGCCGCTCGGCAGCAATGGGACCAGCGTCGACCCGGACCTGATCAACGACATCAACACCCTCCCCTACGCGCAGCGCTTCCGGCTGATCCTCAACGAACTCGGCGCCGGGCTGGCCGGGCGCGGCGAAGACATCGAAGTCCTGGTCAAGCGCGCCAACCCGGTCCTGCGCGACGTCGACCGCCTGTTCGGGATCCTCTCCTCGCAGCGCGACCAGCTGGCGCAGCTGGCGAGCGACTCCGAGGAAATCCTCGGTCCGCTCTCCCGCGAGCGCTCCCACGTCGCCGGCTTCCTCGCCAACTCCGGCGCGGCGGCGGAAGCGAGCGCCGAAAAGGGCGAGCAGCTCGAAGAATCGCTGCAGAAGTTCCCCCAGTTCCTGCGCGAGTTCCGCACCACGATGGTCAACCTCAAGGGCTTCTCCGACGCCGCCACGCCGGTCTTCGAAGACCTCGGCGAGGCGGCCCCGTCGCTGACCGACGCGACGCGGACGCTGACCCCGTTCTCGGAAGCGACGACGGTCGCCCTCAAGAGCCTCGGCAACGCCGGCGAAGCGTCGGGGCCGATCTTCGCCCAGACCGACCCGGTGGTCCAAAAGGCGGGCGAACTGGCGAAGTCCGGTGTTTCGCCGACCACCGAACTGGCCAAGCTGCTGACCAACATCAAAGCGACCGGCGGCTGGAACGGGCTGGCTGAATTGATCTACAACTCGGCCGCCTCGTTCAACGGCTTCGACCAGTACGGGCACTTCGGCCGCACCCTGGTGACGCTGACCAACTGCACCGACTACGAAGCGAACTCGCACGGCCTCTCCGGCTGCTCGTCGCGCTTCAACGGGCCGAACCACTCCGAAACCGCGAGCGCCAGCAGCGTGATCGCGCTGCTCCGCCAGCTGCAGAGCAGACAGCTCGAGCAGTCCGGCGGCACCAGCGCCGGCTTCGGCCCAGCGACCGGGCTCGGCACCGCCGCCAGCACCGAAGGCGAAAGCGGGCTCGGCGAAGCGTCGAGCACCGAAGGCACCGAACCACTCCTCGACTACCTCCTCGGGCCATGAGCAGAAACCGCGGCGGACTCCAGGGAATCGCGAGCAGCCCCGTCCTGGTCGGGGCGGTGACGGTGCTGGTCGTGATCGTCGCCGTCTTCCTCGCCTACAACGCCAACAACGGGCTGCCGTTCGTCTCCACCTACGACCTGAAGGCGCGGGTGCCGAACGCCGACGCGCTGGTCAAGGGCAACGAGGTGCGGATCGGCGGCGTCCGCGTCGGCATCGTCAAGTCGGTCGTCCCGGTCCAGCTCGAAGACGGCAAGGTCGCCGCCGAACTCTCGCTCAGCCTCGACAAGAACGCCGAACCGCTGCCGGTCGACTCGACGATCATGATCCGGCCGAAGTCGGCGCTCGGCCTCAAGTTCCTGCAGATCACGCCGGGCGACTCCTCGCAGGGGTTCAAGGCCGGGGAAACGATCCCGCTCGCCGCCGCCAAGCCGGAACCGGTCGACATCGACGAATTCTTCGACATGTTCGACAAACCGACCCGCGACGCGATCCGCCAGAACCTCGCCGGGTTCGGCAACGCGCTCGCCGGCCGCGGGCCGCAGCTGAACGAAGCGCTCGGCTCGCTGCGCCGGGCGGTCGAATTCGGCGAGCCGGCGCTGCGCTCGATCGTCGCCCCGGGCACCGACTTCGCCGGCTTCTGGCGGGCGCTGGAGGCACTCTCGGCGACGGTCGCCCCGGTCGCCGAGACCCAGGCGAGCATGTTCGTCGCCCTCGACCGCACCTTCGCCGCCTTCGCCCGCGTCGCGCGGCCGTTCATCCAGGAAACGATCGAAAAGAGCCCGCCGACCCTCGACACCGTCAACGCCGACCTGCCGGCGATCAACCCCTTCCTGCACGACTCCGCACGCTTCTTCGCCGCCTTCCAGCCAGGCGCCAAGGCGCTTGCCGAAACCTCGCCGGTGATTGCCGAAGCCCTGCACGCCGGGGTGCCGGCGCTGAACGGGACGCCGGTGATCAACAGCCAGCTGCAGCCGACTGCGGAAGCGCTGCTTGCCTTCCAGCAGGCGCCGGGGGTCTTCAACGGGCTCAACCTGCTCACCGACACCAACCGGATCCTGAAGCCGGCGTTGAAGTTCATAACTCCGGCGCAGACGACCTGCAACTACCTAACGCTCACCTTCAAGAACCTCGCCAACTCCAACAGCCAGGGCAACTCGAGCGGCAAGTGGCTCAACTTCATCTCCTACGAGCCCCCGGAAGGTCCCAACGCGGAGGCGGGGCCGTCGTCCGCGCCGGCGAACGGAGGCGGCCCCCAGAGCCGTGACAACCACCTGCACTTCAACCCGTTCCCGCAGACGGGCGCGGCCGGCCAGCCGAACGTCTGCGAAGCCGGCAACGAGAAGTACATCGCCGGCAAGACCGTGGTCGGCAACACCCAGGTCTGGGGCACGACGACCCGCGGGCAGGTCGAAAAGAAGGAAGGCAGCGAATGAGTCGCCTGCCCGAGCGAGATCAGCGCGCCCACACCGGCAGCCGCATCACCTGGCGGCCGAGCAACACGCTGATCGCGATCATCTTCATCCTCATCTTCACGATCGGGCCGTACCTCGCCTTCACCGGCCACGTCCCGTTCACGAGCTATGGCTACGAAGTCAACGCGACCTTCGCCAACTCGGCCAACATCGCGGTCAACTCGCCGGTGCGGATCGCCGGCGTCGATGTCGGCAAGGTGGTCTCGAGCGAACGCGACGGCGACGCGACCAAGGTCACCTTCACCGTCGACGGCTCAGGCCGGCCGATCCACGACGACGCTTTCGCCGCGATCCGGCCGCGGATCTTCCTCGAGGGCAACTTCTTCATCGAACTCGATCCCGGTAGCCCGAGTGCGCCGGAGCTCGACTCCGGCGGCACGATCCCTGTCAGCCGCACCTCGACCGCGGTCCAGCTCGATGAAGTCCTGACCGCGCTGCAGTCGCCGGTCCGCGCCGACCTCAGCCGCCTGCTCGAGAGCTATGGCACGGCACTGACCAACAAGCCGACGGCCGCCGAAGACAAGACCCAGCTGCCCGAGGTGAAAGGCAGGTCCGGCGCCGAAGCACTCAACGGCGCCTTCAAGTACGGCGGCGACGCCGGCCGCTACAGCGCCCAGGTCACCAACGCCCTGCTCGGCACCGAAGCGCGCGACCTGCAGCGGTTGATCGCCGGCTCGGAGCGGACCTTCTCCGCTTTTGCCAGCAACCAGTCCGCCCTGCAGGGCCTGATCGACAACTTCAACGTCTTCACCGGAGCGCTGGCGAACCAGTCGGCCAACCTCTCGACGACGATCCACCTGCTGGCGCCGACGCTGAAGGTCGCCCATTCCTCGCTGGTCAGCCTCAACCGCACGCTGCCGCCGCTGCGCACCTACGCGATCGAGCTGACGCCGGCGGTCGCCGAGCTGCCGGGGCTGATCAGCGCCGGCGAACCGTGGCTCGCCCAGGTGCGGCCGCTGCTCTCCGGCAAAGAGGGCGGCGGGCTGGCCAAGCTGCTGGCCGAATCGACTCCTGGCCTGGCCGGCGCCGCCCAGGCGGGCAAGGAAGTGGCGCTGCCGCAGCTGAACCAGCTCAGCCTCTGCACGAGCAAGGTCTTCGTCCCGACCGGGAACCAGGTGATCAACGACCGCTTCAGCACCGGGGTGCCCAGCTACCGGGAGTTCTTCTACCTGCTCACCAACCTCGCCGGCGCTTCACAGAACTTCGACGGCAACGGCCCTTACGTGCGCGCACAGGTCAGCGGCGGCTCGACGCTGGTCGGTGAACCGAACCCTGAAGGAAACCCCGCCACGTTCAGCGACCAGATCAACTACGCGCACGTCGTCAACCCGCCGATCGGCAACCAGCCGCTGCTCGGCAAGCAGCCGCCGTTCAAGCCCGAAGTGCGCTGCAACACGCAGCCGGTCCCCGACGTCAACGGGCCGCTCGGCCAGGTCGGGTCCCCGACTCCCTCCGTCGCGGGGGTGAACCCATGAGCGCTCCGGCCGAGAAGACCAGCCGCTGGCGCCACTTCCGGGCCTGGCTCAGCCGCCAGGCTCGCGGCCACCGCAAAGACACGATCGCGATCGTCGTTCTCGCCATCGCCGGCGTCGTGATGATGCTCGGGATCTTCACCCAGCAGAAAGCCTCGCTGCCGGCCTGGCTCCCGTTCGTCGGCGAAGAATTCGAACAGATCTCGGCCGAGTTCGCGACCGCGCAGGCGGTGACTCCGGGCCAGGGCCAGTCGGTCGACATCGCCGGCGTGCAGATCGGCAAGGTCTCCTCGGTCGACCTCGAAGACGGCCACGCGGTCGTCGGCATGGACATCGAGCCGAAGTACATGGAACTGATCCACCCCAACGCGACCCTCCTGTTGCGGCCGAAAACGGGGCTCAACGACATGGTCGTCGAGGTCGAACCGGGCACCGGCAGGGAGCCGATCGAAGACGGGCATGAATTCACCCTCGCCCAGACCGAACCGAACACCAACCTCGACGCTTTCCTCGCCAGCCTCGACGCTGACACCCGCCAGTACCTGCAGCTGCTGGTCGCCGGCGGAGCGCAGGGGATCGGCGGGCGCGGCAAGCAGCTCGGCAACGCACTGCGGCGCTTCCAGCCGTTCGTCCACTACGTCGCGAAGCTGAACAGGGCGGTCGCCGCCCGCCACGTCGCGCTCGCTCGGGTGATCCACGACTTCGGCCTGCTGACGACCGAGCTCGGCCGCCACGACTCCGAGGTCCGGCGCTTCGTCACCTCCTCGGACGCGGCGCTCGGCAACTTCGCCAACCAGCAGGCCTCGATCCAGGAAGCGCTGCAGGAGTTCCCGGCGACGCTGACCGCCGCCAAGGCCGGTCTGGCGAGCTCGAACCGCTTCTCGGAGGCGGCGTTCCCGGCCCTGACCAAGTCGATCCCGCAGGCGCAGGCGCTGACGCCGGCCTTCAAGGCGACCGAGAAGATGTTCCAGCAGACGACGGTGCCGATCCGCGACCAGATCCGCCCGTTCACGCGTGAAGTGCGCCCGGTCCTGACCCACGCCAACGAAGCGTCGGGCCCGTTCAGCAAGACCGTTCGCAACTTCGGCAACGCGCTCGGCGGGCTCAACGCCTTCTTCAACGTGCTCGCCTACAAGCCGAAGGGCGCGAATGCCCAGAGCTACCTCTTCTACCTGCCGTGGGCGAACCACGACTTCAATGCGGCCTTCAACCTCCAGGACGCCGGCGGCCCGCTGCTGCGCGGCATGGTGATGGTCACCTGCACCGGCTCATACCTCGCATATGGGGTGACGGAAAACGAATTCACCCCGAAGCCGTTCCTGAACACGCTGCTGCAGCTCGTCGGCGTCCCCCGTGCCAACGAAATTCCCGTTCCGATCGGGAAGAAGTCGAAATCGGGCCACTGCGAAGAAACGAAAAGCGGCAAGTGAGCAAGAAAGCCCCCAGCACCACCCAGCTCCTGGTCATCGTCGGCTTCGCCCTGTCGTGCTTCGGGATCCTGCTCTTCCTCTGGGTCACGTTCGGCGGTCCGACGCCGTTCAAGGCGAAGCCGTACCAGATCAAGGTCCCGTTCGATGAGGCGACGCAGCTGGCCGAACAGTCGGACGTCCGCATCTCCGGCGTCAACGTCGGCAAAGTCCAGGCGATCGAACTGGCGCCGAACGGCAAGCAGGCGCTGGCGACCGTCGACATCGATGACAAGTACGCGCCGCTGCCGGAATCTACGCGGGCGATCCTGCGCACGAAGACGCTGCTCGGCGAGACCTACATCGAACTGACGCCGGGCTCGCGCAATGGCCCGGAACTGGCCGACGGCGGCACCGTGCCGGAGGCGAACGTCGCCCAGTCGGTGCAGCTCGACGAGATCTTCCGCACCTTCAACCCGGAAACCAGGGCCGCCTTCCAGGAATGGATGCAGGAAGCCGCGGTTGCGATCAACGGCCAGGGTCAGAGCCTCTCCTACGCGATCGGCGAGTTCGAACCGACCTTCCGCGAATTCGAAAAGCTGTTCCGGACTCTCGACACGCAGCGGGTGGCGGTCAGCCAGTTGTTCCGCAACGGCGCCACCACCTTCAACGCCCTGCGCGGGAGCGAAGGGGAGCTGGCGAGCTTGATCCAGAGCTCGAACCGTGTCTTCCAGACGGCGGCCGCGCGCGACCGCGACATCGAAGCGCTGTTCAGGGCCTTTCCGACCTTCCTCGACGAGTCGCGTCTGACGACCGCCCGGCTGAAGACCTTCGCCCAGAACACCGACCCGCTGATGAAGCAGCTGGTGCCGGTGGCCGAACAGCTGTCACCGACGCTGATCGCTTTCGGCCGCCTGGCGCCCGAAGCGAAGGGCCTGTTCGAAGGGCTGATCCCGGTGATCGCCCGCGCGCCGACCGGGTTCCCGGCCCTGCGCAAGATCTTCCGCGACGACTTCCCCCCGCTGCTGCGGGCGATCGACCCGTTCGTTCGCAACCTCAATCCTCTGTTGACCGGCCTCGGCCTCTACGAGAACGAGATCACGTCCTTCTTCGGCAACATCACCGCCTCCACCAACGGCGAACTGCCGGTCGAAAACGCGCAAGGCGAAAGGCTGCACTTCTTGCGGACCCTGGGCCCGCTCAACCCGGAAACCGTCTCGACTTACCCCAGCCGGTTGTCAATCAACCGGACCAGCGCATACAGCCCGCCGCAGTGGGCGAAGGACCTGCTGGCCGGCCTGCCGGGCTTCGACGTTCGTCAGTGCTCGTCGGGCATCTCCGCTGGCCTCGATCCCGAAACCCCGAAAAATCCGAAATTCCAGGAACGGGCTAAAACGAGAAAAGAAGAAGGCGAACCGCTGAGCGAAGCGGAAATCCTCAAAAACTCCGAAAGCCTCTTCAACCGGATCAAGAAGTTCGCCTTCGCCGAACAGACGAGCACCTCGACCGTCCCCGCCCCGGCCTGCAACCAGCAGGCGCCGATCAAGTCGATCTACGGCAGCGGCGAAGCGACCCTCTACCAGCACACCTTCGAACAGACCGGCGAATGAGGGCGCCGCGGTCCGCGGCGCCCGGCTTTGCCTAGGCCGGCTCGTAGGTGAGGACGAGGACGCCGTCGCCGCCGACGGCTTTCGAGTCGGTGAGGCGGAGGGTCCGCTTGTCGTCGAGGTCGCCGAAGAGGCGCTTGCCGGAGCCGAGCAGGACGGGAAAGACCATCAGGCGGAGCTCGTCGATCAGGTCGTGCTCGATCAGGGCTTGGACGAGCTGGGCGCTGCCGGCGACGAGGGCGACGCCGTCGATCTCGTCGCGGAGCTTGGCGATCTCGGTGGCGAAGTCGCCGGAGAGGATCGTCGTGTTCTCCCAGTCCGCCTGCTCGAGGGTGTTGGAGAAGACGTACTTCGGCATCGTGTTCATCCGCTCGGAGAAGCCGAACTCGTCTTCGCGCGAGGGCCAGGCGGCGGCGAAGCCTTCGTAGGTGCGGCGGCCGAGCAGCTGGACCTCGGCCTCGAAGACCTCGTCGAGCTTGAATTTGTTGCCCTCCTCGCCGCGGTCGAAGGCGAAGGTCCAAGCTTTGTGCTTGAAGCCTTCGTCGCCGCCCGGCGCCTCCATCACTCCGTCCAGCGAGACGAACTCGGTTGCCACGATCCTGCCCATGCTGTCCTCCTTGAAGTCGGTCTGGCCCAGAATTTCTAAGCCCTTTTACCCAGACGACGAACTTCTGGGGGCGAAATCGACAGGGCGCGAAGATTTTGCAGATCCGCGACACACACGCGACATTTTGTCTGCGACGCTGTCAGGATGGAGTCGATGCGACGGAGCTGGACCGACGAGCGCCTTGACGATCTCAACGCGCGGGTCGATCGGATCGATGCCAAGGTGGATCGAATCGACGAGAAGGTCGATCGAATCGAGGCCGACATGCGTGCCGGCTTCGAGGGCCTGTATCGACTGATGATCCAAATTTCCGCAATTGTGATCGCGGCCCTGATCGGCCTTATCGCCACGATCAGCAGCGTGGCAATCACGCAGCTCTAAGGTCAGCCGCCGAGCGGCGAGGGCGGGATCTCGGGTTCGCCCTGGACCTCGGGGATCACCATCCCGACCTCGTCGACGAAGCACCAGGACCAGTCTTCGCGCGGCTCGATCGAGCGGATCAGCGGGTGGCCCGAACCGGCGGCGTGGGCGCTGGCGTGGCGGTTGGGCGAGTCGTCGCAGCAGCCGACGTGGCCGCAGCTGAGGCAGATGCGGAGGTGCAGCCAGGCGCCGCCCGTCGCCAGGCAGTCCTCGCAGCCTGCGACAGACTCCGGTAGCTGGGTGATCTGAACCTGATCGAGGTGCGTGCAGTCGGCCATCGCGCTCTCCCTCCGTCGTGGGCTTGGGCCGACTGTACTCGGCCATGCGCCTTGGCCGGCCGGTCCGATCGCTAGAAAGGCGGCCTGGATGGAGGCCCATCGGGCATACGAGCGCTTCGAGAAGGGCAACGAGGCGGGCGGGGAGGAGCTGCCGCGCTTCGCCCGCCAGGCGGCGGTCGTGGTGGCGGTGATGGCGGCGTTCCTGGCGGTCGCCACCTTCCTCGCCAACGAGTCGGTGAAAGAGGTGATCACCGGCGAGACGCACCGGGCCGACGCCTCGAACCAGCTCGAGGCCAACATGCTGAAGATCGAGGTCACCGAAGGTGACTCGACCTTGCTCGAGGTGCTCGGCACCGGTACGCCGGCGGAGCAAGAGGCGGCGGCCCACACCCGCGCCCACGAGGCGAAGGTGATCGAGGAGCTGCAACCGGCCGACGCCCGGCTCCGCAAGGAGATCGCCGCCCACGACGACGAAGTCGACCACGCCAACACCCAGCACCTCGACTACGAGCTTGCCGAGGTCGGTCTGGAGGTCGGGATCGTGCTCGCCTCGGTCGCGATCATCACCCGCCGCCGCTGGTTGATCCTCGTCGGCGGTGCGGCCGCCACGGCCGGCGTCGTCCTGATCGCCGTCGGGCTGCTCCTTATTTAGGCGGAGGGTCGAGCGACACGAATTCGAGCGGAAGTCGGCACGCGCGCGTCTTGTTCGGTCACACCGGCCGCCGCAGGATCGACCGATGCCGAAGAAGGAGAGGAAACGGGGCAAATCGCTGCCAGTGAGGGCGCCGGAATGGGAGCCGATCCTGAGCCTTGCGTCCGACCACATCGACGACTTCATGTGGATGTATTCCGTTGAGCTCACGGACGGAACTCGGCTGCAGGTCTACAAGCACTACTGGACCAGGAACGTCCTCCATCTCGACAACGAGGGCCGCGCCTTCGTCGATATCGGCGGTAATCGCTACGAGGAGGTTGCCCCGAGCCGGCTGCTTTCCAGAGTTCTACGAGGGGGCTCCCTCTCTGAAATGCCTGCTAGTTTTGTGGGACATAATTATGCGATCGGCAAAAGCGAACTCCAATGGACGCGATCAGCGACCAGACACCGGATTGGGCGTGAGCGCTCATGCCATGTCATTGAGCACTGCGGCCTTTGGCTCTGGAGGAGAGCGGTACCGCAACCACCCGACTTTGGCCACCGCCAGGACCGGATTCTGTTCTTCGGTGACGACGCTAGCGGGGAACCGCTTGAGGTCTTCGCGACTGAGTCGGCAGAGGGGGAGATCCTTGTGATCCACGCGATGGCGCTGCGTGATCGGTATCGGGGCCTATACGAGGAGGCGAAGCGATGGCGACGATGAAAAATGCTGAAGGAAAAGTCTTGAGGCTGAAATCCGGAGAGGTCGTTACTGACGAGCTCGCCGAGAAGCTCGCCGATGAGGCCGAAAGGGGCTACGACCTCTCCGAGTTGACGCGCGTGTACGTCGGCCGGCCCTCACTGGGGGATAGCGGGATCTCGCCGCGGGTCAGCTTTCGAGCTCCCCCAGAGCTTTTCGAGCAGGCGCAGCGGTGCGCCGACAAGGAAGAGCGTTCGCTCAGCGATCTCGCTCGCGAGGCGCTGACGCGCTACCTCGACGGATAGCAGCCACCGTTGCCCCTGCACCAGCGGTACCGTGTCGTCCATGGAACGCGACGCGGCGCTCGATGCGGTCTTCATGCCGGTGCGGCCGCCGAGCACCTTCGAGGAGACCGTCGAGCGGCTGGGGACGGCGATCCGGCTCGGCTTGTTGCTGCCGGGGAGCAAACTGCCGGCCGAGCGGGAGCTGGCGCGGGAGCTGAAGATCTCGCGCTCGACCCTGCGGCAGGCGCTGACGGCGCTGGTCCAGAGCGGGCACCTGGTCTCGCTGCGCGGCCGCAAGGGCGGCACCTTCGTCGCCGAGCAGCCGCCGCTGACCGACCACGACGGCGACGCGCTCGACCAGGAAGCCTGGTCGGTGCTCGATTACCGGGTCGCGGTCGAGACCGGCTCGGTCCTGCTCGCCTCGGAGCGCAGCGAGGCCGAGCAGCTGGACCGGCTCGAGGAGCTGGTCGCGAAGATGGACGAGGAGCTCGAGGACTTCGGCGAGTACCGCCGCACCGACACCCGCTTTCACCTCGGCATCGCCGAGGCCGCCGCCTCGCCGCGGCTGATCAGTGCGATGACCGACGTTCAGGGCCAGATGTCGGATCTGATCGCCCAGATCGCCCACCCGCCCGAGGTGCTGGCCCGCTCCAACGAGCAGCACGGCCGCCTGGTCAAGGCGCTGCGCAAGGGGGACGGCCCGCGGGCGGTGAAGGTGATGCGCGAACACATCGAGGGCACCGAGCACGTCCTCGCCGGCCTGCTGCCGGCGCCCCTGCGCCTGAGCGCTCCGGTGTCCTGACCGCGAGGTTGCCGTTCAACCCGCATGGCGGGTTCAAATGCAACCTCGGTCAGGCGCGGATCCGCTCGCCCTTGGGGTCGAAGAGGGGCTCGGCAGCGACCTCGCCGCAGACCCAGCGGCCGAAGATCTCGACCTCGACGGCGGTACCTGGGGCCGCTGCCGCGGGCGGCAGGTAGGCGTAGGCGATCGAGCGCTCGACCGTGTAGCCGTACCCTCCGGTCGTCACCCGGCCGGCGACCTCACCACCGACCCGCACCGGCTCGTTGCCGAGCGCGATCGAGTGCGGGTCCTCGAGCGTCAGGCAACAGAGCCGGGTCCGCGGGCCCTCCCCCTTGGCCCGCTCGAGCGCCTCCTTGCCGACGAACCCGTCCTTGTCGAGCTTGACGCAGAAGCCGACGCCGCCCTCGTACGGGGTCTCGTCCGGAGTGATGTCGGCGCCCCAGACGCGGTAGCCCTTCTCGAGCCGCAGGCTGTCGATCGCCCGGTAGCCGCCGGCGACCATCCCATGCGGCTGCCCGGCCTCCCAGAGCGTTTTCCACAACTCCAGCCCGTACTCCGTCGGGCAGTAGATCTCCCAGCCGAGCTCGCCGACGTAGGTAACCCGCAGCGCCCGCACCGGCACGTTGCCGACCGTGGTCTCGCGCACGGACATATAGGGGAAGGCGTCGTTGGCGAGGTCGTGCGGGGTCAGCGGGTCGAGCACCTCGCGCGCCAGCGGCCCCCAGATCCCGAAGCAGGCCCAGGCCGAGGTGACGTCGGCGAGGCGCACGCCGCCGCCGGGCGGCAGGTGGCGGCGCATCCACTCGCGGTCGTGGTTGCCGAAGGCGGTGCCGGTGACGATCGAGAAGCGCTCCTCGGCGAGGCGGGCGACGGTGAAGTCGCACTCGATGCCGCCGCGGCTGTTCAGCATCTGCGTGTAGGTGATCTGGCCGGCGCCGCGGGCGACGCGGTTGTCGCAGAGCCCTTCCAGGTAGTCCGCCGCCCCGGGTCCTTCGATCTCGAGCTTGGCGAACGAGGTCTCGTCGAACAGCGCCACCGCCTCACGGGTCGCCCGGTGCTCGGCCCCGATCGCCGGCGACCAGTGCTTCGCCGACCAGCCGCGGGGGCGCAGCGACTCCTCGCCGGCGGCGGCGTTCGACTCGAACCAGTTGACCCGCTCCCAGCCCGATTTCTCGCCGAAGGCGGCGCCGTGGTCGCGGTGCCAGGCGTTGACCGGCGAGAGCCGCAGCGGCCGGCCGGCGCTGCGCTCGTGGTTGGGGTAGCGGATGTCGTAGTAGGTCTCGTAGTTCTCCTCGATCCGCGCGTGGGTGTAGGCCGGGGAGCGGTACTGGGCGCCGAAGCGGCGGATGTCCATGTGCCAGAGGTCGAGGCTTGGCTCGCCGTCGACGATCCACTCGGCGACGACTTTGCCGATCCCGCCCGCCCCGGCGAGGCCGTGGGCGCAGAAGCCGCAGCAGACGAAGAAGCCGGCGACCTCGCTCTCGCCGAGGCAGAACTCGTTGTCCGGCGTGAAGGCCTCGGGCCCGTTGATCAGTTTGGTGACGGTGATCTCTTTCATCGCCGGGACACGGCGCTTGGAGTTCTCGGTGATCTCCTCGAAGCGGTCCCAGTCCTCTTCCAGCAGGCGGCCGTTGAAGTCCGGCGGGATCGCCTCCACCCGGCCGGTTCCCCCCGGCATGAAGGCGGGGGCGCTGTCGCGCTCGTAGCCGCCCATCACCAGCCCGTCCCCGTCCTCCCGCCAGTAAACGAGCAGGTCGGGATCCCGCAAAGTCGGCAAGTGCCCCCGTAACCCCTCGCTGTTTGTAACCCTCTGGGTGACAAACCGCGAGGGGCTGACGGTCGAGGTCCGCGCCTCGCGGACGGCGTCGAGCGGCTGGGTGACGAGGTACTGGTGGGACATCGGCAGCAGCGGCACGCGGACGCCGGCCAGGCGGCCGATCTCGGCCCCGTACATGCCGCCGGCGTCGACGACGACCTCGGCCTCGATCCGGTGCCGCTCGCCGCCATCGCCGGACTCGACCTCGACGCCGCGGACGCGGTCGTCTTCAACCTCGATCCCGGTCACCCGGGTGTTGGTGAAGATCCGGCAGCCGCCACGGCGGGCGCCGTCGGCGAGCGCGTAGGTGAGCTGGGAGGGGTCGAGGTAGCCGTCGGTCGGCAGCCAGGCGGCGCCGAGCACCCCCTCGGTCGACATCAGCGGGAACAGCTCCTTTGCCTCCGCGGCCGAGATCAGCTCCAGCGGCAGCCCGAAGGTCTTCGCCCAGCCGGCCTGGCGGCGCAGCTCCTCCATCCGCTCCTCGCTGGAGGCGAGCCGGATCCCGCCGCATTCGACCCAGCCGGGATCGAACTCGGACTCGTCCTTGAGCCGCCGGTAGAGGTCGACCGAGTGCATCATCATCTTCGTCAGCGAGACCGAGCCGCGCAGCTGGCCGACGAGGCCGGCCGAGTGGAAGGTCGAGCCGGAGGTGAGCTGGGAGCGCTCGAGCAGGACGACGTCGTCCCAGCCGAGCTCCGCCAGGTGGTACGCCAGCGAGGTGCCGCCGACGCCGCCGCCGATGATGACGCAGCGGGCCGAGCTCGGCAGCTCAGCCCGCGGCACGGCCGGCCTCCTCGAGCAGGACCTTGAAGCGGGGGTCGGCTTCGGCGGCGGCGAGCCGCTCGAAGTGCTTCTCGGCGTACTCGGCGAAGTCGAAGTCGAGGTCGGAGAGGGTGCTCTGCAGGACGCCCCACATCGCCTCGCGGAAGTCGGACATGAAGCGCATCAGCCGCAATGCGGCAATCTGGCCGGCGGTCGCCGGCTCACCGAGGTAGGCCGCCAGGAGCTCCTCCTCGTGCTCGTCGCCGAGCTCGTTGTTGACCGCGAAGTTGCCGAGGTCGAAGTAGCGGTCGCCCATCCCGGCGTACTCCCAGTCGACGATCCTCAGGCCGTCGGGCGAGCCGATGAAGTTGGCGGCGAGCAGGTCGTTGTGGCAGAGAACCGATTCGTGCGGCCGCCAGCGCAGCGCCGTTTCGATCTTCGCCGCGGTCGTCTGCGAGCGCTCGTACGCGGTCGGCACCTCGCCGCCGCGCGCCCTCGCCTTCTCGGCGTAGTCCTCGACGATGCGGAAGGCGGAGAAGGTGGCGGCGACCGGGTCGCAAAAGTGGACCGCGCGCAGCGCCGCCGCAACCGCGGCCAGCGCCGCCGGCTCGCGCAGCGCCGCCGGCTCCATCGTCTCCCCCTCGACGAAGCAGGTGACCAGCGCCGGCGGGTCGTCGAGCAGCGCCGCGACCTCGGGGGCGACCCCGGCCGCCGCCGCGCAGCGGTTCGCCTCCGCCTCGCCGGCGCGGTCGATGCCGAGCGCCCCGGTGTCCTTGCCGGGCAGCCGGATCACCACCTCGCGGCCGCCGAGCCGGGCCCGGAAGTTGCGGTTGGTGATTCCGCCGTCGAGCGGCAGCGGCTCGCCTTCGAGGGGTCCGAGCAGGGAAATCAGGCGATCGAGGCTGTCTGACAGCGGCGCCAAGTGATTACCCAAAGATTTCTCCCGATCGGCATTGACAGGGTGTCCACGCGCGGCTTAGGCTCGCCTGGAACCTGATAGGTCGGTTCGGCACACCTTTTATCGCAACGTTCAGCACTTGGGAAGGAGAGGTTATGGAGGGCACCGCTACTACCCCGGACCGCGACGAACAACGTCTTGCGGAACTCGGTTACAAACAGTCGCTGAACCGGGCTTGGAGCGGGTTCTCCAACTTCGCGATCTCGTTCACGATCATCTCGATCCTCGCCGGCTGCTTCACGACCTATGGCCAGGCCTGGAACAACGGCGGCCCGATCGCGATCTCGATCGGCTGGCCGCTGATCTCGATCCCGATCCTGATCATCGGCTTCTGCATGTCGGAGCTGGTCTCCGCCTATCCGACCGCCGGCGGCATCTACTGGTGGGCGGGCAAGCTCGGCGGCCCGGTCTGGGCCTGGTTCACCGGTTGGTTCAACCTGATCGGCCTGGTCGCCGTCGTCGCCTCGGTCGACTACGCCTGCGCGACCTTCCTCAACGTGATCCTCGGCCTCTACGAAGTCAACATCTTCGGGATCAACTTCGGTGACGAAGCGCATGTGCTCAGCGAGGTCTTCCTCTTGTTCGCGCTGATCCTGCTGCTGCACGTGACGATCAACATCCGCAACACCCACCTGCTCTCCCGCATCAACAGCATCTCGGTCTGGTGGCACGTGCTCGGCGTCGCCGCGATCGTCCTCGTCCTCATCTTCGTCCCTGACGGCCACCAGAGCTTCAGCTTCGTCTTCGGCCACCGGATCAACCAGAGCGGCTTCAGCGACAGCATGTTCTGGTTCTACGTGCTGCCGCTCGGCTTCCTGCTGACCCAGTACACGATCACCGGCTTCGACGCCTCGGCCCACATCTCCGAGGAGACGCACGGGGCGTCGATGGCGGCGGCGAAGGGCGTCTGGCGCTCGATCTTCTACTCGGCGGTGATCGGCTGGATCGTGCTGCTGGCGATCACCTTCTCGGTCACCAACGTCGAAGGCGCCAACGAAGCGTTCGGGTTCGCGCCGACCCTGCTGGTCGAAGCGCTCGGTACCGGCTGGGGCAAGTTCGTCCTCATCATCTCCACCGCCGGCCAGCTCTTCTGCGGCGGCGCCTGCCTGACCAGCGCCTCACGCATGTGTTACGCCTTCTCCCGCGACCGCGGCTTCGGCAAACGGTTCTCGTCGAAAATCTCGACGGTCAACGAGAAGCGGGTGCCGATCTACGCGGTGCTGCTGATGGCCTTCCTGGCGCTGCTGATCACCTTGCCCGCGCTGAAGGGCAAGGGCAACGGCGAAGCGGTTCCGTTCGCCTTCTTCGCGGTCGTCTCGGTCTGCGTGATCGGGCTCTACATCGCCTACGTGATCCCGATCTTCCTGCGCTGGCGGATGAAAGACAGCTTCGAACCGGGCCCCTGGACCAACGGCAAGAAGTACAAGTGGATGAACAGCTTCGCGACGATCTGGGTGGCGCTGATCACGATTATCTTCTGCCTCCCGTTCACGCCGGAAGCGGTGCCGTGGAACGACGAATTCAGCTGGGAGGCGTTCAACTACGCGCCGCTCACGGTCGGGGTCGTGATCCTCGGCGCCGCGATCGCCTGGTTCGTCAGCGCCCGCAGGCACTTCACCGGCCAGGTGCGCGAGATCGAAATCGAGGAAGCGATCGGCGTCCCGGAAGAGACCGGACCCCACGCACCGTGAGCGTGGCGGCGTAACGTTCCCGGCGTGACGGTCGATGAGCTGAGGAAGGCGGTCGCCGAGAGCACGGTCGACACCGTGCTGCTGGCGATCGCCGACATGGAGGGGCGGCTGCAGGGCAAGCGGCTGACCGCCTCCCATTTCCTCGACGACGTGCTCGAGCACGGCGCCGAGGGCTGCAACTATCTGCTCGCGGTCGACGTCGACATGGAAACGGTCGGCGGCTACGCAATGTCCTCCTGGGACACCGGCTACGGCGACTTCGAGATGGTGCCTGACCTCGACACCCTGCGGCCGGTGCCGTGGCTGCCGGGGACGGCGATGCTGATGGCCGACCTGCAGTGGGCCGACGGCCGCGAAGTCCTCGCCTCGCCGCGGCAGATCCTCAAACGCCAGCTGGCGCGGTTGCAGGAGCGCGGGATGAGCGCCAACGCCGCCACCGAGCTCGAGTTCATCGTCTTCCGCAACACCTACGAGGAGGCCTGGAAGCAGGGCTTCCACGAGCTCGAGCCGGCCAACCTCTACAACATCGATTACTCGCTGCTCGGCACGGCGCGGGTCGAGCCGCTGATCCGCCGGATCCGCAACGAGATGTCGGCGGCGGGGATGGCGGTCGAGAACTCGAAGGGCGAGTGCAACCTCGGCCAGCACGAGATCAACTTCCGCTACGACACCGCCCTACGCAGCGCCGACAACCACGCGATCTACAAGAACGGGGCGAAGGAGATCGCCGCCCAGGAGGACCACGCGATCACCTTCATGGCGAAGTACAACGAGCGCGAGGGCAACAGCTGCCACATCCACTGCTCGCTGGCCGGCGCCGACGGCGGCAACGCCTTTGCCGCCGACCAGGCTCTGTTCGAGCACTTCATCGCCGGCCAGCTCGCCTGCATGAAGGAGCTGACGCTGCTCTACGCGCCCCACGTCAACTCCTACAAACGCTTCGCCCTCGGCTCCTTCGCGCCGACCGCGATCGCCTGGGGCAAGGACAACCGCACCTGCTCGCTGCGGGTCGTCGGCCACGGCGAGGGGCTGCGGGTCGAGAACCGGCTGCCGGGCGCCGACGTCAACCCCTACCTGGCGCTGGCGGCGCTGATCGCCGCCGGCCTGCACGGGATCGACGAGGAGCTGGCGCTGGAGCCGGTCTTCGAGGGCGACGCCTACAAATCGGACAAGCCCCGCGTTCCCCACAACATCTACGACGCCCGCGACGCCTTCGCCGCCAGCGAGATGGTCGCCGACGCGTTCGGGCAAGAGGTCGTCGACCACTACCTGAACCGGGCCGCGGTCGAGATCGACGCCTTCGAGGCGGCCGTCACCGACTGGGAGCGCTACCGGGGCTTCGAGCGGCTCTAATGGGAGGGCTGCTTTGAGCGGGGCGCCGGTGATCGGTATCTGCGCGGCGGTCGAGCGGGTCTCCTGGGGGGTCTGGGACGGCTACGAGGTGACCCTCGCCCCGCGCGCCTACGTGACCGCGGTGCAGCGGGCCGGCGGGCTGGCGATCGTGCTGCCGCCCGACGAAGCCGCCGCGCAGGACCCCGACCTGCTCCTCGACCGTGTCGACGCGCTGATCCTCGCCGGCGGCGCCGACATCGACCCGGCCAGCTACGGGGCTGAGCCGCACCCCGAGACGAAAGGGGTCTGGCCCGACCGCGACTGTTTCGAGATCGCCCTGACCCGGCGGGCGCTGGAGCGGGACACGCCGCTGCTCGGGATCTGCCGCGGCATGCAGCTGCTCAACGTCGCCCTCGGCGGCAGCCTCGACCAGCACCTGCCGGAATCGATCGGCGAGGAGACCCACCGCACCGTCGCCGGCACCTTCAGCAAGCACGACGTGCGGCTGCTGCCGGGGACGCTCGCCTGCGACGCGGCCGGGACCGAGGGCTTCGTCGTCTGGTCCCACCACCACCAGGGCGTCGAGCGGCTCGGCGACGACCTCCGGGTCAGCGGCTACTCGCTCGACGACGACCTGATCGAGGCGATCGAGCTGCCCGACAAGCGCTTCGCGCTCGGCGTCGTCTGGCATCCCGAGGAGGACCCCGACAGTAAGCTGATCGCCGCCCTGGTCGAGGCGGCGCGTGTCGACTTTGTCAACCATGGGGTGACAAAGTCGACAGCGTCGGAGGCCGGCGCATGATCGAGGTGATCGAGCCGGCGACCGAGGCGGTGATGGCGGAGCTGCCGCGGGCGGGCGCCGAGGAGGTCGACGCGGCGGTGGCGGCGGCGAAGGCCGCCTTCCCGGCCTGGCGCGCGGTCGCGCCGGCCGACCGGGCGACGCTGATGCGGCGGCTCGCCGACGCGATCGAGGAGCGCGCCGAGGAGCTGGCGGTGCTGGAGGCGCGCAACGCCGGCAAGCCGATCGGCGACGCCCGCGGCGAGCTCGGGATGGTGGTCGAAACCTTCCGCTTCTACGCCGGCGCGCCGGAGCGGCTGCTGGGGCAGACGATCCCAGTCGCCGGCGGGGTCGACATGACCTTCCGCGAGCCGCTCGGCGTCGTCGGCCTGATCGTGCCCTGGAACTTCCCGCTGACGATCGCCTCCTGGAAGCTGGCGCCGGCGCTCGCCGCCGGCAACTGCGTCGTCCTCAAGCCGGCGGCGTTGACGCCGTTGACCGCGGTCGAGCTGGAGAAGATCGCGCTCGCGGCCGGGCTGCCGGAGGGGGTGCTGAACGTGGTCGCCGGGTCCGGCAGCGTTTGCGGGCAGCGCTTGGTCGAGCACCCCGACGTCGCCAAGATCGCTTTCACCGGCTCGACCGAGGTCGGCCGCGGGATCGCCGCCGGCGCCGCGCCGACGATCAAGCGGGTGACGCTGGAGCTGGGCGGCAAGTCGGCCAACGTCGTCTTCGCCGACGCCGATATCGAGCGTGCGGCCGCAGCGGCGCCCGGGGCGGTCTTCGGCAACGCCGGCCAGGACTGCTGCGCGCGCTCGCGGATCCTGGTCGAGGCGGCGGCGGTCGACGGCTTCCTGGCGGCGCTGGCGCCCGTGGTCGAGGCGATCCGGGTCGGCGACCCGCTCGACGAGGCGACCGAGATGGGGCCGCTGATCTCTGCCGGCCAGCGCCAGTCGGTCGCCGGCTTCGTCCCCGACGACGCCCCGGTCGCGATCCGCGGCAGCACCCCGGACGGTCCCGGCTACTGGTTCCCGCCGACCGTGCTGGCGCCGGTGACCAACGACGAGAGGGCGGCACGCGAGGAGATCTTCGGCCCGGTCGCCTGCGTGATCCCGTTCGCCGACGAGGCGGAGGCGATCGCGCTCGCCAACGAGACGATCTACGGCCTCTCGGGCTCGATCTGGACCGGCGACGGCGGCCGCGCCCTGCGCGTCGCGCGGGCGATCGACAGCGGTGTGATCTCGATCAACTCGAACACCTCGGTGCGGGTCTCGACCCCTTTCGGCGGCTTCAAGCAGTCGGGCGTCGGCCGCGAGCTCGGGCCCGACGCGCTCGACCACTACACCGACGTCAAGAACGTCTACTACGCGACCACGGAGGGCTGATCCTTGGCAGGAAGACTGGAGAGCAAGGTCTGCGTGATCACCGGCACCGCCAGCGGGATCGGCGCCGAGGCGGCGCGGCTGTTCGAGGCCGAGGGCGCGACCGTGGTCGGGGTCGACCTCGACGCGGAGCAGGCGGCAGGGGCGCTGACGATCGCCGCCGACGTCGCCGACGAGGAGCAGGTGCGGGCGGCGATGGCCGAGGCGGCCGAGCGCTTGGGCCGGATCGACGTGCTGATGAACAACGCCGGCATCAACCCGACCGACGACAGCTCGGTGATCGAGACCGAGCTCGAGGCCTTCCAGCGGGTCCAGGACGTCAACCTGCGCGGCGTCTTCCTCTGCTGCAAGCACGGCATCCCGCACTTGCTGGCGGCCGGCGGCGGCTCGGTGATCAACGTCGCCTCGTTCGTCGCGACGGTGGGGGCGGCGGTCTCGCAGATCTCCTACACCGCCTCGAAGGGCGCCGTGCTCTCGCTCTCGCGTGAGCTCGGGGTCGAGTTCGCCGACCGCGGCGTCCGCGTCAACGCGCTCTGCCCGGGTCCGGTCAACACGCCGCTGCTGAAGGAGCTGTTCGCCAAGGACCCGGAGCGGGCCGCCAAGCGCCTCGTCCACATCCCGATGGGCCGCTTCGGCGAGCCCGAGGAGATCGCCAAGGCGGCGCTGTTTCTCGCCAGCGACGACTCCTCCTTCGTCACCGCCTCGACCTTCCTCGTCGACGGCGGCCTCTCCGGCGCCTACCTGACGCCCGGCCAGGTCGACTAGATTCGGCCCCGTGGCGGGGCAGGTCGACTACGACGAGCACGGGCGCTTCTACACGCTGGGCAGGCGCGCCGACCCGCGGATCGAGGCCCGGATCCATGCCGCGCTCGGCGCGGCGCGGACGGTGCTGAACGTCGGCGCCGGGACCGGTTCCTACGAGCCGGACGATCGCCGGGTCCTCGCCGTCGAGCCGAGCGCGACGATGCGGGCGCAGCGGCCGCCGGACGCGGCGCCGGCCGTCGCGGCGGCGGCGGAAGCGCTGCCGCTGGACGACGACGCGGTCGACGCGGCGATGGCCTGCGTCACCGTCCACCACTGGCCCGACCGCGCCGCCGGGCTGGCGGAGATGCGAAGGGTCGCGCGCGGTCCGGTCGTCGTCTTCACCTTCGAGCTCGAGGCGCTGCCGCCCTGGCAGCTGGAGCTGCTGAGCGAGCCGGTCGCGATCGAGCGGCCCCGCTTCGGCAGGGTCGAGCAGGTCGCCGCCGAGCTCGGCGGCCGCACCCGGATCGAGGCGATCCCGACCCCCGCCGACTGCGCCGACGGCTTCTTCGAGGCGTTCTGGAACCGGCCCGAGGCGCTGCTCGACCCTGAGGTCCGCGCCTCCCAGTCGATCTGGCAGCTGCTTGACCCGGGCGTCGAGGAGCGGATCGTCGCCCGCCTCCGCGAGGCGCTCGGGTCCGGCGCCTGGGACCGCGAGCACGGCCACCTGCGGGAGCTCGACAGCTACGACGGCGCCCTCCGCCTGGTCGTCTCCGAGGCAGACGAGGTCAGCGCTCGACCGCCAGGGTGACGTCGGCGCGCAGCTGCTCACCCGCTTCGTAGCCGGTGTTGCGCCCGCGGCCCTTTTGGATCAGCAGCCCCGCATCGACCATGCGCCGTAGGTCGCCGCTCGCGGTTATGGCGGCGATCTCCGCCTCGGCTCCGTAGGAGGAGCGATCGGTTCGGCGGGCAAGCGCCTGCTCGAGCGCGATCACGAACCGCTCGGGCCAGCCGCGCCCGTCGACCAGGCCTTCGAGGTAAGTCCAGCGCGCGGCGGCGAGCCGGATCTGCTCGAGTCGTCGCCGTGCCTGCTCGACATGGGCTTCGATGCAGAACGCGACCCACGAGGTCGCGTCGCGCTGTGGCTGGTAGCGGCCAGCTTGAGCCTCTCGCAGCGCTGCGTAGAAAGCGGGCGTATGGGCTGCCAGGTAGTCCTCGATCGAGAAGAACTCCGGCGCTCGCATCCCCGCCCGGGCGAGGACGAGCGATTGGACGATCCGGGCGATCCGGCCGTTGCCGTCGCGGAAGGGGTGGACCGAGGTCACGTGGAGGTGCGCCATCGCCGCGCGGACGAAGGGGTCGGCTCCAGCGTCGCCGTTCTCGAGCCACTCGACAACCTCTCCCATCAAGCTCGGGACCTCGTCTGCGTCCGGTCCTTCGAACTCGAGGGAGCCGTCGGCCGCCGTCACGCCGATCGGGCCGTTTCGCCACAGGCCGGGGCCGCTGTCGCGCTGGAACCAGCAGGCATCGAAGTGGAGGTCGAGGATCACCCGGTCGAGCCAGCGGAAGCCGGGGTCCGCTGCGATCGCCCCGACGTGATCCATCGCCCGCGCGTAGCAGGCGACCGCCTGGCGATTCTCGTCGGCGCTGTCGGCAATGGCGCCGCCGCTGACCAGAGCTGCCGCTTCCGCCGGGGCGACCGAGAAGCCCTCGATCGAGGTCGAGCTGGCGACGGTGCTGGCACGAACCTCCCGCCTCAGCGAGCCCATCCACCGCTGGGGTTGCGCGATGTTGTCGCCCAGTTGTCGGCGTAGGTCCTCGAGTACGCCAAGCCTCCCGAGGAGGTCGCTCGTCAAGGGGGGAGTTGCGTAGATCACGAAGCCGATACTAGCGTATATACGTATATTCGTATATATCTATATAAATTTATTTGGCTCTGCGGCCGCTTCGAGCCAGCGGTCGCAGAGGTCGCGGCCGAGCTGGTTGAAGGCGTCGATCTTGGCTTCGGTCTCGGTCCGGAGCGCAACCGGGTCGAGGCCGACCCGGACCGCGTCGGGGTCGGAGCGGTAGTCGTCGATCCAGGCGAGCGCGTCGGCGCGGCTGACCTCGGGGTGGAACTGGATCGCCCAGGCGCGCTCGCCGATCCGGATGCTTTGCAGGCAGACCTCACTGCTGGCGAGGGCGACGGCGCCGGGCGGCAGCGGGAACTCGTAGCCGTGCCATTGGAGGGCCTCGAAAGCGGGGGCGAGCGGGGCCAGCAGCGCGTCCTCGCGGCCGGCGTCGGTCAGCTCGACCTGGTGCCAGCCGATCTCCGGCCGCTCGGCTCGCCGCGGAGCTGCTCCGGCCGCCTCGGCGACGAGCTGGGCGCCGAGGCAGAGGCCGAGCAGCGGCACCTCGCGTTCCAGCAACCGCACCAGCAGTGCCTTCTCGCTCGCCAGCCAGGGGTGCACGGCCTCCTCGTCGACGTTCATCGCTCCGCCGAGGGTGAGTACGGCGTCGTAGCCGAGCGGGTCGGCGGGCGGGGGACCACCCTCCGGCAGCACCCACTCGTCGAGCCGATCGCCGCGGCTGCGAATCGCCTCGGCGAAGACGCCGGTGCCGGCCTCGCGCTGCTGGACGATCGCCAGGACTCGCACGCCCGCCAGTCTCCCACCTAGGATCCGGCCGTGCGATCGATCCGGCGCCTCCTTCCCGCGGCTCTTGCGGCAGCCGCCCTCTTTGTCGCGTCGGCGACGGGCGCGGCGGCCGGTGCGGCAGGGAGGCAGCGCGAACCGTTCTTCCCCCGCGCCGGCAACGTCGGCTACGAGGTCCGCCAGTACGACGCCCACCTCGACTACCAGCCGGGCAACGGCTTCCTGCGCGCGAGCGCGACGCTGCGGGCGCGCGCCCTGCAGCGCCTGCGCCGCTTCTCGCTCGACCTCGACGGCCTGCGGGTGACGAGCGTCCTGGTCAACGGCAAGCCCGCGCGCTTCAACCGCGGCCGCGGCAAGCTGAAGGTGACGCCGGCGACGCCGGTCGGTGCCCGACAGGTCTTCGGCGTGCTCGTCCGGTACCGCGGCGTGCCGCGCAAGGTGACCGATCCCGACGGTGGTCAGGAGGGCTGGTACCGGACCGATGACGGGGCGCTCGCGGTCGGTGAGCCGGTCGGCACGGCGGCCTGGCTGCCCTGCAACAACATCCCCAACGACAAGGCCGCCTTCGCGGTCTCGATCAGCGTCCCGGCCGGGCTCGAGGGGGTCTCCAACGGCCGCCTCGAGGAGGTCAGCCATCGCGGCGACCGCACGATCTTCAGCTGGGCCGCCGAGGAACCGATGAGCCCGTACCTGGCCTTGGTCGACATCGGTCGCGGGCGCCTCGTCAAGACCATGGCGGACGGGCTGCCGACCTGGACCCTGGTCGACCCCCGCCAGGCGCGCGCCTCGCGCCGGGTGCTGGCGAAGCTGCCGCAGATCATTCGCTTCGAGAGCAACGTCTACGGGCCGTACCCGTTCCAGGCGGCCGGCTCGGTGGTGGATGTCGCGCCGAGGCTCGGCTACGCGCTGGAGACGCAGACGCGGCCGATCTACGCCTTCGTCCCGGACCTGACGACCGTCGTCCACGAGACCGCGCACCAGTGGTTCGGCGACTCGGTAGGCCTCCGGCGCTGGCCCAACATCTGGCTCAACGAGGGCTTCGCGACCTGGACCGAGTGGTTCTACGCCGAGCGCCACGGCGGTCGTCCCGCCCGGCAGATCTTCCGCCGCCTCTACCGCACCCCGGCCGCCAACACCGAATTCTGGGATCCGCCCTCCGGTCATCCGGGCACGCCGAAGAACCTCTTTGCGACCTCGACCTACGTTCGTGGGGGGATGACGCTGGAGGCGTTGCGGGTGGAGATCGGGACGCGCACGCTGCTGACCCTGCTGCGCCGCTGGGTGGCCGGCCACGCTTTCGCCAACGCCGACATCCAGCAGTTCGAGGAACTGGCCGAGCAGGTCTCCGGCCGTCAGCTCGACCGCTTCTTCCAGCGCTGGCTATACCAGCGCGGCAAGCCGCGCGGTTACGGCTCGATCTAGAGAGCCTCGCCTCGCTTGCCGACTATGTGACCGAAGTCCGTCGAGCCGGCACTAACGATTAGTTAGCATCGCCGCATGGCGACGGAAAGCGCGGTGTCTGACGGCCACGATCCGAACGCGCTGGATCGCGAGACGATGGTCGTCGCCGGGGTGGTTCTGCTCGGCGCGATCATGTCGATTCTCGACACGACCGTGATCAACGTCGCGATCGACCGCCTGGCGATCGACTTCAACGCTTCGCTGACGACGATCCAGTGGGTGGTGACCGGCTATACGCTGGCGCTGGCGGCGGTGATCCCGGCCACCGGCTGGGCGGCGGACCGGTTCGGGACGAAGCGGATCTACCTCTGGTCGCTGGCCCTCTTCATGCTCGGCTCGATCCTCTGCGCAGCCGCTTGGAGCGCCGGCTCGCTGATCGCCTTCCGCGTCCTGCAGGGCGTTGGCGGCGGCATGATCATGCCGGCCGTGATGACGATCATGACCAAGAAGGCCGGTCCGCACCGGATGGGGCGGGTGATGGGGATCCTCGGGGTGCCGATGCTGGTGGCGCCGATCCTCGGCCCGATCCTCGGCGGCTGGCTGGTCGATGATGTCTCCTGGCGCTGGATCTTCCTGATCAACGTGCCGATCGGGATCGTCGCGATCATCCTCGCCCAGATCGTGCTCGAGCGCGACGAGCCGCAACCGGCGCACAAGCTCGACTGGCTCGGGATGCTGCTTCTCTCTCCCGGCCTGACCTTGCTGATCTTCGGCCTCGCCGAGTCCAACGGCGCCGACGGCTTCGCCGCGATCAAGTCGTGGCTGCCGATCGCCTCCGGCGCCCTGCTGACCGTGGGCTTCTTCTGGCACAGCTGGCGGGCCGAGGAACCGCTGATCGACATCAAGACCTTCACCCACACCCGTGCCGGGGCCGCGGCGGGGACCTTCATGCTGTTCGCGATCGCCTTCTTCGGCTCGCTGCTGCTGGTGCCGCTCTACTACCAGACCGTGCGCGGCGCCTCGGCGCTGGAAGCGGGCCTGCTGCTGGCGCCGCAGGGCCTGGGGGCGATGATCACGATGCCGCTCGCCGGCCGCCTCACCGACCGCTATGGGCCGACCAAATGGCCGGCCTGCGGGATCCCGCTGCTGGTGATCGGGATCGCCCCGTTCGCCTTCGTCACCGCCCACACCTCCTACGTCCTGCTCTGCAGCTTCAGCTTCGTGCTCGGCCTCGGCATGGGCCTCTCGATGATGCCGACGATGACCGCGGCGATGCAGGCGGTGCCGGCGGCGGCGATCGCCCGCACCAGCACGGCGATGAACATCATCCGCCAGTCGGGCGCCTCGATCGGGACCGCGATCCTCTCGGTCATCCTCGCCTCGGCGATCAGCGACCGGCTGCTGGCCGGCGGCCACCCTTCCGGCGCCCAGGGCTTCGAAGCGCTGCACGGGATGACCCCCGCCGAACAGGCGGAAGTCGCCGGGCCGCTCGCCGAAGCCTTCGCCCAGACCTTTGTCTGGGGCCTGGCGCTCCTGGCGCTGGCCTTCATCCCGGCGCTGGCGATGGCGCTCGGCAAGTGGGAGCAGGCGTCGCCGCCGTCTGACAAACCGGCGATGGCCCTCGACTAGGAGAGGTTGGCAAACCCCACCCCCGCTTTCTGTACGCGGGGCGCCGCCAGAAGGCCGCTCGCCGGGCTCCCGGTCGACGCCCCGCAAGAGACTCCTTACCCAATATTGGGTCGCTCGAACCTGGCGACCCGGGCCACGGCGAAAGCCGGATCACAAACTCAAGAGTTCTTGATCATCCGGGATTTCCATGCCAGGCTGAGGATTCATCGGCGACGAGACGGGGGGCGGCATGCAATTCAGGGCACGACACGCGCTGCTGGTACTGGTATTGGGAATCTTCGGCAGTGCCGCCATCTCAGGGGATCCTGCACTGGCGACGACAACAGTCTTCACATGCGCGCCGAGCGCTACGGAAGCCGCCTTCAGCGACGCGCATTGCCTCGAACCATCGACTGGCAAAGGCTTCAAGCACGTCCTGGTCCCGGTGGGAGAAGTCACAAGCCTCGCCCTCAGCAACACCGACACCGCCAGCAACACAACCGCCTCGGCCCCGACGAGACTCACCGGGAGCATATCCGGCGTCAAAACCGCGGTCGAATGCACGGCCGCCATCGGGTCGGGAACGGTCGAAAACGCCAAAAACGGCGAAGAACTGTTCCTCAGCGGGACCGGCGCCCTCACCTACACCGGCTGCTCCGTGATCGAACCGGCAGGCAAAGGATGCAAACTCAAAAGCACCGAAATCACGACCAAATCGATAACCGTCACGAGCAAAGAACAGGGCAGCTTCATCAAGCTGGCGCCGGCCAGCGGCTCCGAATTCGCCAGCCTCACGATCGAAGGCTGCAGCAACGAAGGCCTCAACAACACCTTCCCGGTGACGGGAAGCCTCAAGGTCACCCCCACCGGTGCGACACTGACGGCGGCCCACGAAAGCATTACAACTCAGAACACGCTGAAATTCGGCGGGCAGAAAGCCGGGATCGAAGGGAGCATGACAGTCCGGGGTGAAGCCACTGGCGGCGGCGAAGCCACAACGACGCTGACCGCGACATGAGGAGGTGCGCCCCCCGCTAGGGTGGGCGCGATGGAGCTGCTCGACTCGCGGACTACCTATGAGGGCTTCGTCGCTGATGTAAAGGTCAAGCGATATCGGCGCGCTGGCGGCAGCGAGGTCGAGCGCCAAGTGATCGAGCACCCGGGGTCGGTTGCGATCCTCGCCCATGACGCCGAGGTCGTCTATCTCGTGCGTCAGCCGCGGGAGGCGGTCGAGGACGATGGGCTGCTCGAGATCCCGGCCGGCACGCTTGACGTCACTGGCGAGGGGGAGCTCGAGTGCGCGAAGCGCGAGCTGGCGGAGGAGGTCGGGCTCGCCGCCGCTGAGTGGAGCCTGCTGAAGGCGGTCTACCCGAGCCCCGGCTTCGTCAGCGAGCGGGCGACGATCTTCGAGGCGACCGGCCTCAGCGCGGCCGCCGGCATCCCGACGAGGACGAGGAAATCGAGGTCGTGCGCTGGCCGCTCGCCGACCTCGACGGGGCGATCGCCGCGGTCGAGGACGCGACCACTCTTGTCGCGCTGCTGTTGCTGAAGTCGCGCTAGGCCACCGCCAGCACACCCAGCGCCAGCACCGAGACGGCAACGACGGCGAGGGCGACGGCGGTGGTCAGCCGGCCCCAACGGCCGAGGGCGTGCTCGCCCATCAGCGAGCGGTCGCGGCCGAGGGCGCGCAGGAACGGCAGTAGCACCAGCAGGAGGACGGCGTTCAGGGCCTGGGAGAGGAAGAGGATCTTGATCAGCGGCACGCCGGGGATGAGGACGAGGGCGGCGGCGACGGTGACCACGGCAGCGAAGCTGAGGTAGAAGAGGCGGGCCTCGTCGAAGCTGTCGTCGAGGTCGGCTTTGCGGCCGGCGGTCTCGGAGATCGAGTAGGCGGTCGAGAGGGGGACGATCGCCGCCGCCAGCAGGGCGGCGCCGAGGAAGCCGAGGCCGAACAGGGTCGAGGCGGCCGGTCCGGCGAGCGGCTCGAGCGCGGTGGCGGCGTCGCGGGCATCGTTGATCTCGACTCCCTGCACGTGGAGCGTCGCCGCGCAGGCGACGACGACGAAGAGGCCGATGACGCCGGTGAGTACGGCGCCGACGATGACGTCGACGCGCTCGTAGCGCAGGTCGGCGACCTTGAGGCGCTTGTCGACCGCGTAGGACTGGATGAAGGCGAGGCCCCAGGGGGCGAGGGTGGTGCCGACGGTGGCGACGGCGACCAGCAGGGCGTCGCGGGTCAGCGGGATTTCGGGGACGACGGCGCCGCGCGCCGCGGCGCCCCAGTCGGGCCGGGCGAGGAAGCCGGAGACGACGTAGGCGACGAAGACCGAGCTGAGCGCGAGCAGGAAGTGCTCGATCCGGTTGAAGTTCTCGCGCAGGACGAGCAGCGAGACGCCGATCGCCGCCAGCGGCACGCTGAGGTAGCGGCTGGTGCCGGTCAGCAGTTCCATCCCAGCGGCGACACCGGCGAACTCGGCGCAGAGGGTGCCGGTGTTGGCGACGACCAGGGCGGCGAGGACGACGGCAGCGGCGCGCGGGCCGTAGCGCTCGCGGACGAGGGTAAGAAGCCCTTTGCCGGTGACGATCCCGAGCCGCACGCCGAGCTCGTGGAAGACGATCAGCGCCGCGGTCGAGACGACCAGGACCCAGATCAGCTCGTAGCCGTACTTGGCGCCGAGGATCGAGTAGGTGGTGATCCCAGCCGGGTCGTCGTCGGAAAGACCGGCGAGGACGCCCGGCCCGACCACCGCCAGCAGGCCCGCCAGGCCGCCGGCGCGCAACAGCGCCCGCCGCCTGTGCGCCAGCCGCGCGTGGGCGTGACGCCCCGGAGTTGATACATGCCTTGCCATCGATTAGCCCGCGTCGCCGTCCATACTGCCGCCATCGAGGGCGGCACGGACATGCGCGGCAACAGGGCTCCGCTGGCGACGATCGCCCGCGAGTGGACGCGGATCGGGGTCACCGGCTTCGGCGGACCGCCCGCCCACATCACCCTGCTGCGGCGCCTCGTGGTCGCCCGCGAGGGCTGGATGGACGCCCGCTCCTTCGAGGACGCGATCGCCGCCTGCAACCTGCTGCCGGGGCCGGCCTCGACCCAGCTCGCGATCTTCAGCGCCTACCGGGTCGGGGGCTGGCCGGGGGCGATCATCGGCGGCCTCGGCTTCGTCGTGCCGGCGGTCGTCATGGTCCTCGCCCTCTCGACCGTCTTCCTCGCGAGCGCGCCGCCGGACTGGATCCGCGGCGCCGGCGCCGGCGCCGGCGCCGCGGTGGCGGCGGTCGCCCTGCGCGCCGGCCTCGACCTCGTCGGACCCAGCTTCGCCCGGGTCCGCGCGGACGGGCGCCAGGAGGTGCGCTGGTTCGCTTACCTGGCGGCCGGCGCCATCGCCGGCGCCCTGACCGGCGCCTTCCTCGTCCTCGTCCTCTTCGCCTGCGGGCTGCTCGAGCTGGCTCTGCGCCGCCGCGCCGCGGCGCGGACGCTGGCGCTCGACGGCACGCCGCTGGCGCTGCTCGCCGGCGTGGTCGCGGCCGGCGGTGGGATCGGCGCCCTCTGCTGGACCGCCCTCAAGGTCGGCGGCCTCTCCTTCGGCGGCGGCTTCGTGATCGTGCCGCTGATGCAGGGAGACGCGGTCCACACCTACCACTGGATGACCAACTCCGAATTCCTCAACGCGGTCGCCCTCGGCCAGGTGACGCCGGGGCCGGTCACCGGCACGATCGCCGCCGTCGGCTACGCCGCCCACGGCGTCGGCGGCGCGCTGCTCGCCGCCGCCGTCGCCTTCATCCCGTCCTTCTCCTTCATCCTCCTCGGCGGCGGCCGTTTCGAGCGCCTGCGTGCAAACGCCAACGCCCGCGCCTTCCTCGACGGCGCCGGCCCGGCCGCGATCGGCGCGATCTTCGGCGCCGCGATCCCGCTCGCCGGCGCGCTCTCGGAGGCCTGGCAGTTCCTCGTCCTCGGCGCCGCCGTGCTCAGCCTCCTGGCCCTGCGCCGGGGGATCGTCTTCACCCTGCTCGCAGCCGGCTGCGCCGGGGTCGTCATCGCCCTCGCCGGCGGCCCCGTTCCCTGAACAGGAAGACCAGCCCCTGGACGCTGACCGCCGCCAGCACCGCGAGCGAGAAGGCGGCGCCGGTCGAGAGCGACGGCAGCGAGACGGCGAGCACCAGACAGAAGGTGGCGAAGCCGTAGAACGCGATCAGGAAGCTGCGCAGGAGGATTTTCACCTCGCCGGCTCCCCCGTGCAGGTGGGTGAAGGCGGCGAGGACGCTGGTGATGATCGGGAACGGGGCCAGCAGGCCGCTGAGATCGGGCCCCAGCGAGCCTGAGGCGGCGGTCAGGGCCAGGACCAGCGCCATCGAGGCCAGCGCCCGCGCCGGCAGGTCCCACCAGGGCAGCTCCGCGATCGGCTCTGGCTCGCCGGCCGGGGCATGGAGGAGCCGCAGGCCGACCGCGAAGCTGGCGCCGGCGAGCGCGAAGGCGATCAGGTCCGGCGGCTGGATCTGGTCGAGCAGCGCGACCGCCGCCAGGAACCCGGTCCAGCCGCAGACGACCGACGCCGCCGGGCCGAGGAACGGCGAGACCCGGCCGTAGACGACGACGAAGGTGGTCAGCGCGCAGAGGCCGAGCAGGGTCGCCGCCGCGGCTTCGCCGCCGAAGGCCGGCCCGTGGACGAGGGCGAGTACCAGCAGGATCGGTCCCGCCACCACCGGCAGGCCGCCGAGGACGCCGGCGACCGCGGTTCCCCAGCGACGGCCGGCGAGCGAGACGGCAACGACGCAGAGCGGCGCCAGCAGGATCTTGGTCGCCAGGATCACCCTGGAGTTCTATCCGGCGCAAGCGGATTGGCCTCCTGATCCAGTTCGGGACATAATCAATCCCTTGCGCGCTCTTCGATGCTCGTTATTGGCGGTCTTTCTCTGCCTGCTGCTTGCCGCCGTCGCCAGCGCGGTGGTCCAGCCGACGCTGACCGCTGCCGGCAGCGACGCCGAAGCCGGCGGCAACATCCACGTCACCGCGACGCTCAGCGACAGCTCGGCCGCGCCCCTGGCGGAAGGCACGATCACCTTCGAGCTGTTCGGGCCGGGAGACCCGACCTGCGCCGACACGCCCGTCTTCACCGACAGCGCCGCCGTTTCCGGCGACGGCGAATACAGCTCGGGGAGCTTCGCGACGACCCAGGCCGGGACCTACCACTGGAGCGCCGAATATTCCGGCGACGCTGAAAACGAACCGGCCAGCTCGGTCTGCACCGCGACCTCGACCGTCAGCCAGGCGACCCCCGAACTGACCTCGGTCGCCGCCAACGGCACCGCCGGCGGCTCGATTTCCGACACGGCGACCGTCTCCGGTGGTTTCAACCCGGGTGGGACGCTGACCTTCGAAGCCTTCGGCCCCAGCGATTCGACCTGCGCCAACGCCGCCGTCTACACCAAAGCGGTCACCGTCTCCGGCAACGGCAGCTATGGCTCCGGCAGCCTCACCAACGCTCTCGCCGGCGCCTACCGCTGGACGATCGACTACTCGGGCGACACCAACAACGCCGCCACGAGCTCCGGCTGCAACGCTCCGAACGAGACCTCGACCGTGGGGAAAGCCTCGCCGACGATCGCGACCGTCGCGACCAGCGGCATCGTCGGCGGCACGATCAAAGACACGGCGACGGTCGCCGCCGGCGTCGCGCCGACCGGCAGCATCGTCTTCAAAGCCTTCGGCCCCGGCGACGCGACCTGCGCCAACGCCGCCGCCTTCACCAAAACGGTCACCGTCAACGGCAACGGCGCCTACGACTCGACCAACTTCACGACCAGCACCGCCGGCACCTACCGCTGGACCGCCGAATACGGCGGCGACGCCAACAACAACGCCGCCACCTCGGGCTGCAACGCTGCGGAAGAGACCTCGACCGTCGCCAAAGTCACGCCGGCGCTCTCCAGCGTCGCCACCAGCGCCGCGGTCGGCGCCGCGGTCAAAGACACGGCGACGCTCAGCGGCGGCCTCAGCCCGACCGGCAGCATCGTCTTCAAAGCCTTCGGTCCCAGCGATGCGACCTGCGCCAACGCCGCCGCCTTTACGGCGACGATCCCGGTCTCCGGCAACGGCAGCTACGGCTCCGGCAACTTCACCAACACCCAGGCCGGCAGCTACCGCTGGACGATCGAATACACGGGCGACACCAACAACGCGGCAGCCACGTCTCCGTGCAACAGCGCCGAAGAGACCTCGACCGTCGGCAAAGTCACGCCGGCGCTCTCGACGCTGGCCACCAGCGCCGCGGTCGGCGCCGCGATCAAAGACACGGCGACGCTCGCCACCGGCGCCGCGCCGACCGGCAGCCTGGTCTTCAAAGCCTTCGGCCCGAACGACGCGACCTGCGCGAACGCAGCCGCGTTCAGCAAAACCGTGACCGTCAGCGGCAACGGCGGCTACGGCTCGACCGATTTCACGACCACCGCTGCCGGCTCATACCGCTGGACGATCGAATACTCGGGTGACGCCAACAACAACGCCGCCACCTCCTCCTGCAACGCCGTCAACGAGACCTCGACCGTCGCCCAGGTGACGCCGACGCTCACCTCGGTCGCCGCCAACGGTACCGCCGGCGGCTCGATCAAAGACACGGCAACCCTCTCGGGCGGCGTCAACCCGACCGGGACGCTGACCTTCAGCGCCTTCGGTCCCGCCAACCCGACCTGCACCGGTGGCGCCTCCTTCATCAAAGTGGTCACGGTCAGCGGCAACGCCAGCTACGACTCGACCAACTTCACCAACCCGCTGGCGGGTTCCTACCGCTGGACGATCGAATACTCGGGCGACGCCAACAACGCAGCGGTCACCTCCGCCTGCAACGCCTCCGAAGAGACCTCGACCGTCGCCAAAGCCTCGCCGACGATCGCGACCGTCGCGACCAGCGGCACGGTCGGCGGCGCGATCAAAGACACGGCGACGCTTGCCGCCGGCGTCGCGCCGACCGGGAACGTCGTCTTCAAAGCCTTCGGCCCGAACGACCCAACCTGCGCCAACGCCGCCGCCTTCACGGCGACCGTCCCCGTCTCCGGCAACGCCGCCTACGGGTCCGGAGATTTCACCGTCACCCAGGTCGGCGCCTACCGCTGGACCGCCGAATACAGCGGCGACGCCAACCACAACGCCGCCACCTCGGGCTGCAACGCTGCGGAAGAGACCTCGACGGTCGCCAAAGCGACGCCGACGATCACCAGCTCCGCCGCGAGCACGGTCTTCCCCGGCTCGATCTCCGACACGGCGACGGTCGCGGGCGGATTCAACCCGACCGGGAGCCTCGTCTTCAAAGCCTACGGTCCCGAAAACCCGACCTGCAGCGGTGCGGTTGCCTTCACCAAATCCGTCCCCGTGACCGGGGGTAACGCCACCTACGGCTCGTCGACGTTCGAAAACCCGGCGATCGGCACCTATCGGTGGACGGTCGAATACGCCGGCGATGGCGCCAACAACACCGCGTTCTCCAACTGCAACGCCGCCGGCGGGACGTCGTTCGTCAACAAGGTCCCGCCTCAGCTTTCGCTCAGCGCCGGCAATACCGGGATCGGGAGCGCGATCTTCACCTTCGCGAAATTCGGGGGCGGCATCTCCCCCACCGGCCAGATCGCGATCCGCGCCTACGGCCCCAACGACGCGAACTGCTCGGGATCGCCCGTCAGGGAAACGACCTCGACCGTCACTTCCGCCAACAACACCTACGGCTCGGGCGAATTCACCCCAGCCCAGGCCGGTGCGTACCGCTGGACCGCCAGCTACTCCGGCGACGCCGTCAACGCCGCCGAAACCACGCCGTGCTCGGCCGCGATCGCCAACGTCGCCCAGGCGACGCCGACGCTCGCGGCGCATCTCTCATCGGCGACGATCTCCCTCGGCGAAGGCGTCGGTGACACGGCGACCCTGAGCGGCGGCTTCAAGCCCGGCGGCACGATCAGCTTCAGCCTCTACGGCCCTGGCGACACCTCCTGCGGATCGAGCCCGGCGCTGACCGGTACGGCCGCCGTCTCCGGCCCCGGCACCTACACGTCACCCCAGCTCGTCCCGAAGAAGGCCGGCGACTACCGCTTCGTCGTCCGCTACTCGGGCGACGCCAACAACGCCGGCGTGACCGCCGCCTGCGGCGCCGGCGGCGAGTTCGTCGACGTGCAGAAGAAGCTGCCGACCCTGAAGGCGCGGGCATCGGTCAAGGGCAAGAAGATCGTCGCCAAGGCGACCCTGGCCGGGGCGGCCAGCCCGACCGGCAAGGTCACCTTCCGCATCTACGCCCCCAGCGACAGCCGCTGCGCCCGCAAGCCGCTGTTCGTCAGCGCGGTCCCGGTCAAGGGGTCGGCGGCCACCGCCGCCGGTTACAAGTTCACCCGCACCGGCCTCTACCGCTTCAGCGTCGCTTACTCCGGCGACGAACGGAACCAGGCGGCGAAGAGCGCCTGCACCGTTCGCGGGCAGTCGATCCGCGTCAAGTAGGCGGCGGCGAGCCCCGGTCAGGGGGCGGGTTCAAGAAAACTCAGTGTTGTTGCATTACTAAAAGAGCGGCATCTACGATCGGCCGATGTCTGGTGCGTACGACGTGGTGATCGTCGGCTCCGGCTTCGGCGGCGGCATCACCGCCTGCCGGCTGGCCGAAGCGGGGAAGAGGGTCTGCGTGCTCGAGCGCGGCAAACGCTGGCGGGCGGACGAGTTCCCCTCCGGTCCCGAGCAGGCCCCGGAGATGCTCTGGCACGAGGACCTCAACCCGGAGGGCCTGTTCGACTTCCGGATGACCCGCGACGTCACCGTCGTCACCGCCGCCGGGGTCGGCGGCGGCTCACTGGTCTACGCCAACGTCCAGCTGCGGGCGCCGGCCGACGTCTTCGACGGTGACTGGCCGGCGGCGATCAGCCGCGAGGTTCTCGAACCCTGGTACGACCGCACCGAGGAAGCGCTGCAGCCGCGCGTTACCCCGGACGATCCGGAGCTGCCGAAGGTCCGGGCCTTCGCCGCCGCCGGCGAGCACGTCGGCAAGCGGGCCGACCTGCTGCCGCTCGCGGTCCACTTCGGCGAGCCCCGCGAGCACCCGTTCAGCGGCGCCAGGCAGCAGGGCTGCCAGAACCTCGGCCTCTGCGACGCCGGCTGCCCGGTCAACGCCCGCAACACGGTCGACATCACCTACGTCGCCCGCGCTGAAAAGCACGGGGCCGAGGTGAGGCCGCTGCACCTGGCGGAAGAGATCGAGCCGCCGGCGCAGGAAGGCGGCGACTGGACCGTCACCTTCGCCAACCTCGGCGATGGCGACGATGGCTCGGTGCAGGCGCCGACCCTGGTCCTTGCCGCCGGCACGATCGGCTCCTCTCGTCTGCTGATGGAAAACCGGCGGCGGCTGCCGCGCCTCTCGCCGGCGCTCGGCACCCGCTTCAACGGCAACGGCGACGCTCTCGGGATGGCGTTCGACCCGAGCGCCGCCGACGTCCAGGGCGCCCGCAACGACTACGGCCCGACGATGACCAGCAAGCTCGACTACACCGCAGAACGCAACCTGATCGTCGCCGACGGCGGCCTCCCGGCCAGCTTCGACTTCCTCCTCGACCTCGCCCGCGGCATCAACGTCGTCCGCGGCTGGCGGCGCTGGCTGCTGCGGCTGCGGATGGCGCTGATCTACCTCGGTCTCAGCGACCAGGCGCTGAAGCCGCGCCAGGTCAAGCACGCCGGGACCGAATCGAACCCCGACTCGCTGCTCTTCCTGATCATGGGGCGCGAGGCGGCGACCGGGCAGATGCGGCTGACGCCGCTCTTCCGGCGCTTCGACATCCGCTGGCGCAAGCAGGACTCGGCGCAGCTCTTCGCCGAACAGGAACGGACGGCGAAGGAGATCGCCGAAGCGAGCGGGGCGACCCCGTTCTTCGCGCTCGAAGGCGGTCCCGGCAGCAAGTTCGCGACCTCGCACCCGCTCGGCGGCTGCCCGATGGCCGACGACCCGGCGGCCGGCGTGGTCGACGACCACGGCCGGGTGCACGGCTACCCGGGGCTGTACGTGCTGGACGGCTCGATCGTCCCGACCGCGCTCGGCGTCAATCCCTCGAAGACGATCGCGGCGCTGGCTGAGCGCGGTGCCGCGAAGCTGGTCGAGGACCTGGCTTGAGCCCGGTCTGGAGGAACCACACCGGCCAGCAGCGCTGCGACCCGGTCGAGATCGCCAGCCCGCGGACGCTCGCCGACCTCCGCGGCCTCGTCCAGCGGGCCGAGCGCGAGGGCAGGACGATCCGCGCCAGCGGCGCCCGCCACGCCTGGTCGGACATCGCCCTGACCGACGGGATCATGGTCGAACCCGACAACCTCGGCAGCGTCGAGCCGGCCTCGCCGGCCGAGCTGCGCCCGCAGCCTGCCGGCGTCAACCTGGTCTGGGTCGGCTCGGGAACCCACCTGCACACGCTCAACCCGGCGCTCGAAGAGATGGGGCTGGCGCTGCGCAACATGGGCGGCTACGACGCGCAGACGATCGCCGGCGTCGTCTCGACCTCGACCCACGGCTCCGGCCTCGCCTTCGGCCCCTTTCCCGACGCGGTGCGCTCCCTGGAGCTGGTCGCCGCCGGCGGCCGGGCGCTGCGAATCGAGCCGGCCGATGGTCCCACCGATCCCCAGTCCTTCGACGATCCCGATCTAGAGCTGGTCCAGGACGACGACCGCTTCCACGCCGCGGTCTGCGGCCTCGGCACGATCGGGATCCTCTACCGGGTGATGCTCGACGTGCGGGAGAAGTTCTGGCTCAAAGAGGTGCGCACGCTCGACACCTGGGAGAAGGTGAAGGCGTCGCTGACGCCGGATGGGGTGCTCGCGGAGCCCGGCCACTACGAGCTGTTCGTCAACCCCTACGCCGACGACGTCGGCGAACACAAGCTGCTGGTGACGATGCGAACCGACACGAGCGAGCCGATCGATCTGCCCGAGGACAAGCTCGAGCGCCACCCGCTGACCGAACTCGAGGCCTCCTGGCACTTCACCGGGGTGCTGCTGCGCTTCTTCTCCCGCCACTTCCCGTCGCTGATCGCGAGCCGCTTCGACGACACTCTGGAAGGGATGTGCGACGACGACTACACCAACGTCTCCTACAAGGTCTTCAACATCGGCGAGGCGAACGCGCTGCCGGCCGACTCGATGGAGCTCGGCATCGCCGTCGACGGCCGCCACATCGAGGCGGTCGACCGGATCCTGCGGATCGCCGCCGAACGGGCGAAGGAAGGCATCTACCACACCTCGCCGTTCTCGCTGCGCTTCGTCGCCCCCTCTCCCGCCTACGCCTCGATGATGTACGGGCAGCCGACGATGATGATCGAGCTGATCATGGTCACCGGCAGCCGCGGCGGCAACTCGCTGCTGATCGGGTACGAAGACGCGCTCGCCGACCTCGGCGTGCGGCCGCACTGGGGCCAGATCAACGCGATCGAACCCGGCCAGCCAGCCCGCCTGTACCCGAAGTGGGACGAGTGGATGGCGGTCGAGCGTGAGTACAACGCCTCCGGCGTCTTCGACTCGCCGTTCACGAAGCGGGTCGGGATCTCGTGAGCACCGACGCCGAGCTGCTGGCGCGCTATCTGCCCGTCATCCAGTACGACTCGATGGAGAGCTACGCGGCCGACTCGGTGGCGGTGATGACCGACTGCGTGCCGGCCGGCTTTCCCCGCGGCAACACGCTGAGCCGCGCCTGGAGGAAGGTGCTGGCGACGGCCAAGCCGGCCAACGGTGAAACCAAGCTCGACCCCGACCTGCTGCGCGCGGGCAGCTACCGCGACGGGACGAGATACCGCCCCGGCGACCACCTCGACGCCGTCGGCAAGGACTACGTCGCCGATGCCCGGGAGATGCACTCCCGCCCCGGCTACGCCGACCAGGTCTACGGCTACGCCAACTACAACCAGCCCGGCGCCCTCTGGCTGCAGTACTGGCTCTTCTACTACTACAACGACAAGGCGCTGCTCGGATCGGGCAACCACGAGGGCGACTGGGAACTGGTCCAGGTCGGGATCGGCGTCGGCGAGCGGCCGATTGCCGTCACCTACTCACAGCACACCAGCGGCGAACGCTGCGGCTGGGACGAGGTCGAAAAGGAGGACGGGGCGCCGGTCGTCTACTCGGCCCGCGGCTCCCACGCCTGCTACTTCCGCCCCGGCGTCTACCCGCAGGCGCCGATCGTCCCCGACCACAACGACGACAGGGGACCGCGGGTGCGGCCGAACCTGAACGTGATCACCGACTCCGACCCGGCCTGGGTCGGCTGGCCCGGTCGCTGGGGAAGCACCCGTCATTGGCGGATCCTCTCCTTCCTCGGTGCCGACAGCCCGCCCGGCCCGGCCCAGCACGGCTCCTGGGCCGACCCGCACCGCTTTCACCTCGCGGCGCGCGAGGCCAAGCAGCTCGGCCCGTTCGCCGGCGCCGACCTGGCACGGCCGGCACCGCCGGAGGTCGAGGCGCGTCGCCACGGCAACCACGCCGTCGTCAGCTACCGCCTGCCCCGCCCCAGCCCCGACTACCCGAAGGCGGAGCAGGTCCTGCTCAGCCTCGACGGCCGCAAGGACGGCCTGCCGCCGGCGACCTACTCCTACGAGGCCCGGGCCGAGGGCGACGAAGTCGAGCTCCCGCTCGAGCTCGAAGACCGCGCCTACACCGTCCGCGCCGCCGCGGCGGCCCACAACGGGATCACCAGCGAGGCGGCGGCGACCGAGCTGCCCGCGCCGGCATAGGCGCCACCGGACCCGGGTACAGGACAAGCAAGGAGACACCGCCCGGATCCCGGCGGCTTTTACCGGAGCGACCCGGTTCCCGCCTGGGTGAGAAGACCAACCGCGACGCGGCGAGGCGTTCGGGCCGGTCGCGCCAAAGCGCTCGCCTCAGCGAGTTCGGCTACTGCTGCCTCTTCTACCGCGGCAACTAGTTGATTGATTCCAGGACCAGGCGCACCTGGATGACCCACCTGGCGCGAACGCAGTTATGCCCGGATAGCGGGCATAACTGCGTTCTCGGCGCGGTTCTGCGTCCTCGGGCTTGATCCGCTTGGCCGGGCGTGCCACCAGTCACACCTCGCCGTGGAATCAATCAACTAGCTGCAGTTGACCGGGAAGTCCTGGCCGGCAACCCGGAACGAGGCGCCCGGTTTGTACATCACGAAGTTGTAGGTCTTGACGAGCTTCAGCTTCCAGCCTTCGAATTCGTGCATCAGCAGCACCGGCGTGCCGGGCTTGCGCGGCGTCGCGCCCCTGCATTCGTAGAGCTTTTCGATGTTCGCCGTCTTGCTGAGGAACCTGCCCAGCGAGCGCACGACCTTGCATGCTTCTTTGACCGAGATGCCCTTGACGTTGATCGCCTCCTGGCCGGTGATCAGCGGGTGTTGACACTCGTGCACGTTCGGATTCGGGGCAGCCAGCGAGCGACCGGGAGCGAGGAGGAGAACGAAGGCGAGCGCAGCTAGAGCGGCGGTCGCCATGGCGAGCTTGAGGGACGGCGTGAGTGAATTCATGGCGGCAGAATAGGTTCGATACCGGCGGTCACGGGGTACCTCACGCACACTCAGGGATGAAGAAGATCTGGATTCTCCCCGCTCTGATCCTTGCTGCCGCGCTGCCCGCGGGATGCGGGGGTTCCACCTCAACTTCCAAGGAGTCCAGTCCATCGGTCCTGTCCGGCAGACGATCGGCCATGGCTCGGGAGAACTGAACTGCGGGACCTATCCGTTTGCCGGTTTCGGCCCCGAGGACTGGCGGCAGGATTCCTATTCCTTTGGCCCGTTCGGAGTGAGTCATAACTTTGCCGCAGGGACTCGCGAACCCGATGGCCTGCTGCACTCGAAGACCCCGATGCTCGTCGAAGGGCACAGGACCGTCGTGCTGAGCGTGCCGGAGAGTGAAAGCGATCGTCTCGCGATCGAAATCCTGAAACCGGACCGGGGCATCTCGACGCTCATCCTCAGGCCCTGTCCTGACAAGAAGCGGACGATCTGGGCCGCCGGCTTCCTGCTGCGCGATCGCCGGCCGGTGACCCTCGAGGTGCGAGTAGGTGCGAGGAGAGGGACGGTTCGGGTCGGCCCTCCGGAATCGGAGCGTTGACAGACGCCGCGACTCGAGCCCGAACTACCCGGACGGCTGCGCGCTATCAATGATTTCACTCGCTCGGAATCGGCCTTCTGTACGTTTGGCGAGTGAAGACTCCGGAGCTCTCGCCGTCTCGATCGAGGCTGACTTGAGATGAGGCTGAGGCGCCGCAAATGAGTTGGCACGGGGCGATCACGATTGTCGTAGCGGTCTCCATTCCGGTTTTCCTGGGTTTCATCGGGTACTGGCATCAGGAGAAGAGCAAGCGACGTGCGGAGCTTTCCGAACGTCGTCGAGTCTTGTACGAGAGTCTCGTTCAATCCCTCATCGGGTTACTCGGTGCAAGAACGCCCAAGGAGCGATCTCGCCTTCTCACCGAAATAGAGACGGGATGGCTATTTGCGGCAGATGCGGTACTGGAGGCTTGCTACCGCTATCTAGCTGCATACGACGGATTGTGTAGCTCTGTCATGGGCGAGGAGGCTCTCGACTGGAATTCCGTCTTGACAAAGATCCGATCGGACGCAGACGCCCGTGTGGACTTGGGTACACGGCTGTCTGATGTCTTCGTGGAGATGCGCCGCGACCTCAAGAAAGACACCAAGATCACGAGGGACTGGGCACGACGAAATGTCGACGTCTATTGCTGGGGCATTGTCTCGGCTGGCGAGCACGCGGCCTCGGAGTGGAGCTAGGCGGATTCGAACCGCCGACCTCCTGGGTGCGATCCAGGCGCTCTGCCAGCTGAGCTATAGCCCCGGGGCTGCGGGTTGGGAAGATGCTCCCATTGCCTCGCAAGAGCAAGGATAACCGCATAGTCTTTGGCAGCCTCCTCCAGGGGAATGGCCCAATGAGCATTCTTGACGACGCAATTCGTGAGCATCTGGAGCTGAAGCGCGCCCATGGCGCGGATGAGGCCGAGGTCAAACGGCTCGAGGACGAGGCGTTCGGGCCGCCTGAGCGGCCGGACGAGCCCGATCCGTTTGCCGAGGCGCCGACCGAGTTCCTCGACACGCCGGCGATCGACGCCAAGCAGGCCGCCGAGGAGGCGCAGGGACGCCGCGTTCCCAACATCGCCGACCTGCAGGAGGCTCCTCCGCCGCCGGCCGACGCTGCCGCTGACGAGGAGCAGCAGGCGATCGAGCACCCGACGATCCCGGTCCCGTACCCCGAGTCGAAGGAGGAGCCCGCCGCCGATGCCGATGAGGCGTCGCAGCCGGTCGACTTCGGCCCCTCGACCGAGGAGCGCGAGGCGATCGCCGACCAGCCGACCGAATTCTTCGACGTCGAGGCGGAGATGGAGGCGGGGGCCGACAAGGCGAGCCCGACCGACGAACAGCTGCTCGATTCACAGCTTTCAGAGCCACGCCTCGCCCCGTCGGAGCCGACGCCGGCTGAGCCGCTCGAGCCGATCCGCGACACCGGCCCCGACGCCGAGGTCGCCCGCGAGCCGTTCGACGACGAGGATGACGACGACTTCTTCAGCGAGCAGCGCCTCTCCGAGGAGCTCAACAACGCGCTCGAGGCGCCGGTCACCGACGAGCACGAGGTCGTCGAGGAGGAGGAGGAGAGCGGCGAGCACGAGCAGCCCGACGACGTCTACGAACCGGAAACCGGCAGTCACGACGACGTGCTCGAAGATACGCCCGACTTCCTCGAGGACGCCCCCGACGACGACGACCTCTGGTTCGAGCAGAAGCCGCCGAAGGATTTCGATCTCGACTGAGTCAGCCGCCGGCCCGGCCCGTTGGCTAGGTTGGACGATGTGTCCATGGATGTGGCAATCGAGGCAGAGGGCCTGCGCAAGTCCTACGGGGACGTGCGGGCGCTCGAGGGCATCGACCTGCAGGTGCCCGCCGGCACCGTGCTCGGCCTGCTCGGCCCCAACGGCGCCGGCAAGACGACCGCCGTCCGCATCCTCACCACTCTGCTTCCCCTCGATGGCGGCAGCGCCCGCGTCGCCGGCCTAGACGTCGCCCGCGAAGCGGGCGAGCTGCGCAAGAAGATCGGCCTCGCCGGCCAGTACGCGGCGGTCGACGAGAACCTGACCGGGGCCGAGAACCTGGAGATGGTCGGCCGTCTCTACCACCTGCCGAAGGGCGAGCCGCGGGCCCGCGCCGCCGAGCTGCTCGAGCGCTTCGACCTCTCGGACGCCGCCGATCGCCTCGTCCGCACCTACTCGGGCGGGATGCGCCGCCGCCTCGATCTCGCCGCCGCTCTGGTCGCCCGGCCGCCGGTCCTCTTCCTCGACGAGCCGACCACCGGGCTCGACCCGCGCAGCCGGCTCGGCCTCTGGGAGACGATCGAAGGCCGGGTAGCCGGCGGCACCACGGTGCTGCTCACGACCCAGTACCTGGACGAGGCCGATCGCCTCGCCGACCGCATCTCGGTGATCGACCACGGCCACGTGATCGCCGAAGGCAGCTCCGATGAGCTCAAGGACCAGGTCGGCGGCGAGCGCGTCGACGTCACCCTCGAGTCGGAGGCCGACGCGGAGACGGCGCGTGCCGCCCTCGCCTCGCTCGCCTCCGCGCAGCCGGAGCTCACCGGCGGCGTTCTCCGCGTTCCCGTCTCGCAGCGGCGCGGGACGATCGCCGAGGCGGTGCGGCGGCTGAACGGGGCGGGCGTCGGGATCGACGACATCACGATGCGCCGCCCGACCCTCGACGACGTCTTCCTCAAGCTCACCGGCCACGCCGCCGAGGCCGAGGACGGCGGAGGGGAAGAAGAGCAATGAGCGGTGCCGGCAACGCCCTTTCCGACACCTGGGTGCTGGCCAAACGCGCCTTCCTGCGGATCTTCCGCGCCCCCGATCTGGTCCTCGCCTTCACCGTGCAGCCGATCATGTTCGTGCTGCTCTTCGCCTACGTCTTCGGCGGCGCGATCGAAACCCCCGGCTACGACTACATCGACTTCCTGATCCCCGGCATCCTCGTGCAGACGATGTCCTTCGGCGGCTTCGTCACCGCCCTCGGCCTCGCCGAGGACCTGAAGAAAGGCCTCGTCGACCGCTTCCGCTCGCTGCCGATGTCGCGCTCCGCCGTGCTCGCCGGCCGCACCCTCGCCGATGTCGCCACGAACGCGATCTCGATCACGGTGATGCTGGTCGTCGGCGTGATCATCGGCTTCAGCTTCGACGCGCCGTTCCTCCACATCGTCGCCGGGATCCTGCTCCTGCTGCTCTTCGGCTACGCCTTCTCCTGGGTGTTCGCCTTCATCGGCCTCACCTCGTCCTCGCCGGAGGCCGCCCAGTCACTCGGCTTCATCATCATCTTCCCGCTCACCTTCATCTCCTCGGCCTTCGTCCCACCCGACTCGATGCCGGCCGCCCTCCAGGCCTTCGCCGAAGTCAACCCCTTCACGATCACGGTCGACGCGATGCGCGCCCTCTTCCTCGGTGCCCCCGCCGGCAACGACGTCTGGGGCGCCGTCGTCTGGTCGGCCGGCATCGCCCTCTTCTTCGCCTTCCTCGCGGTCGCCAAATACAAGCGCGCCGTCGTCCGCTAGGGAAAGCCCCCTATCCTTAGGAGGACGGGGCCATAGCTCAGCTGGCAGAGCGTTCGGTTTGCATCCGAAAGGTCGCCGGTTCGATTCCGGCTGGCTCCACTCTCACGACGGCTCAAGGGGCCTATAGAACCCCTGCATACCGCTACATCGGGTTTCTCTACCAAAATTTGCTCAGGCGATCCAGAAGAATCTGGGTAGGGAGAGAGATAAAAGACATCGCTCTCCGAAACTTGAACATTCAATTTCCCTTTGTCAGGGTGCCGGTCAGACCCGGTTAAAGGGTCTGGCCCTGGAGGCAGGGGGATGCCGCTCGCAGCAGGTAGCGCCTCCAGGCACACGCACCAAATCTAAGAAAGGGACACAGAAACCATGATTGGACGTAGATCCATCATTGGCATCGCCGTGCTCTGTGCGGCTGCCTTCAGTGCCATCGCTGTCGCGAACGCCTCCGCTGCGCAGCGCGCATGGAGCTGCCAGAACATCGGCGTCTCGTACAAAGACCCGCACTGCACCACGTTTGTCGGAACGGGCGGCTCGTTCAGCCGCATCAACAACATCGAAAACGGCAAAGCCACAAAAATCACCGGGACCAACGCCAAAACGGCAAGTGAAACAACGGCTGCGGCTCCGTCGATCCTCAAAGGCGCGCTCTCAGGCGTCGAAACCGAACTCCAGTGCACCGGTCTCTCGGGCACCGGCGAACTGACCAACGCGGAAGCCTCGGTCAGCGGTACGGGCGTCATCACCTACACCGGCTGCTCGGTGACCAAACCGAGCGGTAAAGGCTGCAAAGTCAACGAAGCGAAAGTAGTCACCAAAAAACTCGCGGCGACCACCGTCGGGCAGGCTGCGAACAACCTGAAATTCACTCCCAACGAAGGGACTGAATTCGCGAGCATCAAAATCGAATCGTGCAGCAATGAAGCGCTGAACAACACGTTCCCGGTCACGGGGAGCCTTGTCGCCACCACCAGCGGTGCGACAACGACCACGACCCACGCCGGGATCACAACTCAGAACACGCTGAAATTCGGCGGCGTCAAAGCGGGCCTCGAAGGCTCGCTGACAATCAGCATGGAAGGCGGCGACCCGATCGTCCTCGAATAGGGGCGACTGGTTCAGTAACGGACCATGAGGTCGTTGTGGGTCGGGCCGGGCTTTTGCCCGGCCCGACCTATCCACGTCTCGGACCGGACTGAGTTAGACGACATCGACGGCGAAAGCTTGCATTGCGCCTGCCGCCGAAGTATTCCTGCCGGAGAGGGATACCACTGGGGACACCTCCCGGCCACCTGGCCAGAAGGAAGGAATCAGATGATCGTCCGCAAGTCCGTGATCGGCATCTCGGTGCTGGGTGTGCTCATTCTCAGCGCCTCCGCGGTCCCGGGCGCCTCCGCAGAACTGCGGGCGTACGAATGCTCCTCCAGTGCGCCAGTCAAGGATTATGAAGACGCACATTGCGTGACCAACGTGGGAGCTGGTCATGGGACCCTGGGTCACATCCTCCTCCCCGGGCAGGAAACGATCACCGGGACCAATGCCAAAACGTCGAGTGAAACAGCGGCTGCGACGGTGTCCGTGTTGAAAGGCACGCTGGCGGGAGTCTCGTCCGAAGTTCAGTGCACCGGCGCGAGCGGCACGGGTTCACTGACCAATGACAACACGGAACCGGGCCTCTCCGTCAGTGGCACGGGGACCATCAAATACACCGGCTGCACCGTGGCGAAACCCGCCGGCAAAGGTTGCAAAGTCAGTGGCGGGGCCATCACGACGAAAGAACTCGCCGGCACCACCGTGGGACAGGCGGCGAACGAAGTGAAAATAAGTCCGAAAGAAGGGACCGAACTCGCGCCCGTAAAAATCGAAGGCTGCAGCATCGAAGGACTTAACAACACGTTCCCGGTTACGGGCAGTCTGACCGCCACGTCGAGCGGCGCGACACTGACGACGAGTCACTTCATCGGAACAGCTGCGGCGAACATACTGTGGGGCGGCTGGGGATGCGGCGTCCAGGGAAGCTTCACAGTGATCTTCGGCAACGGCCAGGTACTGGCCTTTACATAGGTTCTTCAGGCGAGCAGCGACTCGGCCCGGTGTGACTCCGGCAGGTTCTGGTCGGCGTGGTAGCTGGAACGGACCAGGGGGCCGGCGGCGACTGACTCGAAGCCGAGATCGTAGGCGGCCTTCTCGAGCGCCTCGAACTCTTCCGGATGCCAGTAGCGGACCACCGGCAGGTGGTTCTCGGTCGGCCGCAGGTACTGGCCGACGGTGAGGACCTGGACCTTGTGCTCGCGCAGCTGGCCGAAGGTGTCGACCATCTCCTCGAAGCTCTCGCCGAGGCCGACCATCAGCCCGGACTTGGTGACCACCTCGGCGCCGCCCATCTCCTTCGCCATCTGCAGCACCCGTGCCGAGCGCAGGAACTTCGAGCCGCGGCGGGCGAGCGGGTAGAGGCGCGGCACCGTCTCGACGTTGTGGTTGAAGACGTCGGGCTTCTCGTGGACCACCTTGGCCAGCGGCATCTCCTGGCCGCGGAAGTCCGGGGTCAGGATCTCGACCTTGCAGTCCGGCGCCATCATCCGGGTCGAGCGGATCACGCCGACGAAGGCGCTCGCCCCGTAGTCGGGCAGGTCGTCGCGGTCGACCGAGGTGATCACCGCGTGGCGCAGGCCCATCGCCTTGATCTGGTTGGCGACCCGCAGCGGCTCCAGCGGGTCGTTCCAGGTCGGCTTGCCGGTCTGCACGTTGCAGAAGCCGCAGCGCCGCGTGCAGACGTCGCCGAGGATCATGAAGGTCGCCGTGCCCCGCTCCCAGCACTCGCCGACGTTGGGGCAGTTGGCCTCCTCGCAGACGGTGTGGAGGTTGTCGGAGCCGATCGTCTCCTTCAGCCGCCGGTAGTTGGGCCCCCCCGGTGCCGGCACCTTCAGCCACGGCGGCTTGCGGGCGCGCTTGAACGGGATCTCACCGTCGGCCTGAGCGGTGCCGCCCGGCTTGGCCCGGGAGCGGGTGACGTGGATGCGCTCGGTGGCGGAGGACATCGACCCAGAACGTTACCGGTCAGAGCTCGCCGCTCAGGCTGGCCTTTCGGCCAGTAGTCCCACTCCCAGCGAGGCCGGCGCCGCCTCGACGGGCTGGCGCTCGAAGACCTTGCCATAGCTGGCGACGACGGTGGCGGCGAAGTCGGCGACCGCCTGCCCGGCGCCGAGCTCTCGGCTCAGCGAGGTGACGCGGCCGCCCTCGATCTGGCAGGCGAGGACCCAGCTGAACGGCTGCAGGTCGTTGCAGACGTTGACGGCGAAGCCGTGGGTGGTGACGCCGCGGCTGACGTGCAGCCCGATCGCCCCGATCTTCAGGTCGCCGACCCAGACGCCGGTCTCGCCGGGAATCACGCCGGCCTCGACCCCGTGCTCGGCGAGCGCATCGATCATCACCCGCTCGAGCCCGCGCACGTAGGCGTGGACGTCGCCGCCGTAGGGCGCGAGGCTGACGATCGGGTAGGCGACGAGCTGCCCCGGGCCGTGGTAGGTGACGTGGCCGCCGCGATCGGTGTCGAGCACTTCGATCCCCTGCGCTTCGTACCACTCCTCACCCATCGGCAGTTCGGCCGGGGTTACCCGGCGGCCCTTCGTGTAGACCGGCGGGTGCTCGAGCAGGAGGAGGAGGTCGGGGATCTCGTCCTCCTGGCGCCGCGCCGCCAGCTCGGCCTGCAGGCGAAGGCCCTCCGTGTAGGGCACGAGCCCGCAGTGGACGACGAGGATCTCGCTGCTCATCTGAAGAATCTTCTCAGCTGGTCGCCCTATCCTTGAGGCCCAACTGATGGTCCAGTCGAAAGTCCTCCGACCCGAATGGCTGCCCGCGGTTGCGCTCAGCTCCCTGCTGGCGGGGCTGATGCTGCTCTGGAGCCCGCCGGTCGGCGACCTCGCCGCCCAGGTCTTCCGCACCGAGCTGTTCGAGCAGGCCGGCCTCGCGATCTGGAACGGCAGCTGGTACGGCGGCCACTACACCCTTACCTACAGCGTTCTCTTTCCACCGTTGGCAGCGTTGCTGGGAGTGCAGCTCGTCGGCGGGCTCTCGGTCGTTGCCTCCTCGTACCTCTTCGATCGCCTCGTCCGCGACCGCTGGGGGGCGGAGGCGCGCTGGGCGACGCTCTGGTTCGCAGCCGGCGTCGTCACCCTGCTCGCCGACGGTCAGCTCACCTTCGCGCTTGGCGTCGCCTTCGGCCTCGGCTCTCTGCGCGGCCTCCAGGTCGGTCACGTCGTGCTGGCGATTCTGGCCGCCGCGGCCTGCGCCCTCGCCAGCCCGGTCGCCGGCGTCTTCCTCGCCGGTGTTCTCGTCGCCGGTTCCTGGGAGGGCGGCCGGCGGTTCAACCGGGCCGCGCTCGGCGCCGGCCTGCTCGCCCTCGTCCTCACCGTGGCGCCGAACGTCGCCTTCCCCGAGCCGGGCCAGTTCCCGTTCGTCCTCTCCTCCTTCGTCGCGATCCCGGTCTGGTGCTTCGGAGCCCTGGTCCTCACCCAGGGGGTGCGGGACGAGGAGCGCGTGCTGCGGCGGGTGATCCTCGGCTACGCCCTCGTCTCGACCTTGATCTGGCTGACGCCGAACGCGCTCGGCGGCAACGCGGTCCGCCTCGGCGCCCTCTTCGGCGGTCCGGTCCTGGCCGCGGTCCTGCTCTCGCGACGGCCGGCGGCGAAGGTCCCGCTCTGGCTCTTCTGGCTCGTCCTGGCGGTGACGATGGTCGGCAGCCTCTACTGGCAGGTGACCGCCAGCGTCTCTCAGATCGCCCGCTCGGTCGGCGATCCGTCGACCACCTCCGCCTACTTCCACCCGGTGGCGAAGTGGCTGCGCGACCATGGGGGAGAGGGCGCCCGGATCGAGGTGCCGCCGACGGCGAACCACTGGGAGTCCGCCTACCTGGCGCCGAGCTTCGACCTCGCCCGCGGCTGGCTGCGCCAGCTCGACACCACCCGCGACGACATCTTCTACGACGAAGGCGAGCTGACCAACCGCAGCTACAGCGCCTGGCTGCGCGGCAACGCGATCTCCTACGTCGCCCTCCCCGATGCCCCGCTCGACTACTCCTCGGTCGAAGAGCAGAAGCTGATCCTCGCCGAACCGCCGTACCTGACCCTGCGTTACCGGACGCCGCACTGGCGCATCTACTCGGTCCGTCATCCGCAGCCGTTGATGGCGCCGATCGCCAGCTCCGGCGGCGCCGCGAAGACGCTCTGGGTCGGCCAGAAGGGCTTCGCCCTCGACGTCACCAAACCGGGGCGCTTCCTCGTCCGCGTCAACTTTACCCCCTACTGGTCGATCTCCCGCGGCAGCGGCTGCCTGCTCCGCGGCGGCGACTGGACCGTCGCCCGCACCGCCCACACCGGCGTCTTCCGCGTCGACGCCGACTTCTCTCTCGGCAGTGCCTGGAATGCGGTGATCGGCGCCAGGAAGACCTGCTGAGGGGCCGCGTCTAGCTCAGGCGTAGGTGACGAGGCGTACCGTCGTGAAGCTGAGTGCGTCGACCGGCTCGCCCTCGCCGTCCTGAGCGGTGATGGTGACAGGCGCCTTCTCGAGACCCGTCTCGACCAGGGCGAGAACCGGATCGGTCACGGTCACGATCGCGACGTGGGGCTCGAGGTGGTGGGGAAGGCGGACATCGAAGGGGTCTCGATTCGCCGGGACGTCACAGTGACCCTCCTCTCCCTGACAACGGCCGTGGCCGAAGACATAGAAGGAGCCTGCGTAGGAGGGGTGCTCCGAGCCGGCACCCGCTTGCGGTTTCTTGCGGCCGATGAACACCCGTCCCTCGTATGAGGAGCCGGAGTGGTCGACGTCGTAGAGGATCAGGTCGATCCGGCTGATCCGGTGCTTCGGATCCGGCAGCTCGAGATCCTTGGTGCGGTACGAGCTAACCACCGGCGGGTCCTTTGACGGCTGCAGTCGCAGCGGCGTAGTCGTAACCCAACGCCGTGATGTCGAGCGTCTGGCGCACCGTCATCCCGAACGGCGGTAGGGCCTGGTTGAGGTAGCTCGGGGGCAGGTGTGCCCCGGGATGGTCGAGCTGCCACAGGTACCAGAGACGATCGATCATGCAGTGGTGGGCCCAGAAGAGCGGGTCGTAGGCGGCGGTTTCGATGCTTTGCATCGTCCCGCCGGTCCAGATGTGGATTCCGTTGTGAATTTCCTCTAGCTGGACCTGGAAGGTGCCGAAGTCACGGTTCGCCAGCACCCGTTCCACCGCGGGCAGGGTCGGCAAGCCGCCGGGTCTTCCTGGCGCGCGCCACGTTTTCGCCTCTTTGGGATCGCGCCGGCCGCTCGGTTGGATCGGCGACGAGTACAACGGGTTCGCTTTGCGCGCGGGCGTCTGTTTGCGGCTGTAAGCCCGGGAGATGCCTTCATCGTGGAACTGGGTCCAGTCCCACCACGGCAGGGTCACGCCCGGCACCCGATCCTGGAGGGACTTCTCGAAGTAATAGAGGTAGGCCCGATGCCAGGGCAGAAACAGAGGGCTTCCGTGCTGGCACCATTCGGGCAGCGGCAGGCCGTGGATTCCAGCCCAGTACTGGTACCCGCGATCGTCTCCGATCTGCTGGGCGGCGGCGATCGCGTTGCGCAGGTCGGCCAGCTGCCCGGCGCTCAGCCGCCTGGTGCTGCGGCGGTGGCGAAGCGCCCGCGGAGCGTGCGTCGGAGTCGGGCTGGCGACCGGACTCATCGCCGCCCTTTCCGGTCGCCGGGCCGGCGGCGCTTCGGCAGGCGACGCTTTGCGGCCCGCTCACGCAGCTTCAGCCCCGCGATACCGCCGGTCGCGGCGGCGATCGGCGCCAGGCTGAGGGCGGTCTCCTCGACCGGGATGCCTGCGATGTGGGCGAGCATGCGCCCACACTCCCACACGAACTCTGACTACACAAACGTTTTCAAAAGAGCGCCGCGAAGTGAGGTGAGAACGCACTTCTTCCCGGTATGCGAGTGAAACTGCGTTTTGACTACAGCGCCAGCCCCAGCGGCTCTTCGAGCAGCGCCCTGACCCGGGCCAGGAACCGCGCCCCGTCGGCCCCGTAGAGGATCCGGTGATCGCAGGCCAGCGTCACCTCCATCAGGTGGGCCGTGGTGATCCCCCCGTCCCTGACGACGGGCTTCTCCTCGATCGCCCCGACCGCCAGGATCCCCGCCTGCGGTGAGTTGATCACCGCGGAGAAGTTGGTGACGCCGAACATGCCGAGGTTGGAGACGGTGAAGGTGCCGCCGGAGAGCTCGGGAGGGGTGATCGAGCCATCCCTGACTTTGCCCGCGAGGGCTCTGGCGTCGGCTGCGATCTGCCGTAGCCCCTTCTCGTCGGCGTCGAAGACCGTGGGGACGACCAGCGCGTCCTGCGCGGCAACCGCCACTCCGACGTTGACTCGCGAGTACAGCTCGAAATGACCGTCCTTGTAGGAGCCGTTGGCCCTTGGGAACTCTTTGAGGGCCAAAGCGCAGGCCTTGATCACCATGTCGTTGAAGGAGGGCACGGCCTCGCCCTCGCCGGCCATCGCCTTGAGCCTGCCCCGGGCCTCCACCGCCCGGCTCATCTCGATCACGGTCTCGAGGTAGAAGTGCGGCGCGGTCGCCTTCGACTCCGACATCCGCCGGGCGACGACCTGCTGGAGCTTGGTCGGCTCCTCGATCGTGACCTGGCCCTTGGCGGTCTCGGGGGCCTCGCTGCTGACGGGAGCCGTTGGGGTGGTCGCAGTCGTTGCGGCCGGGGTGCCCCCATCTGCAGCCTTCTTCACGTCCTTCTTGACGATCCGCCCGCCCGGTCCCGATCCAGCTATCTGAGAGAGGTCGACGCCACGTTCCTTTGCGAGCCGCTTGGCTACCGGCGAGGCTTTGACCCGCTCCCCAGCTTCAGCCGCGGCGGTTGGAGCCCGCGCAGTTTCAGACTCTCCACCCGTGGGTGGCGCCGATGCGGGGGCCCCCCGCGGCGCGGAGGAATCTTCGATTCCGAGCACCGTGGGGGAGGCATCGGCGACAGGCCCCGCGGGTGGAGCGCCTCCGTCCTTCGCGTCTCCCACTCGCGCAATCGGCTCGCCGATCGGCAGGGTGTCGCCCTCGCCGGCCAGGATCTCGGTCAGCGTCCCGGCGACGTCGGACTCGTAGGCCATGTTGGCCTTGTCGGTCTCGATCTCGACGATCTCCTCGCCGACCGCGATCTCGTCTCCGACCTGCTTCATCCAGGTGATGATCGTGCCCTCCTCCATCGAGTCGGAGAGGCGGGGCATGACGATGTCGGGCATCAGCTGGCTCCCTCGAGCGTCGCCAGCGCGGCGCTGACGACGTGCTCTTCGTGCGGGATCGCCGCCTGCTCGAGCCGTTTCGAGTAAGGCATGTGGACGTCGGCGCCGGTCACCCGCTGCACCGGCGCGTCGAGGTGGTCGAAGGCCTGCTCGGTGATCAGCGTCGAGAGGTTGGCGCCGACGCCGCCGTGCGGCCAGCCCTCCTCGACGATCACCGCCCGGTTCGTCTTCCGCACCGACTCGAGGATCGTGTCGAGGTCAAGCGGTCGCAGGGTCCGGGGGTCGATCACCTCGGCCTGAACGCCGTGCTCACTCGCCAGCTTCTCGGCTGCTTCCTCGGCCACCCGGGCCATCTTCAGGATGGCGACGATCGTCACGTCGGTGCCCTCCCGTCGCACCGCCGCTTCGCCGAACTGGAGCAAGCCGTTGCCATCGTCGCCGGGGACCTCACCGCGCACACCGTAGAGGCTCTCGTGCTCGATGAAGACGACCGGGTTTTCGTCGCGGATCGCCGCCTTCAGCAGCCCCTTGGCGTCGGCCGGGGTCGAGGGGCAGGCGACCAGCAGTCCCGGCACCTGCAGGTAGAGGGCCTCGAAGCTGTGGGAGTGGGTCGGGCCCAGCTGGTGGCCGCCGCCGCCCGGCATCCGGATCACCATCGGCACCCGCGCCTGCCCGTTGAACATGTAGGGGATCGCGGCGGCGTGGTTGATGATCTGGTCGAGCGCCAGCAGCGAGAAGTTGACCGTCATCAGCTCGACGATCGGCCGCAGCCCGTTCATCGCCGCGCCGACGCCGGCGCCGACGATCGTGTTCTCGGAGATCGGCATGTCGCGGACTCGGCGCTCGCCGAACTCGTCGAGCAGCCCCTCGGTGACCTTGAAGGCGCCCTGGAAGACGCCGACGTCCTCGCCCATCACGAAGACCGACTCGTCGCGCCGCATCTCCTCGGCCATCGCGTCGCGCAGGGCCTCGCGCATCCGCAGCTCCGCCATCAGCCCGCCTCCTCGGCGTTGACCGGGCGCTCGCCCTGGTCCTGCGGGTCACTGCCCTCGGGGCCGTCGTCGGGATCCTGGATCCGGCGCTCGCGGGCGTCCATCGCGTCGCCGTGGACGGCGGGGTTGGGCCGCTCGCCCTCCTCCTCGATCTCGGCGTAGGCAGCGCCGGCCTCGGCCAGCTCGCGGGCGGTCGCCGGCATTTCGGCCTCGTGCTCGCCGCGGTGCGTCTCCGGGCTGCGCTCGTCGACCGCGTACCAGCCGCCCGGTTCGGGCGACGTCGCGTAAAGGCTTTCGTACATCGTGTCGAGCGGCGGCTCCGGCGAGCTCTCGGCGAACTCGACCGCGGCGCCGACCGTCTCCTCGGCGGTGTCGCGCGCCTGCTGGACCTCGCGCTCGCCCAGCACGCCGGCCTCCACGCAGCGGCGGGCGAAGCTCTCGATCGGGTCTTTCTCGCGCCACTCCTCGACCTCCTCGCGCTCGCGGTAGACCTCGGGGTCGGCGGCGGAGTGGCCGCGGTAGCGATACGTGAAGGCCTCGAGCAGGGTCGGCCGCGCGTCTTCGCGCGCCTGACGCAGCCCCTCGGCGACCGCCTCTCGCATCGCGATCACGTCCATCCCGTCGACCCGGGTACCCGGGATCCCGTAGCCCTCGGCCTTCTTCGAGAGGTCGGTCTGGGCCGAGTGGCGCTCGACCCGCGTGCCCATTCCGTAGAGGTTGTTCTCGACCAGGAAGAGGACCGGCAGCGTCCACAGCGCCGCCAGGTTCATCGTCTCGCCGAAGTTGCCGGTGTTGGAGGCGCCGTCGCCGAACATGCAGACGGTGACCGCGTCTTCGCCCTTGTATTGGGAGGCGAGACCGAGGCCGGCGGCGATCGGCAGGTTGCCGCCGACGATCCCGTAGCCGCCCATGAAGCGCCGCTCGGCGTCGAAGATGTGCATCGAGCCGCCGCGGCCGCCGCTGGTCCCGTCGACGCGGCCGAAGAGCTCGGCCATCACCCGCTTGGGATCGGTCCCGCGGGCGATCGCATGGCCGTGGGTGCGGTACGTCCCGATCAGGAAGTCTTCCTCGCGCATCACCGAGGTGGTGCCGACGATCGTCGCCTCCTCGCCGATCGCCAGGTGCAGGAAGCCGCCGGCTTTCGCCCGCTGGTACTGGCGCCCGGCCTCCTCCTCGAAGCGCCGGATCAGGGCCATCCGGGCGAGCAGCTCGTAACAGGCGCCGGCGTCGGGCAAATCAGCCATCGAGCCCACCTTAGCTAGCGCCCGCCGCCTCCATCGCATCCTCGAGACGGTCGTCGCCCCAGAAGACCTCGCCGCCGACGACCAGCGCGGGGACACCTTCGACACCGCGTGCCGCCGCCTCCTCGGTCGCCGCCCGCAGCGCGTCCTTCACCGACTGCGTCTCCACCGCTTTCAGCAGCGCCCGCGGGTGCAGCTCGCAGGCGGCGCCGGCGATCATCACGTTGTCGGCCTCGCTGAGGTCGCGGCCGGCGGCGAACTGCTGGCGGAAGGCGGCGAGCGAGAAGGAGACGGCGCGGCCGGTCTGCTTGGCGAAGGTCGCGACCCGCATCGCGGTCAGCATGTTCCCCGGCCAGGGGTCGGGCCAGACGATCGGCGGCAGCCCGTACGCCGAGGCGCGCCGCTCGCACTCCGCCATCCCCGCCTCGCGCTCCGGCCCCTTGCCCCACGAGTCGCGGCCAAAGTGCTGGAAGAGACCTCCGAGCAGGATCGGCTGCCACTCCGGCTGCTCCAGTCCCGCCTCCGTGAACAGCCCGCTGATCCGCTCCGCCGCGAGGTACGCGTAGGGCGAGCCGAGGTCGTAGTAGAAGACCGATCTCATCTGAGACTCCGATGCGCCGATTTGCAGGACTCTCAGGCGTGGATGGCCCAGCCGTCGACCGCCCGGGCCGCGTCCAGGACGGCCTCGGAGACGGTCGGGTGCGGATGGACGATCCGCGAGAGCTCCTGGTAGCCGCCCTCGAGCGCCATCGTCGCGACCAGCTCGGCGATCATGTCGCAGGCGCGGTTGCCGACGATGTGGGCGCCGAGCACCTCGCCGTACTTGGCGTCGACGACCAGCTTGACGATGCCGTCTTTGTCGTCGTAGACGGTTCCAGCGCCCTCGCCGGCGATTTTCTGCTTGCCGATCTTCACCTCGTAGCCGGCCTCTTTGGCGGCCGCCTCGGTGAGGCCGACGCTGGCGACCTGCGGGTGGGTGAAGGTGGCGCCGACCATCAGCTCCTGGTCGACCGGGTGCGTCTCGACGCCGCCCGCCCGCTCGACCGCGACGACGCCCTCCTCCTCGGCCTTGTGGGCGAGCGCCTTCTTGTTGACGAGGTCGCCGATCGCGTAGACCTCGGGGTTGGTCGTCTGCCCGTAGGGGTCGACCTTGATCTTGCCGTTCTCCTCGAGCTCGACGCCGGCCTCTTTCAGGCCGAGACCCTCGACGTCGGGGCGGCGGCCGCCGGCGACGCAGAGGTAGTCGACCTCGGCGGATTTGTCGCCGTAGGTGAACTTGACCGACTTCTTGCCGACCTCGACGTTCTCCACCGGGGCCCCGGTGGAGATCTCGATCCCCTGTTTCTTGAAGACCCGTTCGACGATTTTGGCGATGTCCTTGTCCTCGGCGGGGAGGATCTGGTCGAGCATCTCGATCAGGATTACCTGGGTGCCGAAGCGGGCGTAGGCAGAGGCGATCTCCGAGCCCGACGCGCCGGCGCCGACGACGGCGATCTTCGCCGGCTGCTCGGCCAGCGACCAGGCGCCCCAGGTGTCGACGACGCGCTCGCCGAACTCGACGCCGGGGATCGGCGAGGCGACCGAGCCGGTGGCGAGGACGACGGCTTTCGCCTCGTAGACGTCGTCGCCGACCCTGACGTTGCCCTCGGGGGTGAGTGAGCCCTCGCCCTCGATCGTCGTCACCTCGTTCTTGTCCCAGAGGAAGCTGACGCCTTTGGAAAGCGATTCGGAGACGGCGGCGCGGCGCGCGCCGAGCGCGTCCCAGTCGAGCTTGATCCCGGCGGCGTCGATTCCGAGGTCGGCGCCGTTCTTGGCCTCCGAATAGATCTCGGCCGTGCGCAGCAGCGTCTTCGCCGGGATGCAGGCGTAGTTGAGGCAGCGCCCGCCCGGTTTGTCGCGCTCGACGACCGCGGTTTTCTGGCCCAACTGGGCGGCGCGGATCGCGGCCACGTAGCCGCCGGGGCCGCCGCCGATGATGATCGTGTCGAAGGAATCAGGCATTGGCCGAGCCTATAGGAGGGCTCTCGCCGGCTACTCGCGCGGCAGCCGTTCCGGCATCTGGATCCGCGCCATCGCCTTGACCATGAAGACGAAGAGGGTGCCGGTGACCGCGAGCAGCCCCAGCGTGCCGGCGAACTGGGCCACGGTCGTCGCTTCGACCATCAGACCGTACCCGGCGCCGAAGATGAGGAAGACGAGGATCAGCTGGAAGCCGAGCACCGCCCAGTAGCGGGCCCGCCACATCCCCCACGACATCACCCCCATGATCAGGGTCGGCGCCAGGACCTGGGCGAGTTTCGGTTTCTCGCCGTTGACCTGAGCTCCGGCCAGGTAGCCGACGACGATCGAGAGCGCGACCAGGCCGGCGAGCACAGCGCCGACGGTGACCACCGCCGGCCGTTCGCCCTCGGCCAGCGGCGTCAGGGATTCGCGCGCGGTCTGGTTCCGTTCCTCAGCCTTTGCGTAGCCCTCCATCATCCGGTTGCCGCTGCCTCGCTGCTTGCGCTTCTGCCGTTCCTCAGCCACCGGGCGCCACCCCTTTCTCGGCGGCCGCGAAGGCACGGCGCAGCGCTTCGGCCGCGACCGCCGGGTGCGGTGCGTCGCGGATCGCGCGGACGACGCAGAGGCGGTGGGCGCCGGCCCGCACCACCTCTTCGGCGTTCAGCGGGCTGATCCCGCCGATCGCGAAGAAGGGGACGCTCGCGTGCTCGGCCGCGTGCCCGATCGGCTCCAGGCCGATCCCGGCCCGGCCCGGTTTCGTCGGCGTCTCCCAGATCGGCCCGACCGCGATGTAGTCGGCGGCGAGCTCGGCGGCGGCGTCGATTTCAGCCTCCGAGTGGGTCGAGAGGCCGATGATCGCGTCAGGACCGAGCAGCTCGCGGGCCGCCGCGACTTCCTCGGCCCTGCCGACGTGAACACCGTCGGCGTCGCAGGCGCGCGCCAGGTCGGGGTCGTCGTTGATGATGAAGAGCGCGCTGAACGTGTCGGCGACCCGGCGGTAGGTGGCGGCGGCGCGTTCGATCTCCGCCCTTCCCAGCTCCTTCTCGCGCAGCTGGACGATGTCGACGCCGCCGCCGAGCGCCGCCCGCAGCAGCCCTTCGGCATCCTCGCCGTTGGGCCGCGCCTCGGCGCAGAGGTAGAGGCGGGCGGTGCGCAGGCGCTCGCGCAGCAGCGGCCCGTTCCCCTCGGGGGGAGAAAAGCTCATACCCCGATTATCCCCTTCGTGGCTCGCGAACCCGCCTCGGCCTCGCCCCTTCCTCACGATCGCAATATTGACCCCCCTCTGGTGGGGTCAATATTGCGATCGATGCAGATTCCCGCCGGGCGGAACGGACCACATCCGCGAAGCGGTGTCCGCCGCCGCGCCCGTGTTGCGGACTTGTTGCACGGAGTAGCATCGGGGTACCGGGAGCCCGATGCGGGGCTGAGAGGGCGGCAGCGAGGCCGCCGACCGTTTGAACCTGATCCGGGTAATGCCGGCGGAGGCAATGGCTTGTCGGAGAAGCGCAGTTTCGACGCGATATTCGTAGGCGGCGGGGTGATCGGCCTCTCCTGCGCCTGGCGCGCGGCGCAGCGCGGCGCCCGGGTCGTCGTCATCGAGCGGGCTGAGCCACCGGCCGGGGCAACCCGGGTCGCGGCCGGGATGCTGGCGCCGGTCGGCGAGCTGACCTTCGGCGAGCCGGAGCTGCTCGAGCTGACGCTCGAGTCGGCGGCCCTCTACCCGGAGTTCGTCGCCGCCGTCGAGGGGGCGAGCGGCGAGCCGACCGGCTACACCCGGGAGGGCGCCCTGCACGTCGCCCTCGATCGCGACGAGGCGGCGCAGCTGCGCCGCGTCCACGACCTGCAGCGCTCGCTCGGGCTCGAGGCCGAGTGGCTCGGCCCGCGCCGCTGCCGGGCGCTCGAGCCCGGCCTCACGCCGTCCTTCCACGGCGGCGTCTTCGCTCCCGGAGAGGCGGCGATCGACCCGCGGGCGCTGGCCCGGGCGCTGACCGCCGCCCTGGTCGCGGCCGGGGGCGAGCTGCGGACCGGGTGCGAGGTGGTCGACGGGATCTTCGGCGGCGACCGCCTCGTCGGCGTGCGGACCGGCGACGGCGATGAGCTCCGCGCCGAGGCCGTCGTCCTCGCAAGCGGCGCCTGGTCGGGAGCGACCGAGTGGCTGCCCGAGCACGCCCGGCCGCCGGTGCGGCCGGTCAAGGGCGAGGTGCTGGAGCTGCGCGGGCGCGACGGCGCCGGGGCGCCGTGCCGGCGGATCGTCTGCTCGGAGCGCGTCTACCTGGTGCCGCGGCCCGACGGCCGCCTGATCGTCGGCGCGACGGTCGAAGAGCGCGGCTTCGACACCGCGGTCAGCGCCGGCGGCGTCCACGAGCTGTTGCGCGAGGCCAACCGGCTGCTCCCCGACGTCGCCGAGATGGAGCTGGTCGACGCGATAGCCGGTCTGCGCCCCGGGACCCCCGACAACCTGCCGTTGATCGGGCCGGGAGGGATCGACGGCCTGCTGCTCGCCACCGGCCACTTCCGCAACGGCATCCTGCTGGCGCCGCTGACCGCCGCGCGGATCGCCGACCATCTCGAGACCGGCACCGCGTGGCAGTCCTTTGTCCCGGATAGCGACACAAAGGACTGCCACGCTGGGAGGGTGGTGGCGCGGTGAGGATCGAGCTGAACGGCGAGGCCCGGGAACTGGCCGAGGGCGCGACGCTGGCCGAGGCGGCGCGCGAGGCCGGCGCCGGCGAGGCGGCGCGCGGTGTCGCCGTCGCCCTCGACGGCGAGGTCGTGCCGCGCGGCGAGTGGGAGGCAACGCCGCTGCGCGAGGGCCAGGCGGTCGAGGTGCTGGCGGCGATCCAAGGCGGGGCGGAGACCTGGCGGCTCGGTGGCCGCGAGTGGTCCTCGCGGCTGATCGCCGGCACCGGCGGGTTCCGCTCGCTGGAGCAGATGGAGGCGGCCCTGAGCGCGGCCGGGACCGAGATCGTGACCGTCGCCCTGCGCCGGATCGACCCGGCGGCCGAGGGCTCGGTGCTCGAGGTGATCGACCGCCTCGGCCTCTTCGTCCTCCCCAACACGGCCGGCTGCTACACCGCCCGCGACGCCGTTCGCACCGCCAAGCTCGCCCGCGAGGCGTTCGGCACCGAGTGGATCAAGCTCGAGGTGATCGGCGACGACCGCACCCTCTACCCCGACGCAGTCGAGCTGATCGACGCCGCCGAACAGCTCGTCGCCGACGGCTTCACCGTCCTCCCCTACACCAACGACGACCCGATCCTCGCCCGCCGCCTCGAGCAGGCCGGTTGCGCGGCGGTGATGCCGCTGGGCTCGCCGATCGGCTCCGGCGCCGGCATCCGCAACCCGTACAACATCGCGATCATCACCGAGCGGGCCGAGGTCCCGGTCATCCTCGACGCCGGCATCGGCACCGCCTCCGACGCCGCTCTCGCCCTGGAGCTGGGCTGCGACGCCGTCCTCGCCGCCAGCGCCATCTTCGGCGCCGAGGACCCGACCGCGATGGCCCGCGCCCTGCGCGGCGCCGTCGACGCCGGCCTCGCCGCCCGCCTCGCCGGCCGGATCCCGAAGCGCACCCACGCCGAGGCCTCGACCGCCTACCAGGGGATGCCGGAGCTCTCTTGAGGTCGTCTCGCCGGCGCCGAGGACGGGCGCGGCACGCCACTCAGCGTCCCTCTACCATGGGCGCCTCGCCCCTGTAGCTCAGTCGGTTAGAGCGGCGGCCTTTTAAGCCGCGCGTCGCGGGTTCGAATCCCGCCGGGGGCATCCACCACTGACCTCTTGGCAGACCGGGGCTCAAGGGTCGGAATCGTGGGGCACGATTCCGACCGCTTGCGCCTGCTCACGCGCCTCATTAACAGGGACCGAGGCCCGTTTTGCTCCTCACCCGACGGTCGGTGGCCGTCGCGGAACGGAGAAGCTCCGCTGGACTTGTGGTCGACCGCCTCAGTATCCTAGAGGCTATCGTCTACAAATAGATAATTTATGCGTTAAATTGCTGCGAATGGCGAGGAGCGAGCGAGTGACACAGGCACGGCGCCGTCCGCCGCTCCCGCGCGAGTTCATCGAAGAGCATCGACGGCGGACCTATGTCGTTGCCGCCGCCGAGTTGGCTCAGGAGTCCGGGATTCACGCTCTGACGGTGACGAACCTCTGCCAGAGGGCCCAATCGGCACGCAACACGTTCTACGACCACTTCAGAAACGTCGACGACTGCCTGCGCCTCGGCATCCGCGAAGGCTTCGACCGCCTGTTCGGCCCGGTCCTCCAAATTGCCGAAGAAGATGAAGAGGAGTGGCTGGCCAGAGTCGACCGGGCCGTCGGCGGCCTGTACGGCGCCGTCGCCGAAGAGCCCACTCTCGCCGAGCTCGTTCTCGTTCACTCCTTCGGCGTCCCCAGTGAAGCGGGTGATCTCCGATACGAAGACGGTGTCGCCGCGATCGAGCGGTTGTTGGCCCAGGGGCGCAGGGAAACGCTCGGCCCGATCGAGCCGATGCCCCTCGCGGAGAGCTACCTGGCAGGGGTCATTCTCTCCCTGGCGACCTTGAAGCTCCGCCAGGGTGAAGCGCCGGCTCTGCCCGCCGAGACCCGGGAGATGACGCTGCTCGTCGGCGCCGTGTATCTGGGAATCGAGCAGACGGCCGTGCTCTACTCGCCGAAATAGAGGTAGGTGCTGAGCCACGCCAGCGAGGGGACGGCGGCGGCGAAATCCTCCGGGGCTCCCCTGGCGAGGGCGCTGACCACGGACTCCTCGATAGCGCTTACGATGAAGCTGGCAGTTATCGGAGGTGGAGAATGGCGAGACCCCGAGGTCTCGCGGCGCGCGCCGTCCACGGCGCGGGTGAGGCGCTCGAAAACTTCCGCACGCTTGGCCCCGGCGGGGCCCTCGGCGACGTGGCTTCCGACCAGGAGGCCGGTGGCGAGGTCAGGGCTCTCGCCGATGAAGGCGGCCAGCTCCTCGAGCGCCGCCAGCAGGCCGGCGGCCCAGCCGTCCGCGGTCTCGCAGGCGCGCGCGAGCCGGCGCCAGAGCCGCTCGACCGCTGCCTCGTAGGCGACCGCGTAGCACTCGGCCTTGTTGGTGAAGTGGCGGTAGAACTCGGCTCGGTAGCCGCCGTAGCGCTGGTAGACGTCCTTCACCGTCACCGCGCGGTAACCGAGCTCCCCGCAGGCCTCCAGCATCGCCTCGAGGATCTGCTCGCGCGCCTGCGCTTCTGCCATCTCCCGGTGCCGGCGCTGGCGCTCCAGTTCGGCGCGTGGAGTCCCGCCCCCCGGCGCCTTCCCCTCGTTTCTCTCCTGCCTGTCTCGGCCGGGATCGCCGGCATGCGTCCCGCTCACTTCAGAGCCCCCGCTCGCACGCTTCCGAAAACTACTCTACTCTTAAATAAAAACGTAGTCCTCGATATGGAAACTACTTATCTCCTACGAGAAACGTGTGGCGCAGATCGGCGCTCGAATCCGCTACGCTGCGTGGATGGGAACGCTCCCCGAGCACCTGCAGCCGATTGCGGTCGGCCAGCGGCCGCTGGAGCGAGAGGTCTACCTGGAGCACCAGCGCGATCGCGTTCTCGCCGCGGCCACGGAGGTCTTCGCCAAGCGCGGCTACCGGGCCACCACGGTGGACCACATCGTCGTCGCCGCCCAGATCGGCGTCGGCACTTTCTACGGTCTTTTCGGCGGCAAGGAGGAGTGCTTTCTCGCCACCTACGAGCGGGTCCTCGCGGACTTCGAGCAGGCGGTCCGGGCCGCGCTTCCCACCGAGGCGCCCTTTCCCGAGCAGGCCTGCAGCGCGCTCCGCACCCTGCTCGTCCAAATCGCCGCCCAGCCGCTCCGCGCTCGTCTTGCCCTGGTCGAGGTGCAGACCGCCGGCCCGCCGGCGCTGGCCCGGTATCAGCAGACGATCGACAGGCTGATTCCGGAGCTCGCCCGCGCCCGCGAGGAGAGCCCGTTCGCCGCCGAGCTGCCCAGCCGGCTGGAGGAAGCGGTGATCGGCGGCCTGCTCTGGTATCTGCAGCAGCGGCTTTTGCAGGGCGAGCTGAAGAACCCCGACGCGCACCTCGAGGACGTTCTCGAAATCGCGCTCGAGCCTTTCCTCGGCCCCGAGGAAACCGCCCGCCTCGCCGCCGGCGCCCGCACCCCTTAAGCGTCTGGCCAGCAAACCCCGATGGGACTGGCGGCGGCTGAGGTGGCCACTCGTCCCGAACCCGTCGCAGCGCCCACCGCTCGCGAGCGGATCGCCGCCGCCGCGATCGACCTCGCCGCCGAGCACGGCTACGAGGCGACGACGATCGCGATGGTGGTCGAGCGGGCCGGCGTCACCCGGGCGGACTTCGATCGGCATTTCGCCGGCAAGGAGGACTGCGCCCTGCAGCTCTACGAGGAGTACCTCGGCGACTTCGTCGCTCTTGTGCTGGCCGCCGCCGACCGCGAGGAAGAGTGGCGGGACTCGATGCGCGCCGCCGGCTATGCCGCCGCCCGCTTCGTCCGCGACAACCCGCGCCTGGCGCAGGTCGGCGTCGTGCAGATGCTGGCCGCCGGCTCGATGGTCGAGGCCCGCCGGGCCGGGATGCTCGATCCCTTCGTCGACCTGATCGACGCCGGGCGCGAGCAGCTCGACGATCCCGACTCGATCGGCCGCGGCGTCGCCGAAGGCGTGCTGGGTTCGGTCTACGAGATCGCGATCCGCGGCCTCGCCAGCGGTGTCGACACCAGCTTGGCCGAGGCGATCGTCCCGCAGCTCATGTACGTCGCGGTCCGGCCGTACGTCGGGCACGAGCGGGCCCGCGAGGAGCTCGAGATGCCGCCGCCCCCGGACCCGGGGAAAAGCTCTTGATCTCCGTAGACATTTCGGCACCCAAAGGGGACGACCCGTGCAACGGCCTGCCGCCTGCCGATATCGTGCCCGCCGTGGCAAGGGGCAAGGAGGGAGACGATGCTTCGGGGCTGCCGCGCCTACCGCCGGGGCGGCACGGCCTGCGCCGCGAGTACGTCGAGCAGAACCAGCGCCAGCGGCTGACCGCCGGGATCATCGCCGCGGTCGCCGAGAAGGGCTACCACGAGACGACGATCTCCGACATCGCCGCCGCCGCCGGGATCTCGCGCCGCACCTTCTACGGCTACTTCGATTCCAAGGAGGCCTGCTTCTTCGACGCCTACGACGAGATCGCGGGCTACCTGCGCCAGGCCGCCACGGCCGCCGCCGATACGGAGAGCGAGTGGGGGGAGCAGGCGCGGGCCAAGATCGGATCCCTGCTCGAGACCTTCGCCGCCAACCCCGACCTCGCCCGTTTCTACCTGCTGGCGCCGCCACGCGCTGGCGAGGCTCTCGCCGCCCGCTACCGCGAGGCGTTGAGCCAGGCGCTGGCCGAGCTGAAGGCGGGGATGCCGTCGTCGCCCACGACGCGGCCCGTCTCCGCCGCCGCCGAGCAGGCCCTGGTCGGCGGCATCGCGGCCCTGATCGCCCGCCGGGTCGAGGCCGGCGAGGGAAAGTCCCTGCCCGAGCTCCTCCCCGACCTGGTCGAGCTCACCCTGACGCCGTACCTGGGTCGCGAGCAGGCGCTTCGCTTCGCTCGCACCGCTTCCTAGCGCGATCTCCCAGCCCCGTGGTTCAGAGCCCAAGGTAAGGGCTCCTTTCAATGCTGAAAAACTGCCTGTCTGCACAACGATTCTAAATCGCCACAGTCTCTTGACATTTGGAGACTGCATCCTCTACGCTTTTCCGGCACGTCCAGGGAGGGCGAGCAGTAGTCCCCGGACCGTCTCGACGGAACGGGGGGCGAAACAGCCAATCGGCACAGGGACACCGTCCCCTCTCTCCGTGGGAGTGGGACCCGACAAGTTCGATTCACCCACTGGAGAGATAAGGGGAAGGTATGTATCGGAGACTGAGAGAGAACTTCGGGACCGCCGGTCTCGTCGTCGCCATCGTCGCGCTGGTCGCCGCCCTCGGCGGCGCCGCGATCGCCGCCAACGGTGGAGGCAACGGCAAGGCCACGGCCTCGGCCAAGGGCAAGCCGGGACCGCGCGGTAAGACCGGTCCCGCCGGACCTGCCGGTCCCGCCGGACCGCAGGGCCCCGCCGGCGCCAAGGGCGATGCCGGATCGAACGGGTCAAACGGCTCCAACGGAGCGGCAGGCCCGACCGGCCCGACCGGTCCGAAAGGCAACACCGGTAATCCGGGTGCAGCTGGCCTGGAAGGCCCGACCGGCCCGACCGGCCCGACGGGTTCCTTCGGCGGCGGCGTTCACCTCGAAGAAGGTGTAACTGAGCTCGGCAGTTGGGCCGCCAGCGGCAGCCTCAAAACCATCAAAGACGGCGATGGGAACATGGTGCAGGTCGGTAGCCCGACTGTGCTTTCGTCGATCACCTTCCCTGTTCCGCTTGGAGGCGAACTCTTCGAATACAGCGTCCATATTGAGGGTGAACCGAACTTCAATGATTTCGACGGGGGGGGCCCGGGAACCAAAGGCTGCAACGTGGACATAACTCTTCCCAATCCACCATCGAAAGCGCTCTGCATCTATAAGGGTTCGAATCTCGTCTTCAAAAACATGACGCTCATTGCTGCTGGCGAACCACCGTTCTATGAATTTCCTGAACGGCAGGGTGCGGTACTGAAGCTCTCAGTGACTGGCGCTGAAGGCATTGCAACCGGCCAATGGGAGATCACCGGCTGAGCAGTCAAAGGGACCAGCAGTCAAGGTCTACGTCTGAAACCTCAACCCGGACGGTGGCGAGAGGCCAGGTCCAGGAATCGTGAGCAAGGGGAAGGAAATGGGAAAAAACGGAAACGGAAACTCAGTCCGCATCTGGACTCCCGAGCGTCTCGTTGCGCTTCTCGTACTCAGCCTTGCGCTTGCGCTTCCGAGCGGGGCGTCGGCGGCGCCGCTTCATACCACCCCTGCCTTCTCGCCGATCACCGGCTCGGGCATCGGAGTGACCTTCGCGCATCCGCTGAGCGTCGGCGTTGACGAGAACAACGGCAACATCGTCGTCCCCAGCGGGCAGTTCGGCGGCAACGCGGACAACTCCGTCTTCGTCCTCAACTCCGAAGGTGGTAACCCCGTCGGGATCGCCTCTCCGTTCAAAACTACGGGCTTCACTTTCAGCGATGTCGGGATGTACGCCGTCCCGGCGGTCGACAGCTCACCGACCAGCCCGAGCAAAGGGGCGCTCTACGTCCCGATCAGGTTTGGTGGCAAGGTGAATAAGTACGTCCGCAATCCGGCGACTGAACAATACGAACTGGCGGGAGAACTGACCTCGGTGCAGTCGCTGGGCCCCGTCGAAGCGGTCGCCGTCGACGACAGCGGCAACGTCTGGGTCGCTTCTCCCGCCGGGAACTTAACTGAATTCGGCGCGATCACCAAATTCAGCCCAACTGGCGCCCAGCTGGCGCGGATCGTGATGAGCAAAGCGACCAAGAGCCCCGACACGATCGCCGTCGACAGCGCCGGCGATGTCTTCATCGGCAGCGGCGAAACCAAGGCCTTTAAGTTCCCGGCCAACGGCTCGGGAGAAATCGAAGCCTCCAATTTTGTCGAAGTTCCGACCCAGCCCAACGGCCAGCCGATCGGACTCGCCATCGACAGGCCGACCAACACCCTGTTTGTGCCGGTAGATAGGGGGCAGACCGTCGCCGAATTCGATGCCAGCTCACTTGTCGAAAAGGGAAGCTTCAGCTTCCCGTTCACCAACCTTGAATCCGAACGCTTCCGCCCGGAGATCGCGGTCAGCCACGCCGCCGGCCTGATCTACGGCCTCCACTCCTTCGAGCCCTACAACATCCCCGTCCTCACCCTCGGCGGCCCGACCCTGCCCGACACCGGCACCACGGAACCGACCGAAGTCGGCGCGACGAAGGTGACGCTCAACGGCGTCGTCAACCCCCAAGGCTTGGCGGTCACCGAATGCAAGTTCGTCGTCACCAACCCCGCCCAAACTCTCCCCTGTGAAGGGGCGCTGCCGACCGACAGCTCCCCCCACCAGGTCAGCGTCCAGCTCAGCGGCCTAGGAGTCAACAGCGGACATTTCTACCAGCTGATTACCAGCAACGCCAACGGGACCAACCAGTCGGTTCAGAAAAACGTCTCCACCGCCGGGATCGCCGCCACTAAAGCCACCACCGCGATCAGCGGCTCGGCCGCCACCCTGCACGGGATCGTGCGCCCCGAAGGGGCCGCGCTCAGCGAATGCGTGTTCGAATACGGGGCGACGACCGCCTACGGGACGACCGTCCCGTGCAGCCCTGCCGCCGGCTCGATCCCCGCCGACTTCGAAGCCCACGCGGTCAGCGCTTCCCTCGGCAACCTCGTGGTCGGTACCGAATACCATTTTCGGGTCCGTGCAGCCGGCGGTCTCGGTGCCGAAGCCGGCGAGGATCTGACCTTCAAAACGCCCGGCCCGGCCCTCGGGATCAGCTACGTTCGCCCCCTCGCGGAAACCTCGGCGACCGTGAACGCGCTCGTCAACCCCGGGGGGAAAGAAACCACCTACCACTTCGAATGGGGCCTGACCGCCGCCTACGGCAACGTCACCCCCGACGCCAGCGCCGGCTCGGTCGACGCTGTCGTCCCCGCTGTCGAATGCCCGTTTATCGACTTCAACGAACCCTGCAATAAATACCCCGCTGCCTCCGCGGCGCTGACGGGCCTCACCCCCGACACGGCCTATCACTTCCGCGTCGTCGTCTCCAACGCCGACGGCACCGGCACCGGGCCCGACACGACCTTCAAGACCTTCGCTCCCGCGCAGGCCTTCGCCCCCTGCGCCAACGACGCCTTCCGCGCCGGCGAGCCTTCCGCGCTGCTGCCGGACTGCCGCGCCTACGAGCAGGCGACCCCGGTCGACAAGGACGGCGCCGACGCCGGCGGCGGCAAATTCAGGATCCAGGCCGCGGTCGGTGGCGGCGGCATCACCTCGGTGACGAAGAGCGGGCTGCCGGGCGCCGAAGGCGCCCAGGAAGAACCGATCTCCCTCTCCCTGCGCGACCCGGCGGGCCGCTGGTCGACGCAGGGCTTCCTGCCGCCGCCCTCCTTCGGCGAGCGCGCCGCCGTCCGCGGCTGGACGCCCGACCTTGCCTATTCCTTCTCCGACGCCGCCTTCGCCGACCCCCACGCGAACAACACTGCCATAGCTTTCCTGTCGCGCTCCAGCGCCACCCGCCAGATCACCCAGATCACCCCCTACACCCGCAGCGCCGAATACGCCTTTGCCGGCGCCCCGGCCGACGACTCGAAGTTCTTCTTCGAGGCCGATGGCGACGGCGTCAACCTGACCGGCAACGCCGCCACCGGCAAAGACAACCTCTACGTCTATGACCCGGTCCGCGAAGAACTGAGCCTGGTCGGGGTGCTGCCCAACGGCACGACTCCGCCGGGGGGCTCCTTCGCCGGTCCCTTCGACTGGGCGGGCAATCGGCTTGGCCTCGGCGGCGCCCGGGTATTGGGCAAGGGCTCGAGCATCGGCTACCTGACCCAGGAACTGCACGCGATCTCCGCCGACGGCTCTAAGGCCTTCTTCACCGCCGGCGGCACCGGCCAGGTTTACGTGCGGGAGGGGCTGAACACCGAAGAACCGGAAACCTCAGCGGTCTCGGCCTCCCAGCGCACCGTCCCCGACCCCGGTGGGACGAAGCCGGCGATCTTCATGGGCGCCACCCCCAGCGGTTCGGTCGCCTTCATCGCTTCCTGCGAGAAACTGACCGACGACTCCACCGCCCACTCGACCGCAGCCAACAGCTGCACCAACTCCGAACAGGGCATGGACCTCTACGCCTATGACACCGCCACCCACGAACTCACCGACCTGACCGTCGCCGCCGACCCCGGCGACCCTCGGGGGGCCGAAGTCGAGGGCTTCCTCGGCGCCTCCGACGACGGCTCCTACGTCTACTTCGCCGCCAACGCCGACCTCGACGGGGTCGGGCCTGCGCAGGCGGGGAGCTGCATTACCGAAGCCGGCGCCACCGGCGGTATTTGCAACCTCTACCTCTGGCACGCCGGCTCGATCAGCCTCATCGACAACAGGCTTCCCGGTGGGGGTAACCTTGGTGGACCGGTTTTCGCCGGCGGCGACGAAATGCAGAAGAACTCAAGCGTCTCCGCCGACGGCAAGTCCGTCGTCTTCAAAACCGCAGGCCACCCATTCACCGGCTCCGGAGCCACGGAAACCCGCGGAGGGTACTTCCGGTATGACGCCGACACCGACAGTCTCAGCTGTGTTACCTGCGGCCCGATCGGGACGCCGCCACCTACGCTGGACGTGGGCTTTTCGAGTATCGAACTCGGCGTGGCGGCTTTCTTCCATCCGCTCGGGACCCGCTTCGTCTCGGCCAGCGGCAACCGGGTCTTCTTCGAGACCGCCGACAACCTGGTCCCCGCTGACGTAAACGGCGACGGCGGCTGCCCGAGAGTTGGCCGACCAGCTCTCCGCATCTCCATCTGCCAGGACGTCTACGAGTGGGAGGCGCCAGGCGAAGGGAGCTGCAGCGAAGCGGCCTCCTCCTACTCGGCGCCCAACGGCGGCTGCCTCTACCTGCTGTCGAGCGGCACCAGCCCCGGTCCATCCTTCTTCGCCGATGCCTCGGCCTCCGGGGACGACGCCTTCATCTACACGGAGGACCAGCTCGTCCCCGGCGATACCGACCGTCTCTACGACGTCTACGACGTCAGGGCGGGAGGCGGAGTCGCCTACCAAAACCAGCCGCCGCCACCGGTGCCGTGCGAAACGGGGGAAGCCTGCCGGGGATCCGCGCCGGCGCCAGCCGCCTCGCCTTCGGCCGGCTCGGCCACGTTCCAGGGCCCCGGCGACCCGCCGATCAAACGCTGTGGCAAGGGCAAGGTCGCCAAGGGCGGCAGGTGCGTCAAGCAGAAAAAGCCAAAGAAGCACCGCAAGGGCAAGGCCGAGAAGCGAGCCGGCGCCAAGCGGGGAGGGAGCAAATGAACGCCAGAGGCCAGATCCTCACCCGGACGTTCGGCGCCCTGGCGCTCAGCATCGCCCTTTTGGCCGCCGCCCCGGCAGCCGGCGCCAGTGCCGCCAATCCCGCCCCGGCCTTCCGGGTCGGCGTCACCGCGATGCCCTCCAACTTCGCCCCCGGCGCTCAAGGCACGCTCGGATCGGGGCCCCGTTACAACATCCGCGTCGCCAACATCGGCGAGAAAGCCACGGGTGGGCCAGTCACGATCACCGCGACCCTGCCGACCGGTCTGACCCCTGCCGGGCTTTCGCAAGGCTGCTCGGCCGCCGGCCAGGTCGTCACCTGCACCACGGAAGACCTATTCCCCGGCGCGATCAACCAGGTGGAACTTTCCGTCGACGTCGCCGTGCTCCCCGACCCCACCGTCCTCGAACCCACCGAAGTGACGGTGACCAGCCTCGGCGCCGCCCCGGCGGTGGCAACGGCGGCAACCACGATCACCGAAGAAGAAGCCCCCTTCGGCTTCGACAGCGGGGCGAGCGGCCTCGGAGCCTGGCTGACCGAAGCCGACGGCTCGGCCGCCACGGCCGCGGGCAGCCACCCCAGCCAGTTCACCGTCAACGTCGGGTTCAACACCAGGCGCGGCAATCGGGCGGGTACCACCATCCTCACGTCCGGCGCCGGCGCCCGCGACGTTTTCACCGACCTGCCGCCAGGGCTCGTGGTCGATCCTGCCGCCATCCCGGCGCGCTGCACCGAGGAGCAGTTCGAGACGACCACCTGCCCCGACGAAGCGGTGGTCGGCCGCGCCAACGTCGGCCTCAGCTTCGCGGGAGAAGCCGCGTTCTCGGAAACTCCGCTCTATAACCTGGTGCCGCCGCCGGGCGCCGCGTCGTCCTTCGGCTTTGACCCCGGTGGCACCGGGCTGCATGCCCACGTCCTCGGTGGCCTGCGCCCCGGCGACTACACGATCCGGGGCGCAGTGAAGGACATTCCCGCCCTTTTCGAGCACCCGATCTACAACTCCCAGCTGCAGATCTGGGGAGATCCCTCGAGCGAAAGCCACGATCACACGCGCGGGAACTGCATCAACCGAAACGTCAACGGAGAAACGAATACCTGCCCGGTCCCCCACCACGACTTCGCGGCGGTGACGCTGCCGACCGCCTGCTCGTCCTCGCTTCAGATCGAAGCCCAGATCGACAGCTGGGCGAACCCCAGCCAGTTCGTCTCGCGGAGCACCCCGCTCACCGACCTGGCTGGCACTCCGACCGGCGTCTCGGGCTGCAACGCGGTGCCGTTCAACCCGAGCCTCAGCGTGCAGCCGACCACCAACCTGGCCGACTCGCCGTCCGGGCTTGACGTCGACCTCGCGATCCCGCAGTCCAACAGCCGGCTCGGCACCGCCTCCGCGCACCTGAAGGAGGCCGTCGTCACCCTCCCCGAAGGCCTCGTCGTCAACCCCGCGAGCGCCAACGGCCTTGCCGGCTGCAGCCCCGCGCAGGTCGGGATCGACTCTGCCACCGGCGTCGCCAACGGCCAGGCGCCCACCTGTCCCGACGCCTCGAAGATCGGATCGGTCACGCTCGAGTCGCCGCTCCTCGCCCAGTACAACTCCGAAGACAAAGTCCAGCGCGACGCCAACGGCCAGGCGATCGCCGAACCGATCCCCGGCTCGGTCTACGTCGCCACCCCCCACGACAATCCCTTCGGCTCGCTGCTGGCGATCTACGTCGTCCTCGACGACCCCGCCCACGGCATCCTCGTCAAGCTCGCCGGGGAGGTCCGGGCCGACCCGGTGACCGGCCGCCTCACCACCACCTTCGCGAGCAACCCGCAGTTGCCCTTCTCGCACTTCAAGCTGCACTTCTTCAGCGGCGCCTCCGCCGCGCTTCGCACCCCGCTGACCTGCGGGACGAAGACGGTCACCTCGGACCTCACTCCCTGGTCGACCCCCGAAGGGGCGAACGCCACTCCCTCGGACTCCTTCCTGACCGCAGTGGAGCCCGGCGGCGGCGCCTGCCCCGCCAGCGCCGATCAGGCGGCCAACCACCCGGCCTTCTCGAGCGGCACCCTCGCCCCCCAGGCCGGCGCCTACTCGCCGCTGGTCCTGAAGCTCGCCCGCGAAGACGGCACCGCGCCGATCACGGGCATCGACACCACCATGCCCCCAGGGCTGACCGGCAAGCTCGCCGGCATCGCCGAGTGCCCCGACGGCGCTCTCGCCGCTGCCGCCGCGAAGACCGGTGCCGCCGAGACCCAGACCCCCTCGTGCCCGGCCAGTTCGCTGGTCGGCACCGCCGTCGTCGGCGCCGGCGCCGGCCCGACCCCCTACTACACCAGCGGCCGCGCCTACCTCGCCGGCCCCTACAAGGGCGCCCCGCTCAGCCTCGCGATCGTCACCCCGGCCACCGCCGGTCCGTATGACCTCGGCACCGTCGTCGTGCGGACCGCGCTCTTCGTCGACCCCGAAACCGCCCGCATCCACGCGGTCAGCGACCCGATCCCCCAGATCCTGCAGGGGATCCCGCTCGACGTCCGCTCGATCGCCCTGCGCGTGGACCGCCCGAGCTTCACCCTCAACCCGACCTCGTGTGACCCGTTCGCGGTCACCGGCTCGGCGAGCGCCGCCGCAGTCGCGCCCGCCGCCCTCACCAGCCCCTTCCAGGTCGGCGGCTGCTCGGCGCTCGCCTTCAAGCCCAAGCTCGCGATTGCGCTCGAGGGCGGCACCAAGCGCTCCGACAACCCGGCGCTGAAAGCGGTGCTGACGATGCCGGCCGCCGGCGCCAACATCGCCGCCGCCTCGGTCGCCCTGCCCCATTCGGAGTTCCTCGACCAGGCCCACATCCGCACCGTCTGCACCCGCGTGCAGTTCGCCGCCGGGGCCGGCAACGGCGCCGGCTGCCCGGCCGGCTCGGTCTACGGCACCGCGCGGGCGATCACGCCGCTGCTCGACGCCCCGCTGGAGGGCCCGGTCTTCCTGCGCTCCAACCCCGAACACGAACTCCCCGATCTTGTCGCCGCCCTGAACGGGCAGATCGACGTCGTCCTGGTCGGCCGCATCGACTCCCACAAGGGCGGCATCCGCACCACCTTCGAAGGCGTCCCCGACGCCCCGGTCTCCAAGTTCGTGCTGGAAATGCAGGGCGGCAAGAAGGGCCTGCTCGAAAACAGCGTCAACCTCTGCAAGTCCACCAACAGGGCGACGGCGCTCTTCGACGGACAGAACGGCAAGGTCAACGACTTCAAGCCCGTGGTGAAGGCGAAGTGCAGGAAAGGCAGCAAAGGGAAGGGGAAGAAGCGCTCCCGGGGGCGGCGCTGAGGGCCGGATCGCCGAGCCGGTCGGCTCGCGTGCGGGGGCGTCGTCGGTTCGCGCTCGCAGCGACTGGGCTCTGGCTCGCCTTGGTCCTCACCGCATGCGGGGGCGGGGGTGATGAGAGCTCCTCCGCGGTGCCGAGCGTCATCGCCGCAGAAGCCGAGCCCAGGGTAAGACCGCTCGAGATCGTCGGCGGCGGCTCGGCTCAGTTCCGCGTCAAGGGCGACGACGACAACTCGATTCAGGGCTACGGTCACGAGGCGGGTCGCGCGGAGCTGCGGCGGGCGGCCGTCGCCGTGCACGGCTATTACGCCGCGCTCGCGCGAGAAAGGTGGACGGATGCCTGCGGTCACCTGGCGCCCGCCACCGCCGCCGGCGCCACCCGTCTGGCGGCCTCCACCAGGGCCAGGGGTTGCGCCGCTGCGCTGGCGGCGCTGTTCGGCCCGGTCACCCCGGCCGAGGGTCGCGAGGCCACCGCCGTCGACGCAGTGAGCCTCCGGCGCCGGGGCAACCACGGCTTTTTCCTCTACCGCGGCGCCGGCGGGAAGCCATACTTCATCTCGCTTGAGCTCCTGCACGGCAAATGGGCAGTGTCGAGCCTCAGCCCCACGGGACTTCCGTAGTTGCCCCCGGGTAACGGCGTGAGGGCGGGGCGCCGCGTTTGGGTGCTGCGGGGCGCGGTCGCCCTTCTCGCCGCCGCTGTCGCCCTCGTTGCCTGGCTCTCCGAACGCGACGCGGAGGAAGCGGCCGCGGGGCCCGCCCCACTGGAGGTCCGGATCGTCGAACCGGCGGCGCTCGGCGACGCCGCCGCTCTCAGCGGCCACCCCGTCTACTGGGCCGGCCGCGTTCCCGGCACCGAGCTGGGGCTGAGCGAAGGAGGTGCTGGGATCGTCCAGGTGCGTTACCTGGCCACGGGCTCGGCGGCGGATCAGGCGCAGGAAGACGTGCTCACCGTCGGCAGCTACCCGCTGCCCAACCCGGCAAAGGCGCTCGCGGCCTTCGCCCGCCGCAGCGACTCGACCGTGTTTCGCGGCCCGCACGGCAAGCTGGTGGTGACGAGCACCGAATCCCCCGGCAGCGCCTACTTCGTCAGCCCCGGCAACAGCGTCCAGGTCGAGGTCTACGACCCGGTGCCGCGCCGGGCCCTGCGCCTCGTTCTTTCTGGCCGGGTGCGCCCGGCTCCCTGAGGCCGGGATGGGACCGCGGCGATGAGCCTCTTCTCCGCCTGGGTCGTCTACCCGCTGGTTCTGCTCGCCATCTGCGGCGGCCTCGGGCTGCTCGTCGACGTCCTCCTGGGGCGGAGGTTGCCGGGCGCGCTCGTCGCTCCGGCCGGCCTCGCGGCACTGGTCGTCCTCGGACAGTTCACCACCCTCGCGCCCGGCACCGCATCCCTGACGGTCCCGGTCGCCTGCTTCCTCGCCGTTCTCGGCGCCGGCCTCCGCCTGCCCTGGCGCTGCGGCCGCCCGGATCCCTGGCCGGCCGGAATCGCGCTCACCGTCTTCCTCGTCTTCGGCGCCCCGGTCCTCCTCTCCGGCGATCCCACCTTCGCCGGCTACATCAAGCTCGACGACACCGCCACCTGGCTCGCGATCACCGACCGGGTGATGGAGCACGGCCGCGACCTCAGCGGCCTCGGCCCGTCCAGCTATCTGGCCACGCTCGAGGCGAACCTGCCGGGGGGATACCCGATCGGCGTCTTCATCCCCTTCGGCGCCGCGCAGAAGCTGGTCGGCGACGATCTCGCCTGGGTCTTCCAGCCCTACCTCTCCTTCCTCGCCGCGATGCTGGCGCTCTGTCTCTGGCAGATCCTCGGCAGCCTCCTCGAGCGACCCCGGCAGCGTGCTCTCGCCGCCTTCGTCGCGGCCCAGCCGGCGCTCCTCTACGGCTACGCGATGTGGGGCGGGGTGAAGGAGCTGGGTGCGGCGGTCTTCGTCGCCCTCGCGGCAGCTCTCGCGCCCGCTGTGGTGGGGCCGCGGGCTGAGGCACGCGACAGCGTCGCCCTCGGCCTGGTCGGGGGCGCCTTGGTCGGTGTGCTCAGCATCGGCGGCCTGGTCTGGCTGGGGCCGATGCTGATCGGGCTGGCGCTGGTCGCGACGCGGGCCCTCGGCATCCGGGTCGCCGGCCGCCAGGGCCTCGCATTCCTCGTCGTCCTCGGCCTCTGCGCGCTGCCGGTCTTGATCGAAGGCGGCTTCGACCCGTTTCAGGCGGGCTTGACCAGCGCCAGCGAGCTCGGCAACTTCGCCACTCCTCTCAACCCGCTGCAGGTGGTCGGGATCTGGCCCAGCGGTGACTTTCGCTTAGATCCCTCCGCCGGCGTTGCCACCGCAGTGCTGATCGCCCTCGCCCTCTTCGCCGCCGCGGCTGGGATCTGGGCGGCCTGGCGCAGGCGCGCGCTTGCCGTGCTCCTCTACGCCAGCGTGCTGGTTGCCTGCGCGGCGATCCTCGCCGTCGCCTCCCCCTGGATCGACGGCAAGGCGCTCGCGACCGCCGCCCCGGTCGCACTCGCGCTGGCGATCGCCGGTGCCTTCTACACGTTGCGCGCGGACCGCCTGACCGGCGCCGCACTGGTCGTGCTGCTCACGGCCGGGGTCGTCTGGTCGAACGTCCTCGCCTACGGTGGCGTCAGCCTCGCCCCCTACGGGCAGCTGCGGGAGCTGCAGCGGATCGGGACCGAGTTCGCCGGCCAGGGCCCCGCGTTGATGACCGAATTCAACCCCTATGGCGCCCGCCACTTCCTGCGCGAGCTCGACGGCGAAGGCGCCTCGGAGCTGCGCGCCCGCCCGGTGCCACTGCGCGGCGGCGGCAGCGCCGCCAAGGGGGCGGCGGTGGACACCGACCAGCTCGAACCTTCCGGCCTGTTCGAATACCGGACGCTGATCCTGCGCCGCTCCCCGATCCGCAGCCGCCCCCCCGCGGCCTATCGCCTTGTTCGCAGCGGCCGCTATTACGAGGTCTGGCAACGTCCCGGGAACGCCGCGGCTCCGGCGAGCTCGCAACGCCTACCGCTCGGCGGCCCGCTCAACGCGGCCGGAGTCCCCGCCTGCGCCGAAGTGGCGCGGCTCGCCCGCGGCGCGGCATCGAGCGGGAGCGCCGCACGCCTCATCGCCGCCCGGCGCACCCCGGTCTACGACGCCACCGACGGCAAGCTGCAGGTTCCCCTCGCAGGCCGGTACGTCGCCTGGCTCAGAGGATCTGTCCGCGGCAGCGTCACCCTGTTCGTCGACGGCGAGGAGATCGGCGTGGCACGCCATCAGCTGCAGAACGCCGGCGGATTCATCGAGCTGGGGGACGCCCGGCTCGCTGCGGGAGACCATCACGCCGAGCTGCGCTTCGGGGGTGCCGACCTGCACCCGGGGAGCGGTGGCTTTCCCCGTCCTGAAGCGGGCCCGCTTCTGTTCTCGCCGGCCGCTGACGAAGCGGGGAGCCTCGTCGCCGTTGCCCCCGCCGGGTTTCGCCGTCTCTGCGGCAGGCCCTGGGACTGGATCGAAGTGCTGGACGAAGAGCTTTGAGCATAGTGCCCTCTGATTTGTAGACGAGATCCTCTAGAATCCCAGTCTGTCCAGGGGACCGCCCGCCGGGCGGTGGGAAAGGGATGTGAGTGAAGGATTTTCAGGGAATGCCGATCCGAGCGCGACGCATGGCTGTCCGCGGCCCGATGCTTGCACTGGCTTGCCTGCTTGCCTCGCTGGCCGCGACCTCCGTTGCGAGCGCGTCAGCCCCCCAGGTTCCCGCCACCTGGGTCACTGCCGTCAGCTCCACGGCGGCCGTCCTGCGGGCCGAAATCAATCCCGGCGGTGAACCCACCGCCTACCACTTCGAATACATCACGGCCGCCGCGTTCCAGGCCAACGTGGATGCCGGGCACGACGGCTTTCTCGGTGCCGCCCGGGTACCGAAACCGAAAGACGCGAGTGCCGGTGGCGGCAGCACGCCCCTCGAAATCTTTCAGAACCTGGTCGCTCCCCTCAACCCGCTCACCCCCTTGACCGCCTATCGCTACCGGGCGGTCGCCACCAATCCTGGTGGCACGACCGTCGGGGTCACTCACACCTTCACCACCGAGGTGGGGAGCAACGTCTTCGCCCTCCCGGACGCCCGCGCCTGGGAGCTGGTCAGCCCGGTCGACAAAGGCGGCGGCGCGATCGCCGCGCCCGGCACGCTCTTCGGCGGAGGCGCGATCCAGGCAAGCGCCGGCGGCGACGCCATCACCTACGGGTCGTCCAGCTCCTTCGGCGCCGCCCAGGGCGCTCCACCGGCCTCGCAGTACCTCTCCGATCGCGACGGGGCGGGCTGGAACACCGAAAACATCTCGTCGCCGCTGCTCTCCAGCACCTACGGCGACCGGCCCGACGGGGTTCCGTACCGGTTGTTCGCCGCAAACCTCGACTCCGCCCTGATGTTCGGCGGCTATCCCTGCCGCGGCATCGCCGGCTGCCCCTCGCCGGCGCCACCGCTCGCGAGTGATGCACCGGGCGCCTTTTCCACCTATTACCTGCGCGACGGGGGCGTCGCCTACCACTCCCTGCTCAGCGCCGCAGACTTCACCCCGCACACCGCCGTCGACGCCGGCCACTTCAAGGTCACCCTTGCCGCTGCCACCCCCGATCTCTCGACCGCCGTCCTTTCCACCTGCGCCGCTCTTACCAGCGACGCCACCGAGGTTCCGGCGGGGCCGGGCGCCTGCTCGGAAAGCGCTTCGAACCTCTATCGCTGGAACCCGGCTGGCCTGTCGCTCGTCAACCTGCTCCCCGGGGCGAGCGTTGGCACGCCGGGGGCCGCGATCGCCGCTCCGCTAGGGGCGGTGTCGGACGATGGTACCCGCGTGTTCTTCAATGTCGGCGGGCATCTCTACCTGCGCGAATTCGGCGGGCCGACCAAATGGGTCGACGAAACGCTGCCCGCCGGGAGTGCCTTCCAGGCCGCCTCGGCGGCAGACGGATCGGTCGCCTTCGTGCTTGCCGGCGCCCACCTCTACCTCTATCTCGCCGCCACGAACAGCGCGACGGACATCACGCCCGCCGGCGGCGTCATCGGCGTCCTCGGAGCATCCGCCGACGGCAGCCGCGTCTACTTCCAGGACGCCGCCGGGCTCGAGCTCTGGGACGAAGGCGCGACGACGCTGGTCGCCGCAGGGGCAAACGCCACCCTGGCCGGCGACCATCCACCGGCCACCGGCACCGCGAGGGTCAGCGCCGATGGCCGCTACCTGGCTTTCCTCTCCGCCGCCGAGCTCGGCGGCGCCGACACCCGCGACGCGGAAACCGGCCTGCCCGACACCGAGCTCTACCGCTACGACGCCGACGCCGACAGCCTGATCTGCGCCTCCTGCAACCCGACCGGCGAACGCCCCCGCGGCTCCGCCTCGATCCCCGGGGCCGAGCCCAACGGCAGCGGTGCCCTCTACCGCCCCCGCGTTCTCTCCGCCGACGGTCGCCGCCTCTTCTTCGACTCCTCCGATCGCCTCGCCCACACCGACGTCAACTCGAGCCCGGACGTCTACCAGTGGGAGGCCCAGGGGGAGGGGAGCTGCACCCGCCCGGCCGGCTGCGTCGACCTGATCTCCAGCGGGCGCGATACCAACGGAGCGACCTTCCTCGACGCCTCGGCAGACGGCGACGACGTCTTCTTCCGCACCACCGAATCGCTCGTCCCCCGCGACCCCGGCTCGATCGACGTCTACGACGCCCGCGCCGGCGGCGGCCTTCCCGAACCGCACGGGCCGATCGCCTGCCTCGGCGACGCCTGCCAGGCGCTCCCCAGTCCCCCGGACGATCCGAGCCCCGGCACCCTGACCCCCAACTCGGGCAATCCGGCGCCGCGAATCGTCAAGGAAAAGCGCAAGCACCGCCATCACAGAAAGCCCCATCACCACAGGCGACAGCAGGGGAAGCGCCGGTGAGGCGCCTGCTCGCGATCGCCGCCGTGGTCTCCGCCGCGCTGGCGCTGCTCGGCGCCGCCGCGCCGCCGGCTTCCGCCGCCTTCGGGTTCCTGCCCGGCGGCGAAGGGTTCAGCGCAGCCGTGTTCAGCGATGGAACGGTCGCCGCCACCGAAGCGGGGTCTCATCCCGCCTCACTCGAGCTCAGCGCCGGCTTCAATCGAGCGGGCGCCTTCAGCGACGGCGACCTCCGCAGCCTTGGCTTCGAGCTGCCGCCGGGCCTGCTCGAAAACCCGACCGCGGTGCCGTTCTGCTCGCAGTCCGATTTCTACACCGCGCGCGACAACCCGCTCGAAGAAAGGGGCAACGGCGAAGCCAGCCGCTCGGGGGAGAGCTGCCCCGACAACACCCAGGTCGGCGTCCTCACCCTGCGCTCCTCCTACGGCGGCGGCGAGACCCGCAGCTTCGGCCTCTTCAACCTCGCGCCGCCACCCGGCGCACCCTCCGAGCTCGGGGCCAACGCCTACGGCGCTCCGGTCGTCTTCGTCCCCTCGATCCGGCAGGGGGCGGGCGAATACGGGATCACCCTGCACACGGACGGCGTCTCGCAGCTGCTCAGCGTCGAGGGGCTCTCGCTCAGCATCTGGGGCACCCCCTGGGAACCCCTCCACGACAGCCGGCGCGGAAACTGCCTCAACGAGGCGGAACCCGAGTTCGGTTGGGCGAAATGCTCGGTTGGGCGGCCAGCGAAAACCCCGATGGTGGCCTACCTGACGCTGCCGACCTCGTGCGAAGGGCCCCTCTCCTTCACCGCCACCGCCAGCTCCTGGCAGCAGGCGTCGCCATCGCCCCGGACTGCCTCAGCGCCGGGTCTCGAAGATTGCGGAACGCTTGCCTTCCAGCCGGCTCCTTTCGCCCAGCTCTCCGACCCTCGCGCCTCTTCGCCTTCGGGCTACGAATTCGACATCGACGTCGACACCGCCGGCGTCCGCGACCCCGAACGCCGCGCGCCGAGCCCGGTCCGCAGGGCGGTGGTCGCCCTCCCCGAAGGACTGACGATCAACCCCTCGGTCGGCTCCGGCCTCGGCGTCTGCACCCCGGCGCAGTACGAAGCCGAGACGCCGACCAGCCCGCCCGGCGCCGGCTGTCCCAACGAATCGAAGATCGGCGACTTCACCGTCAAAAGCCCGATCGTCTCCGGCGCCCTCGAAGAAGGCTCGGTCTTCCTCGCCGCTCCCTTCCAGAATCCCTCGGGCTCGCTGATCGCGATCTACCTGGTCGCCAAGTCGATCCAGCGCGGAATCCTCGTCAAGGTCGCCGGTCAGCTCGCGGCCGATCCCCAGACGGGCCGCCTCACCGCGACCTTCGACCGCCTGCCGCAACTGCCCTATTCGCAGCTCCGGATCCACTTCCGCGAAGGCCAGCGCAGCCCGCTGGCGACGCCGGCGTCCTGTGGCCCGATCCACACCGAAGCCGACCTCACGCCCTGGCGCGACGCGAGCATCGTCAGGCACTTCAGCCTGGCGGCGGCGATCACCTCGGGCATCGGCGGCGGCCCCTGCCCGACCGGCCTTCCCTCGTTCTCCCCGCGGGTCAGCGGCGGCACCCTCAACTCCCGCGCCGGCGCCTACAGCCCCTTCTACCTGCACCTGACCCGGACCGACGGCGAGCAGGAGATCACCTCCTACTCGGCAACGCTGCCGCGCGGCCTGCTCGGCAAGATCGCCGGCATCCCCTACTGCCCGGACGCGGCGATCGCCGCCGCCGCGACCCGCTCCGGCGTCGCCGAGCGCGACCGACCCTCCTGCCCGGCCGCGAGCCTGATCGGCCACACCACCGCCGGTTACGGAGTCGGCAACGTCCTCACCTACGCCCCGGGCAACCTCTACCTCGCCGGTCCCTACCGCGGCTCCCAGTTCTCGGTCGTGGCGATCGACTCGGCGATCGTCGGGCCTTTCGACCTCGGCGTCGTCGTCGTCCGCTCGGCGATCCGGATCGACCCGGTCACCGCCCAGGCGTCGATCGACGCCACCGGCACCGATCCGATCCCCCACATCATCGACGGCATCCCGATCCACCTGCGCGACATCCGCGCCTACATCGACCGGCCCGATTTCACGCTCAACCCGACCTCGTGCGCCGCCTCGACGCTGACCTCCTCCCTGAACGGCTCCGGCGCCCGCTTCGGCGACCCCGCCGACGACACCCTGGCCACCGCGACGGCGCCCTTCCAGGCCTTCGACTGCGGCGCGCTCGCTTTCAGGCCGAGGATCTCCCTCGTCCTCAAGGGCGGCACCCACCGCGGGCGCCACCCGTCCCTGCGCGTCGTCGTCCGCCCCCGGGCCGGGGACGCCAACATTGCCTCCTCGCAGGTGACCCTGCCGACGTCGCTCTTCCTCGACCAAGGCAACATCGACACCGTCTGCACCCGCAAGCAGTTCGCAGCGGGGTCCTGCCCGGCGGGCTCGGTCTACGGCCACGTCCGTGCTTTCACGCCGCTGCTCGACCAGCCGATGGAAGGGCCCGCTTACCTGCGCTCCTCCGAAAACACGCTCCCCGACCTCGTCTTCGCGCTGCGGGAGCGTGGCATCGAGATCGATCTCGCTGGCGAGATCGATTCCGTCAAAGGGGGCATCCGCGGAACCTTCCCGGCAATCCCCGATGCGCCGGTCAGCAAATTCGTCCTCACGCTGCCGGGCGGCAAGGACGGCCTCCTCGTCGATTCGGCGAACCTCTGTGCAGCTCCCCAGTACGCCACCGCGAAGTTCGTCGGCCACAACGATCTGGGCCTGGTCTCGAAGCCGCCGCTGTCGCTGAAGTGCTCGAAGCGCAAGGGCAAAAGCCACCGGAAGGGGAAGACGCGACGATGAAATTCCGAGGAGTTTGGCTGGCGCTGCTGGCCACCGCCGTCCTCAGCCTGGCGACGGGCGCCGCCCCGGCGAGCGCCAGTCGCGCGCTGCTGAGCGAAGGCCTGCTGAAGACCAGCAGCTCGACCCCGCCTCCGGAAGGCGAGATCGAAGGCGCCTGCGGCCTCGCCGCCCTACCGGGTGGCTCCTTCTACCTGTCCGACTACTACCACCGCGCAGTCGACCTCTTTTCCTCAGACGGCAGCTTCGCCTCGCAGATCGCCCTGCCCGGGGCCAACCCGCCCTTTGGCATCGATGACCTCGACTCCGTCTGCGGACTCGCCGCCGACAGCGGAAATCTCTACGCGAACGACTTCCACCAAGGCGTCCTGCGCTTGCGGCCTGGCGCCGAAGCGGCGATCGACGACGGGCAGTCGACCGGGGTCGCGGTCGATGGCGCCGGCAACCTCTACGTCGACGATCGCACCGAGATCGCCAAGTACGCGGCGCCAGTCGACCCGGGAGATCCACCGGCGGCCGTCATCGGCCTCGGCAGCCTCGGAGACGGCTTCGGCCTCGCCGTCTCGCCGTCGGGCGCCCGCGTCTATGCCGCCGATGCCGCGGACGACACGGTCAAGGTCTACGAACCCGCGACCAGCGCCTCGGCGCCGGCGCAGACGATCGCCGGCTTCGACTCGCTGCGCGACGCCGCCCTCGCCGTCGATTCCACCAACGACCACCTGCTGGTGGTCGACAACACCCAGCCCGGCTTCAAACATCCGAAAGCCGTGGTCAAGGAGTACGACGCCGCCGGCGCCTTCCTCGGTGACCTTCCCGGCAACCCCATCCACGGTGAACCGTCAGGGATCGCCGTAGCCCCCGGCTCCGGCGTGCTCTACGTCACCTCCGGCAACGGCGAAAGATCGAACGTCTTCTCCTACGGCCCCTACAACGCCTCGTTGGGGCCTACCTCGGCGCTGGAGCCGCAGGGGGGCTCCGCTGAGCCGCTGCTCGCGCCGAGTACCGGTGCCCTCCGGGCCGCAGACGCTTCGAATCGAGCTGCCGCCGCCGATCGCGGTGGCGGGGCTCCCGCTTCCGCCTCCGAGGTGTTCCAGCACGGAGGCGTGCGGATCAAGCTCGACGGCGAGCTGGCCCCCCGTACCCTGCCGCGCCGCGGCACCGCCGGCGTGCACGTTTCGCTCGATGCCGAGATCTCTTCCAGCGCCGGCGGCACCCCGCCGTCCCTGCGCCAGATCTCGATCGCGATCAACCGCAACGGCCACTTCGAACCGCGCGGCCTGCCGGTCTGCCGCTTGGCCCAGGTCCAGCCTTCGAGCAACGAGGGCGCCCTCGTTGCCTGTGGCGCTTCATTGGTGGGACAGGGGCGATTCTCCGCCGACGTCAAGCTGCCGGAACAGTCTCCGTTCCCATCGCGCGGCAAGGTGCTCGCCTTCAACGGGCGCCTCCATGGCCAGCCTGTGATCTTCGCCCACGTGTTCGGCACCGATCCGGTCCCCGCCTCGTTCACGCTTCCCTTCGTGATCGGCTCCTCGAGGGGCACCTACGGGACCGTCCTGCGGGCCGACGTGCCGCAGGCGACCGGTGGCTTCATCACCGGCCTCAGCCTCAACCTCGGCCGCAGCTTCAGGGCTGGCGGCAAGCGGCGCAGCTACATCAGCGCCGGCTGTCCTGCCCCGGCGGGCTTTCCCGGCGCCGTCTTCCCCCTCGCTCGCACCGTCTTCAGGTTCGGCGGCGGGCCGAAGCTGACTTCGACCATCACCCGCCGCTGCAATGCCCAATAGCAGTCAAATTGGCATATATGGGCAGCTCCAGGTAGACAAAATGGATAAGCGCCGATCGCGGGAGAGCGGAGAGCATCGGGTTTCTGCCAATCCTGACTCTCTAGGGGGACCCGATGTCACACTCTGCACTTAGACGTGCAACTCTTTTCTTCGCCGGCGCGCTCGCTGCACTGGCGATCCTCGCCCCGGCGGCTTTCGGCGCGGGGAAACCGATAATCAACTTCGAAGCCCCATCCTCCGAAGACCCCGGCATCAGCCTGACGGTCGCGCATCTCAAAGGCACGATCAATCCCAACGGAACCGAAACGTGCTACTGGGTCGAATACGGGAAAACCAAACTGTATGGCAATGCAACTCCGCATATCTGCATTGGCAAAGGCGAAGCCCCAGTTACGGTCTACCCGGAACTCGTTGGGCTCGAGGGCATGACCACGTATCACTTCCGCGTTGTGGCTAATGAAACGGTGACCACCCCCGACATCACGTTCGAAAACCTGAACGACTGGAAGGTCGGGTCTCGCCGAGTCACCAAGCTCTTTTCCGGGGAACCCGTCGGCTTCGAAGACACGTCGTCGAACGGCTATTTCGAGCTCCAGGGCATGGTCGGCGTCTCAGGCACGCGAATCCGCTGCGCACAGTCAAACCGCCTGTCGGGAGTGCTCGGTGTCTCGATCACGAATCCTGAATACAGTGGCTGCTCCGTGTGGGTGAGCGGTGTGCTCAGCTCATGCAAAGTGACCCCGTTCGTGCTCGGGCTCAATGGCCAGCTGGCACAGACGACGCCGCTCAAGATCAAATTCAACGAAGGGTGCTCGCTCGGGAAAGAACTGGAATTCAACAGAGGAGGACTGAGCGTTCCTCAAAGCCCCCAGTCGAAAGAATTCAAGTCGGAATTGTGGGGCGTCACCTTCACTCCCACCAGCGTACGCTGGGATATGGAGATTGGCCTCGAACAAGGGAAAGGCCTGCCTGGATCTTGGATCCTGAACGGCGCCGAAGCTGGCCATGAATTCGGAGTAGGCCTGTAGCTCATAGGTAGCTACCTGGTAAATGCCGTTGGAGGAAGGGGGGGCTGACGCCCCCCTTCCTCGTGTTATGAGGCGGCTGCGATTTCGCGGTCGGCCGGAGGCCTAAGCCCGGTTCGATCCCGGCGGCATCTCGAACAGCATCGTCACCGCCATCGCTTTGAAGCCATCTTCCCCACCTGTCTCCAGCCGTCCCTTGCTGCGCGCCGCGGCCGCCAGGACGGCCTCCAGCGCGGCGGTGTAGAGAGCGCTGATCTCGCGCCAGCCCTCCTCGTCGAGGCGCAATGGAATCCTCACCAACTGCACGTCTGGCCGTGAGCTGAGAGTTCCCGCTTCCACCGCCTGCGCCGCGTCGGCGATGATCAGATGCAGGCCCTTGCGCGCCAGGATCTCGCGTTCCGGGGCATCGAGGCGGCTGCTCATCTCGTCGTCGACCGTCGTCGCCAGGTAGAAGTGCTCGGTGGCGCCGCCGCGTTTCTTTTCGTCGACCAGGATCGCCATCTTCGCCTTCACCAGCTCGCGGATGTGGTAGGCGACGTTGCCGATCGGCTTGTCGACCGCGGCGGCGATTTCCTTCGGGCTGGTCGGCCGTTCGGACATCATCGAGAGCGCCTTCGCCCGCACCGGGTGGGCAGCGGATCGAACCATCCTCGCCTCATAGGCGCGCTGGGCAGCTTTGGGATCTCTGCCGCGAGCGCTCACCCACCGACAATAACCGGGTACGATGGCGTTCTGGCCTGGGTCAGGGCGAGAGGCCCAGCTATTCCGCGCTTCCATCCTTCATCGGAGCCCCGCCCGCCGCAGCCGCCATCAACGCGCCCCCGAGCGCCGTTTTCAGCAGCAGCGTCAGCTGCCTGCGGTCGAGGTCGCCGTGCTCGAGCCAGCGCAGGACGGCGCCGTCGACGAAGAAGAGCCAACCCTGGATCGCGGTTTCGAGTGGAGGGGAGGGGTCGGTGCTGACCGGCGAGGCCTCCCAGCCGGCGAGGCCGTCGATCAGGGTCCGCAGCTGCTCGGTGCGGCCGGCCTCGAGTGCCGCTCTGATCTCCGGGTCGCCGTCGACCCCCCGGAAGATCGTCCGAAAGGCGGCCGTGTTCTCCTCGACATAGTCGAGGAAGCCCTCGAGGCCGGCGTCGAGCTGCTCCTCCGGAGGCAGTTCGGGGTCGGGACGGAGGCGGGCGGCCAGCTCGCGCTGGCCCCGTTCGATCGCCGCGATGATGAAGTCCTTCTTGGTCGGGAAGTAGTGGAAGAGCAGCCCTTTCGAAACGCCCGCGGCCGCGGCGATCTCCTCGATCGAGACTTCCTCGTGGGAATGGCGGGAGAGCAGGCCGGCGCCCGCCGCCAGTAGCTGCTCGCGCCGCTCCTTCGTGCCGAGGCGAACCCGCGTTCCGCCCTCCATCGCTCGAATCTTATGGACTATTGACCCAGCGGTCAATAGCTGATAAAAAACCCCTACCGTTTATGGCCGCTGAGATCGCCCGGCCAGCGTACGTATCCAACCGCGGGTCCCGCATAGGAGGCTCGCACTAGGGAGGTTGAGATCGTGTCCATTGCCACCAAGCAAGCCGCCTCGGGCGGGATGTCCGCCGAACTCGCCGATCAGCAGCTCGGTTGCATCGCCTTCACCCACCTGCTCGATCAGCACCCCCGCCGGTTGACGATCGACCAGCTGCGGAGCGAGATCGGCGGGGACGATCATGCGGCCCTCGAACGCGCCATCGCGAACCTCGCCGAGGCCTGCCTGTTGCGCCGCCAGGAGGGGGCGCTGATCCCATCGCCGGCTGCGCTGCGAGTTAACTGCACCGGTTGAACCATTTCAAGACATTGCTCTACTATTTGTAGACTAAGACCTCGGCAGCCGCAGGGGGGAGCTCGCTACCGAGCGGATCCGGAGGGGCTTCAAAGGGGAGGGCGAGATGAAGAGGGCGCGAAGGAGGATCGGGATCGGGAAAGCACCCAGAAAGGCCGTGTTGGTGGGTGCGCTGGCGCTGGCGCTGGCATTGGTCAGTGGCGCCGCGGCCCTGGTGATCCAGGTCGGCGACATCGTCCTCGATGCCGACGGGGGCTTCACTCCGACCACGCTCCCGCGGCACGAGGACGCGCCGATCACGATTCACGGCTCCGGCAAGGTCTCGACCATCTCCGGCGAACTGCCCCCGATCGTCGAGACCCTGACGATCGAATACGACAAACACGGCTCGGTCCAGACGGAGGGGCTGCCGGTCTGCACCGCGGCGAAACTCCAGTCGACCACCGTCGCAGCCGCCCGCCGGGCCTGTCCGGGCGCGATCGTCGGCGAGGGCAGGGGCAGCGCGATCGTCGCCTTCCCGGAATCGAAACAGATCCGCATCAGCTCGCCGATCACGATCTTCAACGGCCCTCGCCTCCACGGCGACGACACCGTGCTCGCGCACGCCTACACGACGGTGCCGGTGCCGACGACGTTTATCGTCCCGGTCGTGATCGAAAGGATCCACCATGGCGTCTACGGCTATCGCACGATCGCCAAAATCCCGAAAATCGCCGGCGGCGCCGGCCACCCGATCTCCGGCTCGCTGAAGATCGGGCGCAGGTGGACCTACAAAGGCGTCAAGCACAGCTACCTCAACGCCCGCTGTGAAACCGGGCACCTGCAGGCGAAGGTCGAGGTAACCCTCACCGACACGACCGTCCTCCGCGGCGAATTCATCCGGCCCTGCAAGGCCAGGGACTGAGCTGGGGATCCGCTTCGCAGCTGAGCGGCTGCCGCGGGGCCGTCACCGCCTTTCTGCCACCGCGGTCGCCGAAAACCAACGCTGGCGCCTGCTTGGCGGGGCCGCCGAGGTCTTCTACGAATGCGGCTACCTCGGCACCACCTCGAAGCGGATCGCCAGCTGCGCCGGTGTCTCCTCGCGTTCCTTCTATCGCCACTTCGACGACGTATCCGACTGCCTGCAAGCCGCCTTCGACGTCGCCGCCGATGCCCTCACCCGTGCCCTCGAAGACGGCTGCGAGGACGCCCCGCAGCCAGACGAGAGAGCTCGGCTCGGCACCGAGGCGCTGCTCGCCTTTCACCGCTCCGAGCCCCAGCTCATGTCCCTGCTGGGAACCGAGCTCGCGGCGGGGGAGAGGGAGATCGCCGCCCGCCGCCGGCGGCTGGTCGTTCGCTTCGGGGCGTTGCTGGACTGCGAAGAGTGCGAGCGGAGGCCGGGCATCGCCATCGGCGAGCATCTGGTCGCGGCTTCGCTGGCGCTCGGTTGCGGACGCGACGGGAAGCCCGCCGTCGCTCCCGACCTCGTTGCGCAACTAACGGGACTATGCGGCGAGGGGCCTGGCGGGCGCGGCGGGGGAGAGTGACGCGAGATCGGCCATCTCGTGCAGCTGCAGCGCCGCTTCCAGCTCGGCGGCGCAGTCGCGAATCGCCCGTCCCAGCGTCGCCTCGACCTTCTCCAGACGCTTCGCCACCGTCGGCCTGACCACTCCGAGGGCGGCGGCCGTCGAGGAGACGTTGCGCTCGGCGGCGAAGTAGGCGCGCAGCGTCTCGCGCAGGCAGCGGCCACCGTCACGCTCCTCGGCAAGAGGATCCAGGTAAAGCTGGCGCAGGGAGCTCGAGAGCAGATCGTCCTGCAGCACCGATGCGGCGAGAGCGACCTCGCCGTAGCGGATCATGGAAGCGCGCCCTGGCTGGGCGAGTGGAAATGCCATCCTCGCCTGGCGGTGGCTGAGCCGCCATCCGGCCGGGCCCTCCGCGGGCTCGCCCACCGCCAGCCGCATCTCTTCCGGCCATTCCGCCGCGATCTGCTCATAGGTCTCATCCTGGTCGACTTGGTGGCGACAGCCGAGCCAACCCCAGACCGTGCCGTCGTCGCGCCTTACCAGCAGCGGGCGCCGGTCGAGCGCAGAGGCCAGGTTTTCCAGTGCCGCTGCCGCTCCGGACCCCGCGGCAACGGCGCCGATGTGCCAGTCGTCGAGCTCATAACAGAGGTCGCTGGAATCGATCAGCTCTCCCGCCAGCAGCCGGCGGACCCGCTCGGCCCGGCGCTGCTCGGTGGAGATCAGACGGCCCGACGCCTCCCTCAGGTAGTCGCCGATGACCTCGGCGATCAGTCGCTCGAACACCACCCCCTGATCGCGCAGGAGGTCTCGCAGGGCGACCTTGCCGAGCAGCCCGCCGCTCTCCGCCTCGTCGACCACGTAGTCCACCAGCAGCGTGTAGCCCGCGAAATAGCGCCGTAGGACGGTCTCGAGGCTGACCCCGTTGCGTGCCGCTGCCCGCGCTTGGGCGGGAAGCGCGGGCGGGACTCTCGGCGACAGCGCCTCCCCCGATTCCAGAGCCGCGAGCCCGTACCGCAGCGCGGTCGACATCGAGTTGCGGAGACCGTTGACGTAATCCGGGTCGGCGGCCTCGGCGGGATCGGCCAAGGCGTAGATACGGGTTCCGATAGCGGCTTCGATTTCCGAGCCGCGCGAGCGCAGGCGCTCACAGAGTTCGCGACGGGCGCTGGTCGACCCCATGTTGCTTCGGTCCCCTCCTCCGATCAAGACGGTAGGGAACTTTTACCGAGAACCGGAAAATAAGGTTGTCTTTCTTGGTAGAACGGACTGGACCGATCAGAGGCGCTATCCCCAGGGTGCAGCGATCACGATCTGCCAGCTCTCGTGTTCGCGCTCCAGCACCAGCCGCGCGGTGCTCGTGCTCTCGAATCCCTCGCCAGCGGTCGAGCGCGAACCACGCGTCCAGAATTGGTTGCAAAGGGCGACGGAACCGGCGCGGACGATTCGTCCCGTCCGGATCTCCAGCCGCTGATCGGGGGTGACCAACTGCGCCAGCAGGTCGCCGATGGCGGGATAGCCGCACACTTCGGTTCCGTCGGGCGTGAGCAGCCGGGCGAGGGGCGAGAAATAGGATGACGCCGCTTCGACGTTTCCTTGGAGCAGTGCTCGTGTGAAGGCGAAGACCGACTCTCCGGGCCCGGCTTCCAGGGCGCCGTGACTCACGCGCCGGCTCTCTGCTTCGACAAGGGCCTCCCTGTGCGGCTCGTTCGAACCCATCCGCCCAGAAGTCTTGCAGACGACGCACCTAACTTTTGTAGACGACGATATCGAGCGCGGATCGCCGGCCGAACCTTGCGCGGCCGCGTCAGATGAAAAGCTGACCCTGTGAGCAAAGGCGGCCGCCACGACGAGCGCCTGCTGCGCGTCCCCTGTGACGTCGAGGGCGAAGACGACGTTCGCCTGCAGCGGATCCACGACGAGGTCGAGCGCGGCTTCGACGCCCTGCGCGACGTCGAGGACGGCGTCTCCGTCTTCGGCTCTGCCCGCGTCCCCGAGGGCCACCGCTGGTACGGGCTCTGCCGCGAGACCGCGGCCTGCCTCGTCGACCACGGCTTCAGCGTGATCACCGGCGGCGGGCCCGGCCTGATGGAGGCCGCCAACCGCGGCGCCGCCGAGGCCGGCGGCCTCTCGATCGGCCTCAACATCGAGCTGCCGCACGAGCAGCACCGGAACCCCTACGTCAACCGCAGCCTCGATTTCCACTACTTCTTCGCCCGCAAGCTGATGTTCGTCCGCTACGCGCGCGCCTTCGTGATCATGCCGGGCGGCTTCGGCACCCTCGACGAGATGTTCGAGAGCCTGACCCTGATTCAGACCAACCGGATCCGGCACTTCCCGACGATCCTCGTCGACTCCGACCACTGGCGCCCGCTGCTCGACTGGATCGACGACACGCTCGAGGACGACGGCCTGATCGGCCCCGAGGACAAGGAGCTGCTGATGGTCGTCGACACCCCGAGCGAAGTCTGCGAGCACGTGCTGCGCGCCAAACAGCGCCAGCGCGCGATTTCCGCCTAGGAGGCTGCGAAGGTTTCGAGGCACTTCCGGATGATCGCGACGACCACTTGAACGCAAACGGCCCGCCGAAGCGGGCCGTTTGAGAAGCAGAGTTGCCGTCGAACTGCGGCCCCACCCTCACGTCCATTCATAGTAGCGCCCCGGGCGGGAGTCGAACCCGCCAACCCCACTTCGTGAGGGTAGGGCCCGCGTCCGGCGGCCGGGGCGCTTTGCCGCGGCCGCGACGGGAGCGACGCTATTCAGTGAGTGCGCACGTGTGAGTCACGCAATTGCGCCAAATGTGTGACTAGAGGAAGGAATGGCGACAGTACTCAGTGGCGGAAGTGGCGGTGCTTGGTGAAGACCATCGCCACGCCCTGGGCGTCGCAGGCCTCGATCACCTCGCCGTCGCGTTTCGAGCCGCCGGGCTGGATCACGGCGATCGAGCCGGCCTCGATCGCCAGCTCGGGGCCGTCGGCGAAGGGGAAGAAGGCGTCGGAGGCGACGGCGGAGCCGGCCAGCAGGGCGTCGGCCTCTTCGCCGCGGGCGGCGCGGCACTTCTCGACCGCGAGCCGGACCGAGTCGACGCGGCTCATCTGACCGGCGCCGATCCCAAGGGTCGCCCCCCCCTTGGCGATCACGATCGCGTTCGAACGCACCCGGCGGCTGACCGTCCAGGCGAAGCACATGTCGTCCCATTGCTGGTCACTCGGCTGGGTCTCGGTGACGACCTCCATGATCTCGCGCGGCTCCGGGTCGCCGTCGCGGTCCTGGATCAAGAGGCCGCCGAGGACGCGCTTGACGTCGCGTTCGTCGGGGTCGGGCTGGCGCCGCTCCTCCTCGCAGAGGATCCGGATCGCCTCCTTCTGCTGGAGGACGTCGAGCGCCCCGTCCTCGAAGCCGGGCGCGATCAGCACCTCGACGAAGTTCTTGTGCAGCTCCTCGGCGAGCTCCACCCCGATCGGCCGGTTCAACGCGATCACGCCGCCGTAGGCGGAGAGGGGGTCGCAGGCGAGCGCCTTCAGGTAGGCCTCGAGCGGGTCGTCGCCGATCGCCACCCCGCAGGGGTTGTTGTGCTTGACGATCACGCAGGCCGGCGGCTCGAAGTCGCCGGCCAGGCTGCGGGCCGAGTCGAGGTCGAGGACGTTGTTGAAGGAGAGCGCCCGGCCGTGCAGCTTCGAGACCCGCGAGAGGATGTGGCTGCGGGCGCCGGCCTCCGAGTAGAGCGCCGCCCGCTGGTGCGGGTTCTCGCCGTAGGAGAGGTCGAGCACCTTCTCGTAAGCGACCGCCAGGTGTTCGGGGAAGTCCTCGTACTCGGCTGAGAACCAGCGGCTGATCGCGGCGTCGTAGCGGGCGGTCTGGGCGAAGGCCTCGTTGGCGAGCCAGTGCCGGGTCGAGGCCGAGATCTCACCGCCGCTCTCTTCCAGCTCGGCGCAGACCGCGTCGTAGGACTCGGGCTTGACGACGACGGCGACGCCCTCGTGGTTCTTGGCCGCGGCGCGGATCATCGTTGGGCCGCCGATGTCGATGTTCTCGATCGCGACCGCCGCCGGCACCTCGTGCCCGGAGACAGTCTGCTCGAACGGGTAGAGGTTGACGCAGACGACGTCGATCGGCTCGATCCCCTCGCGCGCCAGGGTCGCCATGTGGTCGGGATCGTCGCGCCGCGCCAGCAGCGCCGCGTGCAGCCGCGGGTGCAGCGTCTTCACCCGCCCGTCGAGGATCTCCTCCTGGCCGGTGAACTCGGAGACGTCGGTGACCCCGATCCCCGCCTCGCGCAGCGCCGTCGCGGTGCCGCCGGTGCTGAGGATCTCGACCCCGAGCGCGGCGAGGCTCTTGGCGAAGTCGGCGACGCCGGTCTTGTCAGAGACCGAGATCAGCGCCCGGCGCACCCGGATCTGGCCGTCGCCCGTGGCCTCGTCTCTGGTGTCCGCAGCTGCCTCAGTCATCGATCGCGACCGCCCGCGGGTCGCCGGGGTCGATCCTAACCCTGCCCGCGGCGATCATGCGGATCGCCTCCGGGTAGAGCTGGTGCTCGACGGCGTGGATCGCCGCCTCCAGCCGCGCCCGGTCGCCCCCCGGCGGCACCGGCACCCGCCGCTGCAGGATCGGCGGGCCCGTGTCGACCCCCTCGTCGACGAAGTGGACGGTGACCCCGGTCTCCTCAATGCCCGCCGCAAGCGCTTGGCCAATGGCGTCGAGACCGGGGAACTGCGGCAGCAGCGCCGGGTGGATGTTGACGACGCGGTTGCGGAAGCGGGCGACGAACGGTTCGCTGAGCAGCTGCATGTAGCCGGCGAGCACGATCAGGTCGGGGTGGTGGACGTCGACCCAGTCGGCCATCGCCGCGTCGCGGCCGATCCGGTCCTCGTAGGCCTCGACGGGGAAGACCGCGGTATCGATCCCCGCCGCGACCGCCCGCTCCAGCGCCCTGGCCGCCGGCTTGTCGGAGCCGACGCCGACGACCTCGATCCCGTCCTGCCCGTGGACGCTGTCGAGGATGGCTTGGAGGTTGGTCCCCGATCCCGACGCCAGAACAACAATTTTAAACGCGCTCACGGGCTGATCGTGGTCGAGCAGATCAAGGACGCAGGGAGCGAAGTGTGCTCTGCACATGAGCGACCGAGGACGCCGAGATGCGAAGCGCCACGGTCAGACCGCAATGTTCTCTAACGCGAACTTGCCGTTGGCATCGTCGGGGTTGCCGAGCGGGTAGTGGCCGCTGAAGCAGGCGTCGCAGTGTTCGTCGGGGCTGCCGCCGATCGCCTCGTAGACGCCGGCCATCGAGAGGTAGGCGAGCGAGTCGGCGTCGAGCTCGTCGGCGATCTCCTGGACCGAGCGGTCGTGGGCGATCATCTCCTCGCGGGTCGACATGTCGACGCCGTAGTGGCAGGGGTTGCGGATCGGCGGCGCCGAGATTCGCAGGTGCACCTCGGCGGCACCGGCGTCGCGCAGCATGCCGACGATCTGGCGGGTGGTGTTGCCGCGCACGATCGAGTCGTCGACGACGACGATCCGCTGCCCGGCGACGATCTCCGGCAGCGGGTTGAACTTCAGCCGCAGGCCGTGCTTGCGCAGCTCCTGGCCGGGCTGGATGAAGGTCCGGGCGACGTAGCGGTTCTTGATCAGGCCGTCGTCGCGGGGCAGCCCCGAGGCGCGGGCGAAGCCGGCAGCCGCCGGGTTGCCGGAGTCCGGCACGGCGATCACCAGGTCGGCCTCGACCGGCGCCTCGCGCCAGAGGATCTCGCCCATCCTGCCGCGCGCCTGCTGCAGGACCTTGCCCTCGAGGCGGCTGTCGGGCCGGGAGAAGTAGATGTGCTCGAAGACGCAGGTCGCCCGCCTCTCGGTCTTCACCACCTGGCGCGTCTCCAGCCCGCGCTCGGTCAGCGAGACCAGCTCGCCGGGGTGCACCTCGCGCATCAGCTCGGCGCCGATGATGTCGAAGGCGCAGCTCTCGGAGGCGACGACGAAGCGGTCCTCGAGCCGGCCGAGGCTGAGCGGCCGGATCCCGTGCGGGTCGCGGAAGGCGACGACCGCGCGCTTGGTCATCACCACGGTCGAGTAGGCGCCCTGCAGCCGCGGCATCACGTCGGCGACCGCGTCCTCGATCATCTTGCCGCCGTGCGAGGAGAGCAGGGCGGCGATGATCTCCGAGTCGGAGGTGCCGCGGAAGTCGATCCCGCGCTGCTTCAGCTCGCTCCAGAGCTCGACCGCATTGGTCAGGTTGCCGTTGTGGGCGAGCGCCACCTCGCGGCCGTCGTCGCGCCAGATCGGCTGCGCGTTCTCCCAGGAGCCGCCGCCGGTGGTCGAGTAGCGGACGTGGCCGATCGCCATGTCGCCCTCCAGAGCCCGCAGTTTCTCCTCGTCGAAGACCTGGGAGACGAGGCCGGAGTCGCGCAGGGTGGTGATGTGGCCGCCCTCGCAGGTGGCGATCCCGGCCGACTCCTGGCCGCGGTGCTGCAGCGCGTAGAGGCCGAAGTAGGCGAGTCGGGCTACGTCGTGACCCGGCGCGTACACGCCGAACACCCCGCACTCGTCGCGCGGCCCCTCGCGGTCGTCGGTGAGCCGCAGGTCGGTAGTCAAGACAGCGCTTTCCTCACTGGTCGGGAGAGACGGAAGCGCAGGCGGACTGCCTACCCGCGGAGGGTAGCGAACCGGTCCCTCAGACCGGTTCGCCGAGTCTCAGATCGAGGCCGCGAAGCGCTAGGCGGCTTCGGCCAGCAGCGCGTCGAGCGCCTGGCCGAGGCCGGCGATCGCCGAGTCGAGCGGCGCGTGGTCGCCGGCGGCGCGGGCGCGGACCAGGGCGCCCTCGACGGTCGAGACGACCATCGCGGCGAAGGTCGCGGCGGGGTCGGCGGCGACGCCTTCGCGCTCGAGCGCCGCGGCGATCGCTCCTTCCCAGCTCTCGAAGGCCGCCGTCGCGGCGGCGGCGAGGGCCGGGTCCTCGGGGCGGGCGAGGGCGGCGGCGGCGACCGGGCAGCCGATCCGGCCGGGGTCGTCGGCCGCGCGCTTGCGGAAGATCTCGCCGAACATCGCCAGCGTCTCCTTCAGGCCGCGCTCGACCAGCGAGCGTTCGATCCCGATCCGGATCCGCACCCCGTCGAGCTCCGCCGCCTCGGCCGCGAGCTGGGCCTTGCCGCCGGGGAAGTGGTGGTAGATCGAGCCGCGGGGGGCTTCGCCGCGCTCGGCGACGTCGCGCAGCTCCATCCCCGCGTAGCCGCGCTCGGCTAGCAGCCGGCCGGCGCCGTAGAGCAGCCGATCGCGCCCGTCGCGCGGCGCCTTCGCCTCGTGGCGCTTTTGTTCACGCAGGGTGGACAAAAGCGCCCCGCCGCGGGTCAGGGTTGCCTATGACCATGGACATAGTCTAGTCTCCCGGTGCGATGTATGACGGTGGGCATAGAAAGAGCGCAATCGCGATCGCCTGCGCGGGCGCCTTCGTCGCCTTCCTCGACACGACGATCGTCAACATCGCCTTCCCGGACATCGCCGCCTCCTTCTCCGGCTCCGGGCGCGACGCCCTCTCCTGGGTCCTCGACGGCTACTTCGTCGTCATCGCCGCGCTGCTGGTCCCGGCCGGGGGCCTCGCCGACCGCTTCGGGCACCGCCGCGTCTTCCTCCTCGGGATGGCCGGCTTCACCGCGGCCAGCCTGCTCTGCGCCGCCGCTCCCTCGCTGCCGCTGCTGATCGCCTTCCGGGTCGTCCAGGGGGTTGCCGCGGCGATGATCGCGCCCGCCTCGCTGGCGATCGTCCTCGACAGCTTCCCGCTCGAGCGCCGCTCGGCCGGGGTCGGGCTCTGGGGTGCTGCCGCGGCGGCGGCGGCCGCGATCGGCCCGACCCTCGGCGGCGCCCTCGTCGAGCTCTCCGACTGGCGCCTCGTCTTCCTCGTCAACCTGCCGCTCGGCGCCGCCGTGCTGCTCGCCGGCCGCACCCGCCTGCCGCGCCCGCGCCGTCTCGACAGCCGCCTGCCGGACCTGCCCGGGGCGGCGATGCTGGCGCTCAGCCTCGCTGCGGTGACGCTCGGGATCGTCGAGGGCAACGACTGGGGCTGGACCTCGGCCGGGACCCTGGGCGCGTTCGCGATCTCGCTCGTGCTGATGGCGGCCGTCGTCGTCCGCAGCCGCACCCATCCCCGGCCGATCGTCGAGCCGGCGCTGTTCGCCGACTCCTCCTTTCGCATCGGCAACCTCGGCACCCTGCTCTTCGCCGCCGCCTTCTTCTCGCTGATCCTCGGCAACGTCCTCTTCCTCACCGGCATCTGGGGCTACACCGTGCTGCAGGCGGGGGCCGCGACCCTGCCCGGCCCGGCGCTCTCGACCGTCTTCGCCGGTCCCGCGGGGCGGCTCGCCGACCGCTTCGGCCACCGCGCCGTCGTCGTCCCCGGCACGGTCGTCTTCGCCGCCGGGGTGATGGTGCTGCGCTCGGCCGGCGCCGAACCCGACTGGCTCGGGCTCTGGCTGCCCGGCGCCTGCCTGACCGGGATCGGGATCGGGCTCGCCTTCCCGACCCTCGGCTCGGCCGCCGTCCGCGACGTCCCCGACGACCGCTTCGCCACCGCCAGCGCCGTCAACGCCGCCTTCCGCCAGATCGGCGCCGTCCTCGGCACCGCGATCCTGGTCGCGATCGTCGGCGAACCGGCGGGCCTGTCCGCCGCCCTCCACGTCTCCGACGATGCCTACCTCTTCTCGGTCTTCGCCGCGCTCGCCGCAGGAGTGGTGACGATGGCGCTGCGGCCGGCACGGGCACCGGAGGCAACTGCGCCGCCGGCTCTCATCCCGGCTCCGCCGCCCGCGGGCCGAAGCTGACCTTCCACTTCTCTCCCGGGTCGGGAAGTCGCTCCAGGGCCACCTCCCGCGCCAGCTCATCGGCAAAGGTGGTCCAGGACGTCTTGGTGACCATGTGGAAGGCCGCCCGGGACAGGGTGGCGTCGCCGTAGAAGAAAATCGCCTCCTCTTCCTCCAGCCCCGGTACCTGGCTCCAGGCGTCCGCCAGAACCGCGGGTGCCTCCTTCGCGAGGCGGTTCCACGCCTCCCCTTGGCCCGCCTCGAGGCAAAGGACGATCCAGGCCGCGATACGGCGGTCGGACTCGAGCAGCTCCTCGAGCTCGTGACGCGGGTCCGTCGCTTCGAGCCGCTCCTGCCGCGTCAGCTCCGTGAACGTCTTGGATGAGAGGAAGTTCGTGCGCGCCCACTCCCAGGCGTCGCTGTCGATCGCCCGCAGCAGCGGGTGATCCCGGTTCCAGACCGTCGGGTTCCACTGGGTCAGGATGTTGACCCCGGCCAGCGCCTTCCAGGCCGGTGGAAAGCTGGCGCTGGAGCTCTGCGGCCGGCCGTCGGGCCGTTGGAAGTCGAGTTTCTGCCAGACCGCCACCGGTTCGAACCTTTCAGGGTCGCCCGCTGAGCCGATCAGCTGCGGCTTGCTGGATCCGTACCAGTTCAGATCGCCGCCAGAGGTTCCGTCGGGCGCCTCGAGCTCGATGTGGGCCGGAACGATCGCCGGCTTCCCCCGCCAGAACGGCCGTCCGGAGCCGCGCGGCCGGTGGCCGAGCACCGGGGGGACGAGCGGGGAGAAGTACCACACGGCGCCGAAATCGTCGCCTTCGTCGTGCTGCCAGTAGGGCTTCTTGGGCCGAAGCTTGCGCCGGCTCTCTCTGTTTTCCCAGGACCGCAGTTCGTCGAGCTGGCGGAGGTTGAGCAGCGCCAGCGGCGAGTCGCTGCTCTCCCAGACGAAGTCCTCCAGCAGCCGCTCGCCCTGGTCGAGGATGAAGGCAGCAGCGTCCTCTGCCGCGGCGCTCGCGCCGAACCCGTTCCGGTCGACCCTCAGCTGCCCGGCCACCTCGCTCGTCCAGTCGATCTCGACGAAGGAGTTGAGCAGGGTCCGTCGCTGGACGTCGAAGGCGTTGGAGCCGATCTCCATCCCATTCCAGCTCTCGCGGACGACCATTCCCATCTGGGCGCTGTTGTCCAGACCTAGCTCGAAGCGGTCCGGGACCCTGGGGTCGGCTTCGATCTCGACCCGGGCCAGGGACGGACCGGCCGCCGTCTCGGTCCGCGCCAGGTGGATGCGGTACGCGCCGAGGCCGTTCGGGAGGTCGCCTTCGTGAATGTCGAAGAGAACCACCTCGGGATCGAAGCGGTCTTCGACCAGATCGCTACGGGCGTCGTCTTCGCGCGAGGGCCAGCCCTCGCAGCTGAACTCGAGGTCGAACTCGGGCGCGCTGAAGCTGAACTCGCAGGGCGTGCGCCGCACGAGCTCGGTCACGTAGCCTGCGAGCTCCTCGGCGAAGTCCTCCGGGTCGCCGTCCCAGGCGTCGAGGTCGACGTCGAGCTCAACCGCGGTGCCGGTCTCGCAGTCGGAGTCGCGGCGCAGTTCGCCGAAGTCGGTCAGGCCGAGGGTCGAGAAGACCCACCCCGTCCCGTCAGGGTCACCGGCCTCGTTCGAACTGCGGGTGCGGAACTGGATTCGGTTGGCGATCAGGAAATAGGAAAGGGCACCGATGCCGAACTGCGCCGTTCGACCCACCGAGAACCCGTGCTCGCGGCAATCGCGTTCCAGCTGGCGCATCCGGTGGCCCACCTTGGTACCGCTGACGAGCAGGCGCTCGGTGATGGTCTCGCGCGACATCCCGACCCCGTCGTCACTGCAGGTCAGCTTCCAACCCGAGCCCGACCGCTCGAGGGTGAGCGTCACCGAGTGGGTGGCCGCGAGGGCATCGCGGATCTTGGCGCTGGCGGGGTCGGGCTTGCGCAGCCGCTCCCGCGCGATCTGCTCGCGAACCGCGTCGAAGGCGTTCTGCAGCAGCTCGCGAACGGCCGCCAGCGGAGAGCCGTAGAGCGCGACCCCGCCGAGCAGGTCGAGCAGCCGATGGGGATCGGGCCGGAAGGTGCCGTCGACGAAGACGTAGGCGTCTTCGGCGGGTTCGACGGTCGCGCTCACCGCGCTCTCGAGCGTCCATTCGTGCGGGAGTGGCTTCTTGCTCCCTCGCCGCTGCTGGAAGTTCGTCTGCTCGTCGAGCTGCCGGCAGAGGCGCAGCTCGCGGTCCACCGCGGCAACGGTTTCGTTGATCGCGTGGTGGGTGAGGGCGTCGGGGGGTCGCGCGGTCAGCTCCAGGCGGTTGCCCACCTTCTCGAAGGAGAGCTCGCGGTCCTTGCGCCAGAAGATCGCGCTGATGTCTTCGACCTCGCGGTGCTCGAAGAGGATCTCGGGGGTGCGCTCGGGGTCGAAGTCGAGGACGTCGGCGACCCGCAGGAGGCAGGCGCAGTAACGGAGGTGGAGAACGGTCGACGGCGAGCCGACCGCCACCGGATCAAATTTCTTCGCCAGCAGCTCTTCGAGTCCGTAGTGGTGACTGCGGCAGAGCAGGACGAGATGGTCGAGCCAATTCCGGTAGGGCGGTTTGACGTGCTCGAAGTGCGCCCGGGTCCACTCCTCGCTCCAGTCGTTGTGACGGCTCCTGACGTAGCCCGCGGTGATTTGACGGACGAGGCGAAGCTCCTCGGCGGTGGGCTTGCCGTCGGCCAGTGGGGGAACGATTCCGTCCCACTCTTCGTCCAGACACCGCTGCAGCTTCTCGACCTCGTCATCGTCGAGTCCTTCGGGCTTGCCGGTGAGCAGAAGAGTCTGGATCCCGTTGACCTTGCCGATCCGCGGCGTCATGCCGACGTCATGGAGGAAGGCGCTGAGCAGGAGCATCGCGAGGTCCTGGGCGGAGACCTCCCCGAGCAGGTCCTCGCCCGCCAAGTCCGCCATCCACTCCGCAACCCGCCAGGAGTGATCCGCGTCGTGGAGGGTGAAGTTCCCGGGCATCGTGTCACCCTTGTTCAACACCGTTTCCACTTCCGGCAGCGAGTCCTCGATGATTCGGCGCAGCTTCGCGGCGGGTTCTCCTTGGCGCTGACTCAGCTCGCCCCAGAGTCGAGTCGCATGCCACGCGTGAGCCTCCTTGCCCGTCACGGTACGGAAGCGTAATTGTGGGCTCGGGCGGCCCGGCGGAGCTAGCGCTCGGCCCGCTCGCCGAGGCTGCGCCAGGCGCTCTCGGCGCCGCCGAGGCCGACGACCAGGCTGCGGTCGCCGGCGGCGATCTCGATCGTGGTGCCGCCGGCCTCGCCGATCACGACCGCGCCGAGGTCCTCCAGGGCCGAGCGCTCGCCGCTCAGCAGGAAGCCGCCGGCGCCCTCGCCGAACAGCGCCTCTTCCGGCGAGCAGCCGCGTTCGCGCAGCGGCTGCAGGTCGACCCGGCAGCCGATGCCACCGCCGATCGCCGACTCGGCCAGGGCGCAGGCGAGGCCGCCGTCGCTGACGTCGTGGGCGCTTGCGACCCTGCCGGCGCGGACCGCGTCACGGACGACCCGGCAGGCGTTCGCCACCTTCTCGACGTCGGGCGTCGGCAGTCCGGCGTCGAGCTCCCCCCGCTGCTTGGCAAGCTCCGAGCCGGCAAGGGTGGGGGAGAAGGGACCGAGCAGGGCGATCGCGTCGCCGGCGGCGACGAGGGCGCTGCCGGCGACCCGCGCGGGGTCGGGCAGCTCGCCGACCATCGCCACCACCGGGGTCGGGTAGATCGGGCCGTCCGGGCCCTCGTTGTAGAGGGAGACGTTGCCGCCGACGACGGGAACGCCGAGCGCCGCGCAGGCGTCGGCGAGGCCGCTCACCGCGCGGTCGAGCTGCCAGGCCGGCGCCGGCTTCTCCGGGTTGCCGAAGTTGAGGCAGTTGGTGAGGCCGAGCGGCTCGGCGCCGACGCAGGCGAGGTTCTGGGCGCACTCGAGCACCGCCTCGACGGTGCCGGCGTAGGGGTTGCAGGCGACGCGGCGGCCGTTGCCGTCGATCGAGACGGCGATCGCGTTGCCGGACTCGGGCAGCTGCAGGACGGCTGCGTCTGCCGACTCCGGCCGGCGCACGGTGCGCGAGCCGACGACCGAGTCGTACTGCTCGAAGGCCCAGCGCTTGGAGGCGATGCTGGGGGCGGCGAGCAGCGCCAGCAGCTCGTCCTCGGCGCTCACTCCCGGCGCCAGCGTCGCCCGGTTGCCGTAGATCCAGCCGCCGGGCTCGACCGGCTCGAGGTCGTAGAGCGGGCAGCCGTCGACCAGCGCCTCGACCGGCATCTCGCCGACCACGTCGCCGCGCTTCAGGATCCGGATCTGGCCGGAATCGGTGACGACGCCGATCTCGGCCGAGCCGGTCTGCCACTTCTCGCAGATCGCCTGCACCTCGGCGACCCGCTCGGGCTCGACCACGGCCAGCATCCGCTCCTGCGACTCGGAGACCATGATCTCGAACGGCTCCATGTCGGCCTCGCGGAGCGGCACCAGGGCGACGTCGAGGTCGATCCCGACGCCGCCGGCCGAGGCCATCTCCCCAGCGGATGAGGTCAGCCCCGCGGCGCCAAGATCCTGCAGCGAGACCAGCAGCCCTTTCTCCAGCAGCTCCAGGCAGCACTCGAGCAGCTTCGACTCCTCGAACGGGTCGCCGATCTGGACCGTCGGCCGCTTCGCGTCGTCGCCATCGCCGAGCTCGGCCGAGGCCAGGACCGAGGCGCCGCCGATCCCGTCGCGGCCGGTCGAGGCGCCCATCAGGACGATCGAGTTGCCGACTCCGGCGGCGGCGGCGCGGACCATCTCGGCGGTCTTGGCGAAGCCGACGCACATCGCGTTGACCAGGCAGTTGTGCTCGTAGGGCTCCTCGAAGTAGATCTCGCCGCCGACCGTCGCCACCCCGATCGAGTTGCCGTAGTGACCGATCCCGCGCACCGCGCCGTCGAGCAGGTGGCGCGAGCGGACCGAGTCGAGCTCGCCGAAGCGGAGGCTGTCGAGGATCGCGATCGGGCGGGCGCCGATCGCGAAGACGTCGCGGAGGATGCCGCCGACCCCGGTTGCCGCGCCCTCGAACGGTTCGACCGCGCTCGGGTGGTTGTGGGACTCGACCTTGAAGGCGACCGCGTAGCCGTTGCCGACGTCGACCGCGCCGGCGTTCTCTCCCGGCCCCATCACCACCCGCTCGCCCGCGGTCGGCAGCCGGCTCAGCAGCTTGCGCGAGTGCTTGTAGGCGCAGTGCTCGGACCAGAGCAGGCTGAACATCGCCAGCTCGACGTCGTTCGGCTCCCGCCCCAGCTGCTCGACGATCAGCTCGTACTCGTGGTCGGTGAGCCCGAGCTCGCGGTGTTTGGGAGTGCCGACGGTCACGCCAGGATCCCGCTCATCCGCTCGAAGACTCGCAGTCCGTCGGTGGAGCCGGTCAGCGGATCGACCGCGTGCTCGGGATGGGGCATCAGGCCGAGCACGTTGCCGCGTTCGTTGGTAACGCCGGCGATGTCGCGTGCCGAGCCGTTGGAGTTGTGGCCGTCGGCGTAGCGGTACGCAACCTGACCCTTCGCCTCCAGTTGGTCGAGCAGCTCGTTCGGAGCGTTGTAGCGGCCTTCGCCGTGCTTGGCTGGGATCGAGAGCCGCGCGCCGGTTCCCTCCTCGATCAGCTCGACTTGGTGGCAGCGGAAGCGCAGCTCGGCGTTGCGCAGTAGAGCGCCGGGCAGCAGTCCCGCCTCACACAGCACCTGGAAGCCGTTGCAGATTCCCAGCACCGGTCCGCCGGCGGCGGCGAAGGCGGCGACCGCCTCCATCGCCGGCGAGAAGCGAGCGATCGCGCCGGCCCGCAGGTAGTCGCCGTAGGAGAAGCCGCCGGGAACGACGACCCCGTCCAGCCCGCGGAGGTCACGCTCTTCGTGCCAGACCAGCCGCGCCTCGCCCCCGGCCAACCTGTACGCGTGCACCGCGTCCCGCTCGTCACAGGAACCCGGGAACTGGAGGACGCCCCAGATCACAGTTGCTGGATCTCGTAGTCCTCGATCAGGGGATTGGCGAGCAGCTTCTCGCAGAGCTCGCCGAGCTGCGCCGGGTCCTCGGCCTCGAGCTCGACCATGCGGCCGACCCGCACGTGCTCGACGCCCTCGAACCCGAGTGCCGGCAGCGCCCGCTCGACCGCCTTGCCCTGTGGGTCGAGGATCCCCTCCTTCGGCCGGATCAGAACCCTCGCCTTCGCCATCTAGAAGCTGGTCTCCGTGATCCGCTCGAAGGCCTCGACGTATTTGCCGCGGGTCTGCTCGACGACGTCCGGCGGCAGCTCCGGCGCCGGCGGCTTTTTGTCCCAGCCCTGGGCACTTGCCCAGTCGCGGACGAACTGCTTGTCGAAGGACGGCGGAGCCTGGCCGGGCTGATAGGAGGCCGCGGGCCAGAAGCGCGAGGAGTCCGGGGTGAGGACCTCGTCGCCGAGCACGATCTCGGCACCGGCGTGGCGGCCGAACTCGAACTTGGTGTCGGCGAGGATGATCCCGCGCTCGGCCGCATGTTCGGCGCCGCGCTGGTAGACCTCGATCGAGACCCGGCGCAGCTCCTCGAGCAGCGCCCGGTCGCCGACGATCTCCGCCGCCCGCTCGAAGTCGACGTTCTCGTCGTGGTCGCCGATCTCGGCCTTGGTCGAGGGCGTGAAGATCGGCTGCGGCAGCTCGTCGGACTCGAGCAACCCTGACGGCAGCTCGATCCCGCAGACGGCGCCGCCTTCGCGGTATTCCTTCCAGCCCGAGCCCGAGAGGTAGCCGCGGACGACGCACTCGACCGGGTACATCTCCAGCTTTCGCACCCGCATCGCCCGGTCGGTCACCTCCTCCGGCACGTCCTCGCTGAGGAAGTGGTTGGGGACGATGTCCCCGGTCAGCCCGAACCAGAAGACAGACATCCGGTTCAGCACCTTGCCCTTGTCGGGGATCGGCGTCGGCATCACCACGTCGTAGGTGGAGATCCGGTCGGAGGCGACCATCAGCAGGTCGTCTTCCCACTCGTAGATCTCGCGCACCTTGCCGGACGAGAGCAGCTTCAGATCTGAGATGGCAGCCATTAAGGCGATGCTAACCATCGCGCAAGCGGGACCACGTCGCGCCCTTGCTCTGCGATCCTTGTCCGGTGACCCTGCCGCCGGAACCGAGGGGCTCGTCGCTGTCGCAGACGCTGCGCTGGGCGTTCCGGCCGCTGCAGTTCATGGACGACTGCCGCCGCCGCTACGGCGACAACTTCAGCGTTCGCTTCCTCGGCTTCGAGCGGCCGATGGTGCTGATCTCCGACCCGGTCGCGATCAAGGCCCTTTATATGGAGCGCTCGCACGGGCTGCCGCCGGGGCGCAACATCATCCTCGAGCCGATCCTCGGCTCGAAGTCGCTGCTGATCCAGGAAGGGGCCGAGCACCTCTCGCGCCGCAAACTGATGCTGCCGCCCTTCCACGGCGAGCGGATGCGCTCCTACGAAGCCGCCGTCGACGAGATCGTCAGCGCCGAGATCGACTCCTGGCCGCTCGAGCGCGAGTTCCCGATCCACGCCCGCATGCAGGCGGTGACCCTGGAGGTGATCCTGCGGGTCGTCTTCGGCGTCTCGGAAGGGCCGCGGCTGGACCGCCTGCGCGGGATGCTCGCCAATGTCCTCCAGGAAACGGCCTCGCCGCGGGCGCAGCTCGTCGGCCTCGCCACCCGCCGCTTCGGCGGCAAAGGGCCGTGGGCGAAATTCGAGGGGGCGCTGCGCGCAGTCGACGAGCTGCTCTACGCCGAGATCGCCGAGCACCGCGAGCGGCCCGACCTGGCAGAGCGCGAGGACGTGCTCTCGATGCTGATGGTCGCCGAGTTCGAGGACGGCCCGAGTGCGGAGCGACCGAGCGAGATCGCCGGTGATGATGAGCGCGAGGGAGCGAAGCACGAGAGTGATCGAAAGATGAACGACACCGAGTTGCGCGACCAGCTGATGACGTTGCTGTTGGCCGGCCACGAGACGACGGCGACGGCGCTCGCCTGGACCTTCGACCTGCTCCTGCGCCACCCGCGGGCGTTGCAGACGCTGCGCGACTCGCTCGCCGCCGGTGAGGACGACTACCTGCGGGCGACGATCTCCGAGTCGCTGCGGCTGCGTCCGGTGATCCCGCTCGCCGGGCGGCGGCTCGCCACCGAGCTGGTCGCCGACGGCCTGACGCTGCCGGCCGGCACCGACGTGACCCCGGCGATCTGGCTGACCCACACCCGCGCCGACATCTATCCCGAGCCCTACGCCTTCAAGCCCGAGCGCTTCCTCGAGGGCGCCCCCGACACCTACGGCTGGATCCCCTTCGGCGGCGGCATCCGTCGCTGCATCGGCGCCTCCTTCGCCGAGTTCGAGATGCGGATCGTGCTGCGCGAGGTGCTGACCCGCTGCGACCTGCGCAAGGCGAGCCCGGCGCCGGAGAAGACCGGCCGCCGCAACATCACCCTCTCGCCGAAGGACGGCACCCCCGTTGTCGTCAGCGCCCGCCGCCCCGCCCGCGAGCCCGAGCTCGCCGCTGTTTAGTCACTGACCGGTCGCGGAAATTTCACATTCGCCGCGCAAGGCGGCGCAACTTTCTGTCTACGCTTCTGCCACCATGGAGGCACTGACGCAGATGCACGGGGACTGGGACAAGGACAAGCTGGACGAGCTCAACGAGCGGGTCGTCGGTCTCGACCGCAAGGTCGTCGGTCTCGACCGCAAGGTCGTCCAGCTCGACCGCAAGGTCGTCCAGCTCGACCGCAGGATCGAGCATCTCGACCGCAAGATCGACGACGGCTTCAGGGAGACCAAACACGAGTTCAAGCTCGTCGACCAGCGGCTCACCGACGTCGAGAAACGGATGGACCGGTTGGAAACCCGAGTCGACACGGGATTCCTCGACCTGCAATCTCGCTTCGACCGCATGCAGCAGACGATCATCATCACCAATAGCGGCATCATCGCGGCGCTGATCGCCGGGATCGTCGCCGCTCTCGTCAGCTGACGGCCGGCTGCTAAGCGCTGCTCTTCGCCGGCGAGAGCGGGTGCTCCTTCGCCCAGCGCGCGATCGTGCCGGAGCCGGAGATCACTTCGCCGTTGTCGAGGACGAGGATCGGCACCTCGTTGGTGCCGCTCAGCTTCTTCACCTCGTCGCGGTCGGCGCTGCGGCTGCCCCAGGTCCAGAGCGCCAACCGGTAGCCGCCGACCGTCTTCAGCTCGTACTCGTACCCCGCCGCGTCGAGCGCCTTGCCGGCCTTCGCACACGGGTGGGCGATGCCGGGGCCGGTTTTCTTCTGTCCGCAGGTGTAGAGGATCACGGCTGAAGCCTATCCAGAGGTCGCGTGCGCAGGGCTTACCGGAGCGCTTCGAGGCGCGCGAGAATCTCGGGCAGGTGCGTCAGGTAGGTGCTGTAGTCGAAGACCGCGTCGAGATCGATCTCCGGGGTGTCGGCCGCCGCCAGCAGGTCGCGGAACTCGGTCCCCGTGTCCCAGGCCCGCTGCGCGTTCTCCTGCACGATCCGGTACGCGTCGTCACGGGTCAGCCCGGCCTCGACCAGCGCCGTCAGCGCCCGCTGGCTGAACAGGGCGCCGTGGGTGAGGCCGAGGTTCTGCTGCATCCGCTCGGCGTTGATCACCATGCCGGCGGCGATCTTCGTCGCCAGGTCCTGCATGTAGTCGAGCAGGATCGTCGCGTCGGGAAGGATCACCCGCTCGGCGCCGGAGTGGGAGATGTCGCGCTCGTGCCAGAGGGCGACGTTCTCGATCCCGGCCTGGGCGTAGCCGCGCAGGACCCGGGCCAGGCCGGTGATCCGCTCGGTGCGGATCGGGTTGCGCTTGTGGGGCATCGCCGAGGAGCCCTTCTGGCCGGCGGCGAACGGCTCTTCGACCTCGCGGACCTCGGTCTTCTGCAGGTTGCGGACCTCGGTCGCAAACCGCTCGAGCCCGGCGCCGGCGATCGCGATCGCGCTCAGCAGCTCGGCGTGGCGGTCGCGGGGAACGACCTGGGTGGCGACGTCCTCGCGGCTGAGGCCGAGCTGCTCCATCACCCGCGCCTCGACCGCGGGGGGCACCGAGGCGTAGGTGCCGACCGCGCCGGAGAGCTTGCCGAAGGCGAGCTGCGCGAAGGCCGCTTCGAGCCGCTTCAGGTTGCGGTCGGCCTCGAAGGCAAAGCCCGCGAGCCGCAGGCCGAAGGTGGTCGGCTCGGCGTGGACGCCGTGGGTGCGGCCGACGCAGAGCGTGTCGCGCTGCTCCAGCGCCCGCTCGACGAGGGCGTCGCGGTAGGCGCGGGCGCCGCCGCCGACGATCTCGCCGGCGCGGCGCAGCTGCAGCGCCAGGGCGGTGTCGAGCACGTCGGAGGAGGTGAGGCCGTAGTGGATCCAGCGCCCGCCCTCGCCGACCGAGTCGGCGACGACATCGACGAAGGCCGCGACGTCGTGGTCGGTCACCTTCTCGCGCTCGTCCACCGCCTCGACCGTAAAGGCGGCGTCAGCCCGTGCCTTCTCCGCCACCTCGCGGGGGACGACGCCCTGCTCGGCCCAGGCCTCGGTCGCCGCCAGCTCGACTTCGAGCCAGCTCTCGAGCTTCGCCTGCTGGGTCCAGACCGCGCCGATCTCCGGGCGGGTGTAGCGGGGGATCACCGGCGGTCCGCCACTAGGCGTTGATGATGCGGGCGGCGAGCACGCCGGCGTTTTTGGCCCCGTCGATCGCGACGCAGGCGACCGGGATCCCGGGCGGCATCTGCACCGCCGAGAGCAGGGCGTCGAGGCCGCCGAGGCTCTTGCCGAGGATCGGCACGCCGATCACCGGCAGGTCGGTGTGGGCGGCGGCGACGCCGGGCAGCGCCGCCGACATCCCGGCGCCGGCGATGATCACCTTGAGGCCGCGCATGCGGGCGTTCATGCAGTACTCGCGCACCGCCTCGGGATCGCGATGGGCGCTCATCACCCGCACCTCGTAGGTGATCCCGGCGTCGTGCAGCGCGGCGCCGGCCGGCTGCATCTTCGGCTTGTCGTTCTTCGAGCCCATGATGATCCCGACCAGCGGCTCGTCGACCTCGATTTCACTGAAGGCCTCCTCGACCGCGGTCATCGGGTCGGGGGCCGACTGCGGCTGCTCGAGGTCGGGCGGCGGGGTCGGGGTCGGGTCCTCTGAAATCTCGGTCATCTTGCCTCTCTGGGGGACTGGGTCTAGGTGGGCTGGCTGGGCACTCGCTCGACCGCGCGGGCGGCGATGTCGGTGCGGATCTGCATTCCATCGAACGAGATCCGACCTGCCGCATCGTACGCTCGATCGCGCGCCGCGGCCGGGCTGGGTCCGAGCGCGGTGACGTTGAGGACGCGACCGCCGGCGGTGACGATCTCGCCGTCGCGCTCGGCGGTGCCGGCGTGGGTGACCTCCGCCAGCTGCGCCGCCGCGCCGAGGCCGCTGATCACGTCGCCCTTCGAAGAGCTCTCCGGGTAGCCGGCGGAGGCGAGGACCAGGGTCACCGCCCAGTCGTCGCCGAACTCGGCCTCGGCACCGGCCAGGCCACCCGGCTCACGGGCGGCGAGGAAGAAGTCGACGAGGTCCGAGCGCAGCCGCGGCAGCACCGCCTGCGTCTCGGGGTCGCCGAAGCGGGTGTTGAACTCGAGCACCTTGGGACCGTCGGCGCCGATCATCAGGCCGGCGTAGAGGACGCCGTGGAAGGGAGTGCCGCGCGCGGCCATCGCGGCGACCACCGGCCGGTGCACGCTCTCGACGATCTCCTCGACCTCGGCGCGGCCGAAGCCAGGGACCGGCGAGTAGCTGCCCATGCCGCCCGTGTTCGGTCCCTGGTCGCCGTCGAAGATCCGCTTGTAGTCCTGGGCCGGGGCCAGCGGCACAACGTTCTCGCCGTCGCAGAGGGCCAGCAGCGAGAGCTCTTCGCCCTCGAGGAGCTCCTCGAGCACGACGGTCGTGGCGCCGAAGCGCTGCTCGGTGAAGAAGACGTCGACCGCGGCCCGCGCCTCGGCTTCGTCGCCGCAGAGGATCACCCCCTTGCCGGCGGCGAGCCCGTCCGCCTTCAGCACGGTCGGGTAGGGCACGGCGGCGAGGTGGGCGACCGCTTCCTCGTGGCTGCGGAGGAGGACATGGCCCGCGGTCGGCACCCCGGCCTCCCGCATCAGCTCCTTGGCGAACGCCTTCGAGCCCTCGAGCTCGGCGGCGGCGGCCCCAGGGCCGAAGGCCGGCACGCCGGCCTGCTCGAGTGCGTCGACGACGCCGCCGACCAGCGCCGCCTCGGGGCCGACCGCGACCAGGTCGACGCGCTGCTCGGCGGCGAGGCCGACGATCGCCTCGACGTCATCGGCGGCGACGTCCGCAAAGCACTCAGCGTCGGCGGCGATCCCGGCGTTGCCCGGCGCGCAGAGGACCTCCGGCGCGTGGGCCGAGCGCCGCAGCGCCCGCACGATCGCGTGCTCCCGACCTCCGCCGCCGACTACGAGAGCTTTCAAGGCGGCGGCGCTTCCGCTAGAGCGAGTCGGCCAGCTCGGTTGCCGGCATCGCGGTCAGGGTCTGGCTGGTCATCGTCCCCCGCGAGCCCAGCTCGACCGAGACCTTGGCCATCGTCTTCTCGTCGGGTGCCTCGATCACGGTGACGAAGTCGTACTGCCCGAGCGTCGCGTACTGGGCGATGACCTTGGCGCCGATCTGCTCGACCTCCTTGTTCACCTCCGCGACCCGTCCCGGGTTGTTCTTCAACGTCCGCACGCCCTCTGCGGTCAGGTTGGTCAACATCAGATACGTAGGCATCCCCGCTCCTCTCGACGTTGACCACAAGATACCCGCCCAGGCGCGAGCCAAGCTCGGCCTGATCCGCTGAGAACGCAGAAATGACCGCTATGCGAGTGGAACTGCGTTTTCGGCTGGATGACCGGGCTTAGTAGCCGGTCGGGTGCCGGACTACGAAGCCTTCTGGATACGGCGGCTCGATGTGCCACCTCGGGCCGGTGCCGGAGGCGTCGCCGACCGTGTCCCAGCGCAGGCCGGCGATGACCATGTAGGTGTGGGTGGCGTTGGCGTAGATCGTGATCCAGCGGCCGGGGCCGGGTTCGCCGTAGGACTCCAGTGAGCCCGAGGTCAGCGGCGTGTCGAGCAGGCCGGCGCCGTAGAGGGCGAAGCTGACCGCGCCCGAGCAGTCGTAGCCGTAGGAGTACCAGGAGCCGTGGCCGCCGCCCCAGACGTAGGGGGTGGTGGCGATCGAGTTGGCGGCGGCGATTGCCGCCTTCACCGCCGGCGGCGCGCTGGCCGGGGCCGCGGCTTGGCCGTCGCTGGTGATCACCGCGCTCGGGCCCGGCGTCTCGAAGCCGGCGGGCAGCGGCGCGACCCGCCAGTCGATGTAGCTGACCTGGCAGTCGCCTTCGATCTGTTCGGCCCCCTGCATCACCTCGGCGACGTACCACTCGGCGTGGTTGTGCGCGAAGACGCCGGCCTCGATGCTGCCTTTCGACCAGATCTCGCGGGCCAGGGTCGCCGCCGCGTCGGCCGGGTCGCCGTGCCGGATGCGACCGTCTTCGTCGCCGTCGACGGCGTACTGCCTCCACTCCCAGGCATCGAGCCCGAGCGGCCCTTCGCGCCGCAGCTGCGGCTTGTCCATCCCACGTCCGAAGTTCGACTCCAGTCGTGCCACCGCGGCCAGAGCCCAGACGCCGCGCTTGCCGAGTTCGTAGCGGGCGGCGGCGTTCTCGAAGGCTTCCATGTACTCCTCGGGAATGTCTTTCTTCCAGGCCGGGTTGGGGCTGCATTTGAGGACCGGGATCTGCGGCCCGAGGCCGGCGGCGCTGAACCCGGCGGCGCCGACTTCCTGCGCGTAGCAGCCGGCGTTGGCGAGCACCTCTTCGACGTACCAGTCGGCGTGGTTGTAGGCGAAGATCGCGCCGTAAGTGTCGGCCGGCATGCCGGCGATCGAGAGGTAGGAGGCGGCGGCGTAGATCGCGTCTTCGGGGTTGTAGGGGTCCTTCACCCCGTCGCCGTTGGCGTCGACCCCGTACGTTTCCCAGCTCGACGGCATGAACTGCATCCAGCCGATCGCGCCGGCCGAGGACGGGCCCATGTTCTGGCCGAAGCCGGTCTCGATCGCGTTGATCCCGGCCAGCACCGCCGGGCCCTGCGGGCCGAGCCCGTATTTGGCGGAGGCGCCCTGGTACATCGGGATCAGGACCGGAGGCACCCCGGTCGCCGCGCAGCTCGAGGTCGGCAGTGATGGGATCAGCGGGTTCGAGGGCGGGAAGATCTTGGCGCCGGCGGCGCCTTCCGGCGCGACTTCGCTTTCTTCTTCCGGTTCTTCGGCGACGCCGCCGCCGCCGTCTTCGTCCGCTGACGTGTTCGTCGCCGGCGGCGGCGGCGCGACCAGGGACTTGCCCTGCTTCACCCCGCTCGGCGCCAGCGGCGTGACGGTTACGGTTTCTTCCTGCGAAGTGGTCGGTTCAGCCGGTGCTTCGGTGGATGGCGCCGCCGCCGGCGTGCTGGCGTTGTTGACGGTCTCGGCTCGCGCCGCCGCGATCGGGATCGCCAGGGCGACGGTTGCGGCGGCCGCGGCGGCTGCCGCCCGGAGTTTCTGCGCTCGCTCTGCCATCAGCCGAGGACGTTGGTGACCCGCCAGCCTTCGTCTTTGATCTGTTCCATCTCCAGCCGCAGCTCGCTGGTGACGCCGACCCGCAGTAGCGAGACGCTGAGCGTGTAAACGCCTTCACGCGAGGGGCCGGGCACGATGTTGAGGACCTTGGCCTTCGGCACCTCGACGTTGGCCGGCAGCCGCGGCGGCCGCTTCAGCAGGGCTTTGGCCAGCTCCGGGGTCGTCGTCTCGGCGAACACCGAGCGCACCTCGGACTCCTCCCCGCCGGTCTCATAGACGACGAAGGCGTCGGAGAACCTGCGGGCGACGGCGATCGCCTTGGCGCCCGCTTCGGGCCCGGGGATCGAGGCAGCTTCGGCTGCCTCGGAGGTGGTTGCGGTTCCGGTCGAGGACGAGGGCTGCGAGGAGATAGTTCCGGTCGCGGCGGAGGCGCCGCCGGTCGCCGCAGTCGCCACCGGGTCGGGAGACCTGACCGCTTTCGCCGCGTCGACCTCGGAGTCGCCCCTGTCCCTCTTCGGGGCCGCGGCGAAGGTCGGGGCGGCCCCGTGCAGGGTCGGGGCCGGGGGCGAGGGCGCCGGCGGGATCCCGAAGTTGCCCGGAGGCGAGGCGACGGCTACCTGCGTCGCGTGCGCCTCGGTGGATCCGCCGGAGCCGGAGAGGGCGATCACCCCCGCGAGCACCGCGGCGACGGCGAGCGCGCCAGCGGCGCCGACGGCGATCCGGGCGCGGTCGCTGAGCAGGGTGAAGTTGTCCTCCAGCGGCCACAGGACCCGGTCCTTGAAGGCGAGAACCGCGTCCTCGACCGCGATCGGCAGCTCCTGCCGACGCTCGAGCGCACGGTTGATCGGAGTTTGTTCGTCGCGGTCGTGATCCATTTGGAAGGCGTAATTAGCTTAAAGCCGAATGTAAAAGACTTGTTTCGGCATCAGCGCATTCGTGTTTAACGCTGAAACGCCTTTTCGACGCCTGTTTTTTCGCCTACGCGACCGCGACTGGGGAGGGATCGAAGACGAGCTCTCCGTCGGCTGCGTCGACCCTGACCAGGTCGCCTTCTTTGAAGGCACCCTCCAGGATCTTCAGCGCCAGCTTGTCAACAAGTTGTTTCTGCACCACCCGCTTCAGCGGCCGGGCGCCGTAGGTCGGGTCGTAGCCGAGGTTGCCGAGCAGGGTGCGGGCGTCGTCGGAGAGCTCGATCTCGATCCCGCGCTCACGCACGCGGCCGACCAGCTGCTCGACCTGGAGGTCGACGATCCGGCCGATGTCCTGCTTCGAGAGCCGGTGGAAGATCACCGTGTCGTCGATCCGGTTGAGGAACTCGGGCTTGAAGGTGGAGGCCAGCACCTCTTCGATCTGCTCGCGGATGTTCTCGTCGACCTGCTCGCCGACGATCCGCTCGGAGCCGACGTTCGAGGTCATGATCAGGACCGTATTGGTGAAGCTCACGGTCCGTCCCTGACCGTCGGTGAGGCGGCCGTCGTCCATCAGCTGCAGGAGCGTGTTGAAGACGTCGGGGTGCGCCTTCTCGATCTCGTCGAGGAGGACGACGGCGTAGGGCCGGCGCCGCACCGCCTCGGTCAGCTGGCCGCCCTCCTCGTAGCCGACGTATCCGGGCGGGGCGCCGATCAACCGCGCCACCGTGTGCTTCTCCATGTACTCGGACATGTCGAGGCGGACGATCGCCTGCTCGGAGTCGAACATGAACTGGGCCAGCGCCTTCGCCAGCTCGGTCTTGCCGACCCCGGTCGGGCCGAGGAAGAGGAAGGAGCCGATCGGCCGGTGCGGGTCCGAGAGCCCGGCCCGCGAGCGCCGTAGCGCGTTGGAGACGGCGGCGATCGCCTCGTCCTGGCCGATCACCCGCTCGTGCAGGCGCTCCTCCATCTTGATCAGCTTCTCGACCTCGCCCTCCATCAGCCGGCTGACCGGGATCCCGGTCCATTTGGCGACGACCTCGGCGACGTCCTCCTCGGTCACCTCCTCGGTCAGCATCGAGGCGCCGGAGGCGTGCAGATCGGCGAGCTTCTCGTCGAGCTCGGCGACCGTCTTCTCCAGCTCTGGGATCTCGCCGTAGCGCAGCTTCGCCGCCCGCTCGAGGTCGGCCTCGCGCTCGGCCCGCTCGGCCTCGGCGTTCGCCTCCTCGAGCCGCGCCTTCGCCGCTTTGATCGAGTCGATCGCGTCCTTCTCGTTCTGCCAGCGCGCTTTCATCTCGCCCGAGCGCTCGCGCAGCTCGGCCAGCTCCGCCTCGATCGCCTCGAGCCGCGCCTTCGAGGCGTCGTCGCTCTCTTTCTTCAGCGCCTCGCGCTCGATCTCGAGCTGCTGGATGCGGCGCTCGACCTCGTCGATCTCGGTCGGCATCGAGTCGATCTCGATCTTCAGCCGCGAGGCCGCCTCGTCGATCAGGTCGATCGCCTTGTCGGGAAGGAAGCGGTCGGCGATGTAGCGCTCGGAGAGGGTCGCGGCGGCGACGATCGCCGAGTCGGTGATGCGGACGCCGTGGTGGACCTCGTAGCGGCCCTTGAGCCCGCGCAGGATCGCGATCGTGTCGTTGATGTCGGGCTCGCCGACCAGCACCGGCTGGAACCGCCGCTCCAGCGCCGCGTCTTTCTCGATCTGCTTGCGGTACTCGTCGAGGGTGGTGGCGCCGACTGCCCGCAGCTCGCCGCGGGCCAGCATCGGCTTCAGCAGGTTGGCGGCGTCGACCGCCCCTTCGGCGGCGCCGGCACCGACGATCGTGTGGAGCTCGTCGAGGAAGAGGACGATCTGGCCCTCTGCCTCCTGGACCTCCGAGAGCACCGCTTTCAGCCGCTCCTCGAACTCGCCCCTGTATTTGGAGCCGGCGAGCAGCGAGCCGATGTCGAGCGCGATCACCCGCCGGTCGCGCAGGCTCTCGGGCACGTCGCCGTCGACGATCCGCTGCGCCAGGCCCTCGACGATCGCCGTCTTGCCGACGCCGGGGTCGCCGATCAGCACCGGGTTGTTCTTGGTCCGGCGCGAGAGCACCTGGACGACCCGGCGGATCTCCTCGTCGCGTCCGATCACCGGGTCGAGCTTGCCGCTGGCCGCGTCGGCGGTCAGGTCGCGGCCGAATTTCTCCAGCGCCTGGACGGTGTCCTCCGGGTTCGGGGAGGTGACCCGGTGCGGCCCGCGCACCTCGGCGATCGCTTTCTCGATCGAGCCGCGGTCGGGGAGGGTGTCGGCGACCCCGGAGCCGCCGTCGGTCAGCGCCAGCAGCAGGTGCTCGGTCGAGATGTACTCGTCGCCGAGCTGCGCCATCTCCTGCTCGGCCCGGCGCAGGGTCTGCCCGAGCGTCGCCGACATCCGCGGCTCGTCGACTCCCTCGCTCAGGGTCGGCAGGGCATCGACCGCCTCGTGGGCGCGGGCGCCGATCGCCGCCGGGTCGGCGCTGAGCTTCTGCAGGATCGGCGTCACCAGCCCGTCCTCCTGGACGAGCAGGGCGACCAGCAGGTGGGCGGGGGTGATCTCCGGGTTGCGGCGCGCGGTCGCCAGCTGCTGCGCCGACGCCACCGCTTCCTGGGACTTGACCGTGAATCGATCTGCCTGCATTCGCTACTCGCCTTTCCTTTTCTTCTTCGCTTCAAGCTCTTCCGCGCGGCGCCGCATCCGGTCCAGCTCGGCGCTGATCCGCGCCACCCGCTCTTCCAGCGCCAGCACCGTCTCGACCCCGACCAGGTTCAGCCCCTCGGCGGTCATCTGCTGGATCCGGCGCAGCCGCTCGACGTCGCGCTGCGAGTAGAGGCGGGTGTTTTTCGGCGACCGCTTCGGCGCGATCAATCCCCGCGCCTCGTACATCCGCAGCGTCTGCGGGTGCATCTCGGCCAGTTCGGCGGCGACCGAGATCATGAACACGCCCTGCTCCTCGTCGAAGCTCGCTTTCACCCGGCGGCGGAAGGTCGCCATCAGCTCACACCCGCCTTGCGCAGCAGCTCGGCGCGCGGGTCGTCGCCGTTGAAGGACTCGGCCAGCTTCTCCGCCGCCTCACGCTGCTCGTCGCTGAGCTCGCTCGGGACCTCGATCTCGAGCCGGTAGCGGATGTCGCCGCGGCCCGTGCCCTTCGCTTTGGGAGGGCCCTCGCCTTTGAGCCGCTGCAGCGTGCCGTGCTTGGTCCCCGGCGCGACCTTGATCTTCTTCGTCCCCTCGAGGGTCGGGACCTCGATCGTCCCGCCCTGCAGCGCCTCCGGGATCGAGATCGGCACGTTGACCTCGAGGTTGCCGTCGTCGAGTCGCTTGAAGACCGGCGAGGACGCGACCCGGGTGATCACGTAGAGGTCGCCAGGCGGGCCGCCGCGCGGGCCGGCCTCGCCCTTGCCGGCGAGGCGGATGCGGCCGCCGTCCTTGACTCCGGCGGGGATGTTGACCTTGTAGGTCTTGACCTGCTGGGTGGTGCCGGAGCCGCTGCAGGTCGGGCACGGGTCTTCGATGATCTGGCCGGCGCCGCCGCACTGCGGGCAGGGCTGGCTGATCGAGAAGAAGCCCTGGCTCTGGGCGTCGATGCCGCGGCCTTCGCAGCGCGGGCAGGTGACCGGGCTGGTCCCCGGTTTGGCGCCGGAGCCGTGGCAGGTCGGGCAGCGCTCGGCCTTCGGCACCGTGACTTTGACCTGGGTGCCGTTGACGGCCTGGTCGAAGCTGAGCTGGATTTCCGACTCGAGGTCGCGGCCGCGGACCTGCTGGGTCTGCGCCCGGCCGCCGCCGCGGTTGAAGAGCGAGGAGAAGATGTCGCCGAAGCCGGCGGCCTGGCCACTGCCGCCCGCGAACGGGTTCTGGCCGCCCGCGAACGGGTTGCCGCCACCGCCGAAACCGGCGAACTGGCCGGCCTCGTCATATTCCTTGCGCTTCTTGGGATCGGCGAGGACGTCGTGGGCGGCGGAGATCTCCTTGAACTTCTCCTCCGCCTCCTCGTCGCCCGGGTTGCGGTCAGGGTGGTATTTCCGGGCGAGCTTCCGGTACGCCTTCTTGATCTCGTCGTCGGAGGCGCCCTTCGACACCCCCAGGGTCTTGTAAAGCTCGTCTGCCACTTTGCTCCTAGCTCTGACCTCTCACTAAGCGCTGACCACCACTCGGGCCGGGCGGATCAGCTGGTCTTCGAATCGGTATCCCTTCTGCATCACCTCGACGACGAGCCCGGCCTCGGTCCCCTCGACCGGCATCGTCGAAAGCGCCTCGTGCTGATTGGGATCGAACCTCTCGCCCTGCGGATCAACCTGCTCGATCCCGTTGCGGACAAGCGAGTCCCGCAAGCTCCTGAACACGAGGATCACCCCATGCGCCAGCCCGTCCTCCGAATCCCCCTCCGGATCCAGCCCAGCGGCCTGGATCGCCCGCTCCAAATCGTCCAGCACCGGGACCACATCCTGCGCCAGCTTCAACGCTCCACGCACCGACGCGGCCTGCACCTCCGCCGCCATCCGCTTCCGGTAGTTCTCGAAGTCCGCCTGCGTCCTGCGGGCAAAATCGAGGTACTCGTCCCTTTTCAGCTCAGCCTCGGCGAGGAGGGCATTGAGGTCCTCCTCGACCGCCTCACCCGTGGGTGGCGGCGAGGGAGAGTCCTCGACGGAGCCTCCCCGCTGTTGCGACGGCGAGGACTCTCCCTCGCCGACAGGCCCCGCGGGCCGGTGCTCGTCCGTACTCATTTGCCGTCCTCGTCGACCACCTCTGCGTCAACGACCTCCTCCTCGTCGGCAGCGCTCTCGCCGCCCTCCGAAGAAGCACCGTCAGCCGATCCCGCCTCGGACTGCGCCGCCGCGTAGATCTGCTCCGACGCTTTGGTCATCGCCGTGTTCAGCGCCTCGGTCTTCGAGCCCAGCTCGTCGACGCTGCCGGAGTCGAGCGCGGCGCGGACGTCTTTGATCGCCGCTTCCGCCGCCTCCTTGGTCTCGGCGTCGACTTTGTCGCCCGCCTCCTCGAGCGCTTTCTCCGCCTGGTAGGCGCTGTTCTCGGCGAGGTTCCTCGCCTCGGCCAGCTCCCGCTGCTTTGCGTCCTCCTCGGCGTGCGCCTCGGCGTCGGAGACCATGCTCTGGATTTCCTCGTCGCTGAGGCCGGAGCCGGATTTGATCTCGATCTTCTGCTCTTTGCCGGTGCCTTTGTCTTCGGCGCTGACATTGATGATGCCGTTGGCGTCGATGTCGAAGGTGACCTCGATCTGCGGCATCCCGCGCGGCGCCGGGGCGATCCCGGAGAGCTGGAATTTGCCCAGGCTCTTGTTGCCGCTCGCCATCTCGCGCTCGCCCTGCAGGACGTGGATCTCGACCGACGGCTGGTTGTCGTCGGCGGTCGAGAAGGTCTCCGACTTCTTCGTTGGGATCGTCGTGTTGCGCTCGATCAGCTTCGTCATCACGCCGCCTTTGGTCTCGATCCCCAGCGTCAGCGGGGTCACGTCCAGCAACAGCACGTCCTTGACGTCCCCGGCCAGCACGCCGGCCTGGATCGCGGCGCCGATGGCGACGACCTCGTCCGGGTTGACGCCCTGGTGCGGGTCCTTGCCGGTCAGCTCTTTCACCCGGTCCCGCACCGCCGGCATCCGGGTCATGCCGCCGACGAGCACGACGTGGTCGATCGCCGTATCCGCGTCGCCGAGCGCCTGTTTGACCGGACCGACGATCCGCTCCAGCAGGTCCGCGGTCAGCTCGTTCAGCTTCGAGCGCGAGAGCCGCATGTCGAGGTGCTTGGGCTGGCCCTCGACGGCGGTGATGAACGGCAGGTTGATCTGCGTCTCCTGCGTCGAGGAGAGCTCGATCTTCGCCTTCTCCGCCGCCTCGTAGAGGCGCTGCAGCGAGTTTTTGTCCTGCGAGAGGTCGACGCCCTGGTCGCGTTTGAACTCGGCGACCAGCCACTCGACGATCGCTTTGTCCCAGTTGTCGCCACCGAGGTGGTTGTCGCCGGCGGTCGATTTCACCTCGAAGACGCCGTCGGCGATTTCCAGCACCGAGACGTCGAAGGTGCCGCCGCCGAGGTCGAAGACGAGGATCGTCTGTTCGTCGCCCTCTTTCTCGAGCCCGTAGGCGAGCGCCGCGGCGGTCGGCTCGTTGATGATCCGCTTGACCTCGAGGCCGGCGATCCTGCCGGCGTTTTTGGTCGCCTGGCGCTGGTCGTCGTTGAAGTAGGCGGGGACCGTGATCACGGCGCTGTCGACGCTCTCGCCGAGCTTCGCTTCGGCGTCCGTCTTCAGCTTCTGGAGGATCATCGCGCTGATCTCCTCCGGGCTGTACTGCTCGCTGCGGACTTCGACCCGGACGTCGCCGTTGGGGCTGGCGACGACCTTGTACGGGACGATCGTCTCCTCCTCTTTGACTTCGGACTCCTTGCGGCCCATGAAGCGCTTGATCGAGAAGATCGTGTTCTCCGGGTTCATCACCGCCTGCCGTTTGGCGACGGTGCCGACGAGGCGCTCGCCGCTCTCCGTGAACGCGACGACGGACGGCGTCGTACGACCGCCCTCAGCGTTCTCGAGGACGGTGGGCTCGCCACCCTCCATCACCGCGACGCACGAGTTGGTCGTGCCGAGGTCGATACCAATCGTCTTTGCCACTTTTTCGCGTACCTCCAGGGGTTTCGTTAATCCAGCCTAAGAAATCTAAGTGGCAGTATGGCAGATCCCCAAATAAGTTCAAGCCAAAGAAAAGGACGCCCGAGGCGCCCTCCACCGCTGGGTGAGAACGCAGTTATGCCCGCATAGCGAGCACAACCGCGTTCTCAGCGAGATTCCGGCCTAGCGCAGGACGTTCAGTTCGCTGAACAGGCCGGCGTGGTCGGAGTCCCAGAGGCCGTGCTGCATCTGGCGGCCGGTGACGACCGAGCGGATCAGCTTCACCTGCTTCGGGTCGCTGGTCATGATGTGGTCGACCTTGTGGTTCATCTCTTTGTTGGTCCCGCTGCTCAGTAGCGGATTTTCGATGCAGCAGCCGGTCGGCTTGCTCGTCGCCCGCTCGCGGAAGCCGGCCTTGGTCATCACCCGGTAGGCCTGGCCGTCGCCGGGCTTGACTTCGGTCTTGACGTCGGAGTTGAGGTCGCCGACCAGGATCACCGGCAGCTTGCTCGTCGCCGGGCCGCCGGGGGCGACCAGCTCGCCGGCCTGCTTGGCGCGGATGCTCGGGTATTCGGCCTCGTTGTCGAACGCCTCCAGGTGGGTGTCGACGAAATGGAACTTGCGGCTGCCGCGCACCGTCGCGTCGACGCTGGTCCAGCCGCGGGTGACGGCGACTTCTTTGCTGCCCGCGACTTTGACGACGAGCAGGTTGGCGAAGTGGCCGCTCTTCGGGTTGGAGGTGACGACGCCGGCGCCGGTCCGGGCGAGGATCACGTCGCGCATCGTCAGCCGCCCGTTGACCTCGGCGTTGGCGAGGATCCCGGTCCCGCCAGGGCCGTCGCCGGGGACGCCGTTGGCGTTGGCCGGCGCCTCGAAGTCGAACTCGTCCTGGACGACGGCCGGCCGGTACCGCGTCTTGCCCTTGTTGAGCTGGGCGAGCAGCAGCTCGAGGAAGTCGTACTTGACCTTGGTCGCTTCCGGCCGGCCGGAGAAGACAGGGCCGAGCGAGGGCGGCGCTTCGCGCCAGAGGGCGACCTCCTGGAGGCCGACCAGGTCCGGTTCCTCGCCGAGGATCTCCTTCGCCAGGCCCTTGGCCCGGAGCGGGAAGTTGGTCGCTTCGACCGAGCGGACGATGCCGCCGTTGGCCTCGATGAAGGCTTCGGTCGAGGTCGACTGGATCGCCGGCGTCAGGTCGGCGCCGAGGTAGAGGTTGCGGGTCATCACTTTGACCGGCGTGCCTTTGGTCGTCTTCGCGGCGGCGACGCCGGCGAAGGCGGTCAGCAGCGCGGCGATCGCAAGCAGCAGCGCCAGGCCGATCCGGCGCGTCGGTGGGGTTGCTTCAGTCAAGCTCGATTCCTCCTCGTTTTGCGCGCCTCCCCAGGCCGCAGCGTTACGAACCCGTAACAAACGATAGGCGAGAACGGCTCGGTGCATCGCTCGCAACATTGACCCCACTGGAGCGGGGTAAATCTTCCAAGCGCGTGATTAAGCCGGCCGGGCGGAGCCGGCGGCGATCAGCCCTCGCCGGCGACGTTGGCGACGAATTCGGCGACTTCTTCGGCCTGCTCCTGGTTGAGGATGCCGCCCGGCATCCGGCCCGGGGCTTCGCCGTCGACGCCGTTTTCGACCGCGTTGAGGACGCGTTCCTTGGTCGCCTTGATCGTTTTCTCGTCGCCTTCGGGCGGGCCGGTGGGGGCCAGCAGTTCGTCGAGGTTCGGCCCGTAGTTGCCGTCGGTGCCGGCGGCGTAGAGCGTGTGGCAGGTACCGCAGTTGGTCTGGAACAGCGACTGGCCGCTCTTCAGGTCCGAGGCGACGCTCTGGTCGCCGTTCTGGGCGTCGCCCTTGGAGTTGAAGATCAACCAGGGGATGACGACGGCGAGGACGACCACCAGCAGGCCGAAGACGATGAAGGTCCGCTTGCTCATTTGGCGGCGCGGATACTATCGGCGCCCTTGCCGGGAGCGCGCTCCCGCTTGCACCAGGGGCACATCCGCCGCAGCTCGCACTCCCCGCAGCGCGGCTTCGGCCGGCAGAGCTCGCGGCCGTGCCGGATCAGGTTCATGTGCAGCTCGTAGGCGTCCTCGGGGTCAACGATCGCCAGCATCTCGTCGTGCGCCTTCTCGAAGGAGGCGTTTTCGGGGAACAGCCCGAGCCGGCCGCCGACCCGGTGGACGTGGACGTCGACCGGGATCTCGGGGATGCCCCAGGTGAAGAGCAGGACGCAGGCCGACGTTTTGCGGCCGACGCCGGGCAGCGCGAGCAGGAACTCGAGCGACTCCTCGCGCGGCGCGGTCCGCGTCCAGCCGAGGTCGGGCGGCTCGCCGAGCTGCTCGAGGATCGCCTGGATCCGCGGCGCCTTCTGCTTGGCGAGCCCGCCGGGGCGGATCGCTTCTTCGATCGCCGCGATCGGCGCGTCGCGCACCTCCTCCCAGGTCGGGAATCCCTCGCGCAGGGCGGCGAAGGCGCGATCGCGGTTGCGGTCGTTGGTGTGCTGGGAGAGGACGGTCTTGATCAGCTCGGCGATCGGGTGGCCGTGCGGCTCGTTGAGGGGCCGCCCGTACATCTCCCGCAGGCGGTCGCGGATCGCCCGCAGGCGGCGTTTCGGGGGGCGTTTCCAGGCAGCCATCGCCTCAAGACCCTATTTGGGCGCCAGGCGCGCCCATTTGGGGAAACAGCGTGTGATTTACGTCTCGAAGCCAGTTAACGCGCGGATTACAATTGTCTGTTCCGTGTCTCGCGCACTTTCACGCGTTGGATCCAAGCTGCCCAAGGGTTGGGGGGACCTCGGGCGCCAGATCGGGATCCTGATCGGGGTCGACCTGATCTACGAGCTCGGCCGCGGGATCGCCGACTCCGACCGCGCCGACGCGATCGCCCACGGCGCCCAGGTGATCGACTTCGAGCAGACCACGCACACCTTCTTCGAGCCCAGCCTGCAGCAGTTCTTCCTGCCGGCCCACTGGACGATCGACTTCGCCAACCAGCTCTACCTCAACGCCCAGTTCTCGATCGCGCTCGGCTTCCTCGTCTGGCTCTACCTCTTCCGCAACGACGCCTACTACTTCGTGCGCAACATGTTCGTGGTCTCGATGTGCCTGGCTCTGATCGGCTACATCGGCTACCCGACGGCGCCGCCGCGGATGTTCCCCCAGCACGGGCTGGTCGACACGATCACCGACTTCTCCGGCGTCAACCACGACTCCGCCCTGGCGAAAATCTTCATCAACCCCTACGCGGCGGTGCCGAGCATGCACTGCGCCTTCGCGCTGATGATCGGCGGCACCGGCGTCGCCGTCTGCCGCCACTGGTGGTCGAAGCTGTGGTGGGGGACCTGGCCGGTACTCATTGCGTGGGTCGTAATCGTCACCGCGAACCACTACTGGGTCGACGTCGCGCTCGGCTGGCTGGTGGCGCTCGTCGCCTTTGCGGTCGCCCAGGGTGCGCTGGCGCGGATCCGGCCCGAGTCCTGGTCCGTCCGCGCGGTCTCCGCCGCCCGCGAGGCCGAGGCTTAGGCTAGCCTCACCTTGATGCAATCTTCGGCGCCCCCGAGGGCACCAGGCGGCCGCCGCAACGGCCGCGCGACTGCAGGGCGCAACGGGCAGGAGCTGCGGGCTTACGCGCGCGAGCGGCTGATCGAGTCGCGGCTGACCCCGAACGCGATCTCGATTGCCGGCCTCGTCGGCAACCTGATCGCCGCCGCGCTCGTCACCCAGCGCCTCTTCTTCCTCGCCGGCGTCGCCTTCGTCCTCGGCTCGGTGATGGACACCCTCGACGGCCGCTACTCGCGGATGTCGGGCAAGGGGACGCTATTCGGGGCCTTCCTCGACTCGACCCTGGACCGGATCGAGGAGGGGATCGTGCTCGCCGCGGTCGCCGGCTACTTCGCCGCCCAGGGTGAAGACTTCGCGGCGGCGATGTGCGTCGTCGCCGTGCTCGGCTCGCTGATGGTCTCCTACACGCGGGCCAGGGCCGAGGCGCTCGGGGTCGAGTGCAAGGTCGGCTTGGCGACCAGGCCGGTCAGGGTGGTGATACTTTCGATTGGATTGATCTTCGCCAAGGGCGCCGGCATCGCCGATTTCGAGCTGCTGGCGCCAGCGGTCTACGTGATTGCCGCGTTGACCATCTTCACGACCTTCCAGCGTGTTTGGCATGTGCGAAACGAGCTATCCGGCGCCGAATCGCCCAGCCCCCCGGGCGACGGCGGCGGAGACGACCTGTAACCAGCTAGGCCGCCGGGTGTGTCAACCCACTCAGCGCGATCCAGGAGGAATCCAGACTTCATGAGTGAGAGCAACGGAGCAAACGGCAGCACGAACGGCATCGGCCGCACCGAGGACAAGGTCCGCGTCGCGATCGTCGGCGTCGGCAACTGCGCCAACTCCTTCATCCAGGGCGTCCAGTACTACAAGGACGCCGACCCCGGTGACGAAGTACCGGGGCTGATGCACGTCGATCTCGGCGGCTACCACGTCAGCGACGTCGAGTTCGTCGCCGCCTTCGACATCGACTCGGAGAAGGTCGGCAAGGACCTCTCGGAGGCGATCTGGTCGGGGCAGAACGACACGATCAAGTTCGCCGACGTCCCCAACCTCGGCGTCAAGGTCGAGCGCGGGATGACCCACGACGGTCTCGGCAAGTACCTGAAAGAGAAGATCACCAAAGCCCCGGGCGAAACCGCGGACGTCGTCGGCATCCTCAAGCAGACCCGCGCGGACGTCCTCGTCTGCTACCTGCCGGTCGGCTCCGAGGAGGCGACCAAGTGGTACGTCGAGCAGGCGCTGAAGGCCGGGGTCGGCTTCGTCAACTGCCTACCGGTCTTCATCGCCCGCGAGGACTACTGGGACAAGCGCTTCAAGGAGGCCGGCCTGCCGATCATCGGCGACGACATCAAGAGCCAGGTCGGAGCGACGATCGTCCATCGCCAGCTCGCCCGCCTCTTCCACGATCGCGGCGTCCGCCTCGAGCGGACCAGCCAGCTCAACGTCGGCGGCAACATGGACTTCTACAACATGCTCGAGCGCGAGCGGCTCGACTCGAAGAAGATCTCGAAGACCAACGCCGTCACCTCGATCATGGGCCACGAGCTGCCGCCGGAGAACGTCCACGTCGGCCCCTCGGACTACGTGCCGTGGCTGACCGACCGCAAGTGGGCCCACATCCGGCTCGAGGGCAAGGCCTTCGGCGACGTGCCGCTGACCGCCGAGCTGAAGCTCGAGGTCTGGGACTCGCCGAACTCCGCCGGCGTCGTGATCGACGCCGTGCGCTTGATCAAGCTGGCGCTCAACAACGGCATCGCCGGCCAGCTCGACGGCCCCTCCAGCTACCTGATGAAGTCCCCGCACTCGCAGCGCCCCGACGACGAGGCCCGCGAACAGACCGAGGAGTTCATCAAGGTCAATGCCCGCAAGAAGGTGAAGGCCGGCGGCAAGAAGCAGAAGGCCGCGAAGGCCTAGCGCGGGCCAGGAGACCGCTTTCCGGGAGCCCGCTTCGGCGGGCTCCTATTCTTTGCTCTCGAACGTGCCCGACGCGCCGCTCACCATCGCCCAGGTCTGTCCCCGCGCGCGAACCGCGGCCGGGGGGCGGACCGAGGAGTTCGTCGCCGGCCTCTCGCTCGAGCTCGCCCGGCGCGGGCACGAGGTGATCCGGATTGGCACCGGCGACCCGGTCAAGTCGCTGCTGAAAGCGCGCGATTTCGACATCGTCCACGTCCACGAGCCGTTCGCGCCGAGCGTCGCTTCGGCGGCGCTGCGCCACTCTTACTCGCTCAACGTCGCCACCTTCCACGCGCCTAAAGAGCGGGTGCTATCGACCCAGGTGGCGCGGCCGCTGGTCGAGATCTTCTTCGGCCGGATCGACGGCCGCACGGTGACCAGCAAGGAGACGGAGAAGCTCCTCGAGGGCTATTTCCCCGCCAGCTACGAGCTGGTCGAGCCGGCCGGCGACGGGCGCGACTGGGCGGCGGTGGCGAGCGAGTTCGAGTCCCTGTACCGGCAGCTGCTGGCGCGCCGTCACGACGATGGCGGCGACCCCGAGGTCCGGGCGCGGATCGCCGAGCGGCCGCTGATCGAGGTCGACCTCCACATGCACACCGACCACTCGAAGGACTGCGCGACGCCGGTCGACGTGCTGCTGCGCACGGCCCGCGACCGCGGCCTCGGGGCGATCGCGATCACCGACCACAACGAGGTCTCCGGTGCGCTCGAGGCGCGCCGGATCGCCGAAGAGACCGGCGAGATCAAGGTGATTGTCGCCGAGGAGGTGAAGACCGCCGAGCAGGGCGAGGTGATCGGGCTCTTCCTCGAGGAGAAGATCCCGAAGGGGATGACGATGGCGGAGACGATCGCCGCGATCCGTGAGCAGGGCGGCCTCGTCTACGTGCCGCACCCCTTCGATCGCTTCCACTCGGTGCCGGACTACGAGCACCTGATCGACATCGTCGAGGAGATCGACATCCTCGAGGTCTTCAACCCGCGGGTCGCGGTCACCTCGTTCAATGAGGAGGCCGAGCGCTTCGCCCGCAAGTACCGGATCGTCCCGGGGGCGGGCTCAGACAGCCACGTCGCCCAGGGCCTCGGCAGCGTGCGCCAGCGGATCCGTGACTTCGAGGGGCCGGCGGAGTTCCTCGAGGCGATGCGGGACGCCGACATCACCCGCAAGCACAAGAACTTGGTCTACGTGCAGACCCTGAAGTTCCTGCAGACGACCGGCCGGCCGAAGGCGCCGAAACGGCGCGTCCCCGACGCCAAACCGGCGCGCGGCGGCAAGCCGCGCCGACGGCGCTCGGCGAGCAAGAGCTGATGCAGGCCGGGCGGGGCAAAGGAGGCGCGCCCGGCCCGTCAAAGATGTCGGTGCCGATGAAGAGCATCGATGACGAGATCCGCGAGAAGTACCTGGAGCGGGCGATCCGCGAGCTCAACCAGCTCAGCCGTGAGGTCCAGGATTGCTCCCACTGCCCGCGCGGCAAGCTGATGCCGGTGCTCGGCTCGGGACACCCGCAGGCCGACGTCTTCATGCTCAAGCACGCGCCGATGAGCGCCGAGATCGAGGAGGGTGTCGCCTTCTACGGCCGCGCCGGCAACGCGCTGATGAAAAGCTTCAAGCGCCTCGGGATCGACCCGCTGGTCGTCTACGGGACGCTCTGCGCCAAATGCCCGATCGCCGAGCCGGATCTGGCGCCGCAGGAGTGCGTCGCCCGCCTGGTCGAGGAGCTGGCGATCGTGCAGCCGAAGATCGTCGTCGTCATGGGCGAACCGGCGCTGCGCATCCTCAACGGCCTCCAGGTCCCGCTCTCGCGCCCGGTCGAGGAGCGTGAGGGGGAGATCCAGGCCTTCACGCCGACTATCGACGCCCTCTACGTCCCCGACATCGACCTCTCGCTCGACGAAGAGGGCGCCAAGCAGCGCTTCTGGCGCGCGTTTCGGATGCTCGGTTCGTGGTACGAGGATTTGCCGCCTTACTGATACCCGCCGGTGCGGGCGCCGCCGCGCGGATGTGGCCCCGGATTGCACGCCTGGCGGGCGCAGCGCCGCACCCACCTCCTCGCGAATAGCGCCGCTATTCGCTCGTCGGCGTGCACGCCGCTGCTTGGCCAGTCGCGCCCCCGGAGCCACCCCCGCTTGCGGCGACCGCACCGGCGGTAAGGGGTAGAAGAGCTATCGACCCACGCTGGCGACTTTGTGGGGGCTATAGCACCCACAAAGTCGCAAACGGCGATGCCCTACTGAGGGGCGGCGGCGGTGGCGACGGCGGCCATCGGCTCGACCTTGGCGGAGGCGAGGCCGCGGACGACGATCGTGTCGAAGGCGGTGTAGGAGGCGAGCTGGCGCTGGGCGTCCGCCGCGTCGGCGGCGGCGACGCCGACCGTGCCCTCGGGCTCGGCGAGGCGGTCGAAGTGGTCGCGGTAGCCCTTGTGGAGGTCGCGGTAGAAGGACTCCTCCTTGGCCAGGCGCTCGCCGGCGTCGGAGCCGACGGCGGTGCGGACGTAGCCGAAGACCGGCGGCGTCTCGCGGCCGGCGGCGCTGGCGCCGGCGTCGACCTTGGTCCGGGCACCGGCGGCGAACTCGGGGGTCATCCAGTTGAAGAAGGTGCCGTCGTACTCGGCCCCGGCCAGTTCACACATCTTCGGGCCCATCGCGGCGAGCACGAGGCGGACGCCGGGGAGCGCCTCACGCAGGACCGGCAGCGCCTCGCGCATCGCGGTCAGCGGCTTCTTCGAGAAACCGGCGCCGACGCCGAGCCAGAGGCGGGCGGGGTCGACGCCGCTGGCCGCCAGGTCGGCGGCGATCTGCTCGGGCGGGGTGCGGTCGATCGCGATCACGCCGACGCCGAGCTCCGGCTCCGGAGCGGCCTGGCCGAAGACGGCGACCGTCTCCAGGCCTTTCGCCCCGGGGTGGTCGTTCGACCAGATCGAGTCGTAGCCGAGCTCCTGGCAGCGCTCTGCCAGCGGCGTCGCCACCTCGGGGTCGAGCCCCGCCGCCACGCCGAAGGCGCGGCCCGACATCATGCGCCCGCCTTCTCGAACAGCGCCACGCACTCGATGTGCGGGGTCTGGGGGAACATGTCGACCGGTCTCACGCGCTCCAAGGTATAGCCGGCCTCGACCAGCTGGGCCGCGTTGGGGGCCAGCGTGGTCGGGTTGCAGGACACGTAGACGATCTTCTTCGCCTCGCACTCGAGCACGCGGCGGACGATCTTCTGCGAGAGGCCGGCGCGCGGCGGGTCGATGACGACGACGTCGGGCTTGCCCGCCTGCTCGAGCAGCGGCCGCACCCCGGTGCGGGCGTTGCCGGCGACGAACTGGACGTTCTCGATCTTGTTGCGGCGCGCGTTGCGTTCGGCGTCGACGATCGCCTCGGGGACGATCTCCAGTCCCCAGACCTCGCCGGCCTGGGCCGCCATCGTCAGCCCGATCGTGCCGATCCCGCAGTAGAGGTCGAAGACGCGCTCGCGCCCGCTGAGGCCGGCGAGCTCGGCGGCGACCGCATAGAGGCGCTCGGCCATCTCGGTGTTGGTCTGGAAGAAGGCGCCGTGCGACATCGCCAGCCGCAGGCCGCAGAGCTCCTCGCGCAGCAGCTCCTCACCGAGCACCCCGGTCGGCCCGTCGGTGCCGCCGGAGTCGCCCTCGATCGTCGTGTGCAGGTCGGCGGGCGGCCGCGGCACCGGCGCCGCCGAGGTCACGAGCCGGGTCTGGATCTGGCCGGTGCGCCGGCCCTCGCGGACGACGAGGTTGCGCAGCACGCCTTCGCGCGCGCGGCGGTCATAGGCGGAGACGCCTTCCTGCCGCGCCCATTCGCGGACCCCGTTGCGGGCGGCATTGCCGGCTTCGGAGGCGAGCTTGCAGTCATCGACGTCGACGATCAGGTCCCAGCGCCCGCGGGCGTGGAAGCCGAGCGCGACGCCGCCATCCTCCCCCCTGCTGTTTGTGACCCTCTGGGTGACATTCTGCGGGGGGCCGAACGAGTACTCGAGCTTGTTGCGGTAGCGCCATTGCTCGGCGGCCGGGACGATCTCCTCCAGCTCGAAGCCCTCGAGCTCGCCGATCCGCTGCAGCGCCTCCGCCACCTGCTCCTGCTTGTGGGTCAGCTGGCGCTCATATGGGAGGCCCTGCCAGGGGGCGCCGGGGCAGGGCTCGCCGCCGTGGACGCAGCGGTCGGGGACGCGGTCGGCCCCCGGCCGCAGCAGCTCGACGGCCCGCGCCTCGGCGAAGCGCTTGCGGCCCTTGGTGATCTCGGCCCGCACCCGGTCGCCCGGCAGGGCGCCGGCGACGAAGACGACGAGGCCGTCGGCGCGGGCGACGCCGCGCCCGCCGAAGGCGAGCGATTCGACCTCGACCTCGAGCAGCTCACCGCGGCGCGCCGGCTTCTGGCCGGTGGCTGACTCCACTAGCCGAGTTTTTTCCGCGCCCGCCGTGCCGCCTGGGTGGCCTTTTTCTGGACCGGCGCCGCGGCGCCGCCGATTTCTTTGCGGGCCTGTTTGACCAGCCGCTCGAGCTCGCCCATCAGCGCGTCGGAGTGCTTGCGGCCGCGTTTGACCAGATCGCCGAGCAGCTTCTCGGCGTCGCCGCGGGTCATCCGGCCGCGTTTGACGGCGTCGTCGACGACCTCCTGGATCCGGTCGCGGCTGATCGTCACGCTCTGCTCGAGGCTCTCGCGGAACTGCGCGACGCTCTTGTCGAGGCCGCTGGTCGCCTGGCTGGCGACCCGTTTCGGCGCGGCTTTTTTAGCGCTCGATTTTTTAGCCGTCGATTTTTTGGCTTTCGCCGAGCTTTTGGAGGCTTTGGCTTTCGTCGCTTTCTTGGGTGCTTTTTTCGCTTTCGAAGCCGAGGCTTTTTTCGGTTTCGGTTTCGCTTTTTTGCTCGATTTGCCCGCTGATTTTTTATCGGCCATCTTTGGCTGCCTCCATCGGTGGGGGTTGGGCCCGCGGTGTGCGGCTCGACTATCTCAGCTCTGGAGTACCGGTGGCTCGGAAACCGCAAACCTCGCCTCGACCGGGGCATGGTCGGAGAGGCGCAGCGCGCGCCCGTCGAGCGGCAGCTCGCGGCGCTCCGGCGGCCAGGCGCTCGGCGCCGCGATGACCTCGACCCCGCGGGTCAGCAGGTGGTCGATCGCCCGCGGTCCGGTCACTCCGGTGAGCCCGAAGTCCCGCTCGAGCTGCTCGAAGACGAGCGGGTCCTCGGCCGGGCGCAGGTTGAGGTCGCCGCCGAACACCAGCGGTGAGGAGCCGGCCCACTCGGTCGCCGCCCGCGCCGCGCTCAGCACGTCCTCGCTCGCCAGGGCCGGCCTGTCGTTGGTCGCGTGCAGGTTGGCGAGGCAGAGGCCGGAGGCGGTGCGGGTGAAGGCCATCGAGCGGCGCTCGGGCGGGCCCTCGTGGATTTCCAGCTCGCGCCGCTCGGTGATCCCGCCGAGCCTGCCCGGCACCCGGACCAGGGTCAGGTTCGAGCCGCCCTCGCCGGAGGCCATCAGGTCGGGGTTCTGGCGGGCGAGCAGCGCCCGCAGCGGACCGAGCTCGTTGCGCGAGGTCAGCGCCCGCTGCCACTCGGCGCCGCAGGCCGCGGCGAGCGGCTCGGCGAAACGGGGCGGGCACTCCTGCAGCAGGGCAACGTCCCAGGCGGCGGCGGCCAGCAGGGTCGCGAACTCCACGGTCAGGTCGCGGTTGACCTGGACGTGGGTCTCGTTGCGCTCGTCGAGGCGCAGCAGCCGCGAGCGCCAGGTGCGGAGCTTCGGGTCGGGGGGGAAATCGCGCCCGTGGAAGAGGTTCCAGGCGATTGCGGTGATCTCCATCGCGGACGTAGTATCCGCGCCGTGAACGCGGAGCGAAGGAACGTCCATATCTGATTCTTCGTGACTGAGCGAAGCGTGAACCATTTATGAGACCGCGGAACTTCATCACCGGCGAGGAGCTCGGGGCGTTCGAGCTGGGCAAGCTGCTCGACCGTGCGCTCGAGCTGAAAGCCGGGCGCGGGGAGGTCGGGACCGACTCGCTCGCCGGTCGCAGCGTCGCCCTCGTCTTCCAGAAGCCCTCGACCCGGACGCGGATCTCCTTCGAGGTCGGGGTCGCCGAGCTGGGGGCGACGCCGCTCGTCCTCCGCGGCGACGAAATGCAGTTCTCGCGCGGCGAGTCGGTCGCCGACACGGCGCGGGTGCTGTCCCGCTACGTCGACGCGATCGTGATCCGCTCGGGCTCGCATGAGGGAGTCCTGGAGCTCGCCAACACCGCCTCGGTCCCGGTCGTCAACGGGCTTACGCCGCTGCACCACCCCTGCCAGGCGCTCGCCGATCTGATGACCCTGCGCGAGCGCTTCGGCGAGCTGGAGGGCCTGCGCCTCGCCTACGTCGGCGACGGCAACAACATGGCCCGCTCGCTGGCGGTGCTCGGTGAGCTTGCCGGGGTCGAAGTGGTCGTCGCCGCGCCGCCCGGCTACCAGCTCGAGGAGGGCCACGGGGCGAAGCTGACCGGCGACCCGCGCGCGGCGGCCGACTCGGCGGACGCTCTATATACGGACGTCTGGGTCAGCATGGGCGACGAGCAGGAGGCCGAGCGCCGCCGCGCCGACCTCACCCCGTTCCGCCTCGACGACGACCTGCTCGCCGCCGCCAAGGACCGGGCGGTCGTCCTCCACTGCCTGCCGGCGCACCCCGGCGAGGAGATCACCGCCGAGGTCCTGTATGGAGACGCCTCGGCGGTCTGGGACCAGGCGGAGAACCGGCTGCACGCCCAGAAGGCGCTGCTGGAGGCGCTTCTCTCCGGCTAGCGCATGTACCCGCACATCGACATCGGCCCGGTCACGCTGCAGACCTTCGGCATCTGCTTCGCGCTCGCCTTCCTCGCCGCTGGGGCGCTGGTCTGGAAGCGGTTCGGAGAGCTCGGCAAGCCGAAGGACTGGGCCTACGAGATGGGCTTCGCGGCGCTGATCGGCGGCATCGTCGGCTCGCGGATCTACTTCATCGTCCAGAACTACGACGACGTCAAGAACGACCTTCTCGGCAACCTCTTCTCCGGTGCCGGCCTGGTCTGGTACGGCGGCGCGATCGGCGGCGCCCTTGCCGTCCTCGCCTGGGCCTGGTGGCGCGGCTTCCTCGGCCTCACCCTGCTCGATGTGGCAGCCCCGGCGCTGGCGCTCGGCTACGCGCTCGGCCGCTGCGGCTGCCAGCTCTCCGGCGACGGCGACTACGGCAAGCCCTGGAACGGCCCCTGGGCGATGTCCTACCCGGACGGGACGGTGCCGACCGACCGCACCGTCCACCCGACCCCGATCTACGAGACGCTGGCGATGGGGCTCGGCGCCTGGATCCTCTGGCAGCTGCGCGACCGGGTCCGCGCTGGGGTCCTGTTCGCGATCTATCTGGTCTACGCCGGGACCGAGCGCTTCCTCGTCGAGTTCGTCCGCCGCAACACCGAGGACTCGATCGGGCTGACCAACGCGCAGCTCGAGAGCCTGGCGATGATGGTCGCCGGAATCGTCTGGATCGCTATCGTCATTTACCGGCACGGAGGCATCGGGCGCCCGACGGCGAACGATTCTTTACAACCCGCGACCTGAAATTGCGGTAGAACCAACCGCCCGGAGCGGGTTCCCCCAAATCGGTGTATCTTGCGCAAGAACTTTGGAGCGTTCAATTTAGGGAGGCATTGCGGTAATGGCGACTGTTGACACCTATAGGGAGGATCCTGCTGCGCGCACGGTCAGCGCCGTGCTCGACGACGCGGCGGAGCGGATCGCGGCGGCGGGCGTCGAGGAGGCGCGCGCCGACGCCGAAGTCCTGGTTGCCGACGCGCTCGGCGTCAAGCCGGCGGAGCTCTCGGTCGAGAGCGCCGGTGAGCTCGAGCCGGAGGTGGCGGAGACGATCGAGGACCGGGTGCGCCGCCGGGTCGAACGCGAGCCGATGGCCTACATCCTCGGCCGCGCCCCCTTCCGCGGGCTGGAGATCGCCGTCGACGAACGGGTGCTGTGGCCGCGCCGCGAGACCGAGCTGCTGGTCGAGGTCGGCGCCAAACTGCCGGAGGGCGCCCGCGTCCACGAGGTCGGCACCGGCTCCGGGGCGATCGCCCTGGCCCTGATGCACGAGCGGCCCGACCTGCGGGTCACCGCCTCGGACCTCTCGCCGGAGGCGGTCGAAGCCGCCCGCGAGAACGCCGAGCGGCTCGGCCTCGACCTCGACGTCAGCGTCGGCCTCGGCCTGCCCGACGACCTCGATGGCGTCGACCTGGTGATCGCCAACCTGCCCTACGTCACCGACTCGACCATCTTCGACCGCTCGCCGGAGATCCAGCGCGAGCCGAAGATCGCGGTCACCGGCGACTGCGGCGAGGACGGCCTCGGCGTGATCCGCGGCCTGGTCGCCGAAACGCCCTCGGGCTGGCAGCTGGCGATGGAGCACGACACGCACCACGGCCCGGCGATGCGCGACCTTCTGCGCGACGCCACTACCCTTCGCGACTATGAAGGTGACGAGCGGGTGACTGTCGGCTTCGCTCCGTGAAGCTCGACCAGGCAAATGACTGACCCCAGCGAGGCGCCGCCACAGGCGGGCGCCGCCGAGCTCGACACCACCGGCGACCGCTCCGGCGCCGCCAGCGAGGCGCAGCGCCGCGCCAAGGTCGAGCGGCTGCGGGCACAGGGCATCAACCCCTACCCGCACTCGTTCGAAGGGCGGACCCACGTCGCCGAGATCCTCGCCGCCCACGACCCGGCCGCGCTCGGCGAGGGCGAGCACGAGGAGCTCGGCTACCGGGTGATGGGCCGGATCACCGGCAAGCGCGGCCACGGCAAGGTCGTCTTCCTCGACGTCCGCGACATCACCGGCTCGATTCAGGCCGTCGCCCGCCGCGACGCGCTCGGCGAGGCGCCGTTCGACCGGATCGAAGAGCTCGACATCGGCGACCTGGTCGGGGTCGAGGGCGTCGTCTACGTGACCAAACGAGGCCAGCTGGCGATCGGCGTGCGCGAGTGCACGCTGCTGGCGAAGGCGCTGAAGGACCCGCCCGACCTCTTCCACGGCATCTCCGATCCCGATATCCGCTACCGCCAGCGGGAGCTCGACCTGATGGCGAACGAGCGCTCCCGCGAGGTCTTCAAGACGCGCGGGAAGCTGACCTGGGAGATCCGCAACTACATGAACGGGCGCGGCTGGGTCGAGCTGGAAACGCCGGTCCTGCAGCGGCTGACCGGCGGCGCCGCGGCGCGGCCGTTCGTCACCCACCACAACGCGCTCGACCGCGACCTCTTCCTGCGCACGGCGACGGAGCTGTACCTGAAGCGGGCGATCGTCGGCGGCTTCGAGGACGTCTACGAGTTCGGCAAGTTCTTCCGCAACGAGGGGATGTCGCCGCAGCACAACCCCGAGTTCACGATGCTGGAGCTGTTCGTCGGCGGCGCCGACTACAACGGCGTCATGAGCTTCGTCGAGGGGCTCGTCTCGAGCGTCGTCGAGACGGTTCTGGGGACGACGAAGGTGATGCGCGACGGGGTCGAGATCGACTTCTCTGCGCCCTGGCCGCGGGTCGTGCTGCGCGACGAGCTGCTGAAGGAGACCGGCGTCGACATCTACGAGGCGAGCCGCGACGAGCTGGCGGAGCTGGCCGGCGAGGACGCCGAGGAGAGCGACGACTGGGCCGGCCTCGTCGACACCCTGCAGGGCAAGCTGGTCGAGCCGAAGCTGATCCAGCCGACTTTCATCACCGTGCTGCCGATCGACATCTGGCCGCTGGTCAAGGTCCACCCGGACGACCCCAAGGTCTGCGAGGCCTTCGACGGGATCGTCGCCGGGATGGAGATCGTCGGCGGCGGCACCGACGTCAACGACCCGGTCGACCAGCGCCAGCGCTTCATCGAACAGCGCGAACGCCAGGAGAAGGGGGCGGAGGAGGACCCGCACCCGCACGACGAAGAGTACGTGCAGGCGATCGAATACGGCCTGCCGCCGGCCAGCGGCTGCGGCCTCGGGATCGACCGGCTGCTGATGATCATGACCGAATCGGCCACGCTCCGGGATGTGATCATCTACCCCGCGATGAGAGAGGCGCCGGGCGAGTAACGCCGCACTCTCCGGCTCCGACCGGGTCGCAAAAAAGGACCATTCACGCGGTGTTTTCAGTTCCGTAACGCGGCGGTGACTTTTTGCCTAAAGGGTGGCGGCGCCCTGTCATGCCACTCGGAGGTCGACCCTTGTCGCGCTTTTCCCGTGCCGCCGTTCGCCCGCTGCTCGCCCTCGTCCTTGCGCTGGTCGGCCTCACCGCCCTCGCCGCATCGGCCCAGGCGTTCACCGAAGTCAACCTCGCGAACTACAAGCGCGTCGGCCGCTACGACCTCCCGGAGCCGACCCGCACCGCGGCGCCGGCGAACAACCTGCTCGCGCAGGAGGCCTCGGCTGTCACCTACGACTGGGACACCGACACGCTGTTCGTCGCCGGCGATGGGGGCACCGCGATCGTCCAGGTGAGCAAGACCGGCGCCCTGATCAACACGATGACGCTGCCGCCCGGTGGCAGCCCGCAGGGGACCGAGTTCTACGACACCGAGGGGCTTACCTATGTCGGCAACGGCGAATTCGTCTTCACCGAAGAGCGCAACCGGACGGCGGTCCGCTTCACCTACGTTCCGGGCGGGACGCTGACCCGGGCGGCTGCCAAGACCGTCAAGCTCGGCACCACGATCGGCAACATCGGGCTCGAGGGCGTCACCAACGACCCGATCACCGGCGGCTACATCTTCGTCAAGGAGATCGAACCGAAGGGCATCTTCCAGACCGGGATCGACTGGGAAGCGGGCACCGCGACCAACGGCAGCCCGACGACGACCGAATCGACCAACCTCTTCAATCCCTCGCTGGTCCCGCTGATCGACTTCTCCGACGTCTACTCGCTCGCCAACGTCGCCAACCTGACCGGGCCACAGCGCGAAGACCTGCTGATCATCAGCCAGGAATCGGGCAAGGTCGTCGACGTCGACCGCTCCGGCAACGTCCAGAGCTCGCTGACCCTGATCCGCGATCCGGGCAACCCGCTGACGATCCCCGCCCAGACGCACGAGGGCGTGACGATGGACAGCAACGGGGTCCTCTACACCGTCAACGAGAACGGCGGCGGCGACGCCAGCCACCCGCAGCTGTGGGTGTTCGAACCGCAGAGCACGCCGAACCAGGCGCCGACCGCGGTGAGCCTGACCGAACAGACGACCTCGCTGCCGGAGACGACCAGCACCTCGAGCCGGCTGCGGCTGGCCGAACCGGTGGTGACCGACGACGGCTTCGGCAGCAACCAGTACTCGGTGACCGGCGCCGACGCGTCCTTCTTCGAAGTCGACAGCAACGGCCTCTACCTGAAGGCCGGGACGACGCTTAACGCGGCGACCAAGAGCGCCTACAAAATCAACGTCTCCGTGCAGGACCCGACCGTCGCCGGCAGCTCGCCGGTGACCGTTCCCTACACCCTGACGATCACCTCGACCTCCGGCTCCAGCTCCGGCACCGGGGTGGCGGTCACCGAGGTCTCGCCCTGGAGCAGCGGCAGCAGCTCCTACGCCGCCGACTGGTGGGAGCTGACCAACACCGGCACGAAAAAAATCGACCTGACCGGTTGGAAGATGGACGACGACTCGGCGGCCTTCGCCTCGGCCGTCGCCCTCAACGGCGTCACCTCGCTGGCCCCGGGCGAGTCGGCGGTCTTCGTCGAGGGCACGGCGAGCACGGCCGAAGCCTTCAAAACGGCCTGGTTCGGCGGCAGCCCGCCGGCCGGCTTCAAGATCGGCTTCTACTCGGGCTCGGGCGTCGGCCTCAGCACCGGCGGCGACCAGGTGAACATCTTCAACGCCGGCGAAAGCCGCGTCACCGGGGTCGCCTTCGGCGCCTCGACGACCGGCCAGACCTTCGACAACACGGCCGCGGCCGGCTCGGCGACGGCGCCGCTGCCGGTCCTGACGACCCTCAGCAGCGCCGGCGTCAACGGCGCCTTCACGGTCGGCAGCGAAACCGGCTCGCCGGGCACCGCGCCGGTGAGGACCCCGGTGATCGTCTCCGAGGCGGCTCCCTGGGGCAGCGGCACCGAAGCGGGCGCTTACGCCGCCGACTGGTGGGAGCTGACCAACATCAGCGGCCAGACGATCGACCTGACCGGTTGGAAGATGGACGACGAATCGAATGCCTTCGGCTCGGCCGTCGCCCTCAACGGTGTCAGCTCGCTGGCGCCCGGCGAATCGGCGATCTTCATCGAAGGCGACTCGACCAAGGCGTCGCTGTTCAAAACCTTCTGGTTCGGCTCCAGCGTGCCGGCCGGCTTCCAGATCGGCACCTACTCGGGCTCGGGGGTCGGCCTCGGCACCGGCGGTGACCAGGTCAATGTCTTCAACAGCGAAGGCGCCCACCTGACCGGCGTCAAATTCGGCGCCTCGACGACCAACGTCTCCTTCGACAACGCCGCCGGCCTCGGCAGCTTCGGCACGCCGCCGACGATCTCGACGCTGAGCGTCTCCGGCACCAACGGGGCCTTCGTCGCCCACGACGAGACCGGCTCGCCCGGCACGATCAAAAACCCGGTCGTGGTCCCGCCGCCGCCTCCCGTCAAGATCACCGAGGTCTCCTCGACCTCCAGCTCCAACACCACCTACAAAGCCGACTTCTGGGAGCTGACCAACACCGGCTCGACCACGGTCAGCCTCGAAGGCTGGAAGATGGACGACGACTCGAACGCCTTCGCCTCGGCCGTCGCCCTCAACGGCGTCACCTCGCTGGCCCCGGGCGAGTCGGCGGTCTTCGTCGAGGGCACCGCCGCCACCGCCGAAGCCTTCAAGACGGCCTGGTTCGGCGCCAGCCCGCCGGCCGGCTTGAAGGTCGGCAGCTACACCGGCTCGGGCGTCGGCCTCAGCTCCAGCGGCGACCAGGTCAACATCTTCACCGGTGAAGGGACCAAGGTGACGGGCGTGCGGTTCGGCGCGGGCACCAGCGGCGTCAGCTTCGACAACGCCGCCGGCATCGGCAGCAGCACCGAATCCCCGCCGCCGCTGATCTCCACGCTCAGCGTCAACGGCGTCAACGGCGCCTTCGTCGCCAGCGGCGAAACCGGATCCCCGGGGACGATCAAAAACGGTCCTCCCTCGGTCAAGATCACCGAGGTCTCCTCGACCTCCAGCTCCAACGCCACCTACAAAGCCGACTTCTGGGAGCTGACCAACACCGGCTCGTTCACGGTCAGCCTCGAAGGCTGGAAGATGGACGACGACTCGAACTCGTTTGGCTCGGCGGTCGCGCTCAACGGTGTCACCAGCCTCGCCGCCGGCGAGTCGGCGGTCTTCGTCGAGGGCACGGCGAGCACCGCCGAAGCATTCAAGACCGCCTGGTTCGGCGCCAGCCCGCCGGCCGGCTTCAAGATCGGCTTCTACTCGGGCTCGGGCGTCGGCCTCAGCTCCAGCGGCGACCAGGTCAACATCTTCAACTCCGAAGGCACGAAGGTGACCGGCGTCCGCTTCGGCGCCGCCACCAGCGGCGTCAGCTTCGACAACGCCGCCGGCGTCGGCAGCAACACCGAAAACCCGCCGCCGCTGATCTCCACCTTGAGCGTCAACGGCGTCAACGGTGCCTTCGTCGCCAGCGGTGAAACCGGCTCGCCGGGGACGATCAAAAACGCCGCCTCGGTGGCGCTCCACGTGACCAGGACGGGGAACGGCTCCGGCACGGTCGCCAGCTCCCCGGCCGTGATCAACTGCGGCCCGACCTGCGACGCCAGCTTCCCCGGCGGCACCCTGGTGAGACTGACCGGGACGCCTGACACCGGCTCGAAAGCCGTCGTCTGGAGCGGTTGCGATGCCGTCAACGGCTCGAACGAATGCGAAGTGACGGTGAGCTCGGCGAAGAACGTGAGCGCCGGCTTCGTGCTCCAGCAGTTCACCTTCACGGTCGTCAGGGCCGGTGGCGGCTCCGGGACCGTGAGCAGCGTCCCGGCCGGGATCAATTGCGGGCCGACCTGTGCGGCCAGCTTCGACTTCGGCACCCTGCTCAAGCTGACCGGCACGCCTGGCGCCGGTTCGGAAGCGGTCAAATGGAGCGGCTGCGACACCGTCAACGGCTCCAACGAATGCGAAGTCACCATCGATGGCGCCGGCGAAGTCCAGGCGACCTTCGCGCTCGCACCGACCTGCGCCCTGACGAAAATCCTCGGCGTCGGCGCGACGACGCAGAAACCGGCGCAGCTCGCTTGGAGCGCTGGGCTCGACGCGAAATGCGGGACCACCAACGCGGCCGAATACTTGCCTTCCGACCTCGGTGCCGGGCTCGCTCGCTGGGACTTCAACGGGCCTGACGGGGAAGCGTTCGACACTTCGGCCGCGTTCGTCGCCTCCGACACCGGCCCGACCGCGGCGCAGATCGCCAACGCCGAAAGCGCTGCCAACGGCGCCAAGGTCCTCGTCGTCCCGGTCGCCCAGACCGCGGTCGGGATCGTCGTCAACCCGCCGGCGAACTGTGACATCGAAGAAATCACCAACCAGGAACTGCAGAACGTGTTCGCCGGCGTGAAGAAGAACTGGGGGGCGATCCCCTCGGCCACGGGCAGCGGCTGCGCCGGGGCCCCGATCAAGCGGGTGGTGCGGCCGGGCGCGGCGGGCATCACCGTCCAGTTCAAGAACTACCTCTACCGGGCCAACAAAGCCGCCCTCTCCTGCACCGCCGAAGGCGGCAAGAGCTGGGCCCAGCTCGAGGAAGTGACCGCCGGCGGCAAACCGAACGTCGACTGGCCTGAAAACGGGGTCGGCGGCTGCAGCAAAAACCAGCTCAGCACGGTGGTCGCGGCCGGCTCCAACGAGGACGGGAGCGAGGTTGCGACCGTCAACGCGACCGAGGGCTCGATCGGCTACGCGTCTCTGCCGTGGATCGAAATCCTGAAGTCCGGCGACACCCACTGGCTGCGGCTGCAGAACAACGGCCTCGTCAAACTCGCCAACGCGACGATGGCCGAGCCGGCGACGGAAGTGAAAGCCGCCAACTGCGGCGCAATGTCCTACCCGGTTCCCGCCGCGGGTCGCGTCAGCGGCGGCAGCGGAGAAGGGGTCGACTGGTCGCAGTCCTTCGGCGCCAACCCGGCGATCGGCGGCGAAGCGTACCCGCTGTGCATGCTGACCTACGACATGGCCCTGAAGGGATACGGCAAAAAGGCCGGCTTCACCGAAGGCCAGGTGCAGACGGTCGTCGACTACCTGCGCGGCTACGTGACCGCGACCGAAGGCCAGAGCACGATTGTGACGGCCGGCCAGTGGTACGCGCCGCTGCCGAGCTCCGCGAAACCGGAACGGAACGTCCTCGGCGCTGCCCAGCTGGCGGCCTCGAAGATCGGGTTCTAGGAAAGGCCAGGAAGGTGCTGCGCGCGGCTAGAACGCCGCGCGCAGCAGGCCGCCGTCGAGCGGGATGACGGTGCCGGTCAGGTAGGCGGCGCGCTCGGAGCAGAGGAAGGCGACGAGGTCGCCGTACTCCTCCGGGCGGCCGAGCCGGCCCCCGGGGACGTCGCGCCGGGCGTCCGCTTCGGCCTGCTCGAGCGAGCCGGCCTGGATCGCGAGCCGGTCGGTGGCGAATTTGCCGGTCGCGACCGTGTTGACCGTGATCCCGTCGCCGGCGACCTCGCCCGCGAGCGTCTTCAGGGAGCCGACAGCGGCCATCCGGTGCGTGTTGGAGAGGCTGAGGTAGGGAATCGGTTCGCGGGTCGAGCTGGAGCCGACGTTGACGATCCGTCCCCAGCCGCGGGAGCGCATCCCGGGGATGACGGCGGCGGTCAGAACCCGCGGCGCGAGGACGAGCGAGCGATAGGCCTCTTCCCAGTCGTCGGTGCCGTGGTCGAGCGCGGTGCCCGGGGGAGGGCCGCCGGTGTTGAGGACGAGGATCTCGATCGGCGCGAGGGCGGCCTCGACCTCGGCCGGCAGGGCGGCGAGCCGCTCGAGGTCATCGGTGTCGGCGACGAACGGCATGGCCGCCTCACCGATCTCGTCGACGACCTCGGAGAGCCGCTCGGCGGAGCGGCTGGAGACCGCCACCCGCGCCCCTTCCCGGGCCAGAGCGACCGCAATCCCCCGCCCAATTCCTCGGCTGGCGGCCATCACCAACGCCACGCGTCCGTCGATGCCGAGATCCACGCGCCGAGCGTACACACGCCGGCAACGCTCAAACCTCGCTGCGCGGGTAAAGTTCCCCAGCGAGCGCCCGTAGCTCAGTGGTCAACGGGTCCTTTCGGGGGCCCAAAGAGCGTCGGTCTTTCAAGCCGAAGGTCGCGGGTTCGACTCCCGTCGGGCGCATTCCTCGCAGTTCCTGGTGGTGCCGGGGATTGCCCGGTGTGGAGCCAGACGTTCCGGCCAACGCCGGGCGATTCCGCGCGGTTCCGGCGCGTCGTGGTCACAAATTGGTCGCAGATCCGACGCGGCGATTGTTCAGCTACCCGTGCTTCTCAGCAAGCTTGGCGACCTCGCGCATCGGCACCCCGAGAGCGTCGGCGATGTCGCGCACAGTCGCCCAGGTCGGATTGGCGTGGCCGGCCTCGATGTGGGAAAGGGTCGGCACCGCGATGCCGGCCTTCTTGGCGACCGCCTCTTGGGTCTCTCGCTTCTTCTCGCGGAGGAGGCGGATCGCCGTCCCAAGCCCCCGCTGTGGTCGCGATGAGCGCCTCATGAACGTAGGACATTCTCAGAAGCGCATCCGGTCAAATACTGACGCCAGCCAGCAAAGCCAAGAAGCGAAGTCAGCCACCTAAAGAGCCAGCCAGGAGAAGGAAGGCAGAAAGCACGACACACTATGAACCGGGTGGTTGCATGCCTCCACGAAGCCGCGGTGTTGACGTCCAACTCCCGGCCTAGCGTCCTCAGCGCGGCGGGCTGACTCCGCATTATCTCGTCGCCTTTGGAGGCTGACCGAGAGGGTCCTGTCGCCCGTCGCGCTTCGAGGACCGACGGCGTGACCTAATAGGAGCCTGCTCAGCCAAACCTGGTTCTGTCCGCCGCCGATCCGCACCCCAGGCAACCCAAAGGCAGGAGGAATCCAGGCAGTGATCACGATCGGGATCGACCCCCACAAAGACACCCACACCGCGGCGGCGGTCAATGACGCCAGCGGCCAGCTTCTCGGCGAGCTGACCGTACCGGGAACAGCCGATGGTCACGAGCGCCTGCGTCTCTGGGCGCACGAGATGGCCGGCGAAGGCGTCGAGCTGCGCTTCGCGCTGGAGGACTGCCGCCACGTCAACGGCCGCCTCGAGCGCTCGCTGCTCTCTGCCGGAGAGCCGGTGCTGCGCGTCGGCACGCGGATGACCGCCGGCGCCAGGAAGACCGCTCGCACGGTCGGGAAGTCGGACTCGATTGACGCGCTCGCCGTCGCCCGTGCCGCGCTTCGGGAGCCAAGCCTGCCAGTTGCGACTCACGATCCCGAGCTGCGCGAGCTGAAGCTGCTGGTCGACCACCGCGAGGATCTCGTCGCAGAGCGCACGGCGATCGTCTCACGCTTGCGCTGGCATCTGCACGATCTCGACTCCGGTCTTGAGCCCTATGCCCGGACCCTCAATCGCGAGCCGACCCGCCGCGGCCTTTCCCAGCGTCTGGGTCGTTACGGGGCCGGGGTGCGGGTGCGGATCTGCCGCGAGCAGCTGGTCCGCATCGGCGAGTTGACCCGCGCTGAGCAGGCGCTGCGTGCTGAGATCGCGGTTCTGGTCCGACCGCTGGCACCCGGCCTGCTTGCCGTCTCAGGCATCGGCGACCTGATCGCCGCTCGCCTCCTGGTCGAGATCGGCGGCGCCGAGCGTTTCGCCAGTGATTCGGCGCTAGCCCGTCACGCCGGCTGCGCGCCGATCGAGGTCTCCTCGGGGCGGGTCCGGCGCCATCGCCTCTCGCGGATGGGCAATCGCAAGCTGAACGCGGCCCTTCATCAGGTCGTGCTGACCCAGGCCCGCGTCCACCCGCCGGCACGGGCCTACCTGGCGAAGAAGCGAGCCGAGGGCAAGTCCAACAAGGAGGCGTTTCGCTGCCTCAAACGACACCTGGTGCGAGTCGTCTTCAGGGCTCTGCGGGAGCCCGTGGTCATCGGTGCCGTATCTCCTGTTCCCTCTTGACTCTGGGGCACTTCAACTCTTCGGCGGTGTCCTTCACAAAGAGGCGACGCCGCCGAGTCCGTCACCGATAAGCTTCGCCCCCAGCAGCAGCAGGACGACCATCATGATCACGGCGCTGTTCTCCGACATGAACCTGCCGACTGCCGCCAGCGGTCGAGTCGCCCGCTGTGGACTCAAGAGGAAAAAGAGCACCGATCCGGCGACGGTGATCGAGCCCAAGGCCACGTAGACGACGATCGCAAGCGTCGTGTCGGCACGGCCGAGCCCTGCCTCGGAGATCGACGCCGAGGCGGTCAGGGTGAGCGCGAGGTTCTTCGGGTTCGCTGCCGAGAGCCCAGCGCCCAGCGCCGACGCCCTGGGCGCCGTGATCGAGGCGATCGAATCCATCCACCCCGGCATCTCGGCGACCTCTCCCTCTTTTGGGCGCTTCCTCCACTGCTTGGCCGCCATTGCGAGGAAGACGATCCCGATCGCCACCTTGAACCACTCGATCCCCGCTTCGGTGTCGTGGTCGACGCCGCTTCCCAACAACAGGACGACGATCGTGCTGAGGGCCGCGAGGCCGAAGACCCAACCGAGCGCAAACGCAGTTCCAGAGGCACGAGCTCGTGGCGTGCCGAGGACGAGCACGACGCCAACGATCGGGATCGGGCTGAGGGCGACGGCAATCGCCGAAGGGAGTAGCCCGCCGATCGCTTCGCCCAACATCGGCGAATCCTCTCAGGCGCTCAAACCGCCCGCCGCGCTGTTGCTGTTCCTCTCTTCTGGGTGATTGAGATCCCGAGAACACCGTGGTCTCGCAGAGGTGTTCCTTGACATAGGAGCGACCGGGTGGTTCCATGGAGTGCCCCCGCTTTGACGGACACCTGAGCGCTGCGTCGTCTGACGCCGCAGGAAGGATGTCCAGAGATGGAAAAGAGGAGGGGACGGGCATACCCGCCTGAGTTCCGTCGCGAGGCCGTC
>Ga0081540_1000024_pt1 | contig 158868 bp, 151 predicted proteins | sample TabmetS2T1R1_FD_71024 | JGI IMG/M metagenome (GOLD analysis project Ga0081540, IMG submission 71024) | Tabebuia heterophylla rhizosphere microbial communities from the University of Puerto Rico - S2T1R1 | ecosystem: Host-associated > Plants > Roots > Rhizosphere ... | reverse complement strand
GACGCCCGGCGAAAAAGCCGCGCCGCCGGTCCCGGCGCCGGCAACACCGCGCGCAGCCGAGGCTGCCGCCCCGAGCTTGGCCGCGCCGCCCGCAGCAAAGGCCGTCGCCCCGAGCCCGGCCGCGCCGCCCGCAGCCGAGACCGCCGCCCCGAGCCCCCCTGCTGCGCCGCCCGCAGCCGAGGCGGCCGCCCCGAGCCCGGCCGCGCCGATCCTGGAAGACAAGAAGACTGCAACCTCGCCGAACACGAAAGAGGCCGCAGCCGTGGCGGCCGCGCCCGAAACCCAAGCGCGGCCCTCTGCGACCCCGCCCGGGGCGAGCGCAGGCTCCCCTGCCGAGGCTACAGGCAAGGCAAAGGCCAGCCCCAAACTCTCGTTGCAGCTCGACTTACCCCCAAATTTCGTCGCGCCTTCGGGATTATCGACGGCGGCCGTACGACCGCCGGACATCACGCGCTCGGGGGAAAACGATGAGTTTGGACGCAGGGTGATCCGCGCCTTGCGACAGACCATGCCGCCCGCGCGCGGGGAAGTTGGCAGGGTCACGGTCCGCTTGCTGCTATCGGCAACGGGTGACCTCAGCGAGCTGCAGCTCGTGCGTCCCGCCACCGATGCCGCGCTCACACAAAGCGTCGTATTTGCCGTAAGGCAGTCGAGCTTTCCCATTCCCCCGACGGGGTCCACACGCAGCGATCGCACCTTCCTGGTGACCTATATCTACAATTGAGCCTAGCGCTGCGTGTCCTCAAGCACCATGGCGGCACCCTTCTCGCCGATCATGATCGCCGGCGCGTTGGTGTTGCCGCCAACCACCTGGGGCATGATCGAGGCATCGATCACCCGCAAGCCCGTCACGCCGTGCACGCGCAGCCGCGGATCGACGGCCGCGTCAGGGCCGAGCCCCATGCGGCAGCTGCCGACCGGATGCAGGTTCGAAACGCCGCGCCGCCGCAAGTCGTCGGTCAGCGCCTCGTCGCTCGTGACCGACGGGCCCGGCAACACCTCCTCGAGCACATAGGGCCGAAGCGACGGCTGGGCTGCAATCTTGCGCGCGAGGCGCATGCCATAGAGCATGGCGTCGACATCGTAGGCGGTCGACAAGTAGGCAAGATGGATGCGCGGGGCAACCAAGGGATCGGGGCAGGCAAGCCGCACGCTGCCGCGGCCTTCCGGGCGCAAATGTACCGGCGACAGCGAAAAGCCTGGAAATTTGTGCGGATGGACGCCACGCCCATCGCGCTTTTCGATGCTCCAGAGAAAGAAATTCATTTGCAGATCGGGCCGATCCAAGCGCGCATCGCTGCGCACGAAGGCGCCGGCGTAAAGACCGGGGCCGGCGAGGTGGCCTCGGCCGGTGAAGGCGTACTGGACCGCCGCCGCCAGCTTGGCCAGCGGGCTGCGCGTCAAGTCATTGAGCGTAATGGGCTTGGCGCAACGCAAGGCCAAATACGAATTGAAATGATCGTGCAGATTGGCCCCGACGGGCGGTAGGTCTTTCACCACCGCAATGCCCATCTCCTTAAGATGCGCGCCTGGCCCGATCCCCGACAGCAGCAATAGCTGCGGCGAGCCATAAACGCCCGCACAGACGATCACCTCGGCGCGGCAGCGCGCGCTCGCAACACCATGCGGCGTGCGATATTGGATCCCGACGGCCCGCCCGTCCTCGAACAGGATCCGTGTGGCGTGGGTATTGGGCGTCACCAGGAGGTTCTTGCGCGTGCGTGCCGGCTTCAGGTAGGCGACCGCCGCGCTCCAGCGCCGGCCGGCCGAGGCCGTCGCCTGATACCGCCCGACACCCTCCTGGCTGGCGCCATTGAAATCCGCATTTGGCGGAATGCCCGCCTCCACGCTCGCCGCGATCATGGCATCGACGAGTTCGTGCCGGAACGGCGGGTCGCAAACGTTGAGCGGCCCGCCGACCCCATGAAATTCGTTTTCCCCGCGCTCCTGATTTTCCGCTTTGCGAAAATAGGGCAGAACACTGGCATAGTCCCAGCCCTGGCAGCCGCGTTGGCGCCAGGCGTCGTAGTCGGCCGGCGTGCCGCGCATGTAGATCAAGCCGTTGAGGGAACTGGTACCGCCGAGCATCTTGCCGCGAGGCTGGTAGGAGGTACGATTGTCAAGGCCGGCGATCGGCTCGCTTTCGAATTTCCAGTTGTAGCCCGCGTGGTTGTAGAGCTTGTGGTAACCGAGGGGGATGTGGATCCAGGGGTAGCGATCGCGTCGCCCCGCCTCCAGCAGCAGCACCCGATAGCGCCCCGATTCGGAAAGCCGCGCGGCAACGGCGCAGCCCGCCGACCCCGCGCCCGCGACGATGAAATCGAAGGTTTGCGCCTGCATGCTGCCTGCTATCTCCCAAGGAAGCCGCCGATCTGAGCCCCCGCCTCCCCCGCCTAGGCCGGCCGGCACTCAGAGCAAAAAATTGGCGCGCACGGGCAAAGGCCTCCGCACGAGCTGCGGCCAGCGGCGCGCGGGCCCCGCTCACCGGCTAGGGCTTCGCCGCGGCGAGCTTCTCGCGCACGAAGGCCTCGAACTGATGGCGACAGCCGCGCTTGTGCAGCTCCGCCAAGACGTCATCTTCGCTCGGCAGGCTGTCCAATACCTCAAGCTTCAATTGGCGGCGCGGACGCCCCTCAACCATGAGGTAATAGGTGCCGCCGGGGCGCACGGCCACGCCCGCCGGCCAGGCCACCAAATCGCCGCTCACCGCCCATTCCGCTTCCCCGCGCGCAGCGCTGTCCACATCGACCACGGCCACGCGCTGCGCCACCGGCACTGGGGCCCGCGCCAGCTGCAGCTTGGCATCTTTGCCGACGCAAACAGTGCCATCGATCGAGGTTGGCACGTTGGCCCAGGAAAAGCGCGCCGTGGCGCGCGAGCGGCCCGTTGCGCCGGCGCTGCGCGTTGCTCCCGGGGTTGCTTCGGTCGCGCCGCCGGTCTGGATGATGTTCTTGAGCCAACCAACGACGCCGTCGTTGGTCTCTTGCCCCTTGGCGAGGTCGGCGACGGGGCCGTGGTAGGGACCCTTGACGGTTTGGGTCTTGCCGGAGGGAAGGACGGCGCGAATTGCAGCGCCTGCCGGGATCGAGAGGTTGTCGGCCAGGGCGAGTTGGGCGCCAACCTTGATCTCGGGGACGCTCGATTCGATCACGTAGACCTGCGCCCGTGCCGACGCAGCACCCCCCGCCAGGACCACCAGTGCCGCAAGGAGGCTTGCCATAGTATGCAAAAATCGGTCGATTTTCATGTGACGAACCACCTCGATCGATCGCTGTTGTAGCCGAGCCATCTGCCGAGATAATGGCCCGAGAACTCGCCCAGGAACCAGGCCATCAGGGCAAGCACCAGCGGCAAAATGATGCGGAATTGCCAAAACACCACGGTGTCGACGGCAATGATGACGGCGGTCGCGACGCCGCTGGCGAGCAGACCGCGGCGCCGGTAGCGGAAATACCAACCGACCAGGAAACCGAGGCCGGTGATGGCGGCTAGCGTGACCGGGAGCGCCACCGTGCCGCTCTCGACCTGGCCGATGCTGCGACCATCGGCGATGCCCGCCAGAATGTGGGCATGAATGAGCGCGCCGTGCATTACCTCTAAAGGCGTGCGGTGCACATCGATATCGGCCAACATACCGGCCAGGATGACGACCTTGCCCTTGAGCGCCTGCTTGGCGGCATTGAGCAAGGGATCACCGGCAGGTCTGATAAGGGTATCGGCAGACAGGGTCAGGAAGGTATCGGACCGGTCGGTCGGTGGGCGCAGCCAGGCAATGCGTCGGCGTCTGCTGGTGGGCGTAAAGCCGGCATTTTCCGCTAATACCTCGGCGAAGCTTTTGGGGAAGGCCGAGTTGGGAGAGGGTTGGGCCTTGAAGCGCACGATAAAATCGCGCTCGACGGCCAGGTTGGCATAACCCGCCGGGCGCAAGGCATCGCGAAAAAACGCTTGCTGGCGTTCCCTCTGCTGGGGTGACAGTTGCACCCGCTCGTCGGCAGCCGCCAACACGATCTTGGCCTTTGCCCGCCGGATGGCGGCAATGAGCTCGCCTTCGTTGTCCGGCCGGGCCGTGCGCACGAACAGCACGTCGAGTCCAATGGCCTTGGCCCCGGCGGCATCGATGGCATCAATGGTGCGGGCCAGGACGCCCGGGTCGAGCGGCAGGCGCGTTTTGTAGGCGTTGAGCGTCTCGTCGGTGACCGCCACAACGGCAATCAGGGGATGCTGGCTGGACAGGCGGTCGGACATCCAGGCCGTGCGCAAGTCGCCCATGGCATGTTCGAAACGTAACAGGCCTGGCGCCAGCAGCGGCAGCAAAAATGCCAGCAACAGCGTGGACAGCAGGGCAAAAACGGCAGATAACAGCAGCGGCCGCGGAAAGAGCGCGCGGCCCCTGTGAGACCGGTCACTGACGTCGGCGGGCATGTCTCCCCTCGTCCCTGCCGCGCGAGCCTATTGGAGCGGACAGAACCAGACAAGCGGCAGCCGACGGCGGCGCCCGGGCCGAGGCCGGGATGATCGTCCCGTCGCGGATTGTTGGCAACGGTTAATAGGTGCACAAGCTTTTGGCGCGCCAGGGTGCGCTCGCGAGCGCTGCAAAGATCCGCTACAATGTTGATATTGCAGGGCATTATGCGATATTTTGGCAACTTCGCGGGCGAGGAGCGGGCTTTGAGCGGCGGCTGTAGCGGCCCACGACTATCTGGAGCGGCCTTTTGAACCAGCGCATCGATGACCCTGCTGGCGGCTTGCGCAAGCGCCAAAAGCCGCGCCCGGAAGCGAGCCGGTCAGCGAGCAGCAAGAAAACCAAGCGCTCGCTTGATCGCTTGGAATTGGACCGCGAAGCGCTCTTGCGCCGATTGAGCCATCTCAGCAGCGGCGCCAAGCTGCTGCCAGGCTATCGTAGTGCCCTCATCCTGCTCAACTCCAGATTTCGCCGCGCCAACCTGGCGACCCGGCTGGCTCTCCTGCAGGCCGCTCAATTCATGGTCGAAGTGCTGGAGAGAATCCCCTACTGAGCCCGGCTCTTGCGCGTCATTACTGTTTGTCGGACAAGAAGTGTTTGGCGACAGGCAACCGACGTCGAGCGTGAGGCCGATGCTAAACTGGTATTATCATCTGCCCGACATGCTGCTGGCTGCCGCCTCCTACCTCGTCCTGGCCCGCTTGTTGCTGTCGCCCTTCCCGATCGGCAACGGCGTTGTCGCTCGCACGCTGAGCGCGCTGACGGCGCCGGTCGTGGCGCCGGTTGCGGCTATTACGCCACGCCTGGTTCCTCCGCCCGCAGTGCTGCTCGCCGTGGTGGCGTGGCTGTATGCCGCGCGTGTCATTCTGCGCGCCGGCTTCGCCGCGACCGGCCTCAGGTTGGGTTGATCATCGTGCGCCTTTCACCAAGCGGGGCCGGCCTGCTGCGTTACCTGGCGCTGGGCGGCTGCGTACTGCTTGCGCTCTTCAATGGCTCGCTTTACTCGCCAATCTACGATTCGGTCGATCAGATCCTATACCTTTTTTCCCGCAGCTCGGTGCACACAGGACCCCTGCCGTTGCAACCCTACCGCACGTCGATCTTCATCGCCGTCATGACGCTCTTGCTTGGCGGCATCCCGGCGGCGATCTATGAGCGGCTGCGGGGGCTCAACCAGAGCACGGCGCTATCGGCTGGCCTTTGGTTGCTGACGACCCTGTTGCTCACCCTGCCGACGCTGCGGGAAGCCGCCGGCGCCGATTGATGTTGGCTGCCGTCAGGCGCCGGGCTTTGTCTGGGCCACGTGCGCGACCCAATCCGCATCCGCCGCGTCCCAGCCCGTGCCCAAAGCCCGCTCGGGGCTGGCAGCATCGCTGCCAGCCTGCGGTTTCAGACCGCCGGGACCGCCACCAATGGTTTGGCCTCAAGCTGGACCATGCGCTTGACGTAGTCCACATTTGCCGTCACCGCCTCGGCCGATGCCTGGCGAGCGCCAAGCCGTTTGGCTTCCTCGTACTTGCCCTGCAGGCTGAGCACGAGGGCCAGATTGTGGTTGACGCGCGCCTCGTGGCCCCCATGCGCCATGGCCTGCTTGAGCAGACGGCCATACTCGGAGAGGATGCCGCGGTGGCCGGTATGCAGGGCTGCGGCCTGCCGCAGGACAAGTAGCGCCTGCTGCTTGTCACCCGCGACGCGCAGTCGGCGGGCATAGTTGAGGGCAGCCTCGGCACTGCGCGGGTTCTTGACGTAGGCCTTGGCCCAGTGCTCGATACTGCCCTTGGCGCTGGCCTCGGCGCGCGTCTCGGCCGCATCGGGCGGCGCTAGCAACGCCGCATCGGCGCTGCCCGGGGACGGCAGTGGCGAACCGGCGCAGGCCGCCAGCAGGATGGTACTGCGAGCCCGGCAATGCCGATAGTGGCGGAACGCCTCAGTGCGGCGATCGGGCCCGAAGGGGGTGGTATCATAGGCATGGCTCCCGAGACCGCGCGCCGATTCGCGCCCGCAGGTCCAGTGTCCCGGCCGGCCGTCAACAATCTCTTAAGTAAAAGAGGGCCAATCAGCCTGGCGCAATCCTAGCTCGGCTCGTCACGGGCCTCGCGCCGGGCAGCCTCTTGCCAGCGTGCCATGCCCGGCAGGGCGAAGACGGCCTCGACATAGGCCTGCGCCGTGCCATCATCGCCATAGGGTGTAAGATCGGGCAGATAGGTGCGAAAGCGCGTGGCAACGGGCGCGTACATGGCATCAGCGGCCGTGAAGGCCCCAAACAGGAAGTTGCCGCCCCTGCCGAAGCGCCGCCGGCTTGCCGCCCACAGGTCGACGATGCGCCGCACGTTGGCGGCGACGGCCTCCGGCAGGCTTGGCAGCGGCCGGCGCGCCAACAGGTCCATCGGGCAGTGATCGCGCAGCTCGCCAAAGCCCGCGTGCATTTCGGCGCAAATGGCCCGCGCGTGTGCGCGCGCGTCTTTTTGCGCCGGCCACAGCGCGGCCTCGGGATGGGTTTCGGCGAGGAATTCCAGGATCGCCAAGCTGTCCCAAATAACTTCGCGCTCGCCGCCACCCTCCACGATCAGGACCGGCACGTGGCCCGCCGGTGAGTGGCGCAGGATCTGGGCCTTGGTGCCGGGCTGGCGCAGGGGGACCAAAATCTCCTGGAAGGGAATGCCGCCTTCAACGAGGGCGAGCCAGGGGCGCAGGCTCCAGCTCGACACATTTTTACTGCCGATCACGAGCGCATAGGCCATGGCTCTTTCCCTCCGCGGCGACCCCGATTGTCATATCGGCTCACGCTGAAGATAATAGCCCCTAGCAGTTTGAGGTCACCGAACGATCCATGCCGACAAGCGAAAAAGCATTTGGCCCCCACAGTGTTCTGACGCCCGCCGACAGCCGCGAGCCGTCGCTGCCGATCTGGCTTGCCCGCGATGCCAACTGGCTGCGCTCGGCCCCCCTGAGCGCGGCGCAAAAAGCATGGGTCGGCGCGCACGGCCTGCGCGCGGGCGGCGGCTCACGTCACGTGCTGGTGCCGGGCCCGGACGGCGCCTTGGCCGGGGCAGTCTTGTGGCTCGGCGAGGAGCGCAGTGGCTGGCCGGACAAGCCCGAGCTGGCGATCGGACATTTGCCGCGTCTGCTGCCGGCCGGCTGCTACCATTTGGCCGACGAGAAGTTGGATCGGGAGTTGGCGACCGTGGCCTGGGGGCTCGGCGCCTATCGCTTTCGCCGCTACAAGCGCGGCGACGGCGAGGATCCCGCCCGATTGCGCCTGCCGGTGGGCACCGAGGCGAGCCGGGCGCAGTCGATCCTTGAAGGGGTGTGGCTCGCTCGCGATCTGATCAACACTCCGGCGGGCGATCTTGGCCCACAAGAGCTTGAGGACGCGGCGCGAGCGCTGGCTGAGCGGCACGGCGCCCAGTTTGAGACCATTGTGGGGGACGCGCTGCTGGCGCGCAATTTTCCGATGATCCACGCCGTCGGCCGCGCCAGCACGCGCCCACCCCGGTTGATCGACCTCAACTGGGGAAGCCCCGGGGCCCGGCGGGTCACGCTGGTGGGCAAGGGCATCTGCTTTGATACCGGCGGCCTCGACATCAAGCCCGCCAGCGGCATGCTGCTGATGAAGAAGGACATGGCCGGCGCGGCGACGGTGCTGGGGCTGGGCCATATGATCATGGCGACGGGACTCAACCTGCGCTTGCGCATCCTAATTCCTGCGGCGGAAAACAGCATCGCCGGCAACGCCTTTCGCCCCGGCGACGTGCTCTCGAGCCGGCAGGGCAAAACCGTCGAGATTGGCAACACGGACGCCGAAGGCCGCCTGGTGCTGGCCGACGCCTTAGCCTTGGGGGACGAGGAGCGACCCGAGCTCATGGCGAGCTTTGCCACCTTGACGGGCGCCGCCCGCGTTGCGCTTGGACCGGATCTGCCCCCGCTCTATACCGACGATGACGCGCTCGCGGCCGACATCGCCGCGGCCGGTCTCAACGTCGGCGATCCCGTCTGGCGCCTGCCGTTTTGGGGCGGCTATGAGTCCACCCTCGACAGCCCCCTCGCCGATCTCAGCAACGTCTCGGAGGGCGCCTTTGCCGGCTCGGTCACGGCCGCGCTGTTTTTGCGTCGGTTTGTGCAGCGGGCGCGCGCTTTTGCGCATTTCGACATTTTTGGCTGGCGCCCAGCCGCAAGGGCCCTAGGTCCCAAGGGCGCCGAGCCGCAGGTTGCGCGCGCCATGTTTGAGCTGCTGCGGCGCGCGCCGGGGCGGCAGAGCTGATGCCCGAGGCCGGCCTCCCCGATCCCCGGCGCCATGCCTATCGCGAAGACCTCGCTGCCGAAGGCCTGCGCGGCACCGTAAAGGCGCGCAAGTACTCGCCTGGCTGGGACCGTCAGGTCATCTACCCGGCAACCCCGCTCAGGGCGCGCCCGGACGCGCGCGAGAATTGGACGACGGAGGTCCTCTACGGCGAGCGGGTCAGGGTCTACGACGAGAACAAGGATTGGGCCTGGGTGCAGCTGGCCGCAGACGGCTATGTCGGCTACATCCGCGCTTCGGCGCTGTCGCCGCAAGTCAACGCCGCCACGCATCGCGTGCGGGTGCTGGGCACGTTCCTGTATGCCACCGCCGACGTGAAGGCGGCCCCAGTAATGCCGCTCAGCATGAATGCGCTGCTCGCAATTGCCGAAACAGGGCCGGGCTTTGCAAGGCTGATCGATGGCACCTTCGTGCCGACACGGCATATCGCCGAGGCCAACCGCTTCGTTGCCGATTTCGTCTCCGCCGCGGAGCGTTTCGTCGGCGTGCCCTATCTGTGGGGCGGCAGAACGCGCTTCGGCGTCGATTGTTCGGGGCTCCTGCAAACGGCGTTGCAGGCAGCGGGCCGGGACTGTCCGCGCGACAGCGATATGCAGGAGGCCGAGCTTGGCCAAAGCCTCGAAGGCAACGATGTCCTCGAAGGGCTTGAACGCGGCGATCTCGTGTTTTGGAACAGCCACGTCGGCATCATGACGGACGGCTTTATGCTGCTGCATGCCAATGCCCACCACATGGCCGCCATTGTCGAGCCGGTGCGCAGCGCGGTGGAGCGCATTGCGCGGGCCGGATTACCGATCAGCTCGGTCAAGCGGTTGCGCCCGGCGGCCGCTGCCAGCACGCCTCAGCGATGACCGACCCGCTGGCCGCTCAGGCTCGGCGAAACGCGCGCACATGTTGGCGCTGGCAGCGCCGGATGGTCGCCTTTTGGCGCCTCGCCATCACGCTGCTGGGGCGGGGGGGTGCGGGGCTCTTAATGCTCGGGGTGAGGCCTGGGTCCGGTGCGGCCGGCTTACTGCCTGGCCTCCTGGCCGCCGCCCGCATTGTGCAATTTCCGCGAGCGCTGCCGGCGCCGCGGCCTGCGCCTCGGCTCGCATGGGCGAGTATTCCTGCCCGAGCAATGTCGGGGCTGAGGGGTGTTGTTGGAGCACCCGGAGCGCCCGCCGCCGGTCTAGCCGCGCTGCGCAACCGGGACTTTGAGAGAGCAACAGGCCGGCGCGCGCCGAGGCGCCAGCCGAGCCTGTCGCCGACCCCCTGCTTACCACCAGCGGCGATTGCAGACCCGCCGGCAATTCCGATGACCGCGGTGCCACCAGCAGCGATTGTAGCAGCGGCGGCGCCAACGCACGTCTTGGACGGCGCTCTGGTCTTGGGCGAAGCTGCGCAAAGCGTCCCCGGCGCTGGAGCCGGGCGCGGCTTGCGCCGTTCCGACCGCCATGACGATGGCCGCGCTGGCGCCGACAAGGGAGAGCAGTAGTTTCCTGTGCATGATTGGGCTCCGTGCTCCAGTTTGTAAACTATCAAAGCAGATCGTGACGTCCCGGCCGTTGGCCTGATTTGCCCGATCCGGCAATCATCGGGCGCGGCGCATGAATGCACTGTGAATGATGCGCGCACGGCGGGGCCGGCCGCTCCGACGCCCCGGGCAGGGCGAAGCAGCGCGGCTAGCGCCCTGGGGCAACGCTCAAGCTTGAGAAGGGGACCGTCCCGCGCGTTAATCCCGACCGCAAGGCCGCGGCCTCGCCGCCCGGTGTGGGCCGCCCCTTGGCACCGACATCGGCATCGGCCTCGTCTTTGCCATGGGCTCGAAAGGGGTCAGGTTTGGGTCGCCGGAATGCGGGGCAGGCGGCGATGGGATCGAGGAGCTTAAGGTCCCCGCGCATGGCCACGTTGACCACGTAGTGGCGATTGCAGACCCCCACCGCGGGCAGCTGCCTTGTCAATTCAAAGTAGTCGTAACCCTCTTTGAGCGTGCTCCAGAAGGCATAGGCGGGATGCTCGCGCCGACGCGCCATGTTGGCCTCGCTCATCCGGAAGGGAAAGGCGTGCACCTCGAAGGCGTCGTTGCCGCCAAGGAAAGAATCGCGCGCGATGGCGTAAATCTCCTCCATCAGAGCATCCGTCATGGCATAGCAGCCCGCCGACTTGCACTTGCCGTGGATCATCAAGAATTCGCCGGTGCGCCCATGCGCCCTATCGAAGGCGTTGGGGTAGCCCAGATTCATCGCCAGGTGATACTTGGAATCGGGGTTCATCTGCTCGCGGCTGACGGAGTAGAACCCTTCCGGTGCCTGCCGGTCGCCTTCTTTCAGTTTGGGGCCAATCTCGCCCGACCAATTGCAGATCGGGTAGGTCTTGAAGTGGTAAAAGCGCCCGTCGCTCTTGAGCTTCCAGATTTCCAGTTCGGATTCTTCCTTGAAGATGCGGATGAAAATCGGGGCCTGCGGATCCATGCCCTTCTTGCCGAGCAGCATCAGGGTGTCTGGCGACAGCGGCGCCAAGTGTGCGCCGACGAGCTCAACCTTCATGCAGCCGGCCAGCAGCGAACCGGCCAGAAGACACAAACATGCCAGCAGCGTCGCCAAGCCGCGTTTAGCGCTGGCCCCCGAGATGATCAAACTCATACGCACGTGCCCCAGGCGTCTGGCGATCACCAATGATTCGCAAACGTTAATATGGGGTTAACGCAAACACAACCCCCGCAGCGACACGGGCCAGGCCGACGCCGGACTTTGGGGCCACCAGGGAACGAAGGTATCCGGCCGGCAGCGCGCTATAGGCTGCGCCCAATCTGCAAAAATTTTTCGTGGCGCTGCTCGCGGATGGCGTCTGCGCTCATGCCGGAGAATTCCGTCAGCGCGCCGGCGATTGCGCCCGCGGTCTGCTTGAAGATCATGGCCGTATCCCGGTGGGCCCCGCCGACGGGTTCGGTGATGATCACATCGATGACGCCCAGCGCCTTTAGGTCCTGCGCCGTGATCTTCATGCTGGTGGCGGCGTCGATCGCGCGTGCGGGGTCGCGCCACAGAATTGAGGCGGCGGCTTCCGGCGAGGCCACCGTGTAAATGGCGTGCTCCAGCATCATGACGCGGTTGGCGGTGGCGATGGCGACGGCGCCACCCGAGCCTCCCTCGCCGATGATTACCGCCACCAGCGGCACGCCGAGCGACAGACAGCGATCCGTCGAGCGGGCAATGGCCTCGGCCTGACCGCGCTCCTCGGCGCCGATGCCGGGATAGGCCCCGGCGGTGTCGACCAGCGTAATCACCGGCATGCCGAAGCGCTCGGCCAGATCCATCAGGCGCACGGCCTTGCGATAGCCCTCGGGCCGCGCCATGCCAAAATTGTGCCTGATGCGGCTCTCCGTGTCGGAGCCCTTCTCGTGCCCGATCACCATCACCGAGCGGCCGCGAAAGCGGCCGATGCCACCCATGATGGCGGCGTCCTCCGCATAGTAGCGGTCGCCGGCAAGTGGCGTGAAGTCCTCAACCAGGGCCCTGACGTAGTCCAGGCAATGCGGTCGGTCCGGGTGCCGGGCGACCTGTGTCTTCTGCCAGGGGGTAAGCTTGGCATAGGTATCAATAAGCGCCTGGTGCGCCTTTTGCTGCAGCTTCGTCACCTCCTCGGTGATCGAGACGGAACCGTCATCCTCCACGCTCAGCGCGCTGAGTTCGGCCACCTTGCTCTCGAGCTCGGCGATCGGTTTCTCGAAATCCAAGTAGGTGCGAACGGTGAGCGGACGATCCATTGCTGATGACCGGTTGCTCCGGCGCGGGAGGTCTTGAGCCGGCGACATAGGCCCCGCCGCCGCCGCAAGTCAAGTTAACGAGCCCCTTGCCAACGAGGGCGGCGGGCGTGCGGGGCGTTATCGATTAGCGCCGCGCCGGCGGTGGCGCCAGCGGATGGTGCTCAAAAACAAGCTTCTTGAGGCGCTCCTCGAGCACGTGCGTGTAAATCTGCGTCGTCGAAATGTCGGCGTGGCCCAACAATTGCTGTACCGAGCGCAGATCGGCGCCGCGGTCGAGAAGGTGGCTGGCAAAGGCGTGCCGCAGCACGTGCGGCGACACCCGGCGGGGGTCGAGGCCGGCCGCCTCGGCAAGCTCCTTGAGCTCCTGGGCGAGACGCTGGCGCGTCAGATGGCCCTCGCTGCTGCGCGATGCAAACAGCCAGCGCGTCCTCAGCATCGGCGTCATGCCGGGATCATCGTGGCCGGCATTGAGATAGCGCGCCAGGGCCGTGCGCGCGGCCGACGTCAGGGGCACCATGCGCTCGCGCCCGCCCTTGCCCTTGACGACCAGCACCTTGCCGTCGCCATCGAGCACCGAGCGGGGCAGGCTCACGAGCTCCGAGACGCGCAGACCGGTGGCGTACAGCACCTCGATCAGCGCATGGAGCCGCAACGCCCGCAGCCGGTCGCGTCCCCGCGCCGTCTGCGCCCGCCCCCCGGCCGCTTCGATGAGGCGATCGACGTCAGCCACCGAGAGGGTTTTGGGCAAGGTCCGGCTTCGTCGCGGACCGGCGACGCGGTGGGCCGGGTCATTGCCAATGAGACCCTCGGCGGCGAGAAACTTGAAAAGCTGGCGCACGGCCGAAAGCCTCCGCGCGCGTGTGCTCGGCGCCATGCCCAGCTCCGCCAGGTGGCGCTGATAGGCGGCAACGTCACGGCCCTCGGCCAAATCGGGGCCCTTGCCGCGGCCCTCGAGATAGGCCAAGAAGTGCGTCAGATCGCTGCGGTAGGCCGCTAGCGTGTTGGCCGCCGCCCCGCGCTCGGCCGCCTGCATTTCCAAAAAGCCTTCGAGCCAATCGTGTGTGGTTGTCACCAGCACCCTCCGGCAAACAAGGGGCAAACCGAGCGCCACCGGCGCTAACGCCGGACCTTGACGCCCGGCAGCGGTGTGGCCGTCTCCCGCTGGGTCGGCTCAAAAAATACCGCCATGACGTAAAGGCCGCCGATCACCGCGGCGCCGATGATGCCCACAACCATAAGAAACCGGATTAGGCTCGGCATGTCGCAACGCTGCTCCTGCTTCCGGTAACCGTTCGAGCCAAATGACGCCCCGATTGGCCGAAAATGCGGTTAGGGATCGCCGCGCCGGGCGCCCCGGAGCACGGTGCGGCTTTGAGGCCTACCCGCAAACCTGATACCAGAAAGCGCGGGGGGTGGCATCAAGGGCCATCGTACAGGACAGAGATGATGCGATTCGGGTACGGAGGCAAAAAGGAGGAGCAGATCGCCCAGCTCGCCGCCAAGGTCCGCGCCGGGTTAGGCAGGCGCTCGGTCGTGCTGGTAGGCATGCCCGGCTGCGGCAAGTCGGCGATCGGCCGGCGCTTGGCCGGCCGCCTCGAGTTGCCCTTCGTCGATGCCGACGATGAGATCGAACTGGCCGCCGGCAAGGCCATCACCGACATTTTCAAGGAGCACGGCGAGCCCTATTTCCGTGAGGGCGAGCGCAAGGTGATTGCGCGCATTCTCAACTCCGGGTCACAGGTACTGGCTACCGGCGGCGGCGCCTTTATGAGTGCCGAGACGCGGGACAATATCCGTCGCGCGGCGGTCTCGGTTTGGCTCAAGGCCGAGCTTTCGCTGCTGCTGCGCCGCGTCCTCAAGCGCAACAATCGTCCCTTGCTCGAGCGCGATCCGGAAGGTGTGATGCGCTCGCTTGTGGAAACGCGCTATCCGATTTACGCCACCGCTGACATTACGGTTGAGAGCCGCGACCTGCCCCACGACGTTATGGTCTTCGAGATCATCGAGGCCTTGGCGGTACATGCCTTGCCGCGGCAGCGGGTCAGCGCCGGCGCCGAGCAATCCCCAAGCAGCGACGAGCCCGTATGAAAGGACCAGGCGACTTGGCTGGCGCAGGCCAACGGGAAGCGACGGGGGCTGACGCCACCCAAATCCAAACCCGTCCCGGCGACGCCGATGGCTTGATCGGCGTGCGGGTCGCACTGGCGGGCCGCCCCTACGATGTGCTGATCGGGCCGCAGCTGAGCGCGCGCGCCGCCGATCTCATTGCCAAGCACCTTGATATCGCTCCCCCTGCTGCCAAGTGCGCGATCGTCACCGATGCCAACGTTGCCGCCTTGCATCTTGCGGGCCTCCAGGCCGGGCTCGCTGCGCGGGGCCGGCTGGCCGGTGCCAAGGTCCTGCCGCCCGGCGAAGGCAGCAAGAGTTTTCCCGTCCTTGCGGAGCTCTGCGAAAGCCTGCTGGCGATGCAGCTTGAGCGCGGCGACCTCGTGCTGGCGTTGGGTGGCGGTGTGATCGGGGACCTTGCCGGCTTTGCCGCCAGCATCCTGCGCCGCGGCATCCGCTACGTGCAGCTGCCCACGACGCTGTTGGCGCAGGTGGATTCTTCCGTCGGCGGCAAGACCGCGATCAATGTCACGCACGGCAAAAACCTGATCGGCTCGTTTCATCAACCGAGCCTGGTCTTGGCGGATATCGACCTGCTGGCGACCCTGCCGCAGCGGCAGTTTCGCGCCGGCTACGTTGAGGCGGCCAAATACGCCATGTTGGGTGACGCCGCCTATTTCGATTGGCTCGAAGCGAACCGGCAGGCTTTGTTTCGGCGCGAGCCCGCCGCCCTCAGCGAGGCCATCGGCGTCGCCGTTGCCGGCAAGGCCGCCATCGTGGCGCGCGATGAAACCGAGACTGGAGAGCGCATGCTGCTCAATCTCGGCCACACCTTTGGTCACGCTTTGGAAGCGTGGGCCGGCTACTCCGACAAGCTTTTGCACGGCGAAGCCGTGGCGATCGGCATCACCCTGGCGTTTCAGCTGTCCCAAGAGCTCGGCTTTACCGATGCCGGAAGCGCGGAACGGGTCCGCAACCACCTGGCAACTGCCGGCCTGCCGACACGCATTGGGGACATTGCCGGCAACGAATGGCCGCCGGCAGACGCCTTGCTGCGTCTCATGGCCCAGGACAAGAAGGTTCGCGCCGGCCAGCTCACGCTCATCCTTGCGCACGGTATCGGCAAGGCCTTCGCCACGCGCGACGTCCCCCCGGCAACGGTGCGCGATTTCCTGGTGCGCCAAATCGGCTAGCCCTAGGCGGGGCCGGCGTGCCGCGGCGTGCCCGGTCAGCCACCGCGCCTGCACGGCTTAAGGGAGGCGCAACTGCAACTATGTTAGTGTTTGCGCGGCCGGCTTTGCCGGCATTTTTCCAGGTCGCCCGACCGCAAGCCGGGGCGCCGCCTGCGAGGCACAGAGAAAGCCATGTCGCTCGATATCGCCTTGACCCTGACGGCCATCGCCGTCCTGCTGCTGTTGTCGGCTTTTTTTAACGGCAGCGAAACCGCCCTGACCGCCGTCTCGCGCGCCCGCATGCATGCCTTGGAGCAGGAGGGCAATTCGCGGGCGCGGCTGGTCAATCATTTGCTCAGGGAGCCCGAGCGCCTGATCGGTGTCGTCCTGCTCGGCAACACCCTGGTTGACATCCTCGCCGCCTCGCTCGCCTCCGGGCTCGCCGTCATCCTGATCGGTCCCGCCGGCGTCGCCTATGCCACGGCAATCATGACCGTTCTGATCGTGATTTTCGCCGCGGTATTGCCGAAGACCTACGCCTTTGCCTTTGCCGATCGACTGGCGTTGTTCGTGGCGCCGCTGATGCGCGTGATGATCGCCGTACTCAATCCGGCGACCCGCACCATCCAGCTGATCGTGCGCCTGTTCCTGAAGCTCACCCCGACCAGCCGCGACGATGCCGCCAACATTCTCGAGGCGCATGCGGAAATCCGCGGCACCATCGAACTGCAAAAGATCGAGGGTGCCGTGGCCAAGCGCGACGCGGCCATGCTCGGGGGCGTGCTCGACCTCAAGGACCTGAAGGTCCTCGACATCATGGTGCACCGAACCAAGATGCAAACCATCAGTATCGACGACGCACCGGAAAAAGTGGTCGACGAGGTGCTCAAGGGCCAGTTCACGCGCGTGCCGCTGTGGAAGGACGAGCCGGAAAACATCGTCGGCGTCTTACACACAAAAGACCTGCTGCTGGCGCTGTCACGTGCGGGTTGGGATGTGGCCAAGATCGATATCGGCGCGGTGGCGGCGCAGCCATGGTTCGTGCCGGACACGACCAGCGTCGGCAATCAGCTCAACGAATTCCTGCGTCGCAAGGCGCAGCTGGCCCTTGTGGTCGACGAGTACGGTGAGGTGCAGGGCCTGATTACGCTCGAGGATATACTGGAGGAAATCGTCGGCCAGATCGCCGACGAGCACGACGTGCAGGACGCCGCCGTCCGCTTGCAAGCCGACGGCTCGGTAAACGTCGATGGCACGGTGGCGGTGCGGGACCTCAACCGGCAGATGGACTGGGACCTGCCGGACGAAGAGGCAACAACCATCGCCGGCCTGGTGATCCACGAGGCGCAGAGCATTCCCGAACCGGGGCAGGCCTTTACGTTTTATGGCTATCGCTTCGAGATTTTGCGCAAGAACCGCAACAAGATTACCGCCATCCGCATTCGGCCGATCGCGACCAAGCAGCGCCGTCCGCGTTCGACCCTTGAGAGCGACGCCATGGACGCCGGCTGATGCCGTGAGCGCGGTTCAGCTCGAAGCCCGCACCGAGGCCATGCCCGGCAGCGGCGGCGGATTGGGGGCGGCCCGGGCTTCGGCGAGGAGCCGCGCGCAGGCACTCTCGATGCGGGCCTCGATCAGCGTGCGGGCCTCGGCGCGAGCCAGCCCGGGTGGCACCGGATCGAGGATCTCGATCACGATGGTGCCCGGATAGCGCCTGAGGCTGCGGCGCGGCCAGAACAGGCCGGAATTGAGGGCAAGGGGGACGCAGGCCAGCCCCAAGCCCTCATAGAGCGCGATGAAACCCGGCTTGTAGTCGGGCGCGGCGCCGGGTGGTCGTCGGGTGCCTTCGGGAAAGATGACGATTTCACGGCCGGCCGCGGCACGGTCGCGGGCGTCGCGAATCATGCGCTTGAGCGCCCGGGGGCCCTTGTCGCGCTTGACGAAAATATGCCGGAACTTGTGGCTGAACCAGCCGTAGAGCGGGATCAAGCCCAGCTCGGCCTTCATGACCATGGCGGGGTCACGAAACACGGGGATGAGGGCAAAGGTATCCCACGCGCTTTGGTGCTTGGCCGCAACCAAGCAGGCCCCCTGCGGCAGTTTCTCGCGGCCGCGCACTTCGAGCCTGGTGCCGCAAATGAGCTTGAGCCACCACAGGCTGGCGCGCCCATGCAAGCGCAGGCCCTGCATGGCCCAGCTGCGCGGCGCCAGCAGAAGCCAACTGCCGCACACCAGAAAAACGGCGGTATTGATGTAGAAGACGGCGGCGAACAAGAGCGAGCGAAGCATGAGCGCGAGCTGCCGTGTCAAATGCTGCGGGCCGCGGCGGCGCGCCCGCCAGCGAGCGCATGGCTGTCCCATTGCCTGAGCAACCGCGCAACGCCGAGGCGCGCCGCCGACGGCAGGAACTTGAGATACTCGGTGAACAACAAGCGTAGGCTGCCGGCGTGCAGCCACCAGCGCTCGGCGCGGAAGGAGCGCGGCACCACCGGATAGGGGACCAGCGCCACTTGCGGCAGCGCCCGCCCGAGTTCGGTCAAGCTGCGCGGCATATGATAGCTCGAAGTGACGACGATCAGCCGCGCAAAGCGATGCGTATCGACCCACTCCTTGGCCTCATCCGCGTTGCCGCTGGTATCATGGGCGCTATAGCCGATATCGACGCAGCAATCGAACAGCGCATGCGTTAAGCCACTGTTGCGGAACAGGTCGTCGCGCGTCGTCATATGATTGACGCCAGAGATCAACAGCCGGCTGCCAAACCCTGCCGCCAGCAGCCGCGCCGCCGCGGGCAGTCGAAACGGCCCACCGGTCAGGACCACAATGCCGTCGGCGTGCTCGACGCTTCGCGGCGCATCGTGGGTCACGCTGCCGGCGAACACGATGAAGCCGCCCAGGAAAGCCAGAAGGGCCAAACCTGTAGCGGCGCCGATAAGCCTGCCTGTTCGTGCCACGTTACCTCTCCAGCCGGGCGCTTGCGCCCGCAGTGGTGGAGCAAAGTAGCCGATTTGGGCCCGGTTGTGATTGGGTGGCGCCGCACCTAACGCCGATATTCGAACGTTATTGCCGCACATTCAAAATACGGTAAACGCCGATACGCGATGTGAGCATGCAAAGCGCTGCGATCACCAGGACCACGATGCCCAGCAAAAAATAGCCCGGTGGATCGAGCGTGGCTATGCCCACCAGCCGGCGGATTTCGGCCAGCGTAACGGCGCCTCCGCCGAGCAGTTCCATGACCGTCGGCATGGCCAGGAACACCAGCATCGCCCAAATCGCCCCGACGATACCGGCCCGGACACCGAGGCGCAGAAAATGCCGCTCGAATTCCCTGGCGATAAAGCGATCGGTGGCGCCGACGAAGTGCAAGACCTCGACGATCTCGCGATTGGAGGCCATGGCGCTGCGCGTGGCGGATATGATGATTGCGGTCGTCGCGGCCCCCACCAGCACCAGGATGGCAAGCCCGCCGAGTGCGAAGGAGCGGGTGATGGTACGGATCTGCTGCTGCCAGCGGCGGTGGTCGTCAAGCGTTACGCCCTTGAAACGCTCTTTCAAGGTCTGGCGCAGGCCGTCGAGCTCGGCGGGGGCGTTGCGATCGACTTCGATGGCGACCAGCCGCGGGATCGGCAGGGCCCGCAGCGCTTCGGTCTGGCCGAGCCAAGGTTCGAGCAATTGCGTCGAATCGGCAACGCTCAGCGGCCTGACCGTGGCGATGCCGGGTTGAGCGGCAATGAAGCTTGCCACGTCGGCAACGACCCTGTCGATGTCGGCGCGATCGCGCGCTTCGATCTGTACCGTCACCTCGCTGGCGATATCGCGCAACCAGGCGGAGGCCGACTGGTTCATCATGTAAACCGCACCCGCCGTCAGACAAGCGAGAAAGCACATGATGGTGATGACGAGGGTGAGCGACCTACCGGTGACCGAGCCGGCGGGGACGATCGGCGCATTGGCTTGTGCGTGGTCGGACCGGCGCGACCGCGGGCGCGCGCTCGCCCGGCTTGGCGCCTGATGCTGCTGGCTGGGGCGTGGGCGTTGGCTCACCTGCGTGGGCGGACCCGTGACCGGACCGCCATGGAAATCGGGCTCGAGGCGCGTTGCCCTCGGATCGAGCGTTGGCGGCCCGGTCGGGCGGTCATACGATCCGGACATGACCGTCGTGTAGTTCGAGACGCGGCGCCTTGGTCTGCCGCATCAGCTGGTGATCGTGGGTGGCGATGACGACCGAGGTGCCGAGCCGGTTGAGCTCGATAAAGAGGCGCAGCAATCGGCGCGCCATCTGCGGATCGACGTTTCCGGTCGGCTCGTCGGCGAGCAGCAGCTCAGGTTTGTTAATGACGGCCCGAGCAATGGCGGCGCGCTGCTTTTCGCCGCCCGACAGCACGGAAGGGAAGGAATGCATACGATCGCCCAGTCCAACCCACTGCAAAAGATCGGTCACGTCCTCCTTGTAGTCCGCAACGCGCTTGCCGGTCACACGCAACGGCAGGGCGACGTTCTCCCAGGTACTAAGGTGATCGAGCAGCCGAAAATCTTGAAAGACGATGCCGATCCGGCGCCGAAGCTGCGCGCGCCGCGCCGGCGTGACGCGGCTGATATCTTGTCCCAACACGTAGATCTGCCCGTGGGTCGGCTGCATGGACATGAACAGCAAACGCAGCAACGTCGTCTTACCTGAACCGGATGGGCCCGTCAGGAAATGGAACGAGCCCGGACGCAAATGGAAGCTCGCATCGCGCAACACATGGTTGCCTCCCTCGTATCTGACGCCGATGCCGTTTAGTCTAATCACGTCGTATGCCGGGCTCCTGACCTGGGTTGATTAGCCTTTATCGCCGTGGGGGGGAATAGCGATCAATCCTCCAGGATTGTGGCGGACTGATGCCACCCGCCGCCTGGCGGCAAGGGTCCGCTTGCCCTTGGCGGCCGGCCGTGGCTAAGGAGAACGAGCCAGGAGTGGTGCGATGAACGATGGTGGCCCAGCGCGAATTGAGACGATTTTTCCCGCCTCGGCGATTGCCGAGCGTATCGAGGCGCTGGCCGGGGACATCGCTGCCGCCGGTCTCGACGGCCTTCTGGTGGTGGCCGTCCTGAAGGGCAGTTTCGTGTTTGCAGCGGATTTGATTCGCGCCCTGCATCGGGTTGGGCTTTCGCCGGAGGTCGACTTCATCTCCTTGTCAAGTTACCGGGCCGGCACGCGCTCGTCGGGACGCATCGAAATTTTGCGCGACGTCGAGACCGATGTGCGCGGCCGTAATGTGCTGCTGATAGACGACATTTTGGAGTCGGGCCGCACCCTCGCCTTTGCCAAGGATCTCATTATGGCGCGCGGCGCCGCCCGGGTGCTCAGCTGCGTGCTGTTGGACAAACCGGTTGCGCGCGCCGCCAACATTACTGCGGACATGAGGGCATTCGAGTGTCCCAATGTGTTCGTGGTAGGCTATGGTATGGACCTTGCGCACCGCTTCCGCGAACTGCCCTTTGTCGGGCGGGTAACGCGACAGGCCACCTAGGGCCGAGGTCGGATGAGGGAGGGCCCCCATGGTACGCATTCTTCTCGCCGAAGATGACGGCGCCACGCGCGATCTGGTGCAGCGTGCCCTGGGCCTCGATGGCCACGAGGTCGTTGTCACGCAGGATGGCACGGAGGCGCTGGAGTACTTGCGCGCCGCGCCAACGCCGGTGCAATTATTGATTTCGGACGTGCAGATGCCCGGTCTCGACGGCATCGCCTTGGTCGAGGCCAGTCTCAAGATCGCGCCGCACCTGCGCGTGCTTTTGATGTCGGGCTTCGCCGACGAACTCGGCCGCGCCGAGCATCTGCGCAGCAAGATTGCCCGTGTCATCAGCAAACCTTTCACGCTGGAACAGATCCGCAGCGCGGTCAAAAGCGCATTGAGCTAAGCGCAGACCACCCTGTTCCACGTGAAACAGGCAAAGCGAGACCTGGGCTCAGGCGGAGCGGCGGCTGTCCCTGGATCGGGAGATCACGGGCCAGGCGCAGTCGGCGATCACTTCCGCAAGGGGATGGGTGGCAAGCCCGGCAACGGGAATACGCCGGCGTCGGCCGAGATTGATGAAGAGCGCGTCCGGAACGCCGACCGCCACCTCGACTTCGCTGCCGCGATGATCGATGTGCATGCGCGCCACGTCCTTGCCATAGACCTCGATGGCGAGTGGGAGGCGATGTCCGTTGACCTCCGCGTGCCAGGCCGGAGCATCGAGCGGCACTAGTCGGGCGCCGGCCTGCGACAGGGCGCCGTTGGTTGCCGTCAGCGCCGCGGCAACCACGGCGTCGATCTCTTCCCAAGCCTTGGCGCTCGCCAGGTTGGGGGGGTTGGCCGGACCTTGGGTCTTGGCCACGTGGGCGGCGAGCGGCTTGAGGCACTCGGCCAAGAGATCCCCGGCGCGCGTGGCGTCCAAGGCGTTGGCCTGGACCTGTGAGGAGGCGTTGATCTCGGAGCGATCGTCTTTATGCGCTTTCACTCTAGCGTGCAAAACGCCATCGGGGGCGAGTTCCAGGCGCAGCCACGCCACGCTCTCCTCACCGATCAGGATGCGGCGATAGACGCCGTAGCCGTGATTCTTGTAGCTCCAGGCACTTTCTCCCGGCGCTGCAATGGAAATTTCCGCCTGCTGCAAGAGCGCATTGATCTTGCCGACGCCCGCCTCCAGCGGCGGCTGCGCGGCCGACCATTCCGCCACGACCGCCTCTTGCGCCTTCTGGTCCAGGACCGGTGCGGCGTCCGAGGCTCCCCCTTTGCGCCCGAACAATAGCGAGGCACCGATGGCGCTGGCGATGCTTTTTGCCGCCTGGGTGGCTTTTGCCGGCCGCGCCATGGTGATCTCGACATCGGCTTCCGCAACCCGGGCGGTGTCGTGCTCCGACAGAAAAGCCTGCCGCCGGCTGCGGCGGATGTCGCGCCACACCAGGGCGAAACCGGCGCCGATCAGGATGCCGCTGAGGACGAGGATGATCCCTGAGGTCATGGCATGCCCGGTCCTCCCGCTGCGACGCCGGCCGGCGGGCGATCGGCGCCGTCGCGAGCAGGCATGGCAAATCGGGAAGGCCTTACTTGCCTTGCCACGCCTCCTTCACCTCCATGCACCGCGTTTCGATAAAGCGGTTCACATCCTCAACCAAGGTACTTTGCAAGATGCCGAAGGCATTGTCCGCCGCCGTTGCCGACCAAAGCGCCGATTTTGCCAGTGTCGGGGCGACGATCTTGCCCCAATTGAGACTAGCCTTAATAGCCTTGCCTTGCTTGAAGGTCACCTTGGGGGAAATCTGCAACGTGACGCCGTATTTCTCCGTTTCACCCTCGAGCTCGCACTTGATGTCGTGACTGTCGAGGCGCACTTCAACCTCGGCATCGAGCATCGCCTTCACCAGCATGCTGCGATCGAGCTGCAAGTCCGTCGAACAGCGCGCATACCCCCAAGGCCACCTTAGTTTCGCCTGCGACAGGATCTTCTCCACCACTTCCTTGCGCCAGGTTTTCGTGACCGCGCAGGAGACCTGTCCGGCATCGGGCTTATGGTTGTACAGGGTCGAGCAAATGGCCTCGGCGCAGGCCGTCCGGGTTTCGCGCTCCCGCTTTTCCGCCTCGGTTTCCACGGCCGCGCTCGGCGGCACGGCGGGCGCTTGCGCAAGGGCGGGCCGGCAGAAGAGGCCGCCAAGCGCGAGGATGGCAAGGCTAAGCCAGCGAGCTGTGGTTTTGCCCATGCACGCCTCCGCGATCCCACTTCGCCGGCGGTTGTGACCGAGTAACGGCCCGGAAATATGACGGCCGCACGCCTTTGCCCTGGACCCGCTAGCGGTTTGTCCAAACCAGCAGGCAACCTGACAGGAAGACGAGGCCCAGCACGACGCGATCGAAGCGGCGCTCGTCGAGGCGGCGATAGAGGCGTTCACCCAGCCAGTTGCCTAAAAACGTGGCGGGCAAGGCGATGGCGGCGGCGACGACGAGGCGCCCGTCGATGAACCCGCCCGCCAGGCTTGCGACCAGCATTGCCGAGAGAACCGCCGTGTTGAAGGCCTGAAGCGTTTGGCGCCGCTGCGCTTTGGGCCAGGACCTGAGCGTGCCCCAAACGATCGGCGGCGGACCGGAAAGACCGGCAATGCCGCCAAGGATACCGCCGAGGAAACCGATCCCCATGTCCGCGGCCGTGCCGGCGCGGCGAATGTGCAGGCGGCCGGCCGCGCACAACATGAACGCGCAATAGCAAATGAGAATGATCCCCACGGCCGTCTTGAAGAGTTCGACTTTGATGACGGGCAAGAGGCAAAGCCCGATCGGGACGCCGACCAAGCCGCCGAGGAGCATCGGCGCCAACGCCCGCCAGTCGCTGTCGCGCCAGAGCGAGGGCAGGGCGGACAGGTGCCCGGCAATGGAGGCAACGGAGACGAGCTGGGCGGCAACGGCCGGCTCCAGCACCTGCAGCCACAGGGGCAGGGCCGTAAGCCCGGTCCCGAACCCGGTCAGGCCGTTGAGAAGGCCACCGATCAGGGCTCCCGCCACTACGAGCCCGGGCCCGAGCCAGTCCATTGCGGTTTGTCCTTGTTGCTGAGCGGCGGCGGGCGCGGATCCAAGCGAACCCGCGTGTTTGAAGGGTTATCGCCGCAGTGGCGATCGGCGTCAAAACGTCCCCGGAGCGGCGCGGCGGCACGCCACCCCTGCGAAGGACGGCCGCACATGGCCCTGTTGGCGTGCGGGCAGCCAAGTCGTCGGCCCTGATGGTGGTCTCATTACCCAGGTGGGGAACGGCGGATCTGGCAGCGGCGATATGCCCGTCTCGATCTGTCGGCCTCGCGCTGCCGAAGGTCTTGCTTTTGTGGGCACCGAAAAAATCGGAACTGGCACTTTGCCGCCGGCCAAGGCCGCACCGCTGCCGGCGGCGAACGACGCGCAAGGCTTGGCGTCTGTCGCACCAACCGGCAGCAAAGGGCGCGCCCGTAAGGCGCACGCATGCTAGGCAAATTTACGCAATCTTACGCACGAGCGACGCCCAACTGAGGCACGCGGCGTCTTCGTTGCGGGCACACTAGCAGCAGCTACAACCCATGTCACAATCCCTGGCCGGCCGCGCGCGGCTGTCGACCTTCAAATCCTGTGGATAAATCGCCCGGGCGGGGCGCCCGGGATCTCGGCCGTTCGCAAGACCGATCCCGTGCAATGGGGCTTCCCCGCGTGCTGGCGCCATGCCACTGTGGCCGCATGAAAGGCATTTTCCGCGCCGCCGCCTTCAAACTGGGCTGTTGCTGCCTGGCGGCGGGGGCCATCATGTCACTCGCCTTCGTCGGCACCGCCCTCGCCCAAGTCCTCGTCGATTTGGAGCTGGTGCTGGCGGTCGACGTCTCCTTATCGATGGATCTCGACGAGCAGCGGCTGCAGCGTGACGGCTACATTGCCGCCTGGCGTGATGCGGAGGTGCATAGAGCGATCACCTCGGGTCCCCACGGCCGCATCGCGGTGGTCTACCTCGAGTGGGCAGGACCCAGCGTGCAGAACGTGGTCGTTCCCTGGACGATCATCGACGGTCCCGCGGCGGCACATGCCATGGCCGACACGCTCGAGGCGCAGCCGATCTCCAGGGCGCGCATGACCTCTATTTCGCAGGGCCTGGTCTTTGCCGCCCAGCTCTTCGAGAGCAGCGGGGTCAAGGGAATTAGGCGTGTGATCGATGTTTCGGGCGACGGGCCCAATAACGCCGGTCCGCTTGTGACGGTGGTCCGCGACCAGCTGGTCGCCCAGGGGATTGCCATCAATGGCCTGCCCATTCTCTTGAAAAAGCCTTCGAGCTTCTTCGACATCGCCGATCTTGATGTCTACTACACGGAGTGCGTCATCGGCGGCACCGGCGCCTTCATGATCCCGATCCGCGAACGTTTCGAATTCAAGACAGCCACCCGCCGCAAGCTGCTGCTCGAGATTGCCGGCTATGAGCCGGCGCGGCTGCTCCCTGCCCAATTGCGCGAACCGGTGAGCGGGGGGGATTGTACGTTCGGCGAGCAGCAATGGCGCCGCTACTTGGATACCGGGCCGAATTGAAGGCGCCAATTTGATGGCTCCTCGCCGCTGCCTGGCGCGCGCCCCCGCAGCTAGGCCAACGGCGCGCGGCCCTCGCGATCGGCGGGGGCGGCAGGTTAACGCGCTCTTAAGTGCGCCAGCCTATTTTCTGCGGCATGCTCTCGTCGCGCGTTCCGCTGCTGCTGGTGCCGCTGCTCACGCTCGCCCTTTGGGCCTGCAGCCAAAGGCCGCAGTTTGTTGCCCGTGACGAGCCCTGGCGAGCGGACGAGGAACGCGCCTGCCTATCCTCGGGCGTGGTGCGCGAGAGCCCCTTTGTGGAGCGCGCGAGCCTCGGCGGCCCGGCCGTGTGCGGCGCCATCAAGCCTTTCAGCGTCTCCGCCGCGGCCAATGGCGGGGTCGAGTTGCGCCCCCCGGCGCTGCTCCGCTGCCCAATGGTGCCGGCACTGGACCACTGGGTCGAGCGGGTCGTGGTGCCGGCGGCGCGGCGTCACTTTCGCAGCCCGCTGGTAGCCCTCAAAATCGCGGGATCCTTCTCCTGCCGACCGATGAACAATGTCGACGGCGCGCTGCTGTCGGAGCACGGCCATGCCAATGCCATCGACGTCTCGGGTTTCGTGCTGGCCGATGGGCGCGCGGTGCTGGTCAAGACCGGTTGGTGGGGCGCCTTCGCCGAGCGCACTTTTTTGCGCGATGTGCATCGCGGCAGCTGTAATCTCTTCACCACCGTGCTCGGCCCCAACTACGATGCCAACCACCGCGACCACTTCCACCTCGACCTGGCCCGACACGGCCGCGACGGAGCCAACACGATCTGCAAATAGCCACCGGGCCCCGGTGTTGCCGGCCGACGTGGCGGCTCTCTTTCCCGCTCGACAGGTCCTTGCCCAAACCGTAGCAAGCAGCACCCGCCGCACGCCTAGAGCTTCCCGCGGCGCCCCTCTTTTAGTCCCACGTCCCGCGGGATGCAGCATGAATTCGGCGACAACGACCGATCCCAAAGCGCCGCCCACACGCGCCATTCTGTTTTTGGCGTTGGCATCTTTCGTCGGCGCCGCCAACCTGCGCGTGTGCGACGCTCTGCTGCCGCAAATCGCGGCCGAACTCGGCGTCAGCGTCGGCACGGCCGCCATGATGGTTACCGCCTTTGCGGTCGCCTATGGCGTGTGCCAAATCGTCGTTGGCCCGCTCGGGGACGCACGCGGCAAACTGCTGATGGTGGCGCTGGGCTCGCTGTGGGCCGGAATGGCCACCATCGTCTGTGCGGCCATGCCGGCGTTGGCGCCCCTCGTCCTTTTTCGCTTCTTGGCGGGTGCTGGGGCGGCGGCGGTGATACCGCTGGCGATCGCCTGGATCGGCGACGTGGTGGCCTACGAGCGCCGGCAAGCGCTGTTGGCCCGCTACATCTCCGGTCAAATCCTCGGCATTGTCTTCGGCCAGGCGGCGGGTGGCATTTTCGGCGAGCTGATCGGCTGGCGTGCCACGCTCCTCATGCTTGGCATCGGGCATCTCGGCGCCGGCCTCCTTATCCTTAAGGAGCGGTGGCAGCTCCCCATCGGCGTCACCTTGCCGCGCAAGCCGCGTTGGGCCCAAGCGGCGTTCGAGGCCTACCGCGTGCTGCGCCAACCCTGGGTGCGGGTCGTGCTGATTAGCGTCTTCATCGAGGGCCTGGCGATGTTCGGCGCGCTGGCCTATGTCGGTGCCGACTTGCATCATCGCTTCGGCCTGGGGCTCGGCGCGGTTGGCGCCTTGCTTGCTTCTTTCGGCGCCGGGGCGCTCGCCTTTGCGGCGGGTGCGAGTTGGCTTGTGCCGAGGCTGGGTCAGCCTGGGCTTGCGGCGGCCGGCGCACTGCTGCTCGCCGCCGGCTACGGCACCTTGGTCGTGATGCCGTGGCTATGGCTTGCCGTGCCCGCCATCGCCGCTATCGGCCTCGGCTTTTACATGCTGCACAATACGCTACAGGTGAATGCCACGCAGATGGCGCCGGAGGCGCGTGGTTTGGCGGTCTCGCTGTTCGCATTCTTTCTGTTCACGGGCCAATCCCTTGGGGTTGCTTTGGGGGCACCGGTGGTCGACCGCTTCGGTGCCCGCCCCGTATTTGCCATCGCCGCCGTCGTCCTGGTCGTAATTGCTTTTTGGTTCCGTGCGCGCCTGATCAAGCAAATCGCGGCGAGTTGATGTCTCCCGGCGCCGAATGCGCTAAACCTCCGCCCATGAGCTGGTCCAGACACGGCCGCGGCGGACGGCGCGGCTACCACCATGGCAACTTGCGCGAGGCCCTGATCGGCGCCGCGCTCGACCTCATTTCGCAAAAAGGTCCCGCCGGCTTCACATTTGCCGAGGCGGCCCGGCAGGCCGGCGTCAGCCCGGCCGCACCCTACCGGCATTTCCGCGACCGTGACGCCTTGATGGCGGACGTGGCGCGCCAGGGCTTCGAGCGTTTCGCCCAGCGCCTCGCTGCGGCCTGGGACGACGGGCGCCCGGGCCCCACGGCGGCGCTGGAGCGCCTCGGCCGCGCCTACCTTGGCTTCGCGCGCGATGAGCCAGCCTACTTCGCGGCCATGTTCGAATCCGGCGTACCCGTTGCGAAGCATCGCGACTTGCATGAGGCGAGCGAACGCGCCTTTGCCGTGCTGCGGCAAGCCTGCGAGGCGGTGGTCGCCGCGTTACCGGGCGGTAAACGACCGCCGGCACTGATGATGGCCTTGCACATTTGGGCGCTAGCGCATGGTATCGCCAGCCTGTTTGCGCGCGGCGACGACGCGCGGCGCAGCTTACCGATCAGCGCCGAAGAACTACTGGAGGCGGCGACGCTGCTCTATCTGCAGGGCCTTGGCATCGCCGCGCCGGGCGCCAGCAAATGACGGCCCTGCCTCACCCGGTTTCGCCGGCGCTGACTTCTGCTGTAAGCTGCCCATGAACTCAGTGTGCGGGTGAACCGCGCGCTTTTATGGGAGGAGACGATGACAAGGGTTAGCGCTGCGATTGCACTTTTTGTCGGCGTCGTGCTGGGCTCGGCACAGGCCGCCGCCCAGGCGGGTTTCCCGCCGCCGCCGCCCAAGATCAGCCCTGCCGCGGGCGTTATCGACATGCACGTGCATTCGCACCCCGACGTGTTTGGCCGCAACATGGACGACATCGATGTGGCGCAGCTTGCCAAGGCGCGCGGCATGCGCGGTATCGTCCTTAAGAACCACATCTCCGAAACGGCAAGCCGGGCGGCGCTGGTGATGAAGGTCGTGCCCGGCATCGAAGTCTTTGGCGGCATTGTCCTCAACAGGGCGGTGGGCGGCGTCAACCCGGATGCCGTCGAGTGGATGCACCGCATCTATGGCAGTCGCGGCAAGGTCGTCTGGCTGCCGACCTTCGAGTCCGATAAGCACGTCAAGACGCTCTCCAAGCCCGATGCCGTCGGCCTGACAGTCGCGCCGAACGGTCAGGTCTCGCCGGAAATGGAAGCGATTTTGAAAATCATCGCGCGTGAGAACCTGGTGCTGGCGACCGGTCACGTGCATCCGGAAGAAATCATCGCCGTGGTGAAGAAGGCGCGTGAGCTGGGCGTGAAAAACATCATCATCACGCACGGTCTCACCAACGTTCCCGGCCTCAGCATGGCGCAGGCCAAACAGGTGGCCGAGATGGGGGCGGTAATCGAAATCTGTTTCCTGCAGTTTCTGGCCGGTCCCAACGCGCCGCTCGCCTTCCTCACGCACTGGACGCAGGTAAATGCCAAGCACGTGGCCCAAGCCTTGAAGGAGTTTGGCGCCGAGCACGTCTTGGTCTCAACCGACCTCGGACAGAGCAGCAACATGGTGCATCCGGATGGCGTCGAGGCGGCGATTGCCGCCATGAAGAAAGAGGGCATTGCCGACGCCGACATCGATACCATGATGCGCAAAAACCCCGCCCGACTGCTGGGATTGAAGGCCGAGGGCTGAGCGAGACCACGGCGTGATGCGCGGTGGGCGGCACGCAAAGTTACCCCGCCCGCACGCGCACGCGTGCCTTATTGTGCCGTGAACTTGGGCGCGCGCTTGGCGAGAAAGGCGCGCAGTCCTTCGCGGAAGTCGGCGCTGCCGTAGCACAGCTCGATCAGGTCGCGGTCGTCGATGGCGCCGAAGTTTGCCCGCATCCGCCGCACAACCTCCTTGCCAGCCATCATGGTGAGCGGCGCTTGCGTGGCGATCTGGGCGCCAAGGGCGCGGGCACGCTCTATCAGCGCGGCGGGCGTATCGAACAATTCGTTGACGAGCCCGATGGCCAACGCCTCCTCGGCGCCAATCAGTCGCGTCGTCAGCAACAGGTCGACCGCCCGCCCGACCCCCGTCAGGAGCGCCACGCGGGCGATGTTTGCCGCCGACAGGCAATTCGCCAGCGTGCGGGCGATCGGAAAACCATATTTGAGCTGGCGGGTGGCAAGCCTGAGGTCGCAGGCCGCGGCGATCACGGCCGCCCCGCCCGTGCAGACGCCGGCGATGGCCGCGATGGTCGGTACCGGACAGCGCTCAAGCTTGGCAAACATGCGCTCCAACCGCGCCTCGTAGTCTACTCCCTGTTGCGCCGCGGAAAAATTCTGAAACAAGGAAATGTCCGTCCCGGCCGCAAAAGCGCGTCCGCCGGCACCGGTGATGATGATGGCTTTCACGGCTCCGCCAAGCCGGATTTCGCCGCAGATCTCGCCGAGCCGGTCATACATCTCAAAAGTGAGGGCGTTGTGTGCGGCGGGGCGATTGAAGGTTATAAGTCCGATCCCATCTCGCACCTCGTAGAGGAGATCCTGAAGCACCCGATCTTGCATGTCGACCTTTCTTGTCCGCTTGTCTTGCGGCCTCACCGCCGCTTTCGCGGTCTCAACTTTGCTCGCGCGGCGCGCGGCAGAAGCTAGGCCCGCCCAGCCTTGGCAAGCTCGGTGAAATAGTCCATCGCCACCCGCACCCCGCCCGGCGTGTGCGGGATGTTGGCTAGCGCCAGCCCCATTTCGACGCCGGCGAGCGCTCCCAGCATGGTCAAATCGTTGGTGTCGCCGAGGTGGCCGATGCGAAACACCTTCTTTGCCAATTTGCTGAGACCGGTGCCAAGCGAAATGTCGAAGGCCTCGAGCGCGACCCTGCGCAAGGCGTCGGCATCCTGTTCCGGCGCCAACAGCACCGCCGTCAGGCTCGAGGAGTAGTGCCTGGGGTCGTTGCACAAAATCTCAAGACCCCAGGCCCGCACGGCGCGGCGCGTCGCCTCGGCGTGACGGTCGTGACGGGCAAACACGCGTTCCAGCCCCTCCTCGTGCAGCATGTCGATGGCCTCGGCCAGGCCGTAGAGCAAGTTTGTCGCCGGCGTGTAGGGAAAGAACCCCTCCTTGTTGGCGGGCAGCATTTCCTCCCAGGCGAAGTAAGATTTTGGCTGCTTCGCCGCGCGGGCCGCGGCAAGAGCCCTTTGGCTCACGGCGTTGAAGCCAAGGCCCGGCGGCAGCATCAGCCCCTTTTGCGAACCGCCGACGGTGACGTCCACGCCCCAGGCATCGTGGCGATAGTCGATCGAGGCCAGCGAGGAGATGGTGTCGACCATGAAGAGTGCCGGATGCTTCGCGGCATCGATGGCCTTGCGCACCTCATCGATGCGCGAGGTGGCACCCGTGGACGTTTCGTTGTGCACCACGCACACGGCCTTGATCGCCTGCGCCTTGTCCTCGCGCAGGCGCGTCTCGATGGCGTCGGCGTCGACACCGCCGCGCCAGTCGGAAGCGATCAGCTCCGGTTGCAGTCCAAGCTTCAAGGCGAGCTTATGCCAGAGGCTCGCGAAATGCCCGGTTTCGTACATCAGCACCTTGTCGCCGGGCGAGAGCGTATTGACGAGTGCGGCCTCCCAGGCACCGGTGCCGGAGGCTGGATAGATGAAGACGTGTTCGGAGGTCTTGAAGATCGTCTTGACGCCGGCCAAAACGCGCAAGCCGAGCGCCCTAAATTCCGGCCCGCGATGATCGATCACGGGCATGTCCATGGCGCGCAGGATGCGATCGGGCACCGGGGTCGGGCCCGGAATCTGCAGAAAATGGCGGCCGGCGCGGCGCGGCGCATTCGACATGCGATTTTCTCCAATAGCGTGACGTGCCCTAGCTTAAAGCAGGCCCGCGGCGCGCTGCCAACCCATCGGATGCGCTGCCCCCCGGCGGACGATGGCGGCTGCTTCGCCCACGGGCGGCCGCAACCGCCCAGGAAAGCTCAGTTCGCCGGCGCCAGCCGGCGTCTAAGCTGGCCCCGCCGCTCGCCCGCTCCGCGCCCCGACCATTAGCACTTGTGTCCCGCGGCGAGGCCGGGCATTACCGCGCCATGCCCGCAACCAACCCGACCCCGACCTCGCATCACCTTGCCGCACGGCTCGCGCGCGAGCTAGAGGGCGAGGTCTTGTTCGATCGCTTCTCACGCGGGCGCTATGCCACCGACGCCTCGCACTATCAAATCGAACCGGTCGGCGTGGTCGTGCCCAAAACCGACGCTGACGTGCGCATGGCGCTGGCAGCGGCGCGCGAGGAGGGTGTGCCCCTTTTGCCGCGCGGCGGGGGCACCTCCCAGTCGGGACAGACCGTCGGCCGCGCCCTGGTCATGGACTTCAGCAAGTATTTAAAACGGCTGATCAGCGTCGATCCCGGCGCCCGTACCTGCGTGGTCGAACCGGGCATCGTACTGGAGGACCTCAACCGCCAATTGAGTGCGACGGGGCTTTGGTTTCCCGTCGATGTTTCGACCGCCAGCCGGGCCACCATCGGTGGCATGGCCGGCAACAACTCGTGCGGTACGCGCTCGATCCGCTATGGCATCATGCGCGACAATGTTATGTCCATCGCCGCCATCCTGGCCGACGGCAGCGAGCTCAACTTCGGCGAGGTTGGACGCAACCTCGCACCGCTCGGGGCGATCGGTGCGCCACCCGCAAACCCGGCGTCCTTTGCTGCCACGCCGGCAGGCGGCGTCAGCGCCGATCCCGGCGCGCTCGGCCTTGTGCGTGACATGCTCGCCCTCGGCCGGCGCGAGGCGGCGCATATCGCGCAAGCGTTTCCGCAGGTGTCGCGACGGGTTGGCGGCTATCTGATCGATGCTCTGCTGCCGGCAGCTGGACCGGTCAATCTCGCGACCCTCCTATGCGGCTCGGAGGGCACGCTGGCTGTTTCGCGCCGCATTGAACTGAAGTTGTCGCCGCTGCCGAAAAACAAGGCGCTGGGGATCTGCCACTTCGGCAGCTTCCGCAAGGCCATGCAGGCACCCCAGCACATCGTCAAGCTCAAGCCAGTGGCCGTGGAGGTGGTGGATCGCACTTTGATCGAACTCGCGCGCGCGATCGGCATGTTTCGGCCCGTGATCGAGAGCTACGTGCGCGGTGAGCCCGATGCCTTGCTGTTGGTGGAATTCGCCGAGGACGAACAGGCCGAAAACCTGCGCCGATTGGCGCGCCTGGACGAACTGCTGGCGGATCTCGGTCACCCCAACAGCGTCGTCAAGGTGGCCGATGCGGCCGGGCAGAAGGCGGTCTGGGATGTGCGCGCTTCCGGCCTCAACATCATGATGTCGATGAAAAGCGAGGGCAAACCCGTCTCGTTTATCGAGGACTGCGCGGTGCCCCTCGAACACCTCGCCGACTACACCGAACGGCTCACCGCCATCTTCGAGAAGCACGGCACGCGCGGCACCTGGTACGCGCACGCCTCGGTCGGCTGCCTGCACGTGCGTCCGGTGCTCAATCTGAAGCTCGAGAAGGATGCCGCAACCATGCGCGCGATCGCCGAGGCGGCCTTCGCCATGGTCAGGGAGTACAAGGGCTCGCATTCGGGCGAGCATGGCGACGGCCTGGTGCGCTCGGAATTTCACGCAAGCATGTATGGGACGCACACTGTGCGCCTGTTCGAGGAGGTCAAGGACCGCTTCGACCCCAAGGGTCTCATGAACCCCGGCAAGATCGTACGTTCACCGCGCATGGACGACCGTGCACTATTCCGCTTCAGGCCCTCCTACCGGGTCGGGCCGCTGACAATGCAATTCGACTGGTCGGCCTATCCCGGTGCCGGCGGCGGTTTCCAGGGCGCGGTCGAAATGTGCAACAACAATGGCGAGTGCCGCAAGCTCGCCTCCGAGGTGATGTGCCCCTCCTTTCGCGTCACCGGCAACGAGCGCGACGTGACGCGCGGGCGGGCAAACACGTTGCGGCTCGCCATCTCCGGTCAACTCGGCCCAGATGCGTTTGCCTCGCGAGAGATGCTGGAAACGATGAAGTTGTGCGTTTCCTGCAAGGGCTGCCGGCGAGAATGTCCGACCGGCGTCGACATGGCGAAAATGAAGATCGAGGTGCTGGCCGCCGCCAACAAGCAGCGCCGCCTCCCCCTGCGCGACCGCCTGATCGCCTACCTGCCGCGCTACGCGCCCTACGCGGCACGCTTGGCTGCCCTGATCAATGCCGCCAACGCCGTTTTGGGCGCGGCCCGGCTCAGCGAACGTCTGACCGGCTTTTCGTCGAAACGGCCGCTGCCGCGCTGGCATCCCCGACCATTTCGCTTGGCGGGCGAGGCTCGCGCATCGGCTACCGAGGGCGGCGCCAGGGCAGCGGTGGCCGGGGCCCCGGAGGTCGCCCTCTTCGCCGACACCTTCAACACCTATTTCGAGCCCGAGAACCTCGATGCCGCCGTCGAGGTGCTGCGCCGGCTCGGCTATGGCGTCCGGCTCTTGAGCGCCGAGACCGGCAAGGGTGGCGGCGGCAGGGCGGCGTTGCCCGGAGCGAGGCACCCGTTGTGCTGCGGGAGGACATTCTTGTCAGCCGGACTGGTCGAGGAAGCCCGCGCCGAGGCCCGGCGCCTGCTTGCGGCCGCCAGGCCGCTGCTCGACCGTGGTATGGCGATTGTGGGTCTGGAGCCGTCCTGCCTGCTGACACTACGGGACGAGTTCGTCTCGCTTTTGCCGGGGGCGGCCAGCGAGCGGCTGGCCTCGCAGGCGCTGCTGTTGGAAGAATTTTTGGCGCGCGAGGTGGAAACCGGCCGCCTTGCCGGCCCCATCGGCAGCCGCGAGGGCAAGCTCCTCTTGCACGGGCACTGCCATCAAAAGGCATTTGGCGTCATGGGCGCCGTGCAGCAAACGCTGGCGCTGGTGCGCGGGCTCAGCGTCGAAACGGTGGCCTCCAGCTGCTGCGGCATGGCGGGCGCTTTCGGTTATGCCGCCGAAACCTACGATGTTTCCCTGGCGATGGGGGAGCTTTCCTTGCTGCCCGCCCTGCGCCGGGCGCCCGCGCACGCTCTCATCGCCGCCGACGGCTTTTCCTGTCGGCATCAAATCCGCGACGGTACCGGCCGAAAGGCGCTGCACGTTGCACGTGTTCTGCGCGATGCCATGCGCGCGGGCGCCGGACGGGCATCAAGCTGCTAGCCACAAGCGGCAGACGTTGCGAGGGCGCTGGCGGTGGACGGACCTGCAGGGGAACGCTAGGGTCCAGCCTAAGGCAAAAACGCCCCGGCCGGCCGCAAGCCGCAAGCCGCAAGCCGCAAGCCGCAAGCCGCAAGGAAGCAACGGGAAAATGTCGCAATCCCCTAATCGCCGTCCGTGGGCGGGCTCAGCCGTTGACGTAGCCGGCGGCCTGTTTTTGCTGGCAATCGCCGCCCTGGGCTACGTTGGCGGCTTCAGTCTACCGGTGGGACATTTGTCCGGCATCGGCTCGGGGCTGCTGCCCAAGACGCTGGCGGTCCTGATCGCGGTTTTTGGCATTCTGCTGATCGTACAAGGCCTCCTCGGCCAGGGCCCCGCCCTCGAGCGCTGGGCCATTCGTGGTCCATTTTTCGTCCTCGGCGCCGTGGTGCTGTTTGCCCTAACCATCCGCTGGGGTGGTCTCCTCGTCGCCGGACCCTTGGCCGTCGTCATGTCCTCGTTGGGCTCCGACGACACAAGACCGACGGAGATTGCCATCTTTGCCGTGGCGCTGACCCTGCTGTCGGGCTTGCTGTTCAAAGAACTCCTCAACCTGCCCATTCCGTTTGATCCTCTCGGCCTCATTCCCAATTCGCTGGCGCAGGCTTATGCCGGCGCCAAGGCTGGGATCGCGGGCTTGTTTGCGGCGCTGAAGGGCGCCATTACACGTTGAAGGACCCGACGTGACATTCGATCTGATATCCAATCTGGCGCTCGGCCTCGCCGTCGCGCTCACCCTCAAGAACCTATGGCTTTGTTTCCTCGGTTGCCTGATTGGGACCTTGATCGGTGTGCTGCCGGGGGTCGGGCCGATTGCAACCATCACCATGCTGTTGCCGATCACCTTCGGCATCGATCCGGTCGGCGCGCTCATCATGCTCGCCGGCATTTACTACGGAGCGCAGTATGGTGGCTCCACCACGGCAATCCTGGTCAATATCCCCGGCGAAGCAACCTCCGTCGTGACGACACTCGACGGCCACCAGATGGCCAAGCAGGGACGCGCCGGGGTGGCGCTTGGCATCGCCGCGATCGGCTCGTTTATCGCCGGCTGCGTGGCCACCATCATCATTTCGGCCCTGGCCGCGCCGCTCACGGCGATGGCGCTATTGTTCGGGCCCGCCGATTACTTCGCACTCATGGTCCTGGGACTGATGTTTGCCGTTGTGCTCGCGCGCGGCTCGGTGCCAAAGGCGATCGCCATCATTCTGGTTGGCATCCTGCTCTCCACCGTTGGCACGGACCTGGAGAGCGGCGAGGAGCGCTTGACCTTCGGCTGGACCGAAATCTCCGATGGCCTCGACGTGGCCGTCCTGGCCATGGGCCTGTTCGGCTTCGCCGAAATTCTGCGCAACCTCGAGATCTCGCAGGCGCGCGACGTGGTGCGCAGCGCCATCGGCAATCTTCTCCCCAACCGCAAGGATTTCGCGCAGTCGGCGGCGCCGATCGCCCGCGGCACCCTGATCGGATCCATCCTGGGCCTCCTGCCCGGCAACGGCGCCGTTTTGGGCCCGTTTGCGTCCTACACCATCGAAAAAAAGTTGGCTGAGGATCCGACGCGTTTCGGGCGGGGGGCAATCGAAGGCGTGGCGGGTCCGGAATCGGCCAACAATGCCGGCGCCCAGACGGCGTTCATACCCCTGCTCGCGCTCGGCATTCCGCCCAACGCGGTGATGGCCTTGATGGTCGGCGCCATGACCATCCACGGTATTGTGCCGGGCCCGCAGATCATGACCAAGCAGCCCAACCTGTTTTGGGGCATGATCACCTCGATGTGGATCGGCAACTTGATGCTGCTCGTCATCAATTTGCCTTTGATTGGACTGTGGGTGCGGTTCTTGAAGGTGCCGTACCGTCTGATGTTTCCGGCGATCATTCTCTTATGCTGCATCGGCATCTATTCGATCAACAATTCGCCCGTGGAGGTGCTGATGACGGCGGGCTTCGGCCTGTTCGGCTACGCCGTTGTCAAGTTTGGGTTCGAGCCCGCTCCGCTCTTGCTCGGCTTCGTGCTCGGCAGGTTAATGGAGGAAAAGCTGCGTCAGGCCTTGGTGATTTCGCGCGGCAGTTTCATGACCTTCATCGATCGACCCCTGAGTGCGGGACTGCTGGTGCTTTCCGTGATCACGATCGCGCTCGCGGTCCTGCCGGCGATCCGCAAGGGCCGCGAAGAAGTGTTCCAGGAGGCCGATTGATCGGTGCGGCGCCAACCGCAGTCGTGCGGCTAGGCTGCGCCCGAAGCGGTGACGCCGTCGAGTTGGGTTGCCACGACCCACCAGCCCGGCTCGCGGTTGCGCAAGGCCACCGCCGCGGCCCTGGCCTGATCCTCGCGCGCAAAAATGCCAAAGCAGGTTGGCCCGCTGCCCGACATGGCCGCGGCGCGGCACCCTGGGCAGGCGTTCAGCGCCGCCTTTACGGCGCCGATCACGGGTGCGAGCGTCATTGCCGGCGGCTCGAGATCGTTGCCAACGCTGCCGATGTGGTCGCAAAGGGCGGCAAGCGAGCCAATCGGGGCCAACGGCGTCTTGGGCGCGCGCGCGCCGTTAAGGTGTGGCGCCTTGAGCGCGCCAAACACCCGTGCGGTTGGGAGAGCAACGCCCGGATTGACCAGCACGGCGGCGAGGGGGGGTGGGGGCGATGATCCCATCGGCAACGGCTCGAGCACATCGCCAATGCCGCCCATGCGGGCGGGTCGGTCGGCAAGACAGACGGGCACGTCGGCGCCGAGCCGCCGAGCCAGATCGCCCCACAGGGGCTCCTCGACAGACTTGGCGTGGGCGGCGCGCGCCAGCCGCAGCAAGGCGCCCGCATCCGACGAGCCCCCGCCAAGACCTGCGGCAACGGGCAGGTTTTTCTCAAGTGTGATGCTGCCGGCGCCCAGATCGACGCCGGACTGCGACAACAGGACGAGGGCGCGCTCGAGGATGTTGGGACCGCCGATCGCCTGGGCAAACGGCCCGCGCACGAGCAGGCGGTTGCCTTCGCCTGGGACAAAGCTCAGCCGATCGCCGATCGCGGCAAAGGTGACGAGACTTTCGAGTTCATGATAGCCGTCGCCACGCCGCCCGAGCACCTTGAGCGTCAGGTTGACCTTGGCGCGAGCGATTTGTGAAACGCCCATCCGAAGCCCTGCGCCCTGGCTGCGTGCGCGGCCGCCGGGCTACCCCGGCGACCTACTTGAACAGCGGCAGGCTGAAGGTGGTCTCGGAGCTCTTTTTCAGATGCTCCTTTTTGACCACTTCCTTGGTTCGCTTGACCGGACGCGCCTGCTGAGGCGTAGGCAGTCCGCGCTGCAGCTTGCGTTTGATTTTATCGGCGTCCTCGGGCTCGGGCTTGAGCGTCAGGGCCTGCTCCCACTGAAAGCGGGCTTCGCGCTCGCGCCCGACGCGCCAAAAGGCATCGCCCAGATGGTCGTTAAGAACGGGATCTTCGGGACGTAACTCCACGGCCCGCTCGAGATGCTTGACCGCTTCCTTGTAGTTGCCGAGCCGGTAATGCGCCCAACCCAGGCTGTCGACGATATAGCCGTCGTCGCGCTTTTGGCGCACGGCCTTCTCGATCAACGCCATTCCCTGCTTCAGATTGCGGCCTTGATCGATCCAGGAGTAGCCGAGGTAGTTGAGCGCCAGCGGCTGATCCGGGCTCAGCTGCAACGCGCGCTCTAGGTCGGCTTCGGCGAGCGACCATTTTTTGATCCGCTCATAACAGGTGCCGCGCGAGTAATAAAATGACCAATGCTTCTGTTCGGGCTTGTCGATGAGGGCGATGGCTCGGGTGTAATAATCGACCGCCTCCTCGTACCGCTTCTGGCCGCGCATGATGCCGCCCAGGGCGTCGAGCGGGCGCACGTCGGTCGGATTTCTGCGCGCCGTGCCCTCGAGTAGCTCCTTGGCCTCCTCGACGCGCTCGAGCTGGTTGAGGTTGAGAGCCTTGCGGATTTCGACGCTGACCTGGAGCGGGGTATTGTTCGGGATCCGATCGTAGGCGGCGATGGCCGCATCATAGCGCTTGGTGGTCTCGTAAGCATTGGCGAGGGTGGCCAGAGCAAAGGGAAAGTCCGGCCTCAAAAAGAGGGCGAATTGCAGATAAACCGCGCCCACGCTGACGCCGCCTTCCCCCGTCAAGGCTTCGCCGAGCCCGTAGAAGGCCTCGGCAAGACCCTCGGTCGGCGTGGTGACAAGAAGCGGGATTTGCGCACCGGCTTCGATTTCGTCCTGCAGGGCCTTAGCCTCGGGGTGACCGTCCGCCTTGGCCTTGTCGAAGTGCGCCTTCAGGACGCGCTGGGCCAACTTGCTGTCGCCAGCGTTGGCGGCATGCCGGGCATAGGCCAAGGTAATGCGCAGCGTCTTCTGGTCGTTGGCGGGAATGCGCTCGTAGGCGGCCCGTGCCTCGGCGCGGCGACCACCCACGTCACCGATCAGGGCGCGATGATAGCGCAAATAGAACTGGGCCCAGTCGGGCAGCTTCGGGGCATCAAGCAGACCTTGTGCCTCCGCGGCCTTGCCCTGGGCTTCGGCGACCCAGGCTCGGGCCATGGCACTCGTCAATTCACCGATCGGGTTGCCGCTCACCGCCTTGAAGTGCTCATCGGCCGAGGCGTAGCGCGCCGCCTTGAAATCGGCGAGGCCAAGCAGGGCGTGCGCGGTACGATGGGTGGGCTGCATTTCCACGAGTTGACGCGCCAATGCTTCCGCCCGCGCCCATTCGCCCTCGGTCGTTTCCATTAGAAACGCCTGCTCGATGAGCAAGCTATTGTCGGGATCCTGGGCCAGGGCCTGCCGGTAGAACACTGCGGCGGCGCCGGTGTCGTTTTGGGCCCGCGCCACGCGGCCGGCCAAATAGCTTCCAAGCAGCGAGGCAGCGTCCTGGGAGGCACCGAGGCCCGCGCTGACGGGAGGCGCCTTGGCGATCAATACGGCCGCCACAATTGCGCTGGGAAGGCTCAGCCTGGACAACCACCGACGCATGTCACCTCGTGCCTTAGAGCTTGGGTTTGCTCATTCGTTGATTCCCGCCAACTACGCTAGCAGGAAAGAGTTGTGCAAGCGACTCCAGAACGCCCGGCCGGGAAGCTTTGTTCGGCGATCGTGGTCGCTGCCATCGGACCGACACAATGGGGCAAATCAAGGACCGGGAAGCCCGCAAGCGCGCCGGCGGGATCTCTGTAGGCCGGCTTTGGCAACTTGTGGATAATCAGGCATTGTCCCGCTGCAGGCCAAAGGCTCGGCGCAAGCGTTGAGCGCCGAGGTCGGTGGCGCGCCGAGCATCGGCGACGATCCGTCCCATGGTGATAAAGCCGTGAATTTGTCCCTCAAACCGCTCAAGATCGACCGCGACCCCAGCGCCTGAAAGCGCTTTGGCAAAGGCTTCGCCTTCATCGCCCAACGGGTCGAAGCCTGCCGTAATAATGAGGGCCGGCGGCAGGCCGCGCAGGTTCGTCGTCCTGAGCGGTGAGGCGCGCCAGTCGTGCACGTCTTGCGGCCCGCGCAGGTAGTGGTCGACGAACCATTGCATGCCTTTTCTCGTCAGCGGCAGCTGCTCGGCGTGGCGACTAATCGAGGCACTTTGCATGGCCATATCCGTGCCAGGGTAGATCAGGAACTGCAGCACCGGCATTGGCCCGCCGCTGTCGCGCGCCGCGATCGAGACCACCGCGGACAGATTGCCACCCGCGCTGTCGCCGGCGACCGCAAGGCGTTTGGCATCCACCTTAAGGCGGTCGGCGTTCTCGGCAATCCAGCGGGTCGCGGCAATGGCATCCTCCACGGCGGCCGGAAACTTGTGCTCCGGCGCCAGCCGATAGTCGACGGCAACGACCGTGCACGGCACCGCGTTTGCAAGGGCGCGGCAGAGCTGGTCGTGGCTTTCCAGATCGCCGATCACCCAGCCCCCGCCATGGAAGTAAACGACGACGGCTTGCGCGCCGGTTTCCGCCAGCGGCCGGCCACGATAAAGGCGCAACGGGATTGGCCCGCCCGGCCCCGGCGCGCTCAGGTCGTCCACCTCCGCGACGGGTTCCGGGTCGGGCTGCAGGATCGCTTTGGACGCCAAATAGACGGCGCGGGCGTCGGCCGGCGTCAGCGTCTCGATCGGCGGCCGGCCCGAGGCGATGATCATTTCGCAGACCCTTTGCGCGTCGGGGTGTAGCTTGTCGGCGGGCATGGCCCCTCCTTTCTGGCACTGGCGGTGCGTGGCTCTTCACATACCGGAATAGTTTGGTCCGCCGCCACCCTCCGGCACCACCCAGTCGATGTTCTGGTTCGGATCCTTGAGGTCGCAGGTTTTGCAGTGAACGCAATTTTGGGCATTGATCTGGAAGCGCAGCTTGCCGGCTTCCTCCAACCACTCATAGACGCCGGCCGGGCAATATCGGGTGGAGGGACCGGCATAGACATCGTGCTCGGATTGCTTCTGCAGGATGGGATCGCGCACCTTGAGGTGCGGCGGCTGATCCTCTTCGTGGTTCGTCGCCGAGAACGACACGTTGGTGAGACGGTCAAACATCAACGTGCCGTCGGGCCTTGGATATGCGAGCGGCCGCGCGGTGCTGGCGCGCTGCAAGGTGGCGTGGTCCGGCTTGCCGTGTTTGAGGGTGTAGCCGAAGCCCACGCCGGGGAGCAGCGTATTGGCCCACATATCGAGCCCTGAGAGCGCCGTGCCGAGGAGCGTGCCGAATTTCGACAGCATCGGCTTGGCGTTGCGCACCCGGCGCAGGTCGCGCGTGATCGGCCCCGCTGCCACCGCCGCGGCGTAGGCCTCGAGGCGATCGTTGGCACGCCCGGCCGCGATCGCGGCGAACGCCGCCTCGGCGGCAGCGATACCGGACAGGATAGCATTGTGCGAGCCTTTGATGCGCGGCACGTTCATAAATCCGGCCGCGCATCCGACCAGCACACCGCCAGGAAAGATCAGCTGCGGAATTGACTGCAGGCCGCCCTCGGTCAAGGCGCGCGCGCCATAACCGATGCGCCGGCCGCCCTCGAATGTCGGCGCGATCAGCGGATGGGATTTGAAGCGCTGGAATTCGTGGTAGGGCGACAGGTAGGGATTGGCATAGTTCAAATGCACGACGAAACCGACCGACACCAGGTTGGCGCCGTAGTGATAGAGGAAGGAGCCGCCACCGGTGCGATCGTCCAGCGGCCAACCAAGCGTGTGCTGCACGAGGCCGGGACGGTGGCGCTCCGGTGCCACCTCCCACAGCTCCTTGAGGCCCAGTCCGAACTTCTGCGGCTGGCAGCCCTCGCGCAAGCCGAACTTGGCGGTCAGCGTCTTGGTCAAAGATCCGCGCGCGCCTTCCGCGACGATGGTGTACTTGCCCTTGAGCTCCATGCCGCGGCTGAAGCGCGCCGTCGGCGCGCCGTCCCTGCCTATTCCCATGTCACCGGTGGCGACCCCCCTGACGGCACCCTGGTCATCGTAGAGCACCTCTGCGGCCGCAAAACCGGGATAGACGTCCACCCCAAGCTCGGTCGCCTGCTCCCCGAGCCAGCGGCATAGGTTGCCCAGGCTAACGATATAGTTGCCGTGATTGCGCATTAGCGGCGGCATGACGATGTTGGGTATGCGCAGCCGACCCGCCGGCCCGAGATAGTAGAAACGGTCGTCGTTCACCGCCGTCTCGACCGGTGCGCCCTTTGCTCGCCAATCCGGAACAAGCGCGTTGAGGCCGATCGGATCGATCACCGCCCCCGAGAGGATGTGGGCGCCGACCTCGGAACCCTTTTCCAGCACCACGACGGAAAGCTCCCTTTCGGCCCTGGCGGCAAGCTGCTTCAAGCGGATCGCGGCGGCGAGGCCGGCGGGACCGGCGCCGACGATCACGACATCCAACTCCATCGCTTCCCTGGGCGAGCTCAAAGCATCGGCGAGCGCCATCGGCATTTTCCCCAACCAATCGGTGGTGGGTTCGATAGGTCGAGGCCGCCCGGCGCGTCAAGGCCGGCTTTGTGCACGCCAGGGCTTTGCTGCAAATGGCAGCCGGCTGGCATAGAGTGCGCCCATGACCGATGAGCGCCACCATGCCGAGCTGGCAGCCCTGCTGGGCTGGTATCGTGACATGGGTGCCGATGAGGCGCTCGCCGAGGGCCCCGTCGATTGGCTCGACCGCGGCGATAAGGCCCCAGGGCGCCAGTTTCGTTTGTGGTCGGCCAAGCCGATACCGGCGGCAACGCCCGCCCCCCACCAGCCTCGGCAAACCCCGCCATCGGCGGCGGCGCGGGCCCCGGAGCCGCCGCGCGCCACCCCCCTCTCCGCCGGCGGTCAGCGGCCCTTTGCCGCCGTGCTGCCGGATGCTGCCATCATGGGGGCGCGCAGCGCTGCCCGCGCGGCTCAGTCGTTGCAAGATCTCGAAGCTACCCTGGCGGGCTTCGACGGCTGCAGTCTCAAGGCCACGGCCAAGAACTTGTGTTTTTATCGCGGGGCGACCAAGTCGGCGCTCATGCTGATTGGGGAGGCACCCGGCCGCGATGAGGATCTGGCCGGCAAGCCGTTCGTGGGACGCGCGGGCCAGCTGTTGGACAAAATGCTAGCCGCCATTGGTCTGCAGGAAGAGAATGTCCACATCACCAACATCGTGTACTGGCGCCCCCCCGGCAATCGCACGCCCACCCCCCAGGAGGCCCAGGTCTGCCGTCCATTCCTCGAGCGCCAGATCGAGCTGGTCGCGCCCAAGGTGATTGCCCTTCTTGGCGGTGCGGCAGCCAAGCACCTGTTGGACGTGACCGAAGGCATTATGCGCATTCGCGGCAAGCCGCGGGCGCTCGTGGTCGGGAGGCACGATGCCCAGGCCATGGCCACGCTGCATCCGGCCTACCTGCTGCGCACGCCGGCCGCCAAGCGGCTTGCCTGGCGGGATCTCGTGGCCATCAAGGCGTTGCTGGAGGGCTGAGGTGGGCTGTGGCGGACCTGGCGTCCAAACCGTGGCGCCCCGACCGGAGCCAAAAGGCGGCGCGCGTGGCGGGCGGGATACCTGCCGGCCATGGTAAAGGGCTGCTCGAGACGGAGACCGCGACATGGCCAAAATCGACGAAAAGCGCCCGTTCGTTGCCGTACGCATTGCGGTGTTGACGGTGTCGGACACGCGCAGCGCAACCGACGACAAGTCCGGCGACAGCTTGGCCGAGATGATCCGCGCCGCGGGCCACGAGCTCGCTGCGCGCGCCATCGTCAAGGACGAGGTGGTGAGTATTGCGGCGAAGGTGAAGGACTGGATCGCCGATCCCGACATCGATGTGGTGATTTCGACCGGCGGTACGGGGTTCACTGGCCGTGACGTCACGCCGGAGGCCGTCAAACCTCTGTTCGAAAAGGAAATCGATGGCTTCTCGACGGTCTTTCACATGATTTCATTTCAGAAGGTGGCCACATCCACCATCCAATCGCGCGCCTGTGCCGGCCTGGCGGGCGCAACCTACATCTTCTGCCTGCCGGGCTCGCCGGGCGCCTGCAAGGATGCCTGGGAGGGTATCCTACGCCACCAGCTCGACAATCGGCACCGCCCCTGCAATTTGGTGGAAATCATGCCGCGCTTGGAAGAGCATCGTGCCAGAGGCTAGCGAACCGCCGGCATGGGATGGCCAGTGCGGGGCCGGGCGTGCTCGGATCGTTCGTCCCGAGATCATCGCTGCACGCCACCTGCCATCCTCCTGGCAGCAGCAGGTGGAGAGCATCTTCTTCGAGGCGAGCGGCCGCAGCTTTGCGCCCGGACGCGACCGCGAATGGTTCCGTTATCGTTGGCTCGGGCGCTATCTGGACGCGCCCGGCGATCCCGTGCTGGTGGCCATTGTCGGCGAAACGGTTGCCGGCTACCTGGTCGGGTGCCTGCACAATCCGGCCGAGCAGCCGAGGTTCTGTGACCTTGATTACTACTGCGCGCACTTTGCCGCCCATTGCCGTCGCTTCCCGGCGCACTTGCACATCAATCTTGCCCCTGCCTACCGCAGTCGCGGCATCGGCAGAGAGCTGATCGATGCTTTTACAGGGCTTGCCGCCGCCGCCGGGGGCACCGGCGTTCACGTTGTTACCGGTAAGGGCATGCGCAACAATCGGTTTTATGAAAGATGCGGTTTCGAGCCGATCGGCTCGGCACCATGGAACGGGCGCGAGGTGGTCCTGCTTGGCAAAGAGCTGCGCGGGCCTAACGCGCCCCGGGCCGCAAAAGGATAAGCAGCGATGCGTGGCGTGCGAGCCTTGCTGTGGGGTGCAACGCTGGCGCTGGCCGCGATGGCGCGCGCGCCGGCCAGCCAGGCGCAAGGTGGCGAATTTAGCGCCGGAAACATCAAGGTCGTCGCGCCCTGGACGCGCGCCACCCCCGAGAGCTCCAAGGTTGGTGGCGGCTTCCTGACGCTGATCAATACCGGCAGCGAACCCGACCGCTTGGTGGGCGGCTCCACGGAGGTCTCAGGCAGCCTCGAAATCCACGAAATTCATATCGTCAACGGCGTCGCCATGATGCGCCAGGTCAATCCCGGCATCCTCCTCAAGCCGGGCGCCAGCGTCGTGCTCAAGCCGTTCTCCCATCATTTGATGATGATGGACCTGAAGCAGCCCTTGAAGGCCGGTGAAAAGATCAAGGGAACGCTGGTGTTCGAGAAGGCCGGACGGGTCGAGATCGAATACCTGGTGGTGCCGCTGGGGGCCGACAGACCCGTCGCCGGCGCGCGCGCGCGCAGCAAATAGCCGGCGCTTCAAAGATCGAACCAACGGGGTTGAACGCCATGGCCGCAGGGTCACGGGGTTTGCGTCCAAGGCCGAGGCCGAACGCTGAAACGTCTGTGGCCCCGCGCCCGGCCAAACAGCGCCGGCCGGTTGCCGTTTGCCGCCTCGCCGTATAAGAGCCGCGCTGGTGGCCGCGCCTTCGCCCGTTTCGTCTCACGGTCGAAAAGACTAGCTGCCGGGAGAATTGTGGATCTTGCCCATGCCCCAACTCAGCGTCGATGCCGCCAACGCCATTCTTGCGCAAAACTTTGCACCGTGGGTGCTGGCGAGCGGCCTGAAGGTTGAAGCCATTGGTCTCGAGTTCGCCAGGCTCAGCCTGCCGTTTGCGACGGAGCTGTGGCGCACCGGCGGCATCTTGTGCGGGCAGGCGCTCGTCACCGGCGCCGACACCGCCATGGTCATCGCGCTTGCCGCCGCGAGCGGCGCCTTTAAGCCTTGCACGACCGTCGACCTCACCATCAGCTACATGCGCCCTATCAGCAAAGCGGATGCCCTACTGGAGGCCAAGCTGCTGCGGCTCGGCAAGTCGCTGGCATTCTGCGTCTGCGAGGTGGGCGAAGCAGGCGGCAAACCCGCCGCCTTCGCGACGGGCACCTACGCGCTCCTCGGCTGAGGCGCGGGCTTGCTCGCAAGCAGGGGGAGAGAGGCGGGGGACGCAAGCCCGGGAGAAGGCTATTGCAAACTCGGTGCCGCCGCCATATCCGGCTCGGGGCCTGGCAGCCCAGCCTTTTCGCGCCACGGGTCGCGGGCGAACGTGCCGCCCACGCTTTGGCGCAGGGCTGGCCGGCCACGCGGCGCCGGTCTGGGTGGGCGGCGCGCTTTGGCTTATGATAATTTGGCTCGCCGGCGGAGGTCGCAGCATGAACAAGTCCCTGGTTCAGGACCAATTCGGGGCCCACGCGGCCGCCTACGTTACCTCGACGGTGCACGCCAAAGGCGCCAGCCTTGCGCGCCTGGTCGAACTCGTACAGCCTGAGAAGCATTGGCAGGCGCTTGACGTTGCCACCGGCGCCGGCCACACGGCGCTGGCTTTTGCCCCGTACGTGGCGAGGGTGATTGCGAGCGATCTGACGCAACCGATGCTCGATGAGGCCGCGAAGTTGGCGGTGGCGAAGGGCATCGCCAACCTCGAGACTGCCCTTGCGGACGCCGAGGCGCTACCGTTTGCGGACGCGCGCTTCGATCTGGTGACCTGCCGCATCGCCCCCCATCACTTCCCCGACATTCCGACCTTCGTGTCGGAGGTCGAGCGCGTCCTCAAGCCGGGCGGCACCTTTGCGCTGGCCGACAATATCGAGCCGGACGCCGAGTCGACCCCGGGTTTCGTGCCCATCGAGCTACGGGATGCCGCACTCATCTATAATACCTTCGAGCGCATGCGCGATCCGAGCCACAGCCGCTGCCTTGGCATGACCGAATGGAGCGAATTGATCGAGGATGCGGGCTTGCGGATCGTGCACAAGGAGCGCGCGCCCAAGGAAATGGAGTTCGAGCCATGGGCAACGCGGATGGGCTGTAGTGGCCCAACGCTCGAGCGCTTGCGCTCAATTCTGCTGGAGGCCTCGCTAGCGCTCAAGGCTTTCCTCAGACCGCGCAGCGAAGGCGACGTGCTGTTTTTCACGCTGGACGAGGCCATCATCATCGCCCGCAAGCCCGCCGCCTGACAAAGGCAACTATTCGGCGAGCCTGCGGCGCACCTCCAGAATGCCGCGGTTGAGCTCGGCACCGAGGATGACCACAACCGCCGAAAGTTGAAAAAACACGAGCGCGCTCATGATCTGGGTAAGGCCGGCATAGAACCGAGAGTAGTCGCTAATGCTGAGCCACGATCCGAAAAGGTGCGCTGCGGCGATCCACAACAGCAGGCTCAGCAAGACGCCCGGCAAGACGTCACGCAAGCCGCGCGAGCCGGCGGCAAGCCATAAGTGATAGGCGAGCAGTTGACCGCCGATGGCACTGACGACGATGCCATAACGACCGATCAGTGCCGTCCAGCCCTGATCGGTAAGCCACAGAAGCCAGCTCGGCTTTAGGCCAGCGGCCACCTGCGGGCCGACGACCACGCCCCAGGTCAGGGCTAGCATGCCGACGGCGCTCAGGATCACAAAAACCGCGCTTTGCGCCAGGCACCACAGATAGGAGCGCTTTTCCTTGACGCGGTAGGCGATGTTGAGCGCCGCGCGCAGGCTTTCGACCGCACTGGTGGCAAAAAAAAGGGCGATCAAAGCGCCAACTGTCAACAGGCCGAAGCGGCTTTGGCCCATGACGCGCATCACTTCCGGGGCGATGGCCTCAACCACGGGCGCAGGCGCCAGCTGGAAAAGCTGTTCTACGGCGGCTTTCGCCAAGGCTTCGCCGCCAAAATAACCCGCTAGTGCACCTAAAAAGATGCAAAAGGGAAACAGCGACAGCACGAACGAGTATGCGACCGCGCCGGCCATGGAAAAGCCGCTGTCGGCAAAAGTTTGGTAGAAGGCGATGGCAACGGGTTTCAGGTGGCGAGAAAACATGCCTGCTCCTGACGTCTCCAAGCTTATGAGGCGGCCCTTGCCCGAGCGCAACGCCGCGGCCGCCGAACCTAGGCGCTGTTGGGGTCGGCGTCGAGCTGAGAGGTCGTTGTCTTCTGAGCGGGGTTGCGGAAGATAGTAGGGCGCGCAAAATAGGCCTAGGCGCGCGTCTCGTTTCAGACGGCGACCGCAAGATGCGCTAGCATCGCCGAGCGCCGGAACGGTGGGTCGCCGCAGGAGGGTTCCGTGACATCCGGCGATGAAATGAGCAAGCTCAAAGCGCTGCGGCGCGCGCGTGAGCGGCTGGAAACCGCCTTGACGACGGACGAGGGTTGGCAGGCGCTGCTGCGTTCCAGCGCCACGGCAGGGGCAGGCGGCGGCGACACCGCCCGGCTCGAAGCCGAGCTGCGCTCAAATCCCCTCTACCGCGCCTGGACAAACGTGAACGCGGCGATCGAGGCGCGACAGCGCAGCGCCCCGATCGAGACCTCCGGCGCGACGGCGCCGCCGCCGTCGTCTGCCGTCGGCCTCGATCCGGTGCCCCGTCACGGCAATGACGGACGCGCCGGGGCCGAGGGGCGCGAACCGGCGCCCCGACCGTCGCCGTGGACGGAGGAGGAGGCCAGCGTGTCGTTCGTGGCATTTGCGCCCGCGGCATCGGCGCAGGAGCGTCCGCAGCGCGCGGCAGACTGGCGTGCGCCCACGGATTTGCCGCCGAGGCAGGACCGCGACGCTGCCGCAAGCGCGGCCACACCCGGGGCCGAGGATCCGCAAGGCGAGGAAGCCCAAGTGTCGCTCATCAGCGTCGATGCCAGGCGGCACGCCGGCGCGGTCGACCGTCTGCTACGGGCGCTGCGCGGCGAGCCCGACCCAGGCTAGCCCGCCCCAGCGGTCCACCTTCGCCATATTGCGCTGAGCGTCGGCCCCGCTATGTTGCGGCGCAGCGCCATCGCCCGACCGTGTGGATAAGCGCTGCGAGGAGCCAAGCCGTGATTACCGTCGTGCCGACCGGGCCGGATGAAGGCCTTCACCTACTTGAGGCCGCAACCGATGCCGTCGGCGCGGCCGAGCGCCTGTTTCATCTGGCCAGGGTCGGCGTGAAAAAGGCCGCGAGCGCGCCCGGCGGGCCGGAGGCGGCACAAGCCGCGCTGCACGGCCTCGCCTGGCTCGCCACTTACGTCGAAGCCTTGCGCCAGATGCAGAGCTGGGGGCGGCGCCTGCAGGAGGCAGGCCGGTTTGGCGAAACGGAACGTTTGCTGCTCAGCGCTGGCTTTGGCGAATACCTTGCCCAGATCGCCGGCGGCATCCCCATGAGCCAGAACGAAACGGTGCGGCCGGCCGACCTCGGCGTGGCGCGAAGGGACGCCCATGGCTTCGAAGATAAGGTCGCGGGTCTCATCGATCTGGGCACCAGCGGCGCGGTTAGGACACGCCTGGCCTCGATCATCGCCGAGCAGCCCGACGTCACCACCTTCGGCGATACCGGTCTCGACGACACCTTGAACGAGATGCGCACCCAGATGCGCCGCTTTGCCGAAGCCGAAGTGCTACCCCACGCCCAGGCGTGGCACCTGAAGAATGCCTATATTCCGGACGAGGTCCTAAGCAAACTGGGCGAACTTGGGGTGTTTGCCTTGACGTTGCCGGAAGAGTTCGGTGGGCTGGGCCTCGGCAAGGAGGCCATGTGCGTGGTCTCCGAGGAGCTCTCGCGGGGCTATATCGGGGTCGGCTCACTTGGAACGCGCTCGGAGATTGCCGCCGAGCTCATTCTGGGGGCTGGGACCGAGGAGCAAAGACACAAATATTTGCCAAGGATCGCCAGCGGCGACTTGCTGCCCACCGCGGTGTTCACGGAACCGAATACCGGCTCCGACCTCGCCTCGCTGAAAACGCGGGCCGTGCGCGCAGGCGACGTTTACAAGGTGACGGGCCAGAAGACCTGGATCACGCATCCCGTGCGCGCCGACCTGATGACCTTGCTGGTGCGCACCAATCCCGACGCGCCCGGCTACAAGGGCCTTTCCATGCTGCTCGCCGAAAAGCCGCGCGGCGATGATACCAATCCGTTCCCGGCGAAGGGCATGTCGGGCGGCGAAATCGAGGTGCTTGGCTATCGCGGCATGAAGGAGTTCGATATCTCCTTTGATGCCTTCGAGGTCCCTGCGACCCAACTCCTCGGCGGCGTCGAGGGCCAAGGCTTCAAGCAGTTGATGACGACCTTCGAAGCCGCCCGGATCCAGACCGCGGCACGCGCGATCGGGGTCGCACAATCGGCCATGGATCTCGCGCTCGCCTACGCCTTGGGGCGCCATCAGTTCGGCAAGGCCATCTACGCCTTCCCGCGGGTTGCCAATAAGATCGTAATGATGGCCGTCGAGACCATGATCGCGCGCCAGCTCACCTATTTTGCGGCGCGGGAGAAGGATGGCGGCCGGCGCTGCGACCTCGAAGCGGGGATGGCAAAGCTGCTCGCGGCGCGGATCGCCTGGGCGAATGCCGACAACGCCGTGCAGATTCACGGTGGCAACGGTTTTGCCCTGGAATTTCCGGTGAGCCGGGTGCTGTGCGATGCGCGCATCCTCAACATCTTCGAGGGTGCCGCCGAGATCCAGGCCCAGGTGATTGCGCGTCGGCTGCTGGACGGGGCCAATTAGCCCGGGGCGGGGCCGGCGCGCGCCGCGCTGGCAGACACCAAAAACTTTCTTGACCTTTGCCAGGCGTCACTGTGGTCGCGGCCCGGTCGGCGAGCCCTTGCTCAGTTGGCGCAGCATCGAAATGCGGCGCGGCGCTCCTGGGGCGCTCGGGCTAGCTCTCGGCACGCTGCGGGCGCGACAGCAAGGCCTCAATGGCAGCATCGACGCTGCTGGTGCCGGCGACGATGGCGTGTACGGCTACCGCGATCGGCATCTCGATGCCCTGTTCGCTTGCGACCTTAGCGAGGGCCGCCGCCGTATAGACGCCTTCCGCCACGGAACGGCGGTTTCCGAGCACCTGCTCGAGCGCCAGTCCCTGGCCCAACGCACGGCCAAGGCTCATGTTGCGCGATTGCGGGCTGCCGCAGGTCAGCAAGAGATCACCGAGCCCCGACAGGCCCATGAGCGTCTCGGGCCTTGCCCCCAGGGCCTCACCGAAACGACGCAGCTCGGCAAAGCCACGCGTCACCAGAGCCGCATGCGCACTGGCGCCGAGCCCCTTGCCCTCGACAATGCCGGCGGCGATGGCCAACACGTTTTTGACCGCTCCCCCAAGCTGCACCCCGACGGGATCATTTGCCCAGTAGATGCGCAAATGCCGGTAGCCTATGGCGGCGGCAAGCGCTCGGCCCAGGCCTTCATCCAAGCTTGCAAGACTGAGGGCCGCGGGCAGGCCGCGGGCAACGTCGGCAGCGAAGCTCGGTCCCGACAGCACGGCCTGGCTTGCCCAGGGCAGGGTCTCGGCGAGCACCTCGCCCAGCAGCTTGGACGTCGCCCGCTCCAATCCCTTGGCACAGATCACGACCGGCCTGTTCGCGGGCAGATGGCGCGCCAGCTCGCTGGCGACGGCGCGCACGTGCTGGGCGGGGGCGACCATCAGCAGCACCTCCTGCGCGGCGACGTCCGCAAGGTCGCCGGTGGCCCGCAACCCCGGATCAAGGCTCACGCCTGGTAGAAACGGCGTATTGCGGCGCTCAGCGTTGATTTCATCAACGACTTCGCTCTCGCGCGCCCACAGCACGACGTCGCGACCGGCCTGGCGCAAGGTCTGGCCGAGCGCGGTTCCCCAAGCGCCACCGCCGACGATGCCGAAGCTGCTGAAGGCCACCGACAATCACCCTGTCTCACGCGCCCGCCCGCGCCTGCAGGCGATGCTGATGCTACACCCTGCGCGGGGCCAAGCCCGAGCGCTTCTTGGCACGGGCCGGCGCTTTGCTGCCTGCCCAAAGGCTCGACCGGCGTCATACCGGCACGGCGCGCGCGGCCGAGGCAAATCCCGACCGCAAGCCTGTGGCCAAATCGCGACCGGCGCAACGCTACTCGCCCGCCCGCGCCCGCTCGGCCCGCTTTCGCCACGCATCATTCTTTGCCAGGCATCATGAGGTTTTCATGATGAAGGGGTTGCCGCCACCGGCGCCGTTGTTGATCCACACGCTCTTTGACTGCAGGTATCCCTCGATGGCTTCGATGCCATTTTCGCGGCCAAGGCCCGAAGCCTTGTAGCCACCGAACGGCATCGTGAAGCTGACGGCGCGGTAAGTATTGACCCATACGGTGCCCGCTCGAATGCGACTTGCCATGGTGGTGGCGCGCCTGATCGATTGCGTCCACACGCCGGCGCCCAGACCATAGGCGATATCGTTGGCGATCCTCACCGCCTCGTCCTCGTCCTTGAACTTGATGACGGAGAGCACCGGACCGAACACCTCCTCCTGGGCGATGCGCATCTTATTGCTGACGCCGGTGAAAATGGTGGGTTTGACGAAGTACGTACCGCCGCCGTCCTCCTTGCCTGCCGGACCACCGCCCAGGACGCAGGTGGCGCCCTCGCCCTTGGCTATGTCGATATAGGACAGGATCTTTTGGTACTGGGCCGGTGTGGTTACCGGACCAACCTGGGTGTCGAGCTTACCTGGATCGCCAAGCCTCGCCATCCGCGCCATCGCCACCAATTTCTCCACGAAGCGATCGTGGATTGTATCCTGCAACAGCAGGCGCGAACCAGCGATGCAGGTCTGGCCGGTGGCCGCGAAAATACCAGAGACCGCGCCGCTCACGGCATCGTCGAGGTTGCAGTCGTCGAAGACGATGTTGGGCGACTTGCCGCCGAGCTCCAAGGAGACTTTCTTGAAGGACTTGGCCGCGAGCTCGTTGACGCGCGCGCCCGTCACCGTGCCGCCGGTGAAGGCAACTTTGGCGACCTTCGGATGCGTCACCAGCGGTTCGCCGACGACGGCGCCGTAGCCGGTGACCACATTGATGACGCCGGGCGGCAGCTCGGCCGGCTCAATCACCAGTTTCATGAACTCAAGCAGCGAGGCGGAGGTAAATTCCGAAGGCTTGAGAACGACGGTGCAACCCGCCGCCAGCGCCGGTGCCAGCTTCCAGCCCACCAGCATCAGCGGTGAGTTCCACGGCGTGATGAAGGCGCACACACCAACGGGTTCGCGCAGGATGTAGTTGAAATGGTCCGGCCGGTCAGCGGGCACGACCGCGCCTTGGATCTTATCCGCAAGCCCGCCGTAGTAGTAGAACCACTCCGGCAGATATTTGGTCTGTGCGTGCATTTCAGACATCAGCTTGCCGTTGTCGCGCACCTCGATCTCGGCCAAATGCTGGGCGTGCTTCTCGATTAGCCCGGCGATGCGGCGCATGATTTTGCCGCGCGCGGTCGCCGTCATGGCCGGCCATGGGCCCGCCGCGAAGGCGCGCGCGGCCGCATCGCAGGCGCGGTCGACATCGGTCTTATCGCATTCGGGAATCGTGGCCCAGGCCTCGCCCGTATAGGGATCAAAGGTCTCAAACGACTTGCCGGACGCGGCATCGCACCAGGCGCCATCGATAAAGGTTTGATAAGCTCTGACTTTGCTTGGTCGATCTAACATGGCGTACTTCTCCAGGACCTGACGGGCGGCGGGCCGCAGAGGCTAGTGCGCGGCGCCGACCCATTCAAGCCGCCGCCGCGCCAGCCCGTCCGTGCCCGACATTACGGGTGAGTAATGATTTCCGCCCACATCCCGACATGAACCTGGGATCTTCTTTCGCCGCGCCGGCCGCGTCGTTGGCACAAATGCGGAGCGCCGCGGATGCCAAACCGGGCCGCCGAACGGGGCCGCCAAATGGGCCTTCGAAATTGGGCTTTCAAATTCGGCTTCATGTCGGGCTACCATGGGCCGTCCCGGATGGGGACAGAGCAGATGCATTCACCAGTCTTGCCGTTCGCGGTCGCGCTGGCCGCGGTTCTGACCGGTCCAGCGACCGCGCAGCTTCCGTTCGGCACGCCGCCGTTGCCCGAATCGGGACTTTTGCGCCAGTGTAGCAAGGACTACGTGGCCTCGCTCGAGGCGCAGGCCAAGGCCATCGCAAAGATGCGCACGGCCGGGCCGGAGTTGGTGGGCGAAATCTGCAGCATGATCGAGCAGGGAAGCGCCCTGATCGGCGGTGAACTCCCCGACGGCATGCGCCGGCAGCTCAAGGATCTCTTCGGCTTCGATGTCGACCTTCGCTTCATCAAGACGCAGTGCCGAATAGGTCAAGGCAACCTCGACCGTGAGCTCACGACCCAGCTCGGCTTCCTCAAATCCGAGATCGGTCGCTGCAACGACAGCATTTAAGCGCCTATTGAGCGCTCCCGGCCGGGGCCTGGCCTGGGCCGCGGTATTTCCGTCGGCGCCCGGCGAACGCCCCCACCCCGCGCCTTGGGGCACTGCGAAGAAGGCTCGACCGCTTTGAACCTTCTGGCCTAGTCTGTCGCTGAGGTCGATTTACCGATGAGGAGAGGCGTCATGGCACGGGACATGGCGGCGATCATTCTCGCGCTGGCCGTCGTGATCGGCGTCAGCGCGCGCCAACCCGCCGCGGCGGAAGATGGCCAGGTTGATTTGCTGCTGGTGCTTGCCGCCGACATCTCGCGCAGCGTCGACGATAAAAAATTTCGTCTGCAACGCGACGGCTATGCGGCCGCAATCGTCGATCCGCGGGTCGTGCGCGCCGTGCAGGCCGGCGCCTTCGGCCGAATCGCCATCTGCTACATGGAGTGGGCGAGCGATCAGGATCAAAGGGTGATTGTCGAATGGACCCGGGTGGGCAGCCCGGGCGAAGCCAAGGAGGTCGCCGACCGCATTCGCGAGGCGCCACGATCGTTCATGGGACGCACCGCGATCGGCGCGGCCATCGATTTCAGCATGACTCTGTTCTCGCGCAGTCCGTTCGGCGCGCCCCGGCAGATCATCGATGTGTCCGGAGACGGCACCAACAATTCCGGACGCGACGTCACCTTGGCGCGCGACGCCGCCATCGAGCGCGGCGTCATTATCAACGGCCTAGTCATCCTCAGCGACATTCCCCTGCCGACCAATCCCATGCACACGCATCCACCGGGGGGACTGACGGCCTACTACGAGAACAACGTTATCGGTGGCCCCGGCGCCTTCGTCTTGGAGGCGCAAAATTTTGAATCGTTCGGACAGCTGCTCATTCAAAAGCTCATCAAGGAGATCGCGGCGCTGCCGCCGCCGCCGCCGGGCTAACCCGTGCTGAGACGTCAGGGGAACATGAGCAGCGCCGCGAAACGGCCACCCGCGAAGGCGCCGCCGGAGGCAGCACAGGCAGACGCAAAGCGCGCCAGGCTGTCGGCGACAAGGAGCTGGGCGATGCCGCCATCGGCGTAGCGAGGATGCACCTCATCGGGATCGGTGAGGCCGAGGACGGCCAAGGCGAGGGCGGCCACGAGCCAGAACCACCACGGCGCGTTGACAAAGCCGGCGCTGGCGGCGGCGAGAATCGATAGCTGCCTGAGCATAACAGCCTCCCCACTTGCTGAGCGTGACGGCGCCTGTCGCGCGAGTCGGAGGCCGCGGTAAAGCGGCCAACTTGCAACTGGGGAGGGAGTGGCCGCCGCGCTCGCGCAAAATACGTCTTGCTTGGCACCGAACAGCTACAGGGCGGCAAGCGACTTGGCGGCCCATGTCGCCGCCCGGCGTCCCACGGCATCGCCGACACGCGCGTAGCCATCGCGCTTGAGATGGGCGAGGAGTTCTGACTTCAGGCGCGAAATGAGCGCGGGACCCTCGTACACGAGGCCGGTGTAGAGCTGCAAAAGTGTGGCGCCGGCTTCGATCTTGGCGACGGCGGCCGCGCCCGAATCGATGCCGCCAATGCCGATCAGGGGAACGGCCCCGCGGGCGAGCTGATGCGCACGGGCGAGAACGATCGTCGAGCGATGAAATAGCGGCCGACCGGACAGCCCACCGGGCTCGGCGCCCTGCCGCGGCTCGGCCAGGCCCGTGCGCGCAAGCGTGGTATTGCCGACGGCGATGCCATCGAGGCCTCGCGCCACGATCACCTCCACGATGCCTGGCAAATCGGCTTCGGCGATGTCGGGTGCCAGCTTGACCACGATCGGTCGACGCGCCTTGCCAGCGGCGACGAGTTCCGCGCGCGCCGCCAGCACGCGTTGCAAAAGGCTGTCGAGCTGGGCCGGCGCTTGCAGATCGCGCAGGCCAGGCGTGTTGGGCGAGGAAACATTGACGGTGAGGTAGGCGGCGACCTCGCTGAAGGCGCGAATCCCGGCAACGTAGTCGGATGCGCGATCCACCGCATCGCGATTGGCGCCAACGTTGACGCCGATGATACCGGCAGGCGGTCGCTCCAGGCGTGCCAAGGCCGCGGCGTGCCCGGCGTTGTTGAAGCCTAGCCTGTTGATGATGGCTTTGTCGCCGCTCAGCCGGAAGATACGCGGTCGAGGATTTCCGGACTGCGGGCGGGGTGTGAGCGTGCCGACCTCCGTGTGACCGAAGCCCATGGCGAGGACGGCTTGGGCGACGCGAGCGTCCTTGTCGAAGCCGGCGGCGAGACCAAAGGGATTGCAAAAACGCATTCCCCAGAGCTCGAGTGCCAAGCGCGGATCATCGACGCCGGCCGCGCGCGGATAAAGCCCGGCCTCGAGCGCCTTGAGCGTCAGCTCGTGGGCTTGCTCGGGATCCAGCGCATGCAGCAAGGGTCGCGCGAGTTCGAACAGAGCGCCAAACATCTTTTTTCATGTCCTTTTCGGCTCTTATAGGCGTCGGCGATAAGCGAATATGTACTTCGTCCAGCACAAAACGATCGGGGGCGCAACTGCCCGATTAGCAATTGCAAGTCGGGCTCGATCCATGCTGACAATTGGGCAAACAGAGCCGAGAGCGCGTCCTCCATGATTGGTCAGTTTTCCTCAGGCACGGTGCCGCTCGGCCAGCTTTTCGCCAATCCGATTTCGATCGAGGCGCCGGGCTATCAGCGCTCCTTTGCCTGGACGGCGGAGGAAGCAGGTCAACTGTTCGCCGATATCAGTCAAGCACTTGTGGAAGAGACGGACTATTTTCTCAGTTTCATGCTGTTCATCGAGCGCAATCGCCCGCGCTCCCTGCTTCCGGCCTGGGCACGCGCCCGCAGCGAGCGAGTGCTCGAGATTGTCGATGGCTTTCAGCGGCTGACCTCGCTCACCATTCTATTTTGCGCCTTGCGGGATCTGGATGCCGAGCAGGGCCGGCCCACCAATGCGCGGCTCGCCACCGCGATTGGCCCCGATCTCAGGCGCCGGCTGGCGCTGCGCCCGATCGAGGCGGCGTTCTTTGAAAAATACGTGCAAGCGCCGGGGGCAACCCGGCTGCAGCCCAGCGGCGCTAACCTGGCTCCCGCCGAAGTCCGCCTGATTGCCGTGCGCGACCATTTCTTGGCGGAGCTCGGCGATATGGAAGCGGCAGACAGACCCTTCTTCGTCGACTTTCTGCTCGATCACTGCTGTGTGGCCTCGGTCATCACCAATGATATCGATCGCGCCCACCAACTGTTCACCATCCTCAACGCCCGGGGCAAGCCCCTGGCCCGCCGAGATATTTTGAAAGCAACGCTGCTGGGCGGTGTGCCCGCGGAGGCCGCCGCCAGGGCGGCGTCGCTTTGGGACGATCTGGATCAGCGCCTCGGCGAGGAGTTTGAAAACCTGTTCAGTCACGTGCGCAGCATGTACGGGCGTGCCGGGGGGCACGTGATCGCGAGCGTCAAGGAAATCGCCGCCCGCAACGGCGGTCCGCTGCCGTTCCTGGAAAGTGTGTTGCGACCGGCGGCGGCCGTGTTCGGCGAACTGCGGCGCGCCAGCCATGACGGCTCCAGCCATTCCGCGGCGATCGTGCGCACGCTCGGCTATCTCAATCGCTTGAGATTTTCCGACTGGATACCGCCCGCCTTGCTGTGGCGCCTAACCAGGGGCGAGGATGCTGCCGAGTTCGCCCAGTTCTTGCGCGCGCTGGACCGCCTGGCCCTTGGTACTCGCCTGCTTGGGCTCGGCGCCCACAAGCGCGCAAGCTGGTTTAACGCGGTGACGGTGGCCGTCCGCAATGGTGAGGACCTGAAGGCCGCCAACGGCGTCCTCAGTTTTTCGCGTCAGGACGTGCGCACCATGCAGTACAATCTTCGCGACCTGCATGCCCGCGACGCGTCGACCGCCAAGCACCTGCTGCTGCGGCTAACCGATCATATGGCGGGCAATGAGCAATCGTTTTCGTTTCCCGACGACATGAGCGTCGAGCACGTGCTGCCGCGAAAATCGAACCCGAACAGCCAATGGCGAGGTTGGTTCGCCGACCCCAGCGAGCGCGAAATTTACACCGAGTCGCTGGGGAACCTGGTGCTGGTCACCAAGGCCCAGAACGACCGCGCCGGCAACCAGGACTTTGCGCGCAAGCTCGAGGTCTATTTCAAGACCCCGGCCGCGCCCCTGCCGGCCCTCAATGAACCGCTGCGCGGGTTGTTGGAATGGAAGGCCCCGCAAATCAAGGCGCGTGAGGCCGAGATGCTGCGGCTGATCGAAGGCCTGTGGCATTTCGGCTTGAAGATCGCCGGCAACGAGGCCGGCGAGCCGGCAAAGAACGCGCCGGTGCACCGACGCCGTGCCTCGGGATGATCTGCAGGACACAGCACAATTGCGCGGTGGCGGGGGCGAGACGCGCTAGCGTTTGCGCTTATCGGCAAAGAAGGCTTGAATCGCGGCCTGCGGCTCGCCAGTGGTATAGGCGTTGGCAAGTGCATCGATACCCGCATAGATGCCCTCTGCAATGGACACGCGCTGCCAACGGTTCATCAGTGCCTTTTGGGCGCGGATCGCCTGAGGTTTCGCCCGGCAAATGGCGTCGAGCCAGTCGGCGATCGCCGCCTCCAGGTGATCGGCCGGCGCCACCTTCTGCAGGAGGCCCATGGCGGCGGCATCGGCCGCCGAACAGAGGCTACCCGTCAGCAACATCTCGCGCGTGCGGCCCCAGCCGATTAGGCCCGGCAGCAGTGCCGCTTCGATCACGGAGGGGATCCCCATTTGCACCTCGGGCATGCCGAATTGCGCCTGCTCCGCGGCGGCCCGCATATCGCAGCTGGCGGCAATCTCGAGGCCAGCGCCGAGGCAGTAACCGTTAATTTTCGCCAGCACCGGCACGGGGCAGTCGCGGATCGCCTTGCAGGCATCGTGCAGGCGCGTAATGAATAGGCGCGCACTGTCGGCGCACAGGCCGCCAAGTTCGTTGAGATCGGCGCCGCCAATGAAGGCCTTCTCGCCCGCGCCGGTAATTACGACCGCGCGCAGCGCCGCCTCCTGCGCCAGCCGCGTCATGACGCTGGCAAGCTCGACGATGATGGGGGTCGAAAGGCAATTGAGCCGACGCTGATTGTCGATGCTGACGGTGGCAACGCCGCCGTCGGGCCGATCTTCCAGCTTCACTTGCACGCTTGCATCCGACATTCTCTTTCTCCGTTGTCGATGTGAAGTTTGCCAGATCAGCGCATGCCGCTCCAGAACCGCGTCACCCCCGCCGGCGACATCGTCGCCACACCGCATCGCGGCCTGCTCATGGGCAATCGCGGCGGCGCCTTTCATTTGCCCAACCGCACGCTGGGCAGCCGACGCTGGGCCAGCCGACAGTGGATCGCCTGCGTGCTTTCGTTCAAGGATCGACACCGCCCCGCCATGATGCAGCCGCATCGCTACACCGAGTTGTTCTTTCTCGACGAGGCGACCGCCCTGGCGGCGGGCCATCGACCCTGCTTTGAGTGCCGGCGCCACGATGCGGAGCAATTCGCCATGCTGTGGGCGCACGCGCGCAACTGGCCGGCGCCCGCCCGCGCACCCGAAATGGACTTGGTCCTGCAGGCCGAGCGCGTTGGCCGGCACGGGCAAAAACTTACCTTTATGGCCCAACTTGGCGCACTACCGGTCGGCACCTTCATTCGGCTCCCCGACGCACCCGAGGCCGTCAGCTATCTCGTTCGGGAAGATCGCATTCTTGCCTGGTCGCCGGCCGGGTATCAGAACGCGATGCCGCTCAATCGGCGCCGGCAGGTCGAGGTTTTGACGCCGCGCTCGGTCGTTGCCGTACTTTCAGCCGGATACCGTCCCATGCTGCACCCTTCCGCGGTTGCAAGCTGAATTTCGCGCTTGGGGATCGAACCAGATGACCCGCTCGACACTCAAAGCCACCATGCGGCGTGTTTATGCGCTGCTTGGCCTGGTGCTGGCGATTTCGCTTTTTGCCAAGTTCGTCGATCACATTGCCCCATTAAGGGGATCCGGCCTCGAGGCGGTGCTAAAGGACGCTTATGAATTCCTTCGCGACATGTCACTTTTGATCGCCACCGGCGGCGTTGCCTATATCACCAACGTCTACCAAAGGCGATCGAGTTTCGTCGATGCGCTGAAGCAGGAATGGCGCGATATCATTGCGGCCAAATCGGTGCTGTTCTCCTATACCCAGCGCGAGAAACCGGCGGTCGAAGATTATCTTGCCGCCTTTTGTAAGCTGTCCGAAACGATCGATAATATGCGCTCGGTCTATCAGAACGTCGGCGAAACCGGCGAGCTGGTGGGGCTTTATCCTTACGCACCGCTGCACGACATGCGTCGCGCGCTGCAGACCCTCGATCCGCGCAAGAGCCCGCAAGCACCCGACGCCGAGACGCGTGCCTTGGTGCGCGATGCGATCCTGCAATCGTTTTATGCCCTGCGCGAAACCTTCCTGGAGGAACTCGATCTCGAAGAACCCAATCATCCGCTGCTCATTTCCGGCGGACGCAGGGCCAAGCTGTCGGGCTCGACGGGCAGTGCCCGCCGCCGGCAAGACCGCCAGCGGGTGCGGCAGGATCGCGTCAGCTCGTCGAACCCGCGCATCGATCAGCTGCTGGCCGAACTCATGCAGAAGGAAGAGCAGACGGCCAAACCCTGGCGACAACCGGCCGCTGCCGCAGCGGCAGGCTCGGCAAACGGCCGGGCGTCGTCCTAGGCCCAATGGTTAGCGGCCGGGCGAGGTGAAGATCGGCTCCTGGCGCATCGCCCGGCGCTTTTCCGGTGCCTCAAGGGCGGCGTGCGCAGCATTGATACGCCGCGCCATGGCGGCCAGGTAGTCGCCCACTTCCGGCGGCAGTACCACATTGGCATAACGATCGGGATGGTACGCCTTGGCCAACGCCACATAGGCCTCCCGGATCGCATCTCGGGCGGCCCCGTGCGCGAGGCCGAGCACGGCATAAGGATCGAATTCGCCGTTGTCGCGCAGGCGCGCCTGCAAGGCGGGCAGTCTTGGAACTCCCACGGGTTTGACGGCCGCAAGTTGCGCCTTGGCGATGTAGCATTTGTCGCCGCCATAGGGTTCAAACTCGACAAAGGCGACGCCGCCGTTAAGGCAATCGAATAGGCTCTTGAGGACGGGCACCAGGAGCTTGCCTTTGATCAGCGTGCCGTCGAGCAAGGTGATCTCAACGGGCACGGCGCTCACTTCGGGTGCATCGTCGACCCTGTTGCGCTCAAACATGAGGCCCTCGTTTTGCCTGTGCCGCTTTGGAACGCCGACGGCGCCCGTGCGCGCCACGGAGCAAGAAAGAGGCCCACCGAAAGAGGCTTTGCCCAGGGTTTGGCGGGTGGCGGGCGGGCGGCGCATCGGCACCCCCGGGCCATGACGGCTCAAGCCCGGCTGCGGCTGCCGATGGCCCGGCGTGGGCGGGACGCTCGCCGGCTGCTTTGGCGCCAAGAGCGAGCCGGTCTGCCCCGGAAGCGCCCTGTCCCGGCCGGTCCTCACGTTGCCAGGCTCAGGCCTTGGTCTTTGCCGCGCGCGGAGGTGACGGGCGGACGCGCGCTGGCGGCAGCGCCCAGAATGTGCTACCCGCGCGGGCCAAAGCTTGGTGCGCTGCAACAGCCCGGGCCGCGCGCCCTTGGCCCGCGGGGCCAACCGCGCCTGAAGGACCCTCAATGGACATTCGCAATATCGCGATCATCGCCCACGTGGACCATGGCAAGACCACGCTGGTCGACCAATTGCTGCGACAATCGGGCGCCTTCCGCGAAAATCAGAAGGTGGAAGCGCAGGCCCTCGACAGCAACGACCTGGAACGGGAGCGCGGCATCACCATTCTTGCCAAATGCACCTCCATCCTCTGGCAGGGGACGCGCATCAATATCGTCGACACGCCGGGGCACGCCGACTTCGGCGGCGAGGTGGAGCGCATCCTCAACATGGTTGATGGCGCCATCGTTTTGGTCGACGCCTCGGAAGGACCCTTACCACAAACCAAGTTCGTGGTGTCGAAGGCGCTAAAGCAGGGCTTGCGCCCGATCGTTGCCATCAACAAGATCGACCGCCCCGATGAGCGGCACGACGCGGTGTTGAACGAGATTTTCGACTTATTTGCCAACCTCGGTGCGACCGATGAGCAGCTCGATTTTCCCGTGTTGTACGGCTCCGGCCGCAACGGCTGGATGAGCCCCGATCCGGGCGGGCCGCGCACGGATTTGCGGCCGCTGTTCGAGCTGATTATCCGCCACGTGCCCGAGCCCGTGGTGGAGGATGGACCATTCCGCATGCTCGCCACCACGCTCGAGGTCGACCCCTATTTGGGTCGCATCCTCACCGGCCGCATCACCTCCGGTAAAATCCAAGCCAATCAGACCATCAAGGCGTTGCGTCGCGATGGGACGCTGATCGAAACCGCGCGCATCACCAAGGTTTTGGCCTTCCGCGGGCTGGAGCGCTCCGCCATCGACGTGGCGGAGGCCGGCGACATCGTGGCGATCGCCGGCGTGACCGAGGCAACGGTTGCCGATACCCTCTGTGATCCCACCGTCGAGACACCGTTTGCGGCACAGCCGATCGACCCGCCGACGCTGGCGATGATGTTCCGTATCAACGACGGGCCGTTTGCGGGGCAGGAAGGCGACAAGGTGCAAAGCCGCGTCATCCGCGACCGCCTGTTCAAGGAGGCCGAGCGCAACGTCGCGATTCGCGTCATCGAGCAGCCAGGCAACAAGGACGCCTATGAAGTGGCAGGGCGCGGCGAGCTTCAGCTCGGCATCCTAATTGAGACCATGCGCCGCGAGGGTTTTGAACTCACCGTCTCGCGGCCTCAGGTGCTGCTGCGCACGGAGGCGGCAACGGGGCAAAAACTCGAGCCTATCGAGGAGGTCATCATCGACGTCGACGATGAGCATACCGGCATTGTGGTACAGAAGCTCTCTGAGCGGCGCGCCGACCTGGTCGAAATGCGTCCATCCGGCGGCGGCCGCCAGCGCCTGGTATTCCAGGCGCCAACGCGCGGCCTGATCGGCTACCAGGGCGAATTGTTGACGGACACGCGCGGCACCGCCGTGATGAACCGCCTATTTCATGGCTACGCGCCGTTTAAGGGCGAGATCACGGGACGGCGCACCGGCGTACTGGTCGCCAACGCCGCTGGCGAGGCAACCGCCTACTCGCTCTACTATTTGCAGGAGCGCGGTGCGATGCTGATCGATCCGCAGACCCGCGTCTACGCGGGTATGATCGTCGGCCAGCACACCCGCGACAACGATCTCATCGTCAACGTCATCCAAGGCAAGAAGCTCACCAACATTCGCGCCGCCGGCAAAGATGACGCGCTCATCCTGACGCCGCCGCTGCGTCTGACCCTGGAGCGGGCGCTGTCCTATATTCAGGACGACGAACTGGTGGAAGTGACGCCGAGGTCCATCCGCCTCAGAAAGCGCTGGCTTGACCCCAACGAGCGCAAGAAGCGCGAGCGGGCGCGCGAGGCGCAGAAAGAGGCGGTCTAGCCGGCCGCATGCCTAGGTTAAAGCCCGGGCGTCGCCACCGGCATTCGGCGGCAGGGGGCTGCCGTGGTTATAGCGGCGGCGCCGGCGGGTGACCGCTACCCGCCGACAAAGGCCACACAACTTTATGGCTGTGCAGCTTCAGGTGCCGCGACCCCAAAGTCCGCAATAGCGCCGCAGCACGAACGGCAGGTTGTTCTCGTAGCCGCCCCAGGCCGCATACTTCGGCAGCTTCATCTCCTTCTCGACAGCGTCCCAGCACTTGCCTTCGCGCGCAGCCTTCTGCACCTCGCGCGAAACATCCTGTAGGAACGCGAGCTGGTCCTTGGCATCCTGCTTGCTGCCGAGCCGACCGCCGGCTCCGGGGTGGCCCGGAATGAGCTGTTCCCAGTCCATCGCAATGATTTTCTGGATCGAGGCCTCCGCCTCAATCGGATAGAAGTCGATCATGCCGCGACCGGCCATTTGGCCGACAGGAATGAGGTCGACAACAAAGATGATTTTCTCTTTCGCCAGCCGCATGACCAGGGTCGAATCGGAATGGTTGAGGCCGACATATTTCAGCTCGACCGTGGTGCCGCCGAGCTTGAGTGTGCGGCCCTTGTTGCTCACCGTCTCGTCCGGTAGCACGGTATGCGGATCCTTGAGCTGTTGCAGGCGTTCCTTGGCGCGCACGTGGGCAATGACTTTGGCGCCGGCATCCTTGAACGGTTTGCCGCCGGCGATGTGATCGAAGTGGTGGTGGCTATAAATCAGGTACTTGATTGGCTTGTCCGTCACCTTTTTGATCGCGTCGACATAACTCTGTCCGCCGGTCGGCTTGCCGTACGCTACCGGATCGGTGGCGATCACGCCCGCGCTGGTGACGATGAACATCGCCTGATGATTGACGTTGCGGAAAATGTAGACGTTGTCCGTGCCCGGCACTTTGGTGGTTTCGATGGCGGGGCGGTCCGCCTGCGCCTGGGCGTCGCCCTGGAAGGTCAAGAGGCTGCCAAGGGCAGCCGCTAGGGCCACCAGCGAAGATCGTTTCAGCATGGGGTGTTTCCTCGGTAGAAAGAAGACGAAAGTCTTAGGCAGAAGGCTCGGACGCAACCCCTGATCATCCGCTCGCGGAAGTGTGATGTTGCACTGCGCGAAAAGCGCCGACCGCCGAGCAAAGGCGATCTAGGAGCCGACGCGCTCGAAGCGACCGCTGGTGCCGTCGAGCCACTCGAGCTCGCCTTCGGCGATGGCAAACCAGGCTCCGTGAAGGCGCAGTCGACCCGCCACAATGGCCGCTTCGACAAAAGGAAAACTTGTCAGGTTTTGCAAAGAGTACTCAACGGCCATCTGCTCGAGCCTCTTCTGTCGAGCCGCAGGATCAGCGTCCGATAGCTGCGCGCGGATGCCCGCCAACAATTCGACCCACGGACCGATGAAGCGGCCGGTCGGGCGCTCGCTGAGAGCGGCGGCAATGCCCCCGCACAGGCCGTGACCCATGACGACGATCTCAGGGACGGAGAGCTCGCTGACGGCAAATTCAATGGCGGCCGAGGTGCCATGATAGCCGCCACCCTCCTCGAATGGCGGCACCAGCGCGGCAACGTTGCGCACCACGAACAGCTCGCCCGGCGCCGCCGCAAAGATGGTTGCGGGGTCGGCGCGGCTGTCCGCACAAGCAATGATCATCGTGCTGGGCCGCTGGCCTTTGGCCAGCGCTCGGTAGCGTTCGGCTTCCACGGCATAACGCTCGCTACGGAAGCGACGGTAGCCGGCGGCTAGCCCGGCCGGGATGGGCATGCGACCTCCTGCGGGCGTTGGGCTCAAGGCAAGCCGAGGCGACGGCCCGCCATGCAAATGAACGGCCGCCGTACCGCGAAGTTGCGGCCATGGCCATGACGCAATTGGCAGCAGGCGGCGTCGGCTCTGCCGCTGGCTTCAGCGCGGGATGGCCAAAGCCACCAGGCGCGGGGCCGCTTGCCCTTGCCGAGACCGGCGGCGCGGGCGGGGATCCTCGGGGCCGTTCCGGCCGCCCCCGACGGGCACTGGGCCAACGGCCTCAAGCCCCGAAGTCCATCTCAGTCGGGCGCGAAGGCATTTTTATAGTCCTGGCGCAGTGCAGGGTTCTGCTGCTCCTTGCTCAGCATGGCACTGCCAACCACCAGGCGTTCGATATCGGTGCCCGTAAAGCAGCGTGCCGGCATAGCGCGGCTCGCCGTAGGGCGCGAGCCCCATCACCTTGTATTTGCCCGAGTTGACCTTGAAGCCGGTGTAGTAGGTGAAGGCGGAGTAGAGCAGGCCAAGGGAATGAGGAAAGTGCAGCTCGCGCCCGATGCTCAGCGCGTTGTCGCGCCCCAAGCCAGCCGAGGTGGTGCACCATCCCTCGACGCCGTCAAGGGTGAGCACCAGCGCTTCGTCAAATGGTGATGGGTAGTAGGCCGAGGCCGCGTGGCTGATATGGTGTTCGGCGAACAGCAGGCGCGCCCGCCAGTCCACCCTGGGGGCCAGTCGTTCCAGCTCGGCGCGCAGCAGATCCTTTTGGAACAATTTCTCCTTGATCCACACCGGCATCGACTTTTGGAGGGATCGCAAAACCCCGGGCGCAAAGGCCACATAGGTCTCGAGCAAACGTTCGAACTTGAGGAACGGCTTGTCGTAGAAGGCAACGTAGTCGATGTCTTTGCAGATCCAAGCAGGCTTCCGCCAGGCAGTAGGCAAAGGGCCTGCACGGGGAAGCCCGGGTCGTGCTTGCGGCGCGCAAAGCGCTCCTCTTGTGCCGCCGCGACGATCTTGCCATCGACCAGCAGGGCGGCGGCGCTGTCATGATAGTAGGCGGACAGTCCGACAATACGCATCGCCGCGCCCTAGAAGATCGTGTAGATGAACGGCGCCACGGCGGAACCCTTTGTCAGCACCACGAGGCCACCGATCGCAGCCATCACCAGCAGGATCGGCAACATCCAGAATTTCTTGCGCGCGCGCAGGAAGCGCCAAAGTTCGGCGGCGAAGGAGACCTGTTCACGCTCCAAGGTTGCGCGCGCCGGTTGGCTCGCACTCAAAACTGATTGCGCAGCTGTCGCGCGGCGGTCCGGGCGGGTCGCGCTTGACCCAATAGGAAGGCGCCTCGCAATCAAACTTGAGGCCCATGAGATCCTTGCGGCACAGCCGCATGATGAACCCGGTCGGCACGACCACGGCAAAAAAGCACCCCCATCACGATCGGCGTTGTCATGCGGGACAGCCCGAGTCCGAGTTTGAACCAACCGTAGTTGAGCGGCTGCAAAAGCTCCGGCCGCCGCAGCACGATCGCCGCAAAGGTGCAAGCAAGACCGAAGGCCGTCCAACGGGGATCTTGGCCCCGCAGCAATGGCCAGGCTGCCACGGTGGTAAAGACGGCCGCAAAGACGAGGCCAAAGTTGCGATCGGAACCGATCCTGACGGAACTGTGTGCCGTTGTTTGGTGGGCACGTGCAACTTCAGCGCCAATTTGCCGGGCGCGCCAATTCCATGGCCGGCCATGCCAGGCACGGGTTTGCAGGCTCAGGCCTGGTGGGCGCGGCAAGCCGGCTGGGCGCTCAAAAGCGGGTACCGACGCCCTTGGCCATCAGGGCGGCGCAGAGGAGAATTATGACAATGCCGGCGAGCTCTAGATGCAGGATCAAACGGATTGATCTCAGCCGCCCCCCCTCGACCGCCGGTACCTCGCCCTGCTTGATGGCGCCGCGCCAGGCCAAAAACTCCCTGGTGGGCACGATCGAGGCGATGGCGATGAGAACGAACAGCGAGAGTTTGGCGATGAATGCCCAATTGTGAAAATAGTAGTAGGCCCCTTTCTCGAAATGGAACACGCGGCCGAGACCCACGAGGAACACGACACCGGCGGCGATGCCGAGGATCATGTCCGCAACAAGAATTTTGCGTGCACTCTTGAGCGTCAGCTCGTCCTTGAGGAGCACGAATTCGACCACCAGGGCGGCCACCAGTGTGAATGCCGCAAGATGATGCAGGAAGGCAAAAAACGGCGCCATGCGGGTGCTCTCCATTCCACGACGATTGGCTGAGCAAGCGCCGCTCCACGCTGCTCGTCAAGGGCCGAGCATTGCGGCGCACCAAGGGCCTGCCTGCAAGGCGACGGTGGCCACCGCGGCGGCGGCGCGATAAAATAGCCGGGCGCTCAATGCGCGCTGTGCTGCCAGCAAGAGGTGCGCCGACTGTGGAGCCAAAACCCGACGACTACGACTATGAGCTGGACCGGACCCTGTCGGCGGTGGTGGGTATTAGGGCGCTCATTCCCGCCGACGCCTTCACCGCCGAGACGCTCGGCACCGAGCGCCGGGGCAACGGTGTTCTCATCCGCGACGACGGCCTGATCTTGACCATCGGGTACCTCATCACCGAGGCGGAGACGGTCTGGATCAGCCACAGCGGCGGGCGCGCCGTGCCGGGGCATGTGTTGGGCTACGATCAGGAGACCGGCTTTGGCCTGCTGCAGGCCCTGGGGCGACTGGATCTGCCGGCGCTGCCGCTGGGCAGCTCAAAGACGGCAGAGGTGGGCGAGCGCGTCGTCGTTGGGGGTGCCGGAGGCCGACCGCGCTCGGTTGCCGCCCGCATCATCGCCAAGCAGGAGTTCTCCGGCTACTGGGAGTACGTGCTCGACGAGGCGATTTTCACGGCCCCGTCGCATCCGCACTGGGGCGGCACGGGCCTGATCGGACCCGAGGGAGATTTGATCGGCATTGGTTCGCTTCAGATCCAGCAGGTGGCCGCCAATCCGACCGGTCGAGCCCAGCGGCAAGCCGAAGACGCCAACATGATCGTGCCGATTGACCTGTTGAAGCCGATTTTGGACGACATGCTGACGATCGGTCGACCCAACCGTCCGGCCCGGCCTTGGCTCGGCCTTTATGCTACCGAGGTCGGCAGCAGCGTGGCCATTCTGGGCATCGCCAGTCGCGGTCCGGCGGCGAACGCCGACCTCAAGGCCGGCGACGTTGTTGTGAGCGTGGCCGGCACGCCGGTCTCCACCTTGGCGGGCCTGTTCCGGGGGGTCTGGTCGCTCGGCCAGGCCGGCGTCAACGTCCCCTTGCAAATCCACCGCGACGGCAGGACCTTCGACATTACCTTGCGATCCTCCGATCGCCGCCGTTTCCTCAAGGGACCTGTGCTCCATTGAACCATCGCAAGGGCGTCTAATGCGCATTGCCGTGCTGGGCGGAGGCCCCGCCGGCCTCTATTTCGCAGCGCTGTGGAAAAGGCGTCACCCCGGCGATGCCGTGCGGCTCTGGGAGCAGAACCCGGCCGATGCTACCTGGGGTTTCGGCGTCGTGTTCTCGCAAACGGCGCTTGAGTTCTGGCGCGAGGAGGACGCGACAACCTTCGAGCTGATCGCGCCGAGCCTCGAGAGTTGGCGGGACATTGCCATCGTGCATCGCGGCCAACGCGTTACGATCGACGGCGTCGGCTTCGCGGCCATCGGACGGCTCGAACTGCTCGCTCTGTTGCAGGGTCAGGCACGCGAGGCCGGCGTCGAGATGGAGTTCGCTTGCGCGATTACCTCGTTGGCATCGCTGTCGCGTTACGACCTTATTGTCGGTGCCGATGGCGTCAATTCCCTTGTGCGCAACGGGCTCGGTAACGGCTTTGGCAGCTCCACCGTAAACCTTGAGAATCGCTTCATCTGGTACGGCACCAATCGCCCATTCGACACGCTGACGCAGACCTTCCTCGCCAACGAACTGGGCACGTTCAATGCGCATCACTACCGTTATGCCGCGGACCGCAGTACTTTCATCGTGGAGTGCGACCCGGCGACCTGGCGCCGCGCCGGCCTGGATCGGGCTTCTGCGGCGAGCTCGCGCCGGCTGTGCGAGGAGATTTTTGCCGCGACTTTGCAGGGTGCACCGCTGATCGACAACAAGTCGATTTGGCGCAATTTTCCGTGCCTGCGCAACGAGCGCTGGGCGGTAGACAACGTCGTGCTGATCGGCGATGCGGCACATACCGCGCACTATTCGATTGGCTCGGGAACACGGCTGGCGCTGGGCGACGCCCTGGCGCTTGCCAACACCCTGGCTGACGTCGAAGTAGGGCAAATTTCCGCGGCGTTGCAGCGTTACGAGGCCGAACGACGGCCGAGCGTGGAGAAATTGGTGGCGGCCTCGCTTCGCTCCGCCGCTTGGTATCATCGGTTCTTCGAGCACATGCGCCTCGAGCCCATGCAGCTCGCCATGAGCTATCTCGGGCGCTCGAGCCACATCGACGGCGAACGGCTGCGGTCGATATCGCCGTCGTTCGTTCAGCGCTATGAACGCAAATACGGCAACATCGATTGGTCTTGAGCCCCGCGCACCCTAGAGCAAGACGCCTTGGCGATGCAGAAAGCGACGGCGCGCGTCGAGCTTCAGTCCGCGCACGGGCACCGACACCGGCAGGCGCCGCGTCGCGCGCAGCATCGTCCTGACCGACGGATTGGCGTGATCCGACGGCCGACCGCGCGCCGTGTGCGGGCCGATGATGGCGAGCAGTCGCTGCAAGTCGCGCTCGCGGATACCGAGCTCGGCGAGGTGGTTGAGGGTGCTGATCAGATAGTCGAGATTGAGGCCGGACGCACCGCGGGCGCCCCGAATCAGGTGCGCCTGAAAGGTCAAAGGCAGGCGGCCGGCGTAGCTCGGGTGCGCGCGCTCCACCACATAGGTGAGCGCCATGACCTCGCGCCTGCTGCCGCCTAGCAGCGCCACCGCGACATTGACCTCACGATAGACGCCGCTTACCTGCTCGCGCGCGCGCAGATAACGCACGACCGTGGCATAGTGTGCGGCGGAGATGCGGTAGGCAATACCTTCGCTGGTGCCGCCGCGATCGAGGCCGAGCACCAGGCCGGGCCGCTCGGGCGTGCCCCGGTGATGCATCGAGTAGATGCAAAAACAACGCCGATAGCCGACCAAGCGCGCGTGTTGGGCCTCTTGATAGGGGAACCCGGGCCGCCACATCAAAGAGCCATAGGCGAAAATCCAGTGCTCGGGCGCCACTGCCGTCATCGGGCTGAGGGCTTGCCACCTGCGTGCCGACCGAAATCGGGTGCCGCCGTGTCCTGCCCGGCCTCGATGATGCTGCGCCGCGTCGCCCGCGCCTCGGTGAAAAGCTGATGCAGAGTTGCGCCTTCGCCAAAGCGAATGGCCCGCTGCAGCGCCGTCAAATCCTCGGTGAAGCGGCCGAGCATTTCCAGCACCGCCTCCTTGTTGTTAAGGAAGACGTCGCGCCACATGATGGGATCGGAGGCGGCAATGCGGGTGAAGTCCCGGAAGCCACCGGCCGAAAACTTGATCACCTCGCTATCGGTCACGCGCTCCAGGTGCCGAGCGGTATTGACGATGTTGTAGGCAATGAGGTGCGGTACGTGACTGGTGATGGCCAACACGAGATCATGGTGGTCAGCGTCCATGATCTCGACCTGGCTTCCGAGCGCCATCCAAAAGGCTTTGAGCCTTTCGACGGCCGCGGGGTCGGCTGCATTCGAGGGCGTCAGAATGCACCAGCGGCCATCAAACAACTCGGCGAAACCCGCATGCGGGCCGGAATGCTCGGTACCCGCGATCGGGTGACCGGGAATGAAGTGCACGCCCGCCGGAATGCAAGGGCCGACCTCGCGGGCAACGGAACCCTTGACGGAGCCGACATCGGTGACGATGGCGCCGGTCTTCAGTGCCGGAGCAATCGACCTGGCAATCGGCGCGTAGGCCCCGACCGGCGTGCACAGGATGACGAGGTCGGCCTGCTCAACGGCCTCCGCCGCACTGGCGTAGACGGAGGCGACCAACCCCAGCCTTAGGGCGGTGTCGCGCGTCGTTTCCGATTGCGCATGCCCGACGATGCTGCGGGCAAGACCTGCCCTGCGCATGGCATGGCTAAGCGATGATCCGATCAAACCAAGCCCGATCAGCGCGACGCGCTCGAAAGCGTGAGCCGTCATGACTGCCCCATGAACTGCCGCAGGGCCGCAACGACCCGGCGATTGTCGTCTTCGCTGCCGATCGTCATGCGCAGGGCACCGGGCAATCCATAGGCCGCAACCCGGCGCAGGATGATGCCGCGACCTTTTAGGAACTCGTCGGCCGCGCCGGCGCTACGGGCCGGCGCGGCGGGAAAGTGGATGAGCAGGAAGTTGCCGACGCTTGGCGTCACCTGGAGACCCAGCCGTTCGAGCTCGGCCGCCACCCACGGCAGCCATTTTTCGTTGTGCGCAACGGCGGTATCGATGTGGGCGCGGTCCAAAATGGCCGCTTGGCCGGCGGCCAGGGCCGGGGCCGACACATTGAAAGGCCCGCGCACCCGATTGAGCACATCGGCGACGGCGGCCGGACAATAGGCCCAGCCGAGACGCAGGGCGGCAAGGCCATAGATCTTCGAAAAGGTGCGCGTCATCACCGTGTTGGGCGTGGTGGCAACCAGCTCGAGCCCGGCCTCGTAGTCGTTGCGCCGCACATACTCGCTGTAGGCAGCATCGAGCAGCAACAGCACCTGGGCGGGCAAGCCGCGATGCAGGCGTCGGACTTCGTCGTGGGGAAGGTAGGTTCCCGTGGGATTGTTCGGGTTGGCGAGAAAGACCACCTTGGTATTGGGCCTGACCGCGGCCAGGATGGCGTCGACGTCGGCGCGGTAATTTTTCTCCGGCACCGCAATCGGTTTGCCACCGCTTCCCAGCGTTGCGATCTTGTACATCAGGAAGCCGTGCTCGCTATAGATTGCCTCCTCGCCCGGCCCGATATAGGCGTGCGCCAGCAGATTGATCAGTTCGTCGGAACCCGAGCCGCAAATGATACGCTCGGGGTCGAGCCCATAGTGACCGGCGATCGTCTTGCGCAGCTCGTTGGCGCCACCGTCGGGGTAGAGCGCCAAGCTATCGGCGGCCGCCCGGTAGGCCGCGACCGCCTTCGGGCTCGGCCCGAGCGGCGTTTCATTGGAGGACAACTTGATGGGTTTCAGATCGCCCGCCACGCTGCTTTCGCCGGGAACGTAGGCGTCAATCTGCAAGATGCCGGGTTGCGGCACGGGTTGAGTGTTGGGCATGAGAGTACTCTTGACCTTTGCGCGGCGCAAAATAAGAGCAGACCGCCGACTTGACCAGCGGTTGCTGGCCTATTTCGCCAGCTCCCGCGAGCGGCGGGTGGCCGCAGCCACGGCCTCGGTCATAAGCTCCGCCAGGCCGCCTTCGCCCATCAGCACCTGCAAGGCGGCAAAGGTGGTGCCGTTGGGCGAGGTCACGCTCTCGCGCAGCGCGCTCGGAGGCGCCTCGGCGCGATTGATCAGTTCACCCGCCCCCGACACCGTATGACGGGCAAGTTTCATGGCCAGGTCCGGGGCGAGGCCAGCCGTGACGCCGGCCGCCGCCAGGCACTCGGTCAGGTGGAAAACGTAGGCCGGACCCGAGCCCGAGACGGCGGTTACCGGATCGAGCAGAGCCTCCTCGGCAACCCATTCCACCTCGCCCACCGCGCGCAGCAAGGCATCACACAGTTGGCGCTGCGCGGCGGTCACGTGCGCGTTCGGCACGGCCACGCTGATGCCGCGGGCGATGGCCGCCGGCGTATTCGGCATGGCGCGCACAACGGCGGCCTGCGGCGCAAGCTGCCGTTCGAAGCCCGCAAGTGGGCGCCCGGCGGCAATCGACAAAACGACCGTTTGCGGTCCGGCGTGGCGCGCCAGGCCGGGGAAAACCTCATCCATGACCTGCGGCTTGACGGCAACGACGATCACGGCCGGGGCCTTCGGCAGCGGCTCTAGCATCGGGCTGGCGGTGAGGTGGTGGCGCTCGAGCAGGGCCCGCGTTGCGGTGGGAGGGGCGGGATCCTGAATTTGCACCGCGCTCGGATCGAGGCCGCGATCGAGCCAACCGGCCAACAGCGCCGCGCCCATGTTGCCCGCACCGGCGAGCAGCAAGGAGCCATCGATTTTGAGTGTCATGATACACCGCCCAAAAGCAACGGCCGGGCGGGTCCACCCGGCCCAGCCAATCCGCACGATCTTAAGGTCGGGCGGCTCGAATTGGGAGCTCGATCACGGCAAAAAAAGACTTCAGGCCTGGCCCTCGGTCTCGAACATGGTCGCGGCCAGGGCCTCGCGGCTGTCCTTGCCGGCCCACACCACGAATTGGAAAGCCTGGTAATAGCGCTCGCAAGCCTCCAGGGCCGCCTTCAGCAAGGCTTCGCATTGATGCGTGGTCGCCAGGGCCCCATTCAGCATCAAGCCCTGGCGAAACATGATCAAGCCTTCTTGGGTCCAGACATCGAAATGACCAACCCACAATTGCTCATTGATTTGCGCCACCAGGCGATAAACCTCGGCCAGGCGATTGTCGGGGATCTTGGCGTCGAAGGCACAGGCGATGTGCAGGGTTTCGAGGTCGTGGCGCCAATTGAGCGACACGTGATAGTCGGTCCAAATCCCCGCCACGTTCAGCGTCAACTCGTCCTCGCTGCCGCGGTCGAAGGCCCAATCGTTGCTGCCGGCGATCTGCTCGAGCAAGGAGATGGGATTGTTCGTGCGGGTGCGCGTCATTTCAGCGATGGCCATTCCGTCCCTCTATTTTTTGCTCGTTGCGCGATGGCTGCGTTTCGAGTCTTGTCGAGTCAAGCCGCCCTTGCTTCGATCCCCCTCCTGCGTAATCGCATGCTGGCGTGCGTTGCAAGACGGCGGCCTGATTGTCCACGGGCAAAAAGGCCACGGCGAGGTGAAAGCCCTCGTGCCTAAAAGCTGGGGACAGCCTGTCGATTGCCTGTGAAAGCCGGTTGCGCTGCGGCGCCGCTACGCCGGCTTGCGCAGGCCGGCGATCTCGCTTTCGAGCTCGGCAATGCGCGCCGCCAGGCGCTCGTTTTCTTCGCGCGCTTTTGCGGCCATTTCTTTTACCGCCTCAAACTCTTCGCGCTGCACGACATCGAGGTCGCGCAGGAGGCGCTCGCCCTGGGCCCGCATCAGGGTCTCGACCTCGCGGCGCATGCCTTGCGCGGCACCGGCGGCATCCGTCATTAGCTTGGCAAGTTCGTCGAGAAAGCGGTTGTTGCTCTGAGTCATGCGCGCATCCAATCGCCCCAGCGGAGCCGACGCCCACGTCATTACTATGGGGGGTGCGGGCGAGGGCTGCAAGACCGATTACCGCGTCCGTCGGGCGCTCGGTCTTGACACGGCGCCGAGGCTGCCGATAGGTCCGATCCATGCGCCTATTGACCATTGCCTACCCCGCCATCGATCCGGTCGCGCTGCGGCTGGGGCCACTGTCGATCAAATGGTATGGCCTTGCCTACATGGCCGGCCTGTTGCTGGGTTGGCTCTACGTCAAATATTTGCTGCGGCGAAGCGAATTGTGGCCGGCCGCGGGCCGCCCCTTCGCCCCCGAAAAGGCCGACGATCTATTGTTGGTGATGACCATTGGCGTCCTGGTGGGCGGGCGGCTCGGCTACGTGCTCTTTTATGAGCCGCACTTTTTTGTCAACAATCCGCTGGCGATCCCGGCCGTGTGGAACGGAGGCATGTCCTTCCACGGTGCCCTGATCGGTTCGATCCTTGCGATGATCTATTTTGCCCGCCGCGTCGGCGCCAACCTCTGGAGCGTCCTGGACTTGAGCGCGACCGCCACCCCCATGGGGCTGTTTTTTGGGCGGCTTGCCAATTTCGTCAACGGCGAACTATGGGGCCGCACCAGCGATGTGCCGTGGGCAATGGTTTTTCCGGGCGCCGGCCCCTTGCCGCGGCATCCGAGCCAGCTCTACGAGGCCCTGTTGGAGGGCGCCGTGTTGTTTGCGGTGCTGTTCTGGTTCACCCACAAGCGGCACGCCTTACAACGCCCGGGGCTTCTGGCCGGTGCTTTTCTCATCGGTTACGGGCTGGCACGATCCTTGAGCGAGTTCTTCCGCGAACCCGACCCCGGACACCTGTTCACCATCGGTCCCCTCACCGCCGGCATCGTCTACTCCCTGCCGATGATCGTCGCCGGCATTTTGATCGCGCGCTGGGCCAAAAAGAGCACGCCCAAGCCGTTGATCATGCCTGGTCATGTCGAGCGCTGAGGCACCACTGGGCCAACAGGGGCTGCTTGCGCTCTTGCGCGCGCGCATCCGCCGCGAAGGGCCGCTGCGCCTCGACACCTATATGAAGATGTGCCTGGCCGATCCCGACCATGGCTACTGGAGCAAGGCTCACGTCATCGGCGCCGATGGCGATTTCATAACGGCACCCGAGATCAGCCAGGTGTTCGGCGAAATCATCGGCGTTTGGGCGGCCATGACGTGGCAGCGGATGGGCGAGCCCGCCGCGCTGAGGCTGATTGAGCTGGGGCCCGGCCGCGGCACGCTCATGGCCGACGCGCTGCGGGCGGCGGCCGTGTTATCCTCATTTCTGGCCGCCGTGCGCGTGCATCTGATCGAGATCAGCCCGACTTTGCGCCGCACGCAGCAGCATATGCTGGCCGCCGCCGGGCTCGCGGTCTCCTGGCATGCGCGCCTGGGGGAGGTACCGCCCGGCCCGGCAATCGTGATCGGCAACGAGTTCCTCGATGCGCTACCGGTGCGCCAGCTCGTGTTTGGGGAGCGAGGCTGGCGCGAGCGAACGGTTCAACTCGACGGCGAGGGCGCCTTGCAGTTTGGCCTGGGCGAGGTCGTCGCTTTCCAAGGCCATGCTCCGCCTCGACCGGGAGACGTGGCCGAGCTCCGCAGCGGCGAGGACGCCGTCTTGGGCGACCTAGCAAAGCGGGCGGACGCGGTGGTGGCCGCCTTCATCGACTACGGACCCGAGCGCGCGGGCTACGGCGACACCTTGCAGGCGGTGCAACGGCACGCTTATGTCGATCCCCTCGGCGAGCCCGGCGGCAGCGACATCACCGCCCACGTTCAGTTTGCCGCCTTCGCCGACAAGGCGCGTGCCTTCGGTCTTGCCGTCGACGGACCCATGACCCAGGCGGAGTTTTTCGGTCGCTTGGGCATGGTCGAGCGCGCCGCGCGTCTGATGGCGGCCAACCCCGCCACCGCCGGCCAAATCGAGGGCGCAGTGCAACGCCTGTTGGCTCCCGCCGGCATGGGTAGCCAATTCAAGGTCGTGATCGTGCGTTCGCCTTCTCTTCCCTCGCCGGCACCTTTCGCTTAAGGAGGCAGGCATGCTCGACCCCCTGCTTGCTCCGAGGCTTGCCGCCCTGCCGGCACTACGGCACGGTTTTTTTACGCGCCTGGGCGGGGTCTCGCGGGGCCTTTATGCGGCGCTCAATTGCGGGCCCGGATCGCGCGATGATCCCGCGGCGGTCGTGCAAAACCGTGACCGGGTGCAAAGCCATCTCGGCGCACGAGCCCTCCTGAGCGCGTATCAGGTGCACGGCACGGTTGCCATGGTGGCCAGCACAGCCTGGCCCAACGGCGAACGGCCGCGCGCGGACGCCATCGTCACCGCCACACCTGGCATCGCGGTCGGTGCGCTCACCGCCGACTGTGCCCCCGTTCTGTTCGCCGAGCCGGTCGCGCGCGTAGTGGCCGCCGCGCACGCGGGCTGGCGCGGCGCTTTGGAGGGCATCTTGGAAGCAACCGTTGCAACCATGGAAGAATTGGGGGCCAAACGGGACAACATCACGGCGGCCATCGGCCCTGCGATCGGGCCCTCGGCCTACGAGGTGGGGTGGGAATTCCAGGCCACCTTTTTGGAGCGCGATCCTGACAGCGCCGCCTTTTTCAGGCTGCCCGAGGCGGGCGCGCGCCCCTCTTTCAACTTGCCCGGCTATGTCGCTGATCGCCTGCGCCGGCTCGGGGTCAGCCGCGACCTCGAGCCAATGCCGTGCACCTTTGCCAGGGAGGATATGTTGTTCAGCTACCGCCGGTCGGGACGCCGGGGCGAGGGCGACTACGGCCGCCAAATATCCGCCATCGTCTTGACTTAACGCACGTTTTCCACAACTTTAAGGGGCGGTGGTCAGCCCCGGCCGAGGGATGGGTGAGGTTTTCCCCTGCTAGGTTCTGGACGCCGCCGGTCACAGCCGTTAGGGAAACCACTGGGGTAAGTACCGGCACGTGTCATCCGCCGCAGGGTTTGTACGCCGGCAGCCGGTTCAGAAGATCATCGGTGAAGGGGGGACTTCGCTGTGAGAACTATGGACGCTGCGGCGGCGCGGCGTGAGCACTTTGGGCGCACGCTCACCGTCCTCGCCGTGCTGGCAGGATTGGGGCTAGCAGGCTGCGAAAGCGCCACGTCTCTGTTCGGCTCGAATGCGACGGCGACGCAAGATCCCATTGCCGCGCCCGTAGCGCCGCAGCCGGCGCTAGCAAAAGTGATGGTGGCGCCGATCATCGGTGCGCCCGATGCGGTCGCCAAACAAATCCAGCAGGAATTCACGGGCGCAATCGAAAAGCAGCGCATCTCGGTGGCGGTCGCCAAGGACGAGCGCGTCGACTACACGCTGCGCGGCTACATTGTCGCCGCCAAGGACAAGCAGGGGACCAAGGTCTCCTACATTTGGGATGTGACCGATCCGACCGGTAAGCGCGTCAACCGCGTCACCGGCGAAGAGATGGCCTCCGCGGGCGGCTCCAAGGATCCATGGGCGGCGCTCACCCCCGCGGTCGCCCAGTCGATCGCCGGCAAGGCTGCAAATTCCTTCGCCTCATGGCTCGCCACGCGGGGTCAATCGGCGGTCGCCAGCGCGGCCGCACATCCTGCCGGCGTCGGCGCCCAAGCCAGTGCGGAAGGCGGCCAGGCAGAAGCGCGGGCGCCGGCGAAGCAGGCCGTGGCAGCCGCCACGCCCGCCCCTGCGGCACCCGCCGCCAGCGCTTCCACGACGGGCAGCATCGGCACCGACGGCCCCTTGGCCGCCGTCGTGCCGAACGTGAACGGAGCGCCCGGTGACGGTGGCAGCTCTTTGGCGAGTGCGCTACAGCGCGAATTGTCGGGGAAGGGCATAACCGTCGGCGGCAAATCGGCATCGGCCTATCGGGTGGAGGGCACCGTAACGCTGGGTGCGGCCAAGGAGGGCAAGCAAGCCATTCAGATCGAATGGCTGGTGCGTGACCCGCAGGGCAAGAAGCTTGGCACCGTCTCGCAACGCAACGAAATACCCGAAGGGTCCTTGGACGGCCCGTGGGGTAAGACCGCGGAACAGGCCGCCGGCGCCGCCGCGCAGGGGATTCTCAAGCTGCTGCCGCAGAAGGCGGTTAACTAAAGGGCCAAGGGCTGAACGCTGCGTAGCGTCCCGTGGGCGGGTTCCAGCACCCGCCCACACCCGTTTACAGGGGGCCGATGTCCTTGCTAGAAGGCCCCGGCAGTGCGAACGGAGCGCGCGTTTGATGCCCTTCGATACCCGAGACGCGAACCGTGGCCGGGGGGCGCTGAACATGAAACTGGTGGCCGGCAACAGCAATCGCCCCCTCGCGGAGGCCATTGCTGGAGCGTTGAAGCTCCCGCTCTGTCGCACGGTCGTGCGCCGCTTTGCCGACATGGAAGTCTTCGTCGAGGTGCAAGAGAACGTGCGCGGGCAGGACGTCTATATCCTGCAGTCGACCTCGTTTCCTGCCAATGACAACCTGATGGAATTGTTGATCCTGGTCGATGCCCTCAAGCGGGCATCCGCGCAGCGCATTACCGCGGTCATGCCGTATTTCGGCTACGCGCGCCAGGACCGAAAGCCAGGCCCTCGCACGCCGATTTCGGCGAAACTCGTCGCCAACCTAATCGAGCGGGCCGGCGTGGACCGCGTGATGACGGTCGACCTGCATGCCGGCCAGGTGCAGGGCTTCTTCGATATTCCGACCGACAATCTATTTGCGGCTCCCGTCATGGTGCGCGACATCCAGGAACGTTACGGCACCTCCAACCTGGTCGTGGTGTCGCCCGACGTTGGCGGCGTGGTGCGCGCGCGCGGCCTCGCCAAGCGCATCAGCGTTCCGATCGCCATTTGCGACAAGCGCCGCGAGCGGGCCGGCGAATCGGAAGTCATGAATGTCATCGGCGAGGTAGAAGGCAAGCGCTGCATCCTCATCGATGATATCGTCGATTCGGGCGGCACGCTGGTCAATGCCGCCAACGCCCTGCTCAAGGAGGGCGCCACGGAAGTGTTGGCCTACGTCACCCATGGGGTATTGTCAGGCGGGGCGGTCGCCAAGATCACCGGCTCGCGCCTCAAGACTTTTGTCATCACCGACACGATCCAGCCAACCGAGGCGGTCAAGGCGGCCGGCAATATTCGTGTGCTCCCCATGGCGCCGCTGCTGGCCGAGGCGATTGCACGAACGGCGCGCGAAGAAAGCGTCTCCAGTCTATTCTACTGAGCCTTGGCCTCATGGCGCGCGCTGCGGCACGCCCCAGGCCGTCAAATACACGGCCGCCGCCGTCGCCGCGCCATAGGCGACGAGCGATGCCCCAACGAGCGCAAATAGGCTCCACAGCGGGGCATGGCTCCAGGCCAGTGCAACCGTGCCGATGGCTATAACGCCGAGCCGCAGGCTCGAGGCCAACACCGGCCCCAACACTTTGCCCGCACCCTGTGAGGCGAAATAGAGGCAAAGCCCCAGACCGAAAAGGGGAAAGGCCGGCCCCGCCCAGCGTAGGTAAAGGTTGGCGGCAGCCGTGACCGTCTGCTCGGCGCTGAAGAGGCCCGACCAGAGGTGCGGCAGCGTCGCCACCAGCGCGCCGATCAGCCCGAGGGCGAGGGCCGAAACGACGGCGCCGGTCCAGGCCACCTGACGCGCCCGCGCAATTCGACCGGCGCCCACCGCCATGCCGACCATGGGCACGCAAGCAACCCCAACCGCAAATGCGATCGGTACCAGCAGGAATTCGAGCCGCGCACCAATGCCATAGCCGGCCAAGGCTTCGGTGCCGAAGCTCGCAATCGCCCGGGTCAGGATCAAGACCGTCAAGACGGATTGCAGGGGAGAAAATGCGGCCACGGCGCCCACTCGCAGGATGTCGGCGAACATTTCGCGGCGAAAAGCCACACCGGCGAGCCGCAAGCGCAGTCGACCGCGGCCCGACCACAGGTACCAGAGCAGAAACAGCGTTCCCGTCGCGGAGCCGATCAACAACCCCGAGGCCACGCCGGGCAGGCCCAAGCGCGGAACGGGACCAACGCCGAGGCCAAGGGCGCCGCCAAAGCCGATCTGCATCGCCGATACGCCGAGCAGCGTCAACGATGGGATCTGCATGTTCCCGGTGCCGCGGACGATGGAGGCCAGCGTGTTGAGCAACCAGACCAAGACCGCGGCCGATAGCGCGACATTGGCATAGCCAACAGCTTGATCGAGCACGTCGCCTCGTCCGCCCAGGCCGGTAAACAGCTGGCGGCTGCAAAGGCTGAACAGCAGCGAAAAGAACAGCCCCGCGCCCGCGCCGATCGCCAAAGCATGCATCGCCAAGGCCGTGGCGCGCGCGTCGTCGCCAGCACCCAGGGCTCGGCTGATCGCCGAGGAGACGCCTCCGCCCATGGCACCCGACGAAAGCATCTGCATGAGCATGATCACCGGAAAAACCAGAGCGATGGCGGCGAGCGGGGCCGTGCCGAGCACGCCGACGTAGGAAGTTTCGGCGATCGCCACGGCGGCGGCAACGAGCAGCGCGGCAAGGTTTGGCAACGCCATGCGCAGCAGCGTCGGCAGCAAAGGCGCCTGCAGGAGCGCGTTGCTGAGGCGGCGCGGCGGCGCCGCTGGCGATGCGATCGTCGGTGCTGCGTCGGTCAACAAAAGCACTCCCGCTGACGTCGGTCAGGCCGGTAACCACGGTCTCGCCCTATTCGGCCTCGCTACTATAGATAGTGAAGTCACTTGTCAATCTATAGTGACTTGCTTGTTAGGAATGAGAGGAGTACAGTGTGTGCATGGCTCAGCACTATGGCCAAATCTGTCCGCTCGCGCGCGCCCTCGATGTTGTCGGCGAACGCTGGTCGCTGTTGATCCTGCGCGATCTCAAACGCAAGGGGCCACTACGGTTCCACGAGCTCGAGGCGGGGTTGGCCGGTGCGGCGCCCAATACGCTGTCAGCGCGTCTCAAAGCCTTGGAGGCGCACGGCGTTATCGCAACCCGCCTCTATGAGCGCCATCCACCGCGCTATGAGTATTTTCTGACGCAAAAGGGAAAGGACCTCGCCCCGGTGCTCAAGGCGCTCTATGCCTGGGGCGAGCGGCACGCCTAACCCAACGGGCGCGGGTTGCCGCCGGTCCGGAGTGGGCCGTTGGCCGCGCCGGCGGACAACAGGCAACGACCTGGCGTCAGGGCCCGCCGCGGCGAACTGCCTGAGGCGATCTTCGGGATTCGCCATGGCGAGGTTCGGGTGTTTTCTGCGCGAATTGCAGGATTTCCGGGCATTGCCGCCGAAGCCGATGCTTTTCAGGATTGCGCTCGGCTCACGCCGCCACGTTCAAGCACGATCGTCTTCTGGGAACCGTTTACTCGCACATGCGATTTGCGCGCTCGGCGTTTGGCTCGGCACTCTTGCTTCTCGGCCTTAGCGGTGCCGCAGTCTCCTTGCGCGGCGATGACCGCGGCGAGCCGGCAGCCAACCGCGCCGGGCCGGCTGGGCCGCCTATCTTGCGCCAAGGCCCGACACCGCCGGGGCAGCGGATCGCCACCGGCGACTGGGCGGACCGACTGCGCTCGGATGATTTTTGGCAGCAGATGCGATCGCCACAATCGCGCGCGGAAACTGGCTCGCGGCGGACGTCCGGCTCGGCGAGATCCGAGACGCATCGTAAGTCCTGGGGCTTCCGCAACGAGGAGCGGCGGTCGCGGACGTTCAGCAGCCGCGACGGTGGCAGCTATCGAACGGTGTGCGTGCGCCTGTGCGACGGCTACTTCTGGCCCGTTAGCTTCGCGGCCGCGCGCGCCTCCCTGGCGCAGGATCGGCGCAAATGCGAACAGAGCTGCGAGTCGCCGGCAAGGCTTTACGTCTCGAAAGATACGGAAAGCTCGCTTGAAGACATGCAAGACGAAAATGGCCGCTATTATAGCGACCTCAAAACTGCTTTCGTCTATCGCACGTCCTACCTTGAAAGCTGCAAGTGCCGCGCCCATCCCTGGGAAGCGGAGGCGCAAGCCCGCCACGCGGGCTATGCGCAGGCTGGCAAATTAGGGCCGCGCCAGCGATGAGCCAATCCCAGCGTCATGCGCGCCCCCGGCCCTCTGCTAGGGCGCGAGAAGGGCGCTAGGCGGGAAGACCCAAGGCTTTGGAGAGCTCGACCAGCGTCGCTTTTTCCGCGTCGCTCACCTGCGTGCCTCCAAACCCCATGAAGCCACCTTCTGCCGAGGCCTCGGCGGCGTTTTCGGCAATGTGATGCAGCCAGGTCTTGAATCCCACTGCGTCGCTCGGCGCCTTGCTGTCGAGCAGCTGCGATACCTCGCGTAACGCGGCGATCGACTGGTTTTTCATCTCCGCAACCGCAACGCCCTTGAGCCGCGACTGCACCTGGCTGCGGGCTGCCTGCCGACCCTCGCCGCTTTCGAAATCGCTGACGACCGCCTTGATCAGTTCATTGGAGCTCGGATCTGCTTTGGCGGCGAGCAGCGTTCTGCCCGTTGCCATGGACTCCTTGAGAACGCCGAATAGACCGCTCGGATCGGCCGCGGTCACCGCCATCCCCGAGAGCATGACGCTTTCTAGAATTCGGTTCCACTCCTCGCGGGTAAAGCTGGTCTTGGTTGCCATCACGCTCCTCCTTGTCGGCGCCAGGCGCGCCCAACCGGCCCCGGTCAGCGGCAGGCGCGCCCGCTGGAGCGCGCCTTGGCCGAAGGCTCAACAGCACCCGCCGAGCCAGCGAATGCGCCTTAGCCGTGCGACTGCTTAGCCGTGCGACTGCGTCGTCGACCCCACGCTAGCAGTTGCAGTTTCGGTGTTCGGTTGGATGATTGACCTGGATGGTCTTGCCCGTTGTCACCGTTCGCGTCGGCAGCGTCGCGGTCTGAGCAACATGCTGCGTCTGGTGCAGCACGACCGTGCGGTTGTGCACCCGAGTGACGACGTTTACGCGCGTGACTGGCTGGACGCGCGTAACATTGACAATACGATTGACGTGCTTTTGGTAGTTCGTGCGATTCACGTCTTTGTATTGAGTAACGTTCCTTACCCGCTGAACGGTTTTGTACCGGTAGCTGGTGTTGACCTTGGTCGCGGGCCGGTTGCATTCGGCGCAATTCGACCGCTGAGCTTGAGCTTGGGTAGTGACGGCGAAGCCCAAGGACATCACGGCGAGCAAGCCTGCGGCGCTGCACAATCCCTTCACGGATCTCGTCATGGCTAAATCTCCGAATAGGATTTCATTTCCGTCCGCTCCCCTGCCGACTATTTCGGAGGGGGTGACAGTCAGCAATCAGACGATGACCTGAGCCAGAACACGGAACACCCTGAATCGTTGAGCAAATAGCCGCAGCCTGCGTGCCGCGCTGCCGCATTGCGGCCTTGCTCTTGCCCCTCTCGCGCCAAATTGCGCGGCCCTCTTGCGCCGGTCGCCAACGCGACAAAGCACAAGGGGGAAAATCCAAATGCGTGGAGTTCTCATGGCCACCATCGTGGCCCTGTTGAGCGTTGCCTCAGCACCAGCTTTTGCCGCGGCTCGGACCGATTGTCAGCCGCAAGCCATTCGCGATCTTGAGCGCTTAGCGCCCCAGGGACATGCCATCTACCTTGCCATGCGCGACAAGAAGCAATTTTTGGCATTTCTGACGTGCGATGACGTTCAGCTTGGCCTGTCCACGGCCGTGCACGAATCGGTGCACATGCTCACCGAGCAGCTCGATGCCTATCCGCTGATCGCCGGCGGCTCGGTGCAGCGGCAGCACCAGGTCTCGCGCTTTTATCCGCCACGCGAGATCGCGGGTAAGTTCAAGGCCGACGACAGCTATGTGCAAACCTACCTTCGCCGCGGCGCCGCGTCTTCGGCCGATGACCTGCTCTACCTGTTCGACGAACTAAACGCTTACAGCCACGATCTGGCATCCGCCACGAAGCTCGTCAATTTGCACAAGCGCGACGGCCAAGTCGACCACCGCGCGGGCCTCGCGGCGCTCATGACCTTTCTTATGCACTACGTCGAGGTCGCGCGCGAGCGCAAGGCTCCGACCTGGGAGGGCCTGCGGCGGCCCGAAGTCAAAAAGGTAGTCGAAGCGTTGTGGCAACAAGCAGAGTCTATACTGGTTGGCTCGTTGGCCATTCGTGGTTTTGGCGGTGAGGCATACCTCGCGCACATCTGTGAAAGACGAAACGGAGAGGCACTTGCCGAGCTTCTCGGTCACCCGCCGATGAGTTCCGCTGCCTGCGGTGGTTTTGCTGCGGCGGCGTCACCGACCGGCTCTATCGCCAAGTAGCACGCCCGCCTCTTCCCAGCGCGCACTAAGCCGGCGGCGGTGCCGGGCCCACGTCAGCTCGCGGGGCCCGTTGCGGCCCGCCGCCGCCCGTGCATGGCACGGGCTAAGCCCGCCAAATTACTCAGGTCAATCTGCCCCCGGTCTGCGGAGAATGCCCGAGTGCGTTCCCGCGGCCGTGGACGCAGACTGAGATTGCGCAGCCGGCGCGCAGGCGAAGCCCGCGTCTTCCCCTTTTTTTGCAGCCAACAACAACCCAGGAAGCGACGTGCGAGCGATTGCAGGACAAGCAGCCTGCCTCAATTCGAGAAGGGAATGCAGCCATGACCGACAACATTGTAGCGACGATTTCGCGTTTCTTGACGCCGGAGCTCATTGGCAAAATGGCCTCCGCAACGGGGCTCGACCGTTCCATGGCCCACAAGGCGACCGCTGCCGCCGTGCCGGCTATCCTGAGCGGATTGGCTGACGTCGCCGCGCGCCCCGGTGGCGCGCGTCAACTGGCAAGTGCCGTGGCAGAGCAACCGACCGATCTGCTCGGCGGTCTCGTCAACAGCCTCACCGGGGCTCAACAGATGGCGGACAAAGGCTCCAGCGTATTGTCGTCATTGCTCGGCGGCGGCATGTCCGGCCTGCTGGCGTCCACGGTTGGCAAGTTCTTGGGCATCGGCGAAGGCCCCATGCGCATGCTGCTCGGCCTGCTCACGCCGATCATTATGGGTATCCTTGGTCGTGAACAGCGGGCCCAGGGCATGGATGCCAACGGCCTGGCACGGCTGTTGTCGGGGCAAAAGGATGAAATTGCCTCCGCCATGCCCGCGGGTCTCGGTCGGCTCTTGGAGCAAAGCGGTTTCCAGCCGGGCATGGCGTCGCAGGATCGGCCCGCGTTTGAAACGGCGCGGTCGAGCGCTGACGCCCCGCGCTCGGCGCCGCTGCGGGTGGCCGACGACACGCCGACCTCGCGCGGCGCGAACTGGGCCTACTGGGTCCTGCCGCTGCTGGTCCTCGGTGGCCTGCTCTGGTTCCTGTTCCCCCGAGAGGAGCGCACGGTGGAGACCGTGCCGACCTCACAAACCACCAGTCTGCCGGCGCCGACGCGGCCCGTCGCCGACGGCCCGGTCAAAGTTACCTTCCTTACGACAGCGCGCGAGGACTGGACCTCGATCGGCGCCTCTCCCAACGAGTATACCAACCAGGACGTCTACAATGGCGCCGGTGAAAACCTCGGCACCATCCGCGATCTCTTGATCGGACCAGACGGCAAAGCTGCCGCCGCCATCATCAATGTCGGGCGCTTTCTCGGCATCGGCGACAAGGAGATCGCCGTCCCCTTCTCGGCCTTGCGCGTCGAGCGGCACGGCGACAGTCGACGCATCGTCATCGACGCCATGAAGGAGGGCGTGCAAGCTGCCCCGACCTTCTCCCGCCGTACTGGTGCCAAGCAGTAGCTTGGGAGGGCTCGCGCGCACGCGCCTGACCCGCGGCCGCGGCTGGCATCAAATCCTCAGCTCGCCGCCCACGCGGGCTGGCGCCGACCGCCGCCGCTGCTGCAGCAGCACGATGATGGCGAGCAAGCCCACGGCGGGAATGGTGAACCAATAGCGGCTGGCGCGATCGGCGGGAACCAGGACGGATTGCACCCGGTCGCCCGCGCTGCGGCCATACTTGGCCGCTTCTCTGCCGAAGCGCACGCTGTCTTGGCCCCGCGCGGCAATCCGCAACCGGCGCGCGCCAGGCGCTGATAGCGGCGCGGGTCGGCAGACCCGGCCACATGGCAGGATCGTGGTAGCAAACGATGAGATAGAGCACCGCAGCGATACCGGCCGCCGCCAGCAACCGGTCGACCAGCGGCACGCGGTTGCGCGGCGAAGACTTGAGGGCCGGGTGGCCGGCAAGGGTACGCAGCAGCGCGGAAGGCGATTGGATCGCGCGCTTCCGTGTCATTAAACACACCCAAGCCCAGCGAAAAGGCGAGCGGGGAGGCATAGCCAAAGCTGAAACAAAGACCAGGCCACGGCGACGCAGAAGAAGCAAGCTCGCCACGCCCGCTGGGCGGCGCCCGCCGATATCGGCCGCGGCCACCAGCGCCTCGAGGTCGGCCGTCGCCGCAGTTTTGGGGTCAGCGTGCCCCTGCCCGCTCTCAATCATTGCCAATGCCCGTTAGCCGTCCAGGCGCGGACGCGGCCGCCCGGCCGGTGCTCCGCCAATGCTCCGATCAGATCCAGCCCTTTTCCTTGTAGTACTCGACGGCGCCAGGATGCAGCGGCGCCGACAGACCGGCCTTGACCATGTCTTTGCGATCGAGGTCGGCGAAGGTCGGATGGAGCTTCTTGAATTCGTCGAAGTTGTCGAACGTCGCCTTGACGAGCTTGTAGACGACGTCATCGGGCTGCTTGGCGCTGACCAGCGTCGCCATCACGCCGTCGGTCGTTGCCGGCTGTGGCGTTGGAATACATGCCACCCGGGATCGTCGCCAGCGCGTAGGAGGGAAACTTTTGCAGCAGCACAGTGACGGTGGGACCCGTCAGTGACACCAGCTTTGCAACTGCTCCGTCGGGGCGCGCGTGCCCGAGCCTGGGTTGCCGACGTTGAAACGCTTGCCCTTGAGGTCTTCGCACTTGCCGATATTGGCCTCCTGGCGCGCAAGCACCGTAAAGGGCTCTGGGTGCACGGTGTATAGCGCCCGCAGATCCGCATCGACCTTATCCTTGAACTGCTGCAGACCCTTGACGGCATTCGACTGCACATCGGACTGCGTCATGCCGAAATCGAGCTCCCCCGATTTGATGGCATTGACGTTGAAGACGGAGCCGCCGGTTGATTCGACCGAGCAGCAAATGCCGGTCTTGGCCCGATCTTTGTTTATCAGGCGGCAAACGGCGCACCGACGGCATAGCCCGTGACCCCGCTGGTGCCGATGGTTATAGACTTCTGCTGGGCTCGGCCGACCGTCGGCATTGCCGCCAGCAGACCTATGCCCGCGAAAGCGCCTAGAGCGGCGAAGGCGAACCGATGCGGCAACATAAAAGTCACTCCTAGCGTGCGTGCTCCCCGTCAAGTTACCTCTGAGCAAAGGTGCGGCACCATCGTCACCGCAAATTCGCAAGCGCGGCTCTGCTTTTCTTGCGCGGCGCCCAGCGCCGGAGGTGCCGCCTTGCGCGCGGCGGCAGCCATCGAGGCAGCCGTCGCGGCCCATGGGACGCCGCGGGATCCCCACGCCTGCCCAAAAGGCCGAGGGGTTGGCACGGCGCCCCCCAATGCCCGGCGGCGCGCGGGACAGACCTCCCAATTTCGGGCTGGCTCGGGCTCCGCGCTCGGGCTCGGCCCCGACGCCCGCCCCGGCGGTCGGCGCACCTTCCCGGCGTGGCACCGGTCTCAATCCGACGAGACCAGGGCTCGCTCCGCCGGCCATGCCGTCGGCATGGCGCGCCGAGACGCAGGCTTCTTTGCTTTTTCCGTTGCCAGCGCCATGGGCGTTACAGCCACAACACTTAAAACAAGGAGAGGGACGTGCTGACAGTTTCCAACAATCGTCCGTTGCTGACCACCATCACGGGTTCGCTGCCGCGCCCGCAATGGTTTGTCGAAAACCTCAAAGGTCGCGCATTCTCTTTGGCGATGACCGAGGTCGGTTTTCGTGAGCAATACAGCGACGCCGTTGCCGCCTATTTCTCCGATCAGGCGCGGGCGGGTCTCGACCTCTTCAGCGATGGCGACGCGCGCTGCGATTGCGACGTCGGCGGCCGCTCCTGGTTCGGCTACGCCGCCGAGCGCCTCATCGGGCTCGAAGGCCATCACGTCGGCCGTGGGCGCACCGCCTCGAGCCGCGACAAGGTCGCGGGTGACATCATGTTCGAGGTACTCGAAACGCGCGTGCTGCCCAATGTGGTGAGCGAGATCGGCCGTGGCCCGCTGGAATATGCCCGCCTCTGGAAGGTTGCCCAGCGCCAGACGCAGAAGCCGGTGAAGTTCGGCGCAATCTCGGCGCAGATGCTGGCAACCGGTCTCAACAACCTGCATTACCGCGGACGGCGCGAACTGATCATGGCCCTGTCGGAGGTCATGAACTCCGAGCTCAACGAGCTCGCCGACGCCGGCTGTCCCGTGATCCAGGTTGAGGAGCCGGCGATCCACGGCATGGTCGGCGTCGACGACAAGGAAGTTACCGGCGATTTTCTGGTCGATGCCTTCAACCGCGAGGTACGGGGCTTGCGCCAGAAAAGCGAAGTGTGGTGTCACACCTGCTGGGGCAATCCTGCGGCCCAGCGCACAGAAACGCGACGACGCTTTTACCGAGACGCCTTGCCCTATTTCGACCGGCTCGATGTCGACGTCATCACCTTCGAGGCGGCCGACAATGGCGGCGACGAGCTGGAAAGCTTCGCCAAGGGTATCGGCTCCGACAAGAAGATCGCAATTGGCGTCATTAGCCATCGCAGCCTACAAGTCGAGCGCCCCGAAGAGGTGGCAGGTCTCATTCGTCGCGCACTGACGCTGATCCCGCCGGAACGCCTCATTGTTTCGACCGACTGCGGCTTTGGCCGCCAAGGCATGAGCCGCTTGCACGCCTTCTATAAAATGGTGGCGCTAACGCGGGGCACCAACATTGTGCGGCGCGAGCTCGGGCTGGACGAGGTCGAGATTTTAGCCGCCGATCCTAAAGGCTCGCTGCTCGGCTGAGCGATGTGGCTGCCCGGTCCAGTGTTCAAAACCGCGCGAACAGTTGCGTGAAGCCATAGCGTTTGTCGTCGATGCCATTCGTGCGGCAGGCGTGCCAGTAGGTGGCGACGTTCACGCTAATCACGGGCTTGTCGAGCCAGCGCTCGGCTTCATCGGCAAGGCGCGCCATTGGTAGATTGGCGCCGAATTGGACGATGGCTTCCACATCAGGGCCGTCGACGGCTTTGATGGCCTCGATCATGTCGCGCGCCGAGAGGATCGAATAGGAAGCCGGACTCCTGCCGCGCATGTGATTGAAACGCACGATCTGGTAGCCGTGTGGCGCCAACACACCCTGCATCCGAGGCTCGATCGACGGGTAGTAGGGCTCCATGACCGCAATGTTCTTTCTGATGCCATGCCGTTTCAGCGCCTCGATCACCGCATCGGAGGCAAGCGCTACGGGAATATCGAAGCCGGCCACGGCGCGCACGCGCCGCTTGAGTTCGTCGCCCCACGACTGGTTACCGCCCCAGATCGAGAGCGCCGAGATGCCGAGGATGAAGGCGTTGGGCCGACAGTCCATCACCCGATCGACCGCGTCTTCCAAGGCTGCATCGATCAGGCGAATGGACTGATCGAAATCCTCGTTGCTGCGGATGGATAGGTCGGGGATGACCATCCGCGCCAAGTGGTTGGTCACGCCCGGCGGTCGCATGTCGTCGTATTCGGGCTGAACGACGGTGTTCGTGGATGGCGTGGTGACGCCGAACGCCAGACGCCAAGCCAGGTAATCGCGCATCATCACCTCTTCAAGCAAGCCAAAGCGCGCGGGCACACCGCTTTACCCTAGCAGGGGCTACCCGGCCGGCATAGATTTCCCCCGCCGACCTTTGCGCCGTGCGGTGCGCTTTTGCCGCGGGTTGTGGACCGGTCGCCTTTTGCCATGTCATAGTCGCCGGCCTCGGTGAGGACGTGACCGAGGGGAAGAAGCGGCCGACGCCTGGGCCGAAGCTTACGCGTGACGGGAGAAAGCGATGTTGAGTCGAGTGTTCAGTTTGGCCGCCGTGCTCATGGCCTTTGCCGTCATGAGCGATGCGGTCGGGCAGCAGACGGTGAAGGTCGGGGCGATCTATCCCCTCAGCGGCAACGCGGCAAGCGCGGGGAGCTACTCGAAGGCCGCCATCGAGCTGGCCGTCGAGATCGTCAACAACGACCATCCGGAGTTGAAAGATCTGCCGCTTGCGGCCGGCAGCGGTCTGCCCGGGCTTGGCGGCGCCAAGATCGACGTGGTGTTCGCCGATAACCAGGGCACGCCGGCGGCCGGCCAGAACCAGGCGTTACGTCTGATCACCGAGGAGAAGGTCGTTGCACTGATCGGCGCCTATCAATCGGGCATCACCGTCACCACCAGCGCAATGGCCGAGCGGCACGGCGTTCCGTTCGTCAATCCGGAATCGGTTGCGGCCAATCTGACGGAGCGTGGCTTCAAATGGTTCTTCCGCGCCACGCCGGTGGCGGGAGATTTCGCCCGCGCCTACGCGGATTTTCTGAAAGAGCAGAAAGCAGCCGGGCAGAAGGTTGCCTCGATCGCCATTGTTAACGAGAACACCGAATACGGAAACTCCGTCGCCAGCGTGGTCCGCGAGGTGTTTGCGAAGGAGGGTCACAACGTCACGCAAGTGATCCCCTACTCGGCCAACACAACCGACGTGCAACCGCAGGTGCTCCAGCTCAAGGAGAAGAACCCCGACGTTGTTATCTTCGTTTCTTATACGTCGGATGCGATTCTCTATGCCAAGACCATGAAGGATCTAAATTGGAAGCCGGCGATCATGATCGCCGACAACGCTGGCTTTAATGACCCTTCGTTCGTGAGCACGTCGGGTGCGCTGGTGGAGGGCCTCGTCAATCGCTCTTCCTTTGCCCCGGGCAAGCCGGGAACGCTTAGCGCATTGGTCAACGACCTTTACAAGAAGAAGACCAATGTTGATCTGGATGATGCCTCTGCGCGCGCCATGCAGGGCATGCTGATCTTAGCCGACGCCATCAATCGGGCGGGTTCCACCGACGCCGCCAAGATTCAGGCGGCCCTGCGCGCGACCGATCTCAAGGCCAGCCAGGTCGTAACCGGCTACAATGGGGTCAAGTTCGACGACAAGGGCCAGAATATTTTGGCCTCCAGCCTGATCACGCAAATGCAGGGCGGCAAATACGTGCCGGTGTGGCCAAAGGACAAGGCGGCCGGCGAATTGAAGCTTCCCTACAAGGGTTGGTAGATGATGAACGCGATTTCCCGACGTACGACCCGAGCCGCACGCGCTCGGGTCTGAGGCAGCGCAGCAGCCGGCCCCATCGATGTCCGCCATTCTTCTGCAAGTGATCGTGAGCGGCCTGCTCATTGGGGCAGTGTACGCGCTTTTTTCCTCCGGCCTGACGTTGATCTGGGGGATGATGAACGTGATCAACTTCGCGCATGGCGATTTCGTCATGTTGGCGATGTACACGGCTTTCATCGTCTGGACGGGGTTTGGCGGCGGCCCTGCTGCCGCGGTCCCGATCGCCGCCATCGTTTTGGCAACCATCGGCGTCCTCAGTTATTTCCTGCTCGTCCGTCATATCATGCGAGGACCGATGCTGGCGCAGATCCTCGGCACCTTCGGACTGGCGCTCCTTTTGCGCTACGCGGCCTTTTGGTACTTCGGCGCCAACTTCAAGACGCTGCCCGACGACATATTGGGATCGCCGTTCGTGATCGGCAGCATTCGCATCGATGCCCCGCGTCTGCTCGCTGGAGCGGTCGGCCTGCTCGTCACCTTGATGCTGCACTTGCTGCTCACGCGCTCGGGGCTTGGCAGTCGGATGCTGGCCGTATCGGAGGATGCAACAGCAGCGCAATTGATGGGCATCCGACCCGAGCGCATGCAGGCCATGGCCTGGGCGCTCGCCGCCGGCTCGACCGGCATCGCCGGGGCGCTGATCGCCAACTTTTTCTACACCTCGCCGACCGTGGGCGAGACGCTCGCCATCGTTGCCTTCGTCACGGTTGCCTTCGGCGGCTTCGGCAGCGTGCCGGGAGCCCTGGTTGCGGGGCTGCTGATTGGCGTGATCGAAGGGCTTTCGGCCTTCTTGATCGGACCGGTTTACAAGGACGTGGTCGTCTACCTTCTGTTCGTGCTTGTGCTGTGGACCAGGCCGCAGGGCCTGATGGGTAAGGCATGATGCGACGTCGCCTCCTTTATGGTGCCAGTGGTGCCCTTGTGCTCGCCTATCCGCTGTTAACCGCCGGCGTGCCGGTCTATCAGCGCCTCGGTGCTCTGGTGCTGCTCGCCGCCATCGGCGCTTCCGCCTGGAATTTGATCGGTGGCTATGCGGGCCAGGTTTCGGTTGGACATGCGGTGTTTTTCGGAGCCGGCGCCTATTCCGCCCTCGCGCTCTATAGCCACTTCGGCTTGCCGCCGCTCGCCGGCATTCCCCTTGGGGCACTGATTGCCGTCCTGATCGCCGCCTTGATCGGAGTGCCGACGCTGCGCCTCTCGGGCCATTACTTCAGCATGGCGACCATCGCCGTCGCCGAGCTCGTGCGCGTGCTGGTCACCAATTGGGAGTGGGTCGGCGGAGCCCAGGGCATGTCGGGGCCAGCCGTATCGCGCACCGTGCTCGATCTGTCGTTCACCTCGGCGCTGCCCTACTACTACGTCTTTCTGGCCGTGTTGGCCGGCATCCTGTGGGCGACGTGGCGCATCGAGATGAGCCGCATGGGCTATTATTTGCGCGCCATCAAGGATTCGGAGCGCGCCGCGCGCTCGCTGGGAGTAGCGGCGGGCCGCTATAAGCTTTACGCCTACATGCTGAGTGCAGGTATCACCGCGGTTGCTGGATCGCTCTATGCCCTGATGTTCGGATTCGTCGATCCGGATTCCGGTTTCGGCATTTTAATCTCGGTAAAGATGCTGATCATGGCCGCCCTCGGTGGCAGCGGTCTGCTGTTTGGACCATTGGTCGGCGCCATGATCCTGGTGCCGCTGGAGGAGATCTCCAACAGCCTGCTCGGCGGTAAGGGGGCCGGCCTCACCTTCGTCGTTTACGGCGCCATCATTGTCCTGATTGCGCGCTTCCTGCCGAGCGGCCTGCTGGCCGTGTTCGTGGTGAGGCGTGCGCCGCGGAAAGCAAAACCCGCAGCGACCGAGCAGCCTCATGCTGCTTGAGGCGCGCAATATCACCAAGGCGTTCGGCGCCTTCAAGGCGGTCGACGATGCCTCCGTTGCCGTCAATGCCGGCGAAGTGCTCGGCTTGATTGGCCCCAACGGCGCCGGCAAATCGACCTTCTTCAACTGCCTAACGGGCGATCTCGCCCCCAGCAGTGGCAGCGTGCATTTCCAAGGACGCGACGTTACGGCCTTGGCACCGGAGGCACGCGCCCGCGTCGGTATCGCGCGCACCTTCCAGGTCCCGCTCACTTTCGTGTCGATGTCGGTCCTCGACAACGTCACCATTGGCGCCTTCCTGCACCGATCCAAGACCGCCGATGCCCGCGCCAAGGCACGCGAAGTCATCGATTTTGTTGGCCTTGGCGCCCATGTCGATGCACCCGCCGCCAGCCTGGGCACGCCGGGCCGCAAGCGTCTGGAAATTGCCCGGGCACTTGCCTGCGAGCCTGAGGTATTGCTTCTTGACGAAGCCATGGCCGGCCTCACCCCCGCCGAGATAAGGACCGCGATCGAGCTCGTACGCCGGATCCATGCTCGCGGCATTACGCTCATCATCGTCGAACACATCATGGAGGTCATCGTCTCGCTGGCCGAGCGGGTGGTGGTGTTCCACCAAGGCAGGGAGATCGCCCGCGGCACACCGGTTCAGGTCACGCGCGACACCGCCGTCATCGAGGCTTATCTCGGCAAGCGGCATGCGCAAAAGCTAAGTGGGGGGGCCGCATGAGCGCGCCGCTGCTGGCAGTTACGAACCTGGAGGTGCGCTACGGCGATCTGATCGGCGTGAGCGACGTCTCGCTCGAGGTGGCCAAGGGCAGCATTGTCGCGCTCCTGGGTTCGAATGGCGCCGGCAAGACGAGCACGCTCAACGCCATAGCGGGGCTTGTTCCCGTCAGCCGCGGCCACATCAAGCTCGACGAGCAGGAGATCACGGGTGTACCAGCCTACGCCATCGTGCGCAGGGGCTTGGCCCTCTCGCCGGAAGGCTGGCGCCTGTTCGTGCAGCAGAGTGTGGAGAACAATCTGCTGCTCGGCGCGACCTCGATTTCCGACAGGTCGCGGGTGCCGCGCATGCTTGAGCGCGTTTATAGCGTCTTTCCGCGCCTGGCCGAGCGGCGGCGTCAGCAGGCGGGGACCATGTCGGGCGGCGAGCGGCAGATGCTAGCCGTTGGCCGCGCCCTGATGAGCGATCCCAAGCTGCTGCTCCTCGATGAGCCAAGCCTTGGCCTGGCGCCGACCATCATCGAGACGATGTATGAAACGTTCTTGCGCCTGCACCAGGAAGGCTTGACCATTTTACTGGCCGAACAGTCGGTCGACCTCGCCCTGGAAGTGGCCAACTACGCCTACGTCCTGCAGGTCGGACGCAGCGTGCTGTCCGGCGAGGCCGGTGCCCTGGCCAACGACCCGGAAGTGCAGCGCATCTATCTGGGCATCGCCCAATCGTCGTCGGACATGATCTGATCGGCACCGCGTTAAAAGGCTGCGAGCTAGCTTGGCGATGGCAGCGGCACGCCGGCAGCAGCGAAGGCGTCGCGTTGGCGCTCGCCGACGGCATCGAGGCTAAAGCCCTCGATCGTGGCATTGAAGATGTCGTGCCAGTTGAGCTTGGCACGCAGATGCAGGAACACGCCGCCCAGGCCAATGGCGGCGCGGTCCATGAACACGAATTCGCGTGGTACTCGCACGGGACCTTTTTCCTGCAGGGCCTTGTGCACGGCAAAGGCTTCCTTGCGCCCGTACTGGCCGGGCGTGGTGCCCTCGGCGATCTCCCGCTCGCGGTCCTCGAGCAAAGGCCCATAGATGAAGCGGGCCCAGATGTTGAGAACATCGATCAGCTCGTTGCTGAGGCCGCCGAACCCCCAGGTCTCGTAGGCGTGCACGACCAGGGCGCGCTCCTCGTGCAGCAGCCCGTTGTAGAGGTCGATGACGCCCTGCACGAAGGGGGTGGGAAAGGTTCGGATGCAGCCGTAGTCGAGCAAGTTGATGCCGCCGGGCTCGGGCAGCACCCCGTCACCATTGCCGGCCGGCGCCGCGAATACCGAATAGTTGCCGAGGTGCGGATCGCCGTGAATGACGCCATAGTGCGAGAAGGGATACCACCACGCGCGGAACATGGCGCGCGCAATGCTGTTGCGGGCGCCGAGGGGCGCCGCGGTGTAATCGAGCAGCCGCCGCCCCTCAAGCCAGGTCATGGTCAGCAGCCGGCGCGTCGAGAGGTCGGGGATGACCGTGGGCACGCGGATGTGGGGATCATCCTTGAAGATGGCAGCATATAGTGCGGTGTGGCGCGCCTCTAGCTCGTAATCAAGCTCTTCGCGCAGGCGCGCCGAGACCTCCTGCAAGATCTCGGCGGTATCGATGGCTGGGTTCATGCGCGCATGCAATGCGAACACAACCTTGAGCTGGGTCAGGTCGGCCTCGACGGCGGACTGCATGTCGGGATACTGGAGCTTGGCGGCAAGCCGGCGCTGATCAGGCGCCAGCGCCCGGTGCACTTGTCCCAGCGACGCGGAGGCCGCCGGTGTCATCTCAAAAGAGGCAAAGCGCTTTTGCCACTCGGGGCCGAGCTCCGCCACCATGCGTCGCCGCACGAAAGCCGGGCCCATGGGAGGCGCCTGCGACTGCAGTTGGGCCAGCTCTTGCGCATACTCGGCAGGAAGGGCCTCGGGAATGGTGGCCAACAGCTGCGCTACCTTCATGATCGGCCCTTTGAGGCCGCCCAGGGCGGCCGCCAAGGCGGCCGCATTCTTGCTGCTATCGGCATCGAGGCCGAGCAGGCGTTGGCCGGCAACGCGCGCCGCCACGGCGCCGACGTTGGTGCCGACGCGCACGTAGCGGGCCGCGCGCGCCGACAGGCGGTTCTGTTCCTCGTCCTTCTGATCGTTCAAGGTTGCGCTCCTCGCGAGGAATATCGGCACGGCCGAGCGCCGCGTCCAGGGGTGTGATGCATGGCATGCCGGCTGGCGTTAAGGTGCGCGGGCTTTTCACGCCAAGGCAGCGGGGTCGGCCGGATGCAGCAACCGAGCGAGTGCACCAGCGAAGCAGGAACCCGAGCCTGGCTGCGGGGGCCGGCAACGCGGGCCATCCTGGCGCTCGGCATCACCCAGATCATCGCTTGGGGCACGACCCTTTATGCCTTGGGTGTCCTCGGCAAGCCCATTGCCGAGGACACCGGCTGGAGCCAGAGCCTGGTGTTCGGCGGCCTGACCACCGGCTTGCTGGTCTCGGCCGCGGTGTCAACCTTCGTCGGTCGCAGCGTCGATCGGCGCGGTGGACGCCAGGTCATGGCACTCGGGTCGCTGCTGATGGCGGGCGGATTGTTGCTGCTGGCGCAGGTTCGCTCGCCGGCCGCCTATCTGGGGGCTTGGGCCTGCCTTGGCCTAGCCATGCGTATGTGCCTTTATGATGCCGCCTTCGCCGCCCTCGTACAGGTGACGCCATCGCGCGGCCGGCGCGCCATCTCCTTTCTGACCTTGTTCGGGGGCTTTGCCTCCTCGGTGTTTTGGCCGATCGCCCACCTGCTCAATAACGCCTACGGTTGGCGCACGACGCTCGTCATCTTCGCGGCCATCAACCTCTTGCTGTGTGCGCCTCTCAATTGGATCGGTCTGGGCAAGCGCGAGAACCCGCCACCGGTGCAGCAAGCGGCTGCCGCTGCTCCGGTCTCGGCGCCGGGCGCGCCCGCGCTTGAGGGTGCAGCCCGCACGCTGGCCATGCTGTTGTTTGGCGCGATTGTGGCGGCGAGCGCAATTGTTTTCGGGGCCATGGCCGCGCATCTGGTGCCCCTCCTGGAAGCCTCGAGGCTCTCATCGGCAACGGCGGTCTGGATCGCCTCGCTCAAAGGCGTGGCGCAGGTGGCAGGTCGCATCTGGGATCTGACGCTGGCGCGCACGTGGCATCCGTTCGATGTCGGACGCGTTTCCGTCGCCACCATCCCGCTGTCCTTTCTAGCCCTGATGCTCGGCGGGGCCAACTTCGCGGCGGCGCTGGGCTTCACCATGCTGTTCGGCATCGCCAACGGCCTGGTGACGATCATGCGGGGCGCCGTGCCGCTGGCCCTGTTCGGGGCCAAAGGCTACGGCGAAGTGCTTGGTATCCTGGCGACGCCCTACCTGTTGCTTGCGGCCGTCGCCCCCGCCGCCTTCGCGTTCGTTGTCGAGCGCTATGGCTATTCGGTCGCCGAGGCAACCATGTTGGGCGCCGGCCTGTGCTCGCTGACGGGCATGGAAGCGCTGGCGTTCTGGTACCGTCGGCGACGACCGAGCTAGCGCGGGCTCGCTTGAGAAGTGCGCCAGGCTCAAACCATGACCTGGGTACCAACCTCCACCACCCGGTCGCTCGGAATCCGAAAGTACTCGGTGGCGTCCTCGGCACGGCCCGCCAACCAGATGAAGAACCGTTCCTGCCAGCTTGGCATTTCGGATTTCATGGTGGTTTTGAGCGAGCGACGCGAGAGGAAGAAGGAGGTCGCGGAGATATCGATATTGAGGTCCTTGCGGCGACAATGGTCGATGATCTTCGGGACGCTTGGGGTCTCCATGAAGCCGTAGTGCGCGACCACGCGAATGAACGTGTCAGCGACCCGATCGATTTCGATGCGCTCGTGCCGCGGCACGCGCGGGGTGTCTTCGGTCTTGATGGTGAGAATGATATTGCGCTCGTGCAGCACCCGGTTGTGCTTGAGGTTGTGCATCAGCGAGGTAGGCGCCGCCGTCGGGTCCCCGGTCAGAAACACGGCCGTGCCGGGCACGCGGTGCGGCGGTTTGGCATCGAGCTTGCGTACCAGCCATTCGAGATCGGCTTCGCCCTTGCGGGTTGCGCGCGAAAGCGAGGCCGAGCCGCGGACCCAAGTGTAGACGATGAGGCAGATTGTGCCCGCCATCGACAGCGGCAGCCAACCGCCGTCGGGGATCTTGAGCACCTGCGCGGCCAGAAAGGCCTGCTCGATCAAAAGCAGTGGCACCATTAGAATGGCGGCCTTCCAGACCGGCCAGTTCCAGCAGCGCCACACCACAAAAAAAGCCATCAAGCTGTCGATCACCATGGTCGCCGTCACCGACAGACCGTAGGCGGCCGCCAGCTCGCTCGAGCTGCCGAAGGTGAGGGAGACGATGAGCACTCCGACGAGCAGGAGCTGATTAACGCGCGGCAGATAGATCTGTCCGGCTACGCTTTCGGAGGTGTGCTTGATTTGCAGGCGCGGTACCAGGCCGAGCTGAATCGCCTGGCGCGTGAAGGAAAAGGCGCCGCTGATCACGGCTTGGCTGGCGATGACCGTGGCAACGGTCGCAAGAATCACCATCGGGAGCAGCGCCCAGCTAGGATAGAGCTTATAGAACGGGTTGGTGATGGCCGCCGGATTTGCCAGCAGCAAGGCGCCCTGGCCGAAATAGTTGATGACCAATGACGGCAGCACGAGGCAGAACCAGGCCAGCCTAATCGGCTTGCGACCGAAGTGGCCAAGATCGGCATAGAGGGCCTCTGCGCCGGTCACGACAAGGAAGATCAGTCCCATGACCGCTAGTCCGACCACGCCGTGGCTCAGGACAAATTGGACGGCCAGCGCCGGGTTGAGGGCAAGAAAGACGCGCGTATCGTCAATGATGTGGATCAGCCCGCCCACCATGAGCGTGACAAACCACACGAACATGATCGGCCCGAAGAATTGCGCCACCTTTTCCGTGCCGCGCGATTGGACCGCAAACAGCAGCATGAGGATGAGTGCGGTAATCGGCAACACCATCACATCGAGCTGAGGTGCAACGAGCTTGAGGCCCTCGACAGCGGAGAGCACCGAGATCGCCGGCGTGATCACGGCATCGCCGTAAAAGAAGGCGGCGCCCGCCACACCCAGCATGAGGATCAGCCCGGAGCTACGGGTCGCGACCGATTGCCCGAGCGCCATCAGGGCGAAGGTGCCGCCCTCGCCTTTGTTGTCGGCATTTAGCAAAACCAGAACGTACTTGAGCGTGACGATCAGCATCAGCGTCCAAAACACCAACGACAGCACGCCAAGCACGGCGTCGGCGCCGGCGGTTCCCTGCTCGTTGCCGTGCGATACCGCCTCGCGTATGGCGTAGAGCGGGCTGGTGCCGATGTCTCCGTAGACGACGCCGATCGATCCCAGTGCGAGCGCCAAAAGGCGTCGGTCGGTGTGCTCGTGGTCGGCCGAATGTCCTGCCGCGACGATTGTTTGTGCCATGGAGGCGTGGTTTTCTCGAGGGTAGCCGCGGTGCCGTAAATGGGCGCGGCTTATACACCTACCATTGGGCGCACGATAGCCCCATAGCGCACAATAGTCCGCAACACGCAAGCAGGGTTCCGCGTCCGCCACAGGCGCGGCGGCGGCTGGCCGGCCTCAGTATAATCTATTGATATGCAATAATGTTTAATGCGCCGGGCGGCGGCGGCAATGGACGCCAGGCCCGCGCAAGCCTGCGCCGCGGGCATGGCCGCTCGCGGCCTCCCGCAATGCAAAGCTATGCCTCCAGCGCCTCGAGCTCGTCGATCATGGTGGCAATAACGCGCAGGCCGCGGTCCCAGAAGGCCCGGCCAGAGGCGTCGAGGCCGAAGCTCGCCAGGAGCTCGGCATAAGGTTTCGAGCCCCCGGCCTCGAGCATCGCCAGATACTTGTCGACAAAACCGGGATGGCCCTCGCGATAAAGGGCGTAAAGCGAGTTCACGAGGCAATCGCCGAAGGCATAGGCGTAGACGTAAAAGGGCGAGTGCACGAAATGGGGAATGTAGGCCCAATAGTTTTCGTAGCCCTCCTTAAGCTCGATGGCAGGCCCGAGGCTTTCGGCTTGCACTTCCAGCCACAGCTGCCCGAGGCGCTCGGCCGTTAGTTCGCCGCAGCGGCGCTCCTCGTGCACCTTTCGCTCGAAGCAATAAAAGGCTATCTGGCGCACGACCGTGTTGATCATGTCCTCGACCTTCTGAGCCACCAGCGCCCGGCGCTCGACCTTGTCGCGGGCGCCGTCCAACAGGGCTTGAAATGTCAGCATCTCGCCGAACACCGAGGCGGTCTCGGCGAGGGTCAAGGGTGTCGGGGCTAGTAACGGTCCCTGCGGTGCCGCCAGCACCTGGTGCACGCCGTGGCCCAATTCGTGCGCAAGTACCATGACGTCGCGGGCTTTGCCTTGATAGTTCAGCAGAATGTAGGGATGCGCGGAAGGCACGGTCGGATGCGAAAAGCCCCCCGGTGACTTACCCTCGCGCACCGGCGCATCGATCCAGGCTCCCGCGAAGAACCGCTCCGCGGTTTGCGCCATCTTGGGTGCGAAGGCCGCGTAGGCCGCAAGCACGATCCCTTCCGCATCCTTCCACGGGATCAGGCGCTCCGGTCGATTGGGCAAAGGAGCGTTGCGATCCCAGTAGGCCAGCTTGTCTTTGCCAAGCCAGCGCGCCTTCAGCGCGTAGTAACGGTGCGCAGTATTTGCATAGGCACCGCGCACGGCGCTGACCAGGGCCTCCACGACTTCGCGCTCGACGCGATTACCCAAATGCCGGCTATCGGCCACGTCCTTGAAGCCGCGCCAGCGATCGGAAATCTCTTTATCCTTGGCGAGCGTATTGGAAATCAGCGTAAAGAGGCGAATGTTCTGCTTGAACACGCGGGCCAAGGCCTCGGCCGCGGCCTCCCTGCGGCCCGCGTCGGGATGCATCAGCAGGTTCAGCGTCGGCTCGAGCGCAAGGGGATGTTTTTCGCCGTCGACCTCGAAGCGCAAAGCCGTGATGGTCTCATTGAATAGGCGGTTCCAGGCGCCACGCGAGGGAATCGCCTTTTCGTGGAACAGCCGCTCGAGCCCTTCCTCGAGCTGATAGGGCTTCTCCTTGCGAAGGTCCTGAAACCAGGGCTTGTAGCGCCGAAGGGCAGGCAGGCGCAGCGCGCTTGCCAGCTCATCCTCATCGATTTGATTGAGCTCCAATTCAAAGAAAATGAGGTCCGTGGTGATGGTGGTAATCTTTTCCTGGATGTCCCCGTGAAATTTGGCGTTTTCGGGGTTGGAGGTGTCGCCCGCATAGAGCAGCCCGGCGTAGGAGCCGAGCCTGCCCACCGTGTCGCTCAAGCGCTCGTAGGCGCCGATCGCCTGCGCCAGGCTGCTGGGGTCTTTGGCCAATCCGGCAAGCTTGCCCTGGTAGGTCAATTTGATGCGCTTGGTATCCTCGGCAGCGCCTGCCAGATCCCGTTGCACGGCATCGCAGTTGGGACCGGGGTAGAGATCCGACAGATCCCAGACCGGCATTGCACCCAACCGGGCTGCCGCCCCGGCCATCGTGGGTGGCTCACGGTCCCTTGGCTGTGCCTTGCTCGCCATGCTGTCGCTCCCGCTGCTTGGTCTGTCGCTGCTCATGCGCCGGCCCAAGGCATGGGCCTGCCGGTCGTTAAAGTGTGTGGGCGCATGCCCATCATTGCAAGCCGGCGACCCCGCCGGCCTCGAAGCAAGGTCTCGGACCAGGTCGCGGCCTTCGCGCCGGCGGCACCCTGCCTGGTCACGCAGGACCCCGGGCGGCCGGCGCAAAAAAGCCTCAAGTCATTCCGAAATGCAACGATGCATTTACCGCCCTGGGGCACTCTGGGCTGGTCTGTAACCCACGGGGTAGCCGCCTGTCCGATCTTGGTTCGCCGATCGGTCGCACCACTGCGAACGGGCCCCATGTTGCGTAAGAGTAGCCAATCTCATGCCCAAGCTCGTCCTCATCGTCGATGACGATCCCGTCCAACGCCGCATCCTCGAGGGCACGATCAAGCGGCTCGGATACGAAACCAAGACCGCCCAGGGTGGCGAGGAGGCCCTCGCGCTCCTCGAAGATCACGATCACGCGGCAATTGCCCTTGTTCTGCTCGATCTCGTCATGCCGGGACTGGACGGCATGGAGGTGCTAAAGCGCGCCGCCAATAACCCGGCCGCGCCGCCGATCATCGTGCAGACCGCCAACGGGTCGATCGATACGGCCATTACCGCAATGCGCGCCGGCGCGGTCGATTTCGTCATCAAGCCGACCTCGCCCGAGCGCTTAGAGGTATCCATCAAGAGCGCGCTCAAAATCGAAGCCTTGCAGGGCGAACTCGCGCGCCTGAACAGAAAGGCCAATGGCGCGCTGACATTTTCCGACCTCATCATTCGCGGCGAAGCCATGCGCCGCGTCGTCCAGCTTGGCCACCGTGCGGCCGCGTCCAACATCCCGGTCCTGATCGAAGGCGAAAGCGGCGTCGGCAAGGAGCTGATCGCCCGCGCCATCCAGGGCGAGAGTGAGCGCAAAAAGCGGCCTTTCATCACGGTGAACTGCGGTGCCATCCCGGAAAACCTGGTGGAAAGCATTTTGTTCGGGCACGAGCGCGGCTCCTTTACCGGTGCGGTCGAGAAGCGGACCGGCAAATTCCAGGAGGCCGACGGCGGCACCTTGTTCCTTGACGAGGTCGGGGAGCTGCCGCTTGATGCGCAGGTCAAGCTGCTGCGCGCCTTGCAAACGGGGGAGATCGATCCGGTTGGTGCCAAAAAACCCGTGCAGGTCGATTTCCGCCTGCTCTCGGCCACCAACTGTGACATGATCAAGCTTGTGAAGGAGGGCAGCTTCCGCGAGGATCTCTACTATCGGCTTAACGTGTTTCCGCTCTGGGTGCCACCCCTGCGCGAACGTCTTGAGGATGTGCCCGAGCTCGCCCTGCATTTCCTTGCCCGCTTCGCTGCCGAGGAGGGGCGTCGCGTCAATGCCATTGGCAAGGACGCGCTCGAGCTGTTGACCAGCTATTCCTGGCCGGGCAACGTGCGCCAGCTCGAAAATGCGGTGTTCCGCGCCGTGGTGTTGGCCGATGGAGCCGAGTTAACGGTGGCGGAGTTTCCCCAGATCGCCGCCCACGTTGACGGTTTCCACGCGGCAATCCCCGCCGCCCCGGCACCGGTGGATCGCCGGCCCGTGATCACTGGTCCGGTCATGCTGGGTGCGGAGCATTCCATTCCGCGCACGCTCGAGCTGGGCGCCGGCGGCAAGGGGGCGCTTGGCATTCCGGCCATCACCGACAATGGCGAAATTCGCTCCCTCGAATCCATGGAGGCGGACATGATCCGTCTCGCTCTCGGGCGCTACCGCGGTCACATGACGGAGGTGGCCAAACGGCTCGGCATCGGACGCTCGACGCTTTATCGCAAAATGCGCGAGTTCGGCCTTGAGGAGCGGGCGAATTGAACTGAGTTGTCGGCGGGATCCCCGAGCGCTCGGTTCGCCCCGATCTTGCCGCAGTGACCGCGTTCAATGGTTGTCCCTGGCATCCTCAAGGGGTTCAAGCGACGCTGCTGGGCGCGAGGCCCGTGCGGTGATCCGCGGCGAAGAGACTGCCAGGCGGCCAAGGCAAGCGCGGGGCGCGCGGCTTGCTCATCCGGTTGCAAGGGGGAGAGACGATTGCAGAGGCGCCGCTGGGGGGTTCTCACCTGTCTCATGATCGTGCTCGCGCTGGTCGCGGGCACCTTGGCGGCGAGGGCGAACACCACGCGCGACCGCACGCTTTCTCTCTACAACATCCATACCAAGGAAACCCTGACCATCCAGTACATGAAGGGTGGCAAGCGTCTTGCCGACGCCATGCAGAAGATCAACTGGATCCTGCGCGATTGGCGCAAAGACGAACCGACCCAGATGGACCCGGACTTGATCGATCTGCTCTGGGAGATCCATGCCGAGCTGGGATCGAGGGAACCGATCCATATCATTTCGGCCTTCCGCTCGCGTGACACTAACAACATGCTGCGCAAGACCGTGGGCGGCCAAGCCAGTGAAAGCCGCCACATTCTTGGCAAGGCGGCCGACGTGCATTTTCCGGACATACCGATTCGGCAGTTGCGCTATTCGGCGCTCATCCATGAACGCGGCGGCGTCGGTTACTATCCGACCTCGGCCATCCCCTTTGTGCATATCGATACCGATCGGGTACGCGCGTGGCCGCGTCTGCCGCGCACCGAATTGGCTCTGCTGTTCCCGAGCGGGCGCACGCAGCATATTCCCGACGACGGTGAGCCGATTGGCAAAGAAGACGTGCGCGTGGCACGCGTAAAGAATGTCGAGCTTGCCGGCCAGATCGCGCAGCTGCACGAGCTTCGTGCCCATCCAAGGCCGCTACAGCTAGCCTCGCTCACACCGTCATTGCCGCAGCTATTGGCACCACCGCGCCTGATCGAGCGTCCGGCTGCGCTGGCGCCGCGACCGAGCGAATTTGATCGCGCACGACTGGCCGAGCTGTCGGCGGAGCCCGCTGCGCTGCTGAGCGCGCCGCGACTCGCGAGCCCGAGGGCTGGCGTGCAAGCGGCGGCGGCCGGCCCCGCTGGCTCACAGCGGCCCCTGGCCTGGGGAGCCTCCTTAGGATCGTTCGTGCCAGCACCCGCTTACGATGATGAGCATCCCGAAGAACTCTCCTACCGTCCGTTCCCGATTGCGCCGCTGTTGACGGCCACGGCTTCGCCGGACGATCCGGTGCTCGCGCGCATGGTCCATCCGGATCTGATGCGGGCGCTCGAGCTGCTCGACCAGGCCAACGCATCGCCCCCGTTGCGGCTCCGACCGGGCCTACAAACGGCCCACCTGCTGTGGGCTCAGGAATTCAAGGGCGAGGCCGTCAACCTTTCGGCGCTCTACGACTACGGTTTAGCCCCCGTTAGCAACGGGATCGGCAAGCGCAAGGTGGTAACGAGCGCGCAATAGCGCCTTATTCTGCGGCGTCCATCACCTGCCGCTCCGGCAAGGCTTCGGTCATGCCGAGGGCGTGCAGGTACGTGGTCAAGATCGCGTCTTCCTCCTGCCGATCGGCCGCGCTCTTCTTGCGGAGAGCTATGATTTTGCGCATCACTTTGATGTCGAAACCCAGGCCTTTGGCTTCGGCGTATTTGTCGCGAATGTCGCCCGCGAGGGCCTTCTTCTCCTCCTCCAGCCGTTCGATCTGCTCGATGAGTTGGCGCAGCTGATTTTGGGCGGAGGCCTGCAACGTGACCATGATGCTCCCTCGGTGGCGACGCAAGGTGTGCACTAATGCGGCAGGCCGAACGCACGTCTGAGGCGCCTGCAATTGGCGGACGCTAGCGGCGGGGTAGTATGGCTGCAAGCCGCGGCCGCGGAGGATCCAAAGGTTTTTGCGGATGGACATTGGCCAAGTTTTGCCGACGATTCGCGGGCTGCGCGGCGCGTTCGGCGCTTGCCGTTCAAGGGCCGGCTGGCGCGCCCGTGGGGCCAAGACCGTTGCGTTGCTAGCGGAGCCGCCGGCGGCAGCGCCGCTCGACGAACTAGTCTAAGGTGCGCGCCATGGAACAGAGCAATACGCCCCGCAAGTTTCACGATCCCGATTGGACCGCCACGCACGAGGCGCGCGCCAGCGTCGCCCTCAGGCATCTCGAGACGCTCTGGATCAACACCGGCACGCTTTGCAACATCACCTGCCGCAACTGCTACATCGAATCCAATCCGCGCAACGACCGGCTCGTTTATGTGACGGCGGCGGAGGCCGCGGCCTACTTCGAGGAGATCACGCGGCTTCAACTGGGCACGCGCGAGGTCGGCTTCACGGGCGGCGAGCCCTTCATGAACCCTCAGTTTCTGCTGATGCTCGAGGACGCCCTCGGCCGCGGCTTCGAGGCCTTGGTCCTAACCAATGCGATGCAGCCGATGCAGCGCTCGAAGGTCAAAGCCTCGCTGCTCTCCCTCAACGAGCGATTTGGCCAACGCCTCATGATCCGAGTGAGCCTCGACCACTACACCCAGGCCCTGCATGAGATCGAACGTGGACCTCGCAGTTGGGCCAAAACCATGGCCGGCTTGGATTGGCTCAATGCCAACGGGTTCAGGCTGGCGCTCGCCGGGCGCACCTGCTGGCAGGAAAGCGAGAGCCGCGCCCGGGTGGGCTACGCGCGCCTGATCGCCGAGCGCGGCTGGCGCATCGATGCGGCAAGCCGTTGCGAGCTCGTGCTCCTGCCGGAGATGGAATCCCGACGCGACGTGCCGGAAATCACCAACCGCTGCTGGGCCATTCTCAACAAGAATCCGGCCGATATGATGTGTGCGTCGAGCCGGATGGTGGTGAAGCGCAAGGGCTCGGCGCGCCCCACCGTCGTGCCGTGTACGCTGATACCGTACGATCCCGCCTTCGAGATGGGGAGCACACTGGCAGATGCGGCACGAGCCGATGGCGGCATGTTTGCGGCCGGCGCCGTCAAACTCTGCCACCCCTACTGCGCCCAGTTCTGTGTGCTGGGTGGCGGCAGCTGCTCGCTACGCTAGCGCGCCGACGGCGGAAGGTTTGGCCGCCACTGGGCTCTGTCGCAGCCGGGCGCCGGAGCGGGCGAAGGCGCTTAAGAGGCGCCGAGGCTGGCGGGCAAGCGCTCGTGGGGCGCGGGAGCACGAGGCACGGCTGGTGCTGGGTCCAGCCTCGCTGGTCTCGGTGGCCCAAGATGCCAGCGAGACTGAACCCCCTAGTTGAGACAGGGTGCGGGGTAGCTGTCTCAGCCTAGTTCAAATGGCCATATGGCCATATAGCTGAACAGCCTATCTGAGTCAGTTGCCGTCGCCAACAAAAGAATCGTTGATGCCGATCCGTGCATGCCGGTTGGCATTGGCGCAGCGTGGCGCAATAGTCGCGGAGGGCGCGGGCAGAAAGGATGCAAGACCGATGCGGGAACGCGGTAGCTGCGAATTCCGGGGTGCGGTGCTGATCGCGGACGATCACCAGGTCTTCCGGATGGGGCTCGCGCAGCTACTGCGACGCCATCTCAAGGTTAAGAAGTTCTTGGAAGCGGGTTGCTTCGCCGATGCCATGGAACACCTACAAAACAAGGACTTGACCCTTGCCATTGTCGATTTGCGCATGCCAGGCCTGGCGGGTCCCAAGGGAATTGCGCAAATGCGGCAGCGGCGCCCGGAGGCGCAAATCGTCGTGCTCAGCGCTTCGGACTGCCGCGAGGATATCCTGGGTGCCCTGGCGGCGGGCGTCCATGGCTACATCGTCAAGAGCCAACAAACGGACCAACTGATCGACCGGCTCCGTTACATTCTGTCGGGAGAGATCTACGTGCCGCCGATTCTAGCGGAGCAGCCGGCCGAGACCGTGCCAGCGCTGGAGGCGGCCCGGGTGCAGCCCATACAGAGCCTGTCTCACCGGCAACGCCAGGTGCTCATGGGCCTCGTCGAGGGTAAGTCCAACAAGGAAATTGCCCAGGCGCTCAATGTTGCAGAAGGCACGGTGAAAATGCACCTGGCCGCCCTGTTCAGGGTTCTGGGCGCAACCAATCGCGCCCACGCGGTCGCCATGGGCAAGCAGCTCATCGACTGATGTTGAGGCTCACGGTGCGCCGACCCTGGGCAGCCAAATGACCAACAGCCGGCCGTCGGGCGGTGCCGGGGTCTGCTCGAGGTCGTGGCCGAGGCGGCGACACAGGCGCTCCAGCAGTACCAGTCCGACGCCAAGCTCTGGGCCGCTTGCACCCGCCCCGAGCCTGGACAGCTCGAAAAAAGCGGTTTTTTCGCTGGCAGGATCGACGGCAGCGGCAGCCTTGAAGCGCACTTCGAAGCCGACCTGGTCGCCGCGCCGGCGGCAACGGGCGCTTATGGCATCGCCCGAGCCGAACTTGATGGCATTGAGAAGCAGGCTCTTGATGGCCGTCGCCAGCAGGTGCGGGTTGCTTTTGACCAAACCGCGCACGCCCCGCACGCGCAAGGGGATGCCCCGCCGTGCCGCAACCTTGCTCGCCTCGCGCAGGGTGGCGGCCAAGACCTCGGCCAGCTGACAGGTGCGCTGCGGCGCGCTCTGGAGGCCCGCCTCCAGACGCGACAGGACAACCAGGAACTCGAGCATGCCGTAGAGCGCGCTCAACGAGGTGCCAATGTGGCGCGCCACGCGGCGCATGTCAGGGGGCGCGGAGGCCCCATCCAGCATCTTGCTGAGCAGCAGGGCGGCTTGGACGGGCTGACGCAGATCGTGGGCCGCACGCGCCCAGAGCTCGGCGATTGAGGCGTCCTCGCCAACCTCCTTGCGCCGGCCGGTCACGCGTTAGCCTTTTCTTGCCAGACCCACATTGGCCGGGAGCCCACCCCGCCGCTCTAACCGTCGGCTGCCCGCGCAGGCTAGCCGTCCGGCTCTGACCTTTCCACCAGATATACAACGAACGCGGCCCTTCTTATCATGACCGGGCACGGGTGGAAAAAACGCTTGGTCTCGCTGCGCTCGGCAATAGCGTTATCGGGCCAAGACCATCCGGGGGTGCGGGTTGGGCCCGGTGAAAAAGCGGGGTCACCGGGCCATGCTTGCGGGCAGCGTTTTGCGCGCCGAGGAGGTGTCGGCGGCCACGGCCGACTGTGGCCGCCGCCGTTTTTCCATGTTTGCTCCCTGTATTTTCGGGTTTTTTAACGCGCCTTGGGCTCCGTGGCGCGGTATCCTGCCGGTGCCGGCGCGCCGGGCCGTCGGCATGATACCGTCGCCCGGGTGCGGGACGATTTTTTTATGCCATCACAACTCTCACAATTTGAGCGCCACCAGCTCGACGTCATTGCGCGCGTAACCCCGCATGCGATGGCCGGCCATCTGTTGAACACCACGGTCCAGGCCGTGGCGCTGGCCGGTTCGATCCCCAACACGCAGCTCATCGTTTGGTGCCTCTATTCCTATAGCATCGGCCTTTTTCTCCTTTATCGGCACGTGCGCGGCCGCGGCCGTGTTCCGCGCAGCTTCGAGCGTGCGGCGCGGCGGGCGACAATCTATGCCCTGCTGCTGGCGCTACCCTGGGGAAGCATGTCCGCGCTCTATCTTGGCGCGCTGGCGCACGATGAAGAGCTGATCTTGGTTGCGCTCGCCGTCGGTATGGCCGCCAGCGGTACCGTTCTACTGTCGGCCCTGCCGGCGGCCGCGTTCGCTTACATGTCGGGGATCTTGATCCCGGGGGCGATGAAGTGCCTCTTGCTCGTCAACCAAAAGGGCTATCTGCTGCTCGGCGTGCTGGCCGTCAGCTACTGGTGGTTCCTGGCCGCTCTCATCACCAAGGTGACGCGCGAGATCAGGGAGCGCAAACAAGCCGATGTCGCCCTCAAGGAGAGCGAGGCCGAGCTGCAAGAGGCACTTACGGCCGGCCACGTGGTGGCCTTCACCTGGGATCCCAAGACCGCCCTGTCGCGTCGCAGCCAGAATGCACCCCAGATCCTAGGGCTCGAGTCGCAGCAAGGCGTCGAGCGCTCCAACGATTTTCTGGCGCGCGTGCATCGACAGGACCGCGGCTGCTTGGCGGCGCAGATCGCGGCACTCTCACCGGAGAACCCCTCGTATTTGGCCTCTTTCCGTTTTATTCGCCCGGACGGCCAGGAAATATGGCTGGAGGAGACCGGCAAAGCCGAGTTCGACGGGCAGCGCCGGTATGTTCGACTCAAGGGCCTGACGCGGGATATCACGGAGCGCAAGCGCGCAGAGGAGCGCCAGCGCCTGTTGATCCGGGAGCTCGATCATCGTGTCAAGAATGCGCTGGCCTCGGTGGCGACCGTGGCCCAGCGCACGCGGGAAGGCAGCGCTTCCATGGATGAGTTCTTGCAAGTGTTCGATGGGCGCATTCAATCCATGGCGAATGCCCACGCCTTGCTTAGCCGCAACCATTGGCACGGCGTGCGTCTGGCCGACGTTGTGCACAGCGAATTGGCACCCTACGTCGGCGCGGGCTGCGCCGCCGTCGGCGGGCCTGAAGTAATGCTCACGGCCGAAGCCACCCAACCGATGGCCATCGTCCTGCACGAGCTGGTGACCAATGCCTCGAAGTACGGCGCTCTCACCACTCCGCAAGGTCGCATCACGGTGCGTTGGGATCTGCCCCAAGAGCACATGCAGGCCGGCCTGAAGCTGGAATGGATTGAAACGGGCGGCCCGCCCTGCCGACTCCCGAGCCAGCCAGGCTATGGCACCCGCGCCATCCGCAGCCTAGTTCCCTACGAGCTTGCAGGCACCGTTGACCTGGCGTTTGCCGCCGACGGCGTGCGCTGCACGATTGAGCTGCCGGGAAACTGCATCGGCAAGGACGCGCGGCCGGCGGACGCCGCTAGGGAGTTGAATGGCGCTCGTTTATCCGGCGCAAGGTTGTCAGCAGCGCCGTCGCCGTGAACGGCTTGTGCAAAATGGCGGCGAACTGTCCGAGCGATCGCGGCAGGTCCGCGTAACCCGAAATGACCAGCACGTGGATGCCGCGGGCGTGCAGCCAATCCATGAGCGCGTAGGCCATCTCGCCCTTGAGATTGACGTCAACGATCGCGAGCCTTGGCGCGTTTTCGGTCGCCAATTCTTGCGCCGCCTTGACGGTGGCCACGGGACCCGACACGACCATCCCCGTCTTTTCCAACAGAAGCTTCAGGGCGTCGGCAACCTGCCAACTGTCCTCGACAAGAAGCACGTGCACTCCCTGTAGCCCGGATGCGGCCGCGCTTCGCGCGACCTCGCGATCGGTCAGAGGCATGCCCAGTCTCCCCGTAACGCCTGTGCCCATTCCACGCTCCGAGTGTAGGCCACGAGGCGCCGCTTGCCCACTTTTTGGCGTCACCAGCCGGCCGCAGAGCCGACCGATCCCAAGCTAGGGCTTTGCCCTTGCGGCCGTGGCGGCATGACCGCGGGCGCGTCTCTCCCCCACAGTGGGGATCGGACAACGCCGGCGCGCCACCACTTGAAGGCGCGCAGACAACGCGAACCACAAGTCGCAAACATCGGCGCCGCAAAAGGCCGCTTGCCAATCTCGGTCGCCGACCAATGGGAACTTCGGGAGGAAGCATGCGCAATATTCGCCGCGACCTTGCTCAAGTTGCGCGCCTGGCGTTGCCCTATTTCCGCTCGCAAGAGCGCTGGGTTGGCCTGGGTCTGCTTGCCGCGATCGTGGGCATCGAGCTGGGCCAGGTCGGTATCGCCGTGCTCCTCAACGCTTGGAACGCGCGCTTCTACGACGCTCTGCAGCACAAGAACACCGCCGTCTTCACTCAGGAACTGCTGATCTTCTTTGCGCTCGCCGGGTCCTTCATTGTGCTCGCCGTCTACCAACTCTATCTCAGCCAGGGTCTGCAAATTCGCTGGCGACAATGGATGACCAACAGGCTGCTGCAGTCGTGGCTCAAGGGGGCAACACCCTATCGCATGCAGCTTTCGGCCGACGCCATCGACAATCCCGACCAGCGTATTGCCGAAGACGTCAAGCAGTTCGTGTCCTACACCTTGTCGCTGGGCACCGGGCTGATCGGTGCCGTGGTCACCCTCGCCTCCTTCATCTGGATCCTGTGGGGGCTGTCCGATGCTGCTCCTCTCACTCTCTTTGGGCAGGTCCTGGCGCTTCCCGGTTACATGGTTTGGCTGGCTTTCGCCTATGCGGTCGCCGGTACCTATGTCGTGCATTGGATAGGCAAGCCCCTGGTCGGCCTCGATATCGAACAGCAGCGCCGCGAGGCCGATCTTCGCGCCAACCTTCTGCGCGTGCGCGAAAATGCCGAACAGATTGCGCTCCTCAAAGGCGAGCCCGCCGAACGCAATCGGCTGATGGCTCGCTTCAGCCTGGTCAAGGAGAATTGGACGGCGATCATGGGGCGTCAAAAGCGGTTGACCTTCTTCACGGCGGGCTACAACCAACTGCAGGTGGTCGTGCCGATCTTGGCTGCTGGGCCGGCATACTTTGCCGGTGCGATTGGGCTCGGCGGCCTGATGCAGACGGCATCCGCCTTTGGGCGCGTCGAAGGCGCTCTCTCCTATTTCGTCAAGGCCTATCCGCAACTTGCCGAATGGAAGTCCGTGCTGAAGCGGCTCGACGGCTTCGAGCAGGAGATCGCCGCCAGCGGCAGCAGCTGTGTGCAACTTGAGTTGGTGGAGGCGACGAGGCAATGCGCCATAAGATGCCCCAACCTCGCTTTGGAGAAACCGGACGGCTCGCCCCTCGTAGCCATCGAAAACCTGGAGCTGGTTGCCGGCGAAATGAGCCTGGTGACGGGCCGCTCGGGGATGGGCAAATCCACGCTCTTGCGCGCACTTGCCGGCATTTGGCCGCATGCCGGAGGTCGGATCGAAATCCCTTGCGGCGCGCGTCTTATGGTCTTGCCCCAGCGCCCCTATTTGCCGCAAGGATCGCTGCGCGAGGCGATCCTTTACCCGCATGCCGCGGCGACGAGCACCGACGCGCGTATCATCGATTTGCTGAAGCGCATTGGCTTAGCCCAACTCGCCGATCGCCTTGATGAAGAGGCGCACTGGCAACAACGGCTCTCGCTCGGAGAGCAGCAACGCCTCACGCTCGTTCGCGCCATTCTCTTGGCACCCGACTGGCTGTTTCTCGATGAAGCAACGGCGTCGCTCGACGAACCGGGCGAGCGCATGGTCTATGAACTTCTGCGCCAGGAGTTGCCGCGCGCCAGCATCGTTTCGATCGGACATAGATCGACCTTGAGGGCACTGCACGACCGTAACATCGATATGGACCATGCTCCTGGTTGGGCGCGCGCGGGCATGGCGGCGAGGGCTGCTTGAGAGGCGACTAACGCGCGACGGGTCCAAGGTGGGCCCACTCGGGCCGCGGCGGGTTGCGGAGCGCCTGTCAAGGCATTGGCATCGACGCTGCGCCCTCGGGTAACGACCAAGCCGACCGGGCGGACAGCGCTGCTAGGGCGCGTTTTTCTTGTCGCGCGTCGCCTTCAAGAGCTTGCCTGCCATCCGCCCAAGCTGATAGCCGATGCCGGCGACCGTCTCCCCGCGCGTGCCGATCCTGACCACGAGATCGGATTTTTCGGCTTTCAAATCGAACAGTTGCTGCGCCGACATCGGTTTGGCGGCGCCTTCCAACACCACGCCAAACACTTGCACGCCAGCCTTATTGACGCGCAGCACGAGATCATCATCCAACAGGGTGTAGACGATCTCGAGGTCGGTGCCCGCGAGTATCCGATGGCCGGGTATGGGTTCGCCTCGGCCGTCGAGAATGGTGTCGGACATAACAGTCACTCCGGTGGGCGCCAAGGACAAAGCGCGGGGCGCAGGATGCGCCTGCCATCAACGAGGTCTGGCGCAGGCGCCCGCGCCCCGACGCCTGGCCCTGACGTGATCAACTGTTGACGCCTATACCCTTAAACCCGCTGGCGGCAACCTGCCAGCCAACAAAGGCCGAGTTGCTTGCCGGCGCTCGCGCGCTCGAGGCGAGACGGCGCGCCCAAGCCGTTGGCCGCGGCCGAGCTAGCGGCGTCCAAACAAGCGCGCGAACAGGCTGCCTTGAGGTTTGGCCCGTCGCAGGTTCCCGTTCTGGTCCTGAACGAGGAGTTCGGCGCGCCGCTTGTGAGCGATCATGCGCCCGACGCGTTCGGCTTCGGTTTTGGAGCCGTAGTGGCCAAACTCGCGTCCGCCGTCCTCGTGTACGATCCAGTCGTCCAGTGCTTTCGGATGCACGCGAATTGTTGTCCTCGCCATTTGCCCAGGCTCCTCATCCACCATCACCGACACTCGCCTTTGCCGAGCTTCTCTACGACCATAATGGTTCCACAGTTTGGCAGCACAATAAGCCCTGGCGCGGTTATTGTTGCCGTCAGCGCCAAGCAGGCGATGACGCAAGGCATAGCTGACGCAAGGCATAGCTTGAGTGGGCCGCCTCGCAAACGCGCGCCCCAAATCGCTGGCGCTGACTTGAGACGCCGGGGTTGTCCTTAAACGCTGGCCGGCCTACATCCAGGCGCATGTGTGGACGCATTACGCAAAAATCCAATCCCAACATCCTCGGCCTCAAGATCACCACCATGGTCGAGCCCCTCTATGTTGACAACACGCCGCCCCGCTACAACGGCGCGCCGGGCCAAGAGCACTGGGTGATCCGCCAAGACGCCAAAACCGGCGCGCGCAGCTTGGACCGACTTTGGTGGGGTTTCATTCCCTATTGGTGCAAGGATGAAAGGCGCGCACGCAAACCGATCAACGCTAAGTCCGAGACCATCGCCACCTTGGCGAGCTTTCGCGACGCCTACCGGCGGCGGCGCTGCTTGCTTCCGATCGACAACTTTTTTGAATGGAAGGCGATGAAGGGTGCCACGGCCAAGCAGCCCTACGCCATCGGCATGCGCAGCGGTGAGCCATTCGCCTTGGCCGCCATCTGGGACAGTTGGCAACGCCCGGGGACATCGGAGCGGGTGCGAACTTTCGCCGTGGTAACGTGTCCGGCCAACGACCTGATGGCTGAAATCCACGATCGCATGCCGGTTATCATACCCGCAGCGGCTTACGATCAATGGCTCGCGCCGCTGAATCCCGACCCGCGCGGGTTGCTGGCACCTTACCCCTCCGCACCGATGATGATCTGGCCCATCACGACCCGGGTGAACAAGCCAGCCAACGACGATGCAGAGATCCTTCGCGCCGTACCGCTTGCGCCTAGCGAGCCGAGGCTGCTCTAGCCCTGCAACGGGCCGGGCCGCGACTTTGCGTGGTCGCACCGCTGGCGTCGCCCCGACCCATGATCATGGTTGCAACCGCCGCGATTGGCACCATCGCGCCCACCAATAGCGACGCAAGGCCAGGTCTGGCGCTGCCTTATGCCCGAGAACCGAAGGCGGCGGTGGTCGCAGCAGCGCGCGGCTTTGCAACGCAATGGCGGCGACGCCGAGGGCGCCTGAGTAACGGCTTGTTGAAGCGATTTGACGAATAAAGACAGCTTATTAGTGGATTATCTTCATACAATTTACAAGCTGGGGCGTTAGCCGACGCACTCGGGTGACGTGGGGCCGCGGTGAGACTGCACCACTCAGAAGGGTCGGTCGATGGTCCGAGAACTCTGGTACCGGCATCTCGCAATAGCTGATCGGCTGATTGTCGAGGCCCGTGACTGCATCGACAATCAGAAGCAACACTTGTCCGTCCTCGAACAGGACGGCGAGGACACCAGCAGGGCCGTTGCGCTGTTAGGTCTGCTCAACGAGACGCTGCACTTGATGCACTGGCACCGCGCCACCATCCTTGAGAAGGTTGCCGCCTACAAAAGTTTGGAGCTGAGCCAAGACGCGGACGCACCGGGCGATGGGCTTGCGGAACGGTCCTATGGAGGCCGGCCAAAGGCTCGCCAGGTTCGCGCGGCGACCGTTCGGGGATAGGCCCGACGCCCCTGCCTCGAGCCGCAAATCTGGACTGACGTCGATGCCCACGGCCGGCCGGGAAGAAATGTGCGCGGACGCACAGATCCTCGCCAAAAAACATCCGGACAAACCCTGAGCGTGGGCGCAGGATCGACCTGGTTGTGGCGAAGCTGCGTCACCTCGTATGTTTTTTTCACGGATAGGCGCGGACCCAGCGTCCTCAGAGGTTTTGGCGTGCACGACCCCGAAATCCCGGTTGTCTTGGTTGAGCGCGATGCAGGTCAACGCCTCTATGACCGGGACTTGCGACGCTACATCACGGTCGATGATTTGTACGCTTGGCAACTGATGTCCGTGCCCTTCATTGTTCGCGATGCCGAAAGCGGTGAGGATATTACGGCGGCGATCATGCTTGAGGGTGCCAGCCTCCACTGACGCTGCTCGGCGCCCAGCGCGCCGCGGCCTCAGCCCGGATCGGGGCAGACGACGTTCCGCTATGACCCGCGCGAATAGGGCGACGGCAAGACCACACAAAACTCAAAACCCTGCAGCATTGGCGGCGGCGAATCGCTGGCGTGGGCGCCGCTTATTTGCTGCGACCCATTGCGGAAACCTTTCGGCATGCGGGCGCGACACCCGGCTCACGGTATTGTGCTGACTGCCTTGGCGTGGCCCGTCCGAGGCTTCGCTAACGCCGAAGCTTCAGGTCAACGGTTCGGCCGGCGTCACATTCAACTTTGAAAATCCCGAGACGGAGGACAAGAGCGGCGACGAATTTCATTTCGAATGCGCATTAGGGCGCGAGTTTGCAACTAGGCTTGTCATCGGCATTGTTGGTTACGACTATCGGCAGCTCACCGGCAATCCGGGTGCCGGCGCCGCGCTTGGCCCGTTCAAGGGGCCGCATCGACGCGATCGGCGTCGAAGGCTCCGGACCGCGTTGCCGCTTCGCCGCTCGGAGGTTTTGGCGGCAGCGGGCCTGCGCCGGTCCAGCGTTTTGGCTGAACGTTGTCGACAAGGCACCAGCCATGGCTTGAAGGCTGATGGTTCGTGCGTTTTTGCCCTCGCGGATCGAACCGGCGCATGCGTGCGGCTCTGGCCGGGCAAGGACCTCGATGCCCCAAGGGCTAGGGGTCCCAAGCGGGCTGCCGCGGGCGCCATTTACCTCTCTTGAATTTAACGGTTTTCGCCGAGGCCAACAGGATGCATCAATCTCCTGAACGTGCATCGGCCAACCGTGGATGCGCTGACAAGACCAGGCAACATCCGTAATGCGTATTCTGATTGCAGATGACCACGAAGTCGTTCGCTCGGGTCTGCGGAGGATCTTGGCGGCGCAACCGAACTGGGAGGTCGTCGCCGAAGCCGCAGACGGCAAGGAGGCGATTACCAAGGCGACGGAGAGTAAGCCCGATATTGCGGTGCTCGACTATTCCTTGCCGCGCATTAACGGCATGGAAGTGACACGGCAAATTCGGGCGCGCCTACCCAAGACCGAAATCCTCATCTTCACCATGCACGACAGCGAGGCCCTGATCCAGGAGCTGCTGAAGGCGGGAGCTCGCGGGTATTTGCTGAAGTCAGACGCATCGCGACACCTGATAACGGCAATTGAGTCCCTCGCGGTGCACAAGCCTTTCTTTACCGCCAAGGTTTCCGAGCAGCTGCTCGATACTTATCTGGCGCAACCCGAGCGCGAGGGATCGGCCCTGACCAGCCGGGAGCGTGGTGTCGTGCAGCTGATCGCCGAGGGTCACACCAACAAGCAAATTGCCAATCTGCTCAACATCAGTCTCAAAACGGTGGAGACCCACCGCAGTGCGATCATGCGCAAGCTCGCGCTTTCATCGAGCGCTTCCCTCGTGCGCTATGCCATCCGTACTCGATTGGTCGAAGCCTAAGCGAGCCGCGCCAATTGCGGCTCGGCGAGAGCGCGGTCGACACCGCCCACGCCCGTTGGCCGCCCGGTTCGCACCCACTCGGCAGGCACACTGAGCCGACATTTGACGCCTTGCGCGGCGAACACCAAATTGGCGGTACCACCCAGCTCGTAGGGAACGAGGTCGGTAATCACGCTCGAGCCATAGTTGGCCTTGCGTGGAGCGTGCGCCGGCGGTCCGCCGATTTCCTCCCAATCGATGGTAAGCGGCTCAGCTGGGTGGCCGTCGGTCGACCACTGCCAGCGGACCAAAACCAGGCCCTTGCGCCCGGAAAGCGCCCCGTATTTCGCGGCATTGGTCGTCAGCTCGTGAACGACCATGGCAATCGTCTGGCCAGCCTCCGCGCTCAAAAGCACATCCGGGCCCTTGATGTCGGTATTGCTCTTGCTGGCATAGGGTGCGAGCTCGCGCCGCAACAGTTGGGCCAACGGTATACCTTGCCAACGATGGCCACTCAGCAGTTCATGCGTCAAGGCCATTGAACGAATGCGGCCGTCGAGCGCCGCCACAAATTGCTGCATTGAGCTGCTTGCGTCCATGGTGTGGGCTGCCACGGCGCTAATGGTTGACAGCAGGTTCTTCACCCGGTGGTCGAGTTCCGCCACCAATATGCGCTGACGATCCTCAGTTCGCTTGCGCTCGGTGACGTCGATGTTGACGCCGACCACCCTTTGCGGACTCCCGTGCCTATTGTACAGAATGAGACTACGTGACTCGATCCACCGCAGGGTGCCGTCCGAACGCACGATGCGGTACTCGATGTCGTACTCACTAACTCGTTTGCGGAAGGCCTCGCGTCGGCGTTCGGCGACCCGATCGAGGTCTTCGGGGTGTGCCCTAGCACACCATTCTGTGCGCGTCGTCTCCACGGTCCCTTCCGGCAAACCGTGGAGGGCAGCGTAGCCCTCCGAAACGTGCATAACATCCGTATCGAGGCCATAGGAATAGCTACCGACGAGGGCCGCCTTTCCCGCCAGGGAAAGCTGCAGGTTGCGCTCGACGAGGGCATCCTCTGCTCTTTTTCGGTCGGTGATATTTCGCGTCAGGCCCTTGATGCGCAGCAGCTTTCCCCGATCGTCGAACTCCGCCCTTGCCGTCTCCTCGAGCCAAACTTGGCGGCCGCTCGGACCGCAAAAGCGGAAATTGAAGGTATAGGAAGGGTCGCCTGGTTTGAGCCCGCGGATGGCCGCCTTGAAGCCCTCACGATCGTCAGGGTGAACCCGGGTGAGGAATTGAGAAACGGTCGCTCCGCTCTCATCAATTATCAGAGCAGCATTGTGGCTGCGACGTGAACCACGCGTGCGGGCGTCCCACTCGAAGGCCATCACCTGGCCGGCGGCCAATGCATCGGCCAACCGGCCCTCGCTTTCCTTGAGGACGGCCTCCGTTTTCTTGCGTTCCGTGAGATCGATGTTGGCGCCGACCATACGCCGTGCAACGCCGTCGCAATCATAGTAAATGCGGCTCCGCGATTCGATCCATCGCGCCTCGGCGTGACCGCGGAAGATGCGATATTCGGAGTAGTGCTCGCTGCGTCCCTCGGCGATCGCGCGCTGCAGATGCAGGTCCAGTCGAGGCAAGTCATCCGGATGTACGCGAGCCCGCCAATCGGCGCGTGAGGTCTCCAATGTTCCCTCGGGCAAACCATGAATTGTGGCATAGCCCGCCGATACTTGCATTTTCCCTGAGGCCAAGTCGTACGCAAATGTACCGACCAATCCGACCTTTCCCGCGAGTGCGAGCTGCGTGTTGCGTTCCGCCAGCGTTTTTTCCGCCTGCTTGCGCTCGCTGATATCGACAAGCATGTTGACGCCACCGATCAAGGCTCCCGACGCGTCGAAGAGGGGTGTCGGAAACGGAATGAATGGAACCCGCGTGCCGTCGGGGCGTTCGGCGATGGCCTCTGCACCGCGGATCGGCCTTTTGTGTCGCAAGGCCATCGCCATTGGACACTCCTCGGGCGGCAGCGGCGTTCCGTCGGAGCGATAACGCTTCCAGGACGCGCAGTATCTACTGGTACCGGGCGCGGGGCGAAGACCCCAGAGGGTGACGGCGGCGGCATTGCAATAGGTGATGTATCCCGCAGGATCGGTCATATAGATTGCGACCGGCAGCGCCTCCAACAAGCCACGAATTTCTCGTTCGCTCTTTTCCAGCTTATCTTCGGCCAGTTTGCGTGCGGTGATATCACGGGTGATTCCGAGCCAGCGCACCGCCTGGCCGGCGGGGCCGCGCACTACCGTACCCTCAACCGCCACCCAGCGTTCCCGACCGGTGTCAACGCTATCGAGCTTAGGAGAGAGGCGGTATTCGACCTTACAACTGCTGCCCGCGCGCATCGATGCCGCAAAGGCAGCGTCGAGCTTCGGCAGGTCGTCGGGATGGATAAAGCGGCGCGCCTCTGCAAGCGTCTGAGGCACGGCTTCCAGATAATAGCCGTGGATGCGCCTGTCGCGTGGATCGCTCTCGAAACGGCCCGTCTTGGCGTCAATGCTCCACACCCCGAGCTCGGCGCCCTCGAGGGCCAGCTGCAAGCGATCGTTGCTATCCTTCAGCGTTGCCTCATTGTGCCGTCTTTCTGCGAACAGCGCGGCGAGTACCAGTGTGCACGTTGAGAGGGCCAGCAAGGTCGCTCGTGCCGCATAGGCACGATCGTGCAGGCTCGGCAATTCACCCAACTCACCCATGCCAAACGTGGCCGTCAAGACCACGGAAAAGCCCAAAATAAGCACGGCAGCGGCGGCGAACACAGGGCGGCAGTGGGCGGCCAGCAAGACTGGCAATAAGAGCCCGAGCGGAAGGACGGTGTACCAGTAGTGTGCCGGGCAACCAAACGCGAGCGCGCTGACAAGTGCGAGCCCGGCAAGGGTTAGCGTACCCTCGCCCAGCTCCCACTTCGCGGGCGGATTGTGGCGCAGACCCTTTAAGCCGATGAGCAAGGGTGCCACCATGATGATGCCTAGGGCGTCGGAGGCGACCCAGCTCAGCCAAATATTCAAGGGCACGGCGTCGGCCTTGTGAAAGGCGATGAAGCCGACCATCGCCAGGGCTGCGGCAATGGCTGGCCCGATGGCAGCAGCCGCATAAAAACCAAGCACGCTGCGCAGGCTTTCCAGCCTGAAATCGTCACCGAAATGGCGTCTGATCAGGCGCGCGACCAGCAGCGGTTCGCCCACGTTGCACAAGGCAAAGACGATGGCGGCCGCGAGGTTGCGATCGCTCAATAGGCTGGCCAGGGCGCTGGCGCTGGCGACGCCAGCGGCCACGGGCGCCTGCGCCCTGGGACCCAGTGCGATGAGGGTTCCCGCTGCGATGCCCGCCGCCGGCCAAAACACGGCCACGCCATCGGGCTTGGTTAATAGGGCCAGACTGAGCCGTGCGGCGAGAAGGTAGGCACCCGCAACCGCAAGCGCCAGTGCTGCCTGGGCCATCCACGAGGGTGCACCGGCTGCCGCACCAGGGATCTGCTGCCGCAGGTTTTGCATTGCACCGCCTCCCTCAACGCCCTCAACGGCCAGCCATTCCCAATCGGGAGTGAACGCGCAGCGGCGGCTGAGATCCCTGCAGCATCGGTAGGCATTCGCCACCTGGTGTGGACATCAGGAGTTTTACTGATATTGCCGGAGGGAAAGCCCTGGCGTCGGCCGCCTACTCAACGGCAGCCATCGGGCGGCCCAAAACCGGCAGCGCGGCCGGCGCAGGAAGGACGCCGCGGCTCGAGGTTTATGCCTTGGACAGCACGCTTTCCCACGCGCTGAGCGCCTGTGCGGTATGCTCGCCCAACGCGGGCGCCCGCTCTCCCACCGAGGTCGCCGATCCCGACATGCGGAAGGGCGGGTTCAGGACCTTGAATGACCCTTCCGCGTCGGCAACCTCGCGGAAGGCGCCTCGGTGTTGAAGCTGTGGATCGGCCATAGCTTCGCGCACGCTGCGGTAGGCGGCGGCCGGAACCGCATTGCGCGCCAGCGCGCGCAGGCATTCGACACTGGAAAGGCGCTTCGACCAGGCCTCGAACTCATCCATCAGCACGCCCCAGTTGGCGCGTCGGTCGAGGTATTTGGCAAATCTGGGATCCGTAATCCAATCCCTGCGGTCGGCTGCTGCGGCCATGCCACAGAAGGTGCGCTCGCTGGCGACGGCCATGCAGATGTAACCGTCGGCGGTCGCGACGGGTCCGAATATCGGGCGCGCAGGAAGCGGCGGCGCTTCGAATTGAGCGGTCTGCAACTCGCCGAGCGTCAGAGACAACATGCTTTCCAGCATGGAGACATCGAGTTGCTGGCCTTCCCCGGTTGCCTGGCGCTGATGCAGGGCGGCACCGATGGCCACCAAAGCATAGGTACCGGCCAGGACGTCGGCGACGTAGACGCCGCAATAATCCGGACGCCGCCGTCCGGGCTGGTAGGCCATGTGGGCGAGATCGAAACCCGAACTTGCATGAATCACCGGCGCGTAGGCCGGTATGTCAGCCGCGGGTCCGGTTTGGCCGTAGCCTGAAATCGAGCAGTAAATGAGGCGTCGATTGGCCTTGCCGAGCGCCGCGTAGTCGAGGCCGAGTCGCTGCATGACGCCTGGGCGGTAATTCTCGACGAGAATATCGGCGCCCGCGGCAAGCCGACGTGCGGCCGCCACGTCGCCGTCGTTTTTGAGGTCAAGCACCACACTTTTCTTGCCCGCATTGAGTTGACCGAAGTAGCTGCTCGCACCATTGCGCAGCGGTGGGCGCGAGCGCATCATGTCGCCTTCAGGCGCCTCGACCTTGATCACGTCGGCGCCGAGGTCGGCGAGTAAGCGGGTGCAGTGCGGACCGGCAATGGTGGTCGTAAAATCGAGGACGCGCAGTCCCGAAAACGCTCTCAGCATCTCGTTTTTCCCTCCACACGTGCGGTCCAGGTCCAAGGCTCCGTCCTTATCGAGGATCGCGCGCGGTTCGCTCTCATTCAAGTGCAAGCCGCCAACGGCTGAGGTTCATCCGCCACGTCGTCGGCAATCGCGGCGCACAAAACAGCCGCCGCGGCCACCGCACGGCAGAGCCATCCCCGCCTGCCGGCCTAGCTACGCCGCACTCTTGACGGTGTGCGCTTGCCCGCGACCGCCTTGCCTGGGGGCGGCCACCGGGCCAATCGAGCGGCGATCAGTGCCGAGCTCTTGCGCCGGCAAGCGGCGTCGGACCCTAGTGCGGCAGGCGGTCCAATTCCCAATCCGGCAGGGAGGGCTACGCGCGGTCGTGAGCCTCGGCGCCGCGGATCTCCCCCGTTTCGGGGATGTCGCGACGAAGTCAAATCAGCCAACGCACGGAGTGCCGCAGCAGTCAAAGGAAATGGGGGACGTTATGAGGTTGACGTTCAAGCTTCACGACACATCGCCGCCCTTTGTCGAACTCTGCTTGGAGACCTGGCGGCAAGACGTTCATGGTGGCACTCCAATCATCTCGCCGCATTTGACGACGACACGCGAGATCAGGCAAAGCTGCGCAAATTTCCGTGCGCAGATCGACAGGGTAGAGCGCGAAGCGATTGCGGCCCTTGTTGCCAAAAAAAAGACACCATGACGCTTCCGGCGTTGGATCCTTACCGCCCGGGAAATCAAGCTCAGGCCGCGAGCCCGACCGCTGGCGCGGCTCGCCCCACGGACAGCATCGCGCCCTAAATCCGCGCTTTGCCGTTTCCGCGCACCGATCCACCCCCATTCCCGTGACCGCACGGCGCCCACATCGACCTCACCCAGGGGTCGCGCCCGCCGCGATTTTGCTCAGCCGTCGCCGTGATCAATACGACTACCTGCGCCGCGGCGAAAGCTCGCTGCTGCGCCGGCGGACTTTGACGAGGCCAAGCCTGTGGCGGCTGGGTTCCCCGCTTCTTTCTTTGCTTTCGGCGCTCCAGCCGCAGGGGCAGGCTTGCAATCCTTGAAGGGCGGCATTGGTTTGACGGCACCGAGGCGTTCGCTTTCACCCGCGCCGGGGTTGGTGCTAGTCTGCCGCGGCGGGTGCATGCCGACTCGAGGGCAGCCTTTTTGCCGTGCTTGTCCTCTTCTGACACCAGGGTTCTTTCACCCCACCGCACGGGCCCGGCGTGCTGACGCGGTCTTGAGCGGGATCGCCTCGGAACAGGTGCGACGGTCATGCGAAATCTCGAATTTGGCTGGTTCATGCCGACGCGCGGCGATACGGACGACTATGGCGAACCCCTGAAGATTGCTGCCGGCCTGGAAATGTTCGATCGGGTGGCGCTGGCGGCCGAACGGGCCGGCTTCGAGTACATGCTGGTCCCCGTCGGTCACCAGTGTTGGGACGCCTGGATGACGGGTGCCATGATGACGCGCAAGACAACGAAGATGCGCATGCTTGTGGCCGCGCGGCCGAGTTATATCAATCCGGTGCTGCTCGCCAAGATGATCAGCACCTTTGATCAACTGAGTGAGGGGCGCATTTCTATCAACCTCATCGCCGGCCAGAGCGAGACCGAAAATATCGCTGAGGGCGTCCACTGGAGCAAGGAGCAGCGCTACGAAATCATGGATGAAGAGGTCTCGATTCTGAAGGCATTATGGACGCAAACGGCGCCGACCGACTGGCACGGCAAATACTACACGCTGAAGAAGGCCGAACTGGTACCCAAGCCCTATCAAAAGCCGTACCCAAAATTTTATCTGGGCGGAGGCTCCGAGCAGGCGGCGGAGCTATCCGCCAAGCATTCCGACGTGCATCTGTTTTGGGGCGATACCACGGAGCAAATCGCCGCCAACATGAAGACGCTGCGCCAGTTGGCGGCCAAACACGGCCGCGAGCGCGACCTCGGCTTCGGTATGCGCCTGCAGATCGTCTGCCGCGAGAATGAGAAGGCCGCCTGGGAGGCTGCCGATGCTTTGGTGCGCCATGTGACGGCCGAGCGTACCGACTACATCAGGACCTACTACGCTCAGTCGGTCGCCAATCAGCGCGTGCAGGAACTGGCCCGTACCATGGGCGATCTGATCGCCCCCAACCTCTGGACGGGCCTTACCAAAGCACGTCCGGGAGCCGGCATCTGCATTGTCGGCAATCCTGAGCAATGCGCGGACGTGTTGCAGCGCTACATAGACATCGGCTGCCACTCGTTCTGCCTGTCGGGCTATTTGCACGATGCGGAGGCAGACCGCTTCCACCGGCTCGTGCGGCCGATCCTGCAGGATCGCAATCGTGGCCGCCTGCACTGAGCCCTATCGGCAACAGGATCGAACCTGTCTTGGGATCCTGGCGGGTCGAATGGACGCCCGTTAGGGGCCAGGGGGCAAAGGTCGACCCTGCCTCCTGGCCCGGACTTGCCTCAGCGGGTCTACCGCCCGGCCTGACCCATAGGCGCCGCTAGCGGCAGCACCCGAGAGCTGAGTGCCAAGTAGACGCCCCCGGCGACCAGGATGCCGGCGAGCCAGCTCAAGTCTGCGCCGCCCAATAGCCCCGTGGCGATCGGTCCCTGCAGTGCGGGAACGAGACCGTTCTGCACCGACCAGCCCGCAAGCAGGCCGGCAATGAAGGCAAGGATGCCGGCCCAGTTGATGTCGCCATAGGCGCTCGCCTGGGGCGCGCGGTAGAGTTCCGGTACATCGACCTGACCGCGTCGCTTGATGTAGAAGTCGGCCAAGACGACACCCGCGAACGGGCTCATCCATAGCAGTAGGCTGATCATCCAGTTATCGAACGCCTTGGCGAAAGAGGGTTCGAACACAAAGTAGACGGCGACCAGATAGCTCGCGACACCTACGATCAAGGCGATGGCGGTGCGCGACAATTGGACGCCCATGCTGAGCGCCGCCAACGCCGCCGAATAGACGTTGAGGATGTTGGTCGCGATCGGACCGTGCAGTACCATGAGGAGCACCAGCACGCTCGTGACACCGCCGAAGACGGCGCTAACCATCTTGGCCGGATCCGTATCGAGGGTGACGCTTGCCAAAGTGGCCCCGAGGATCGCCAGCCACACGGTCGGTACAAACATGCCAACGTAGCTGTACCAGAACACAGCCTTGGAAGAGACCGTGCGCGGCACAAAGCGGGAATAGTCCGATGCCCACGTGACCCAGGAAATGCCCCATCCCACGCCAATGGCCGTCATTAGCAGCGTCAACATCGCCAGGTGGGCACCCGGGGCAAGCGTACTGGTAAGGCCCCAGTTGACGACTCCCGGCTGGCTCCACGCCAAGAAGCTCATCAGCACCATGATGGCCACGGTTACCGGCACCGTGTATTTCTCAAAAGTGCGGATTGCATAAAAGCCGTAGACACCAATCAGCATCTGCAGCACCACCACCACGGTGATCACCGCCATGTTCGTCACGACGTTGTCGGGGATGCCGAACTGGCTCAGAATTGCCACCGCGATCTTGACGGGAAAGTAGGTGTTCACCCCGATCCAACCAAGCGTGGTAAGAAACATCAATGCGCTCGGCAAATAGGCCCCGCGTCGCCCGAACGCGGAGCGACATAACACCATTTGGTTGACCCCTGTCTTGTGCCCCATCACCGTGAAGGCGGCGAAAATTGCGCAGCCAATGATGTTGCCCAAGACGATGACTGCAATGGTCTCCCAAAGTCCCAGCTTCAGGACGATGCCGAGTGCGCCGAGCGCCCAGTTTACGGGCGCGATATTCGCGCCGGCCCAGATCCACATTTGCTGGGGTCCGGTCGAATCGCGATCGCCATCGGGTATCGGCTCCACACTGTGGATGTCGGCTCTCAATTCGCTGTTTGCGGGTGTTGTCATGATTTGTCCCCCTGGTCTAGAGCGACCGTGCCGGGCGGAGCAATCGCATCGGCGAATTTTGGGTGGCTAGCGGGTCGATGTGATCGGCCCCGGTGCCCAGGCACTAGCGCAAGGCGAGAGTGTCTACGCAATGAGACAAAGGCGCAAGCCGCTTCGGTTAAAATCGGCTGCAAAGGGAGTCTCGAGCCTTGATCAATTTCTGCACTGGCTGCTTTGAGTTTGCGCAAGGTGCACGGAAATTCTCCAAGGCGGCCGGGGATATGGCCTCAAGGTGCTGACGGTGAGCGGGGCGAGCTGCTGCACCGCACAAGCCTGCCGGTGCGGGAGGGCTTTTGTCCCCTGCCGGTTCGCGACGCACCTGCCCTTGGCACTTTCGCGCTGCCGTGAAGCCAAGCGCCAAGCAACGCGAGGCCGGCAGCAACAGCCCAGGCGAGCCAGCTTTCCCAAAGGGGACCGTTGTGTCTGCGATCAAATGGGCCGAGCGGCCTGCTGAGCGCGCGAACATCGCGTGCAAAACGTCACCGCCGCACGCCGTCGCCGCGTTGCGTCAAGACGAGCGCAATGCCGCCGAGCAAAGCGGCTGCGGCGACGACCAGCCGCAAGGTAAGCGGTTCCGACAGGATGGCTGTCCCCCCCAAAGCGACGAGTGCGGGCATCGACAACTGCACGGTGGCTGCGCCGGTGGCCGGCAGGCCTCGCAGTGCGAGGTACCACACCACATAGCCGAGACCGGTGGCGATTGCGCCCGAGGCTGTTGCAAGAAGCAGGCCGGCCGTCGTGGCTTCGAGATGCGGCCCGGTGAATGCGTTCACCAAGGCGGAGGGGAGCAGACAGCAGAGCAGGTTGCTGGCATTGACCTCCAGCGGCTGTTTGGCGCCGCGGGCCAGCAAGGAAAACCACCCCCAGGCGGTTCCGGAAATCGCCATCAGAACGGCCGCCCAAGTATCAGGGGCGCTGGCGCCGGGCAAAAGCAAATAGATAAAACCGAACAGCGCCAGGCTCAGCCCGATCCACTGTGCCGAGGTGCAGCGCTCTCCTTCCCAGAAGGCGATGCTGAACATGCTCAGTTGCACGGCACCAATCAGGATCAAGGCGCCCGTGGCGGCGTCGAGCCGCAGATAGGCGAAGGAGAAGAAGACGAGGTAAGCGAACAAGGCCAGCACTGAAAGCGGCTTAGCGCTGCTTAGTCGCGGCAAGCGTCGATGCTGTAGCCAGACGATGAAAGTGAGCATTGTTGCCGCCGACAGCACGCGCAGGGTTGTAAAGGTGCCCGCGTCGATCCGCTTTGAGGCCAAGGCCAGCCGGCAGAGAATTGAATTGGCGGCGAAGCAGAGCATGGCTGTTCCGGCCAGAACGATGGTGCGCGAGAAATGTTGCTTCGACATCGACAATGGGCGCAAATCAAGGCATCGATGCTAGGGTCGCTGCCCCACATCGAATGTGCTCGGCAAGCCTTGCCGCATCATCGCCCACTCCATTCAGGAACGACGAGTTCATTTTGGACAGCCAAGGCAGACCCAAAAAGTAGAGCCCCGGGATCGGCGCAATACCGCGATCATGCTCGGGGGCGCCGCGATCATTCAGGACGGGCAACTCGATCCAGCCGAAGTCGAAGGTGTACCCGGTTGCCCAAATGACCGCGCTGACCCCGAAGCCGCGATAGTCGAGCTGGCGCAACGGCCGCAGCACACAGGATCGATCGGCAAGTCTGGCGCGAGCTTGTGGTTCGACCGGCAGCCGCATCTGCCTGTGCTCGACATAGGCGTCCGCCCTATCCAAAAAAGCGTCGTAGGCGGCGTCGCCGTAAGCGAGGCTGGTCGGCAAATCGTCAGCAAAATGCAAGATCCCGGCCGCCGCCGAGCGCAGGCGACCAAGCAGCACAATGCCCTGCTCGGCGTATTTACGCAAATCGATGGTATGGCCGCCATAGGCGCCCGTGATCAAGGGCAGGGTAGCGTCTCCTCCGCGCTCGGCGACGGGCGTTTGATCGAGGCCCATCTCGCTCAGCCACCAGATCAGGTCTTGCCCGCGGTAACGGCGCGGCATGCGTTTGTGACGACCGACGGAAAGGAGCACCTGCCGACCAGCGCGATGGAGCTCCTCGGCAATCTGCGCGCCGGAGGCACCCGAGCCCACAATCAAGACCGCACCGGCCGGAAGCTGATCGGGCGCCTTGTACGCACTTGCGTGGACCTGAAAGACATCCTCATTTCGCAACAGATCAGGGACCATTGGTCGCTGGTAGGGCCCGGTGGCCACAACGACATTCCGCGCGGCGATAGCCCCTTCGGACGTGTCGGCGAGAAATTCCGATTGAGGTCGACGCAACGTCGCAACCTCGACGCCACACCGGATCGGCGGCTTCACCTTGGCGGCATAGGCGTGGAGATAGTCGAGGATCTCGGCGCTGGTAGCAAAGCCTTCGGGGTTGGAGCTCGGATAGGGAAAATCGGGTAGCCGGATCGACCAATTGGGAAACTGGAAGCGCAAGCCATCCCAGCGTTCGCTGCGCCAGCGTTCGCCGATCCGCCCGCGTTCGAGCACAAGGTGCGGACAACCGCGCTGCGCCAACATATGGCTCATGACCAGACCGGCTTGGCCACCCCCGATCACCAATGTCTCCACACGCTCAGTACCCATGCTGACAGCCCCTTGGGTTCGCCTCCGCGTGCATCGTCTAGCGGACGCTCCCGGTCTGTTACCTCCAAACTGACCCATTGCCTGGGTCACCAACAGCGATATGTTTTTACAATATTGTTTAGTTTATCTAACATAAGGACATGCGTAAGCCGCTGCCGCCCGTGAGCGCCTTGCGAGCCTTCGAAGCTGTCGCGCGTCAACTGAGCTTCAGCAAGGCCGCCGAGGAGCTGCACGTCACACCAGGGGCCATTAGCCAACGGATCCGGGCACTCGAGGAGCTGCTCGGTACCAAACTATTCGAACGGACCAGGCGATCGGTTTCGCTTTCCGAGGCGGGCGCACATATGCTTCCAGACGTCCAGGCCGGCTTGGAAATGCTGGCGCGCGCCCTCAGCAGCAAGCCGACATCTTTCGGCGAGCGCACCTTGACGATCAGCGTGGCACCCTCATTCGCGTCCAAGTGGTTGCTACCACGGCTCACTAAATTTCACGAACAATATCCAGACATCGATCTTAGAATCTCCGCAACCGTTGGGCTCGCGGATTTCCAGCGTGAGAAGGTCGATCTCGCCATCCGGCTTGGTCATGGTAACTACCCTGGCCTCCTTGCCGAGCCGCTCTTTTCCGAGGCTTTGACCCCGCTATGCTCGCCTGCGCTCCTCCGGCGCAAAGGCAGCCTCAAGCGACCCGATGACCTTCGCAAGCATCGACTCATTCACGACACGTCTATCCCCGGCGGCGAGCAGGCCGCCTGGGAACGGTGGCTCACGCTCGCGGGCGCCAAGAACGTCTCTATCCAGCGCGGCACCAGATTTACGCTGGCCGAACTCGCCTTGCAGGCGGCGATTGACGGCGCCGGCGTCGTTCTTGGGCGGATCGTGCTGGCCGAGGTCGATCTGGCGGCGGGCCGTCTGGTCCGCCCATTCAGGACCGTGCTGCCCCTGGACGTCAGTTACTTTCTTGTTAGATCGAGGCTGGCCGCGCCTCGCCACGAGCTTCGCTGTTTTCGTGACTGGCTCTTCAGTTCGCTGCAAAACTCCTCGCTTAGCCGCGGAGTTCGGCAGAGCCCGTGAATGCCTCGCACCTTGCGCCACGCCGAGCGCCGGCCTCGAACGCTATGGCTTAGACAAGCTTGCAGATCGTCTTGCGGCAAGGAGGCACGCTTATCGCGGCGGCGAATGTTCTTGCAACATGTCGTCGACAAATAAAACGCCGCATTAAGACCGAGGGATGTTGCCGACCATGAGTGGATCAACGCTCAGACGCCTCGCCCTTGAAGATATGGATCTAGCAGCAAGAATACATCGGATTGCCTTCGACCAGGCGCTGCCCATTCTCGCAGGGCTTCACACTCCCGAGGAAGATCGATGGTTTTATCGCGAACGCGTGTTTGCAAGCTGCCAGGTGTGGGGCGCCTTTGCTGCTTCACAAATGCTGGGCGTAATTGCCTTCCGCGGCGGCTGGATCGAGCAACTCTACGTACTGCCGTCGGCGCAACGCCGGGGTGTTGGCGGCAAGCTGCTGGCAGTCGCGCAGGGGGAATTTGATCGGCTCCTGGTTTGGACGTTCCAGCGCAACATCCTCGCTCGCCGCTTTTATGAGGCGAGAGGTTTCCTACTGGTGCGGGAGACCGCTGGCCTCCGCAACGAGGAAAAGGAGCCAGACGCCCTATACCGTTGGACGCGCCCGAGCGTGAGCACAAGCCGCCTGGATATGCCTCGGTGAGCCATAGGCAACTCGCCAAGCGGGGAAAGCGATTAGGGTGCAAAAACCCGAATAATCCCGCAAATGGTCACGCTCTCTCCAGGACTTCGCCTGGTCTTGCGCGCTGTTGGCCCGGCAGCGAAAGCCCAAGCCCGATCCGCCCCCAACTGGGGCGAGACAGGTCTCGCCCGGCGCCCGGGCTTGGCCAAAGCCCAAGTGCAAAAACGTGCAAGGCTATTTCGCTTGCAATTTCATTTCGAGCACGATCGGCCACCACCTTTGGATTTCCGCCGCCTGCAACGCCGCGAGAGCCGCAGCCGATTGCTGAACGCGAGCGGGAACCTCCTGGCCCAAATCCGTCAGCCGACGCTGAACAGCTGCATTCGCCAAGGCGTCGACAACGGCCGCGTTGAGCTTTGCCACAATCGAATTCTACGGATCTTGATCGCGGCGGGCACGCTCGCTAGAGCGTACCCCGGCTATGGTCGACCCCATTGTTTGTCCTGGCGCCACCCGCCAATCCTTTGTGGCGGGGCTTGAGTGCGCGAAAACGCGCCCTGATATTTTGCGGTAATAGCGCGGTCGCAAACCTCCAGTCGGGCCTTGCGGCAATTTCGCTCCTGGCAACGGCGCCGTCTCCTGCTTTGCTCCAATTGCGGAGGCTCGGTGCCACTTGCGCCTTTGGCGGCTAGGGTGGTCCCAGTTTGCCGTCAGTTCGCTAAGGTCTCGAGCTGAGTTAGATTGCGGTAGAACGCTGCGGAGGTTGACCGTGTTGAGGCGCTCCCCTGGATTAGCGGTCGTCGGCGTCATCATCCTGGCCTGGCCTTCCCTCGCCCTTGGCCAGCAGTCGGAGCCATTGCGACGCTTGCGAAACCACATTCATCAAGACATGACCACGTGCATCGCCTTCTTCCGCCTGGTCGGCAAATGTCTCGCAAAAAATCCTCAGTACGCCAAAACCGCTGCCGCCTATGCCAGGGCAACGGATGATCTGCTCTACAAGTCGATCCTGTTGGGCAAGCAAATAGGGATCTCGGATGAAGACGCCAAAATGCGGCTAGCAACGGCCACCGACGAAATGGCTGAGGTCATCAACCAGGATTGTGGCAACATCTCATCGTTGCTCAGCAGGCACCTCGACAAGTGTACCGGCGTGGCTCGCGATCCGCTAAATCCACTGAAGAATGCCGAACCTAAGCCATAGGCGTTGCTGCTGGGTCTCCCGAAGGCAAACGCCACGGACCTTTGCCAACCGCCGCCTAGCGCAACACCTATCTGGTCGGCGGCGATCGGCTCGGTGTCGGATTTGGCCTCGGCGGTCTCGCCTTCCTCCGGCCAGCCATCCGCACCTGCGGCAAAGCAACGGATGCTCATGTGGCCGGTTGTTATGCGCGCTTGCAGCGGTGCTCATGTTACTTGAGGCCCCCAAAGTGGGCGCCTCAGGGACATTTCGCGCAAAGACAGCGGGGATATTGGCTTTATCAGTGGTGTCCGGTCTTTTGCCGCCGGCCTGGCCACCCGTGAATCCAACCGATGCATTGCTTCAGGCGTGAGACACCAACCTCAGTGTTTTTTCGAATTACACTAAAGTTTCGACTTTGCGCAGTCCAAAAATGCCTTCGCATCAACCGCCTGAGGCCCGTCTTTCCTGCCTTCTAACATGAAAGGGTACGGCGGATAACGCATCTCAATGTCAAGCAACCTGGTTCTGGCTTTGCACTTTGTGAGAGTAGAATAATCCATCGATGACCTCAGCATTTCCTCTGCATAGAAAAGTCGGTCTCGATAACACCTCTCGGTCAAGTCTATTTCTCCGGCAATCGCGGCAATTTTTTCAGCACACGTGAGCATTTCCACCAATTTTTGGTACTCCGCATCAATCGAAACATATCTGAGCGTTTGGAGCTCTTCGCTTGTAAAGGGTCTTTTGTTTCGCTCCTCTCCTTCCCTCGCAAGGGCCTCAACGCTCGCGTCAACTCTTTGTCGGACCTCTTCTTCCGACTTCTCGTAAATTTCGCGGGCCACTCTCAGCTGCTCGTCGCTTAGTTCCTGCCCGGCCGCAATCGGTTGCATGCAAAGAACGGTAAGGATGAGGAGGACGTATGTTAGCGTGCGGGCAAGGTAATTCGTAGGGCTTCGACCCATGGCGACCTCCACAATCTCGGCTCGAGCCAGGCTAATACCAAATTCTTGGCACCATTGGGCTGCGTTACTGGCAGATGCGATCCTCCTTCGCCCGATCGGGATAAAAGTCGTTCTGGTTGATGCGTGCTTCAGCGAGCATGTTAACAATCCCGAACCTGCCCACCATTACTGCCTCTCCACGGGGGAGAAACCTCGAGTATGCAGCGCCTGCCGGCTTCGCTTGCCCTGCCGGCTTCGCTTGCAGGTGATCGAAAACTCGTTGGGGTGGCTTTGCGCTTCGACGGTGACCTTGCGCGCCGCTCTGGCTCGTCCAGCGTGGTGGACCGGCCCACGGCGTCGAGCGTAACGCGCGCGGCAGGAGCCGCAGCCATCAAGCTGGTTGCTGCTGCTGTACCCTGAGCCGCGCAGGCGACGGCTTGAGCGTCTTGGCCGCGTGCGCGGCATTTTCGGCGCCTGTGCTCCCGCAGCCAGACATTAGCAGGGTGGTCAGCAGGGGACCCGCAGACGGTGACGGCAAATTGCGGCGCCCCGACGATACGCATATTTCGCAGTTCCTTCCGGAACAATCCGCAAACAACTCAAGCAACATGTCACGGCGAGGCTATGGCCGCAAAGCAACTAGCCCTGGGCGTCGTGCAACCGACCCCGCGCCGACTTTCCCGTTGCCTTGTCCGCTTGCTTGTCAGATGCACGCCAACCGTTGTCGACGACAGCCTGGCAGGTCATCGCGCGTCCGGCAGGTGCCAAGCCGCTATCTGCTTGTGCCGTCCCCTTTGAGGTCCGGTGTCGGACGGTTCAAAGCCAGGCCTATTTGCGGAATGGTGCCCAGGGGCGGAATCGAACCACCGACACCGTGATTTTCAGTCACGTGCTCTACCAACTGAGCTACCTGGGCGTCGCGAGGAACATCACGGGCGCCTCGCAAAGCGGCGCTGTTATAGGGGCTCGGCGTACCCCTGTCCAGCATGCGTGCCGAGACCAGCGCCGGGGCTTACTGGGGGGGTCGCGCCGAGATTAGCTTCAGTAGATCCTTGTCCCGGCTGATGACGGCAATGTCTTTGCACTGTGCCTTGTTGCGCTGGGTGCATTCAATCGTGACCTTGTAGGGCACTTGCCCAAACTTATAGACGGTGTATTCGGCAATCGCCCCCTCCATGCCCTCCTCGGTGCGTTCATCAAACACCGAAACCTGCGGTTCTACCGTCGCGCCTTGGCTGCTTGGCCCGTAGATGGGATAGTTGGACGGAAATTGGTGCTGTACCCTCAGGTCGGCCTCGACCGTAATGGTCATGTCGCCGTAGCGGTCGACGATCTGATACCAAACCGGCTCCGCCTCATCGGTAATGATCGTGCGTTCGAGCTGTGGACGGGCCCCGGTCGAGAACGCGTTGCTGGCCGTTGCCGGCGCCGTATCGAAGGCGAGAACGGGCAATTTTAAGCGGGCGAGCTTGACCTCGTCGGCCGAGCCGGGCCCCACAGACAGCGGTGGATTGGCCGCCCGATCCCGAACAAATGCCGCGATTTCAGGGTTCTGCCAATCGACCTGGATGCTTTTTTCCTGCCCAAGCCCCACCTGGGGCAACAACAGGCATAGGCCCGCGGCCAGCGCCAAGAGGCGGCCCGTGCTCTGATGGGCATTTGACGTCATTGCTCAACTCCCTCGGCCGCGGTCCCAGTACCTCCGGGCGCGCTTGCCCACCGCGTTCGGACCAGCGCTACTGCCGTCACAATTGCGCGGCAAGACCTTGGCCGCCGGATTATACTGCCGACACCGCCGCGACGCCAAACCCAAGCCGTCGCGCACTTTGGGGGGAGATTGCCAATGCCCGCAGCACAAGACAAGCCGCGCCGCAGCCTGTGGCGACGCCCGCTATTTCTAATCCCCTTCGGCCTTTTTCTCACGCTGGTGCTCGGGCTTGCGGCGCTCATCGTGGCGCCCCCGATCGCCTTGGTGCGCGAACAGCTCACGCGCCTGGTCGAGGAAGCCACCGGCCGAGAGCTTAAGATAATGGGCGCCGTCAAGCTTGCCTTCTATCCCAAGCCAAGCCTCGTTCTGGAGGACGTCACGCTTGCGGGCCCGCCGGACGCCGCGGGTCCCGAGCTTGTGCGCGCTGAGCGTATTGCCGGGGAGATCGATCCGCTGCCGCTGCTCAGTGGCAGGACGGAGATCGCAAATCTCGAAATCGTTCGCCCCACGCTCACCATTCGTCCCGAGGATCGCTCGCTGCTTGACCGCGTATCGCAAGGTCCATCCGGCGGCATCGGGTTGCAGGCCGATGCGATCGTTTTCCGCCAAATCACGATCACGGACGGCTCGGTCAATTATCTTGTCAGGCAACCCAATCCGAGTTGGCGCATCGATCAGGCCTCGGCGACTTTCGCTGACACGGCGGGCAACGGCGCGACTAAGGGCAGCGGTAGCTTCCGATGGCGTGACGATCGGGTGACATTTAGCTCGATGCTTGCGGATGCGCGCGCCTATGCCCGCGGTGAAGCCTCGCCGCTGACGGTCAAGGTCGAAATGAAGAATCTCGCGCTCGAAGTGAAGGGCGAGCTTTCGCCAAAGGATACCCCCAATGTTAAAGGCAGTTTGGTCGCCAGCACCAATTCGGTGCGCGATCTGGCGCTCTGGCTCGATGCCGATCCCGGGGCATATGCGCTAAAGGGACCCGCGAGTTTCGAGGGGTCCATGGTCGCAAGCGTCGATCAGATCGCGCTCGCGAAAGCATCACTAAAGATGGACGCCGGCGAAAGCACCTGGGATACACAGATTCGCTTTGGCGAGCTGCGACCACAGGTAACCGGCAACATCAGCTGGCGGCGGCTCGATCTACAGAAGCTTCTGGGCGAAACACCCAAAATCCCGGCGCTCGCCGTCCAAGCACGCGGCGTTGATGGCACCAACATCCCCTCGGCGTGGCAAGCCCTTGTGGCCCAGCTTGCGGCGCTTAATGCCTCGCCAGGCGTGGCCCTGAACGCGCTCGCGACTTCGTCGGTGACGCGGCCCGATCGCAGTTCCTGGAGCGTGGAGACACTCGACCTCGAGGCCCTGACGGCCGTGGACCTCAACCTGACGACGGCCGCAGACCTCGTGACGCACGGGACCGTGCAAATGCAGGATGCGCGCGCCGATGTCCTTCTCCACGACGGCAGGCTTACGTATACCCTCAAGCAGATCGGCATCGACAAAGGCCGCGTCACCGGCCGGGTAGACGTCGATGCGAGCGCCAAGCCTGCCAAGGTAGCGCTCAGCCTCAGCGCCAGCGACGTGCCGGCCGAAAAAGTTTTGGCACAGATCGTCGACAATACATTTCTGAGTGGGGCCGCCAAGCTGGATCTCGTGGTTGCCGGCGAGGGTCGCAATGCACAGGAGGTCCTGAAAACGCTCGATGGTAAAGTCGACGTCACGATTGAGAAGGGCCGGCTCATCGGCTTCAACCTACGGCGGGCGCTCCTCGAGTGGTGGCGGAGTTGGTCCTATGATCCCCAACAGCGAACAAGCTTCGACAAGATCTTTGGCAATTACGGCATCAAGGATGGCGTGGTGCGAACGCTCAGCGATTTGTCGCTGACTGGACCCGAGATCGAGATCACCTCGAATGGGACCATCACCTTGCCCTCGCAGACCCTCGATCAAAGGGTCCGCCTCAAGGCTTTTCCCCCACCCCAGCATCTCGCCGTGCCCCTGCGGGTAGGCGGGAGCTGGCAACGCCCATCGATTTCGTGGGATTGGCTATCGGTATTCTCTGATCCATCCAATTCCGCGGCCCCCACTAGCGTGACGAGTTCCCCAGAGCCAATACCACCGGAAGTTAAGGCCAGTATTCAACAAACCCTCAACGGTCCGAATGCGGACCAGCTTCCAGCGCAGGTGCGCGACCTGCTGCAGGCGTTGGCGAGCCAATAGGCGGCAGGCGGATTGGGGGGCATGGTGGCGATGTCGGTCCGGCAGGTTACCGGCAACCGCGGCGCGAGAACGCCCGAGATGATCGCCATAGGCGACCGCTAGGAGACCTGCATCACGTCGCGTTGCTCGCGACGCTCCCAGGCCAGTGCCGTGCGAATGATATCGTCGAGACCATAAAGGGCGCGCCAGCCGAGTGTCTTGCGAATGGCCGACGCATCGGCAATGAGGGCCGAAGGGTCGCCCGGCCGACGCTCGGCCGCCGCAACAGGCAATTTTCGTCCATGGGCCTGCTCAACAGCGCCAATCACCTCCAAAACCGAATGGCCCATGCCGTTACCGCAGTTGAAGCAAGCGTTGCGGCCGGACCGGCATAAAAAATCGTAGGTGGCGACGTGCGCGTGCGCCAAGTCCGTCACATGGATAAAATCACGCACACAGGTCCCGTCCGGCGTGTCGTAGTCCGTGCCATAAATCCGCATGCCATCGCGTTTGCCAACGGCGACCTCGCAGGCAACTTTGACAAGGTGCGTCGCGTTTGGCGTACTCTGCCCCGTCCGTCCCTGGGGGTCGGACCCCGCGACGTTGAAATAACGCAAGATGCCATAGTTGAGGCCCGAAGCCGCCGATATGTCTCGAACCATGCGCTCTACGAATAGCTTCGACCATCCATAGGGATTGACCGGATTGAGGAGTGAGGCTTCCGACACCGGCGCACCGCCGGTTGGAATGCCATAAACCGCCGCCGAGGAGGAAAACAGAAACCGCTTGATCCCGCGCGCGACCAGAAAATCGATCAAGTCCAGGCTGCGAAAGGCATTGTTGCGATAATACCTCGCCGGATCCGCAACCGATTCCGGCACAACCGCGGAGCCCGCAAAATGTAGGACACCGTCGATCGTGTGCTGCCGAAGAACTGTGTCCAAAAGGTCGCGATCAGCAATGTTGCCGTGGTAGAGCTGGGCCGCAGGTGCCAAATTCTCCCGAACGCCCGTCGAGAGGTCATCGACGACCACGACCTTGTAACCGGCATCGAGGAAGCCATAAACGGCATGGCTGCCGACATAGCCACCGCCCCCTGCGATCAACACAGTTAGCATGGATTGAAACCCCTCACAGGCGCTCTAACCCGCCAACCCACGATCGCACTTTCTCTAGCACAGGCACGCACAACGCCCTTGTGGGAATGGATTGATGCCTCGATTAATGGTTAGCGCTAAGAACCGCGGGTTGGGTGTTGACTTTGCCGGGGGATGCTAATGGCCGCACTTGCATGGCTTCGCCGCGTTGTCGTGTCCGTCGGGATCGGCACCACGAGCTACGCCTTAATGCTTGGCATCATGATCTTGAGCGTGGTTTACGATCGCGAACTGGAGCCGGTCATAACCTCCGCCTTCAACCTCGGGCGCCAGATCGTCTCGGCTTTCGACGAGCTCGCCTCCGGTAGCCACTGGGGACAGGTCGCAATCAACCACCTGCGCGAACGCGTGAACATGACGCATGTGGTCCTCTCGATTCCGGCCATCATTGTTGCAACGATCGTCGTCGGTATTCCGTTCAATCGGCTGCTAGGAGGGACACGGACGGCAGTCCAGCGGATTGTAATTGCCCTCGTCAGCATCCCCGCCACCGTGGTGTTGGCGGTCGTCCTGTTCACCTTCAACGCCCTGATGCCTGCCGTCTATGCCGAGCTGTTGCGATTTGCCGACTGGATCTGGCAGGGCTCGCTCGATGCGCTAAGCGCCGCGGGTGATAGTCTGCCCGGGGCACGCAAGCTCACCAATGCCGCGCGTCAGGGCTTCTCTGGCCACCATTACGTGATCATGGCCTTGTGCAGCATGCTGGCCTCCTTCCTGGTCAATGCCATTTTCGTCTCCTTCTCCAGCTCCCGTTCCAAAGCATCGGGCAGGCCGCGCCGGCCGGCCTGAAATCCGACATGGCCGAAGCGCGTGACTTGCAGAGGCCGTGGCAAATCGACCACGCATTTCGCGTTTGCTGGAGGCCGCTTAAGGATTTGATACCCAAACTGCGCGAATACACATATCGCTCGGGAATCACAAGATTTTTGTGGTTATGGGATCGCAGCCAAACAGAGGGCAGCACATGAAGCGCATCGAATTGAGCATCCCCCGGATCGCCCCGGGCAAGGCAAAAGCCAAAGTGGAAACGGTCACGCTCCGACACCTCGCTACCGCGCTTTCGGAAGCCCATGCGGTCAAAAAGGCCGAGGTCAATGCCATGCTGGTGCACATGGTCGAGGACATCGCCAAGCACCTGAAAAAGGGCAAACGCATTCGCTTGAACGGCCTCGGGATCCTGCAGGTCCGCAAGCGGCCGGCACGCATGGGGCGTAACCCTGCGACCGGCGAAACCATCAAAATCAAGGCCAGCAAGAAGATCGCTTTCCGGGCAGCCAAGGACCTGAAGCAAGCCATCTAACGCGGCGACCGGAACGACCTGTCTCGGCCTCGCCTGGTGCGGGGCTATTTTTTTGCGGACACTTCGCTTGGCACTCGCTCTCGTGCGCCAAAACGCCGTTGACTCCTCGCCCGCGCCTTGGCGGCTTCGATGTCGCGGTTACGCGGCGGTGCGTGCGTGATGAGCGAATGCAACAGTCGATGCGCCGCTTGCGCAACCTGTTCCACGGCATCATTGAACGCCTGCTCGTTCGCCTCGGACGGGCGCGTAAAACCGGACAGCTTGCGCACGAACTGAAGCGAGGCGGCCCTGATCTCCTCGTCCGAGGCGGGTGGTTTGAAGTTATGCAGGGTCTTAATGTTTCGACACATGAATGCCTCCGAGACCACCAGCCAACCTGGTGAGCGCTAATCGGCCAGCAAACGGCCGACAACGGCGGGCTCACCCCCGGCAGCGATGCGCACAACCACGATCTCGCCTTGCGCCGGATTGATGCCTAGCAAAGCTGAGATGAGAATTCCGTGCGTCACAAACAACACCCGTGCGGCGGGGTCCAATTTGCCGAGGTAGGATTTGATGGCTGCAACCTGGGACACCCTATGCTCCTGGCGACCGACGAGGTTGCTCAAGGCATCGAAGTCTTCTGCCATTTTGTCGGTGACGAGGCGGGCCGTCTCACGGCATCGACACCAGGGGCTGGTCAGGACCTGATCGAACACCACCTGGTTGCGCGCAAGCGCGGCAGCGGTGCGGCGCGCCTGGGCACGACCTTCTTGGCTGAGATTACGTTGGGTTGCGCAGTCGTCGAGGCGAAAGGCCGCCGGGTCACCGGCGCCGCCCGGAGCATCCGCGTGCCGCATGAAGGCGGCGTGCCCAGGCTGCCGCAGCGCTTGCCAAGGATCGGCTTGTGCCCGGACGTCGGCGCTCGCCAGCAACGCCAACGCCACGCACAAAAGGCCACCGAGCAGCCGCGGCGCTAGCGGCCACCGGTGCGGCCTCAATTGTGGTCCTCTGGCAGGATCGGGAGCGGAAAAAACTCGATGCCTTCCTCGCTTAGAGCCTCGGCCTCATCGGCCGTTGCCTCGCCGTGGATGCCCCGCGCGGGTGCCTCTTCGTAGTGGATCTTGCGCGCCTCGTCGGGAAAGCGGGGGCCCACGTATTCCGATTTGGCCTCAATCTCCACCCTCAGCTTGCGCATAGCAGCCATTAGTTCGCCGTGGGCGGCGAGGCGATGTGTCTCGGGTTTGCTTGCCTCCCGAGATCGGGTTGCTTCCTTTACCACCGCCTCCTTGGCGCTGGACCGCTTTGTCAGCTTCGGCGCCATCAGCGCCTTGGAAACCTGCGTGCTCCCACATTTGGCACACGATAGTTGCTTGCCCTTGGCCTGCCGCTCGTACGCGGCACTACTGGCAAACCACGCGTCGAATTCGTGGCCCTTCTTGCATTTGAGGCGATAGCGGATCATGAGCTTTGCTTCGTCTCCGCCAGCGCTAGGGTGGCAACCTGAAACGGGCGGTCATGCTGGAGCGAGGGGATGCGCCGGCGCGCCTCAGTTACCTCGGCACAGTTAAGATCAGCAACAATGACAGAAGTATGAACGCCGCCTTCGGCAACGATTTCGCCCCAGGGCGAAACGATCAGGCTGTGTCCATACGTTTCGCGGCCGCTTTCGTGCTTGCCGGCCTGGGCTGCGGCCAAAACAAAGCAGCCATTTTCGATGGCTCGGGCGCGGATGAGCACGCTCCAGTGCGCCTCGCCAGTGGGTCGGGTAAAAGCGGATGGAATGGCAAAAAAATCGGCACCCGCCTGAGCCAGTGCGCGATAAAGCTGAGGAAAGCGCAGGTCGTAGCAAACTGTCAGCCCCAACACCCCCCAGGGGAGTTGGGCCAGCACACCCTGACGACCAGCTTGATAGTTCCTGGACTCGCGATAGGTCTCCCCGTTGGGAAGGGCCACGTCGAACATGTGAATCTTGTCGAAGCGTGCAACAATGGTCCCGTTCGGCGCAAACAGGAAGGAGCGGTTGGCAATCTTGTCGTCCGCAAGCAGGATCGGCATTGAACCGATATGCAGCCAAACCTTGAGCTCGAGGGCCAAGTCGCTGAAAACGCCGACCGCGCGGTTGCCGGCTTCGGGCTGCACGGCGGCAAATAGGCGGGCGCGCTCCATCTCCATCAGGCTGGTGACCTCGGGGGTCTGGACGTAATGAGCCCCCCGTCCGGCCGCCTCCCGCACCAGCTCGCTCGCCTGGCGCAAATTCCGCTCCACGTCGCGTCCGGTGCACATCTGCACCAAGCCCACGCGGACTGTGGAGGTTGCTGGTCTCGACATCGAACAAGCGTTCTCCGGCCGTTGCTGAGGCTAGTGTAAAGCCTGGGCAGCTGCACGCAAAGTCTTGCGATCAGGCCGCTCGCCCGATCGGTAACCTGAACACCTCGGGCCCGCGGCGGTCGAAGCCCCTCAAGTCGCCCAGCCTTGCTCTATTTTGCTTGGCGCGCCGGCGGCGCGGTCAAGCGCATGGCTTGAGCTTGAGCCGGGCGGAGGGGGGCGTCGGCATCCAGGTTGGCACTTGCTTGCGCACCGCCCCGCGCTTTGGGCGCATTGAACCGGCGGCCGGCGCCAACTAGCTTGGCGTCATGGGCGACGAGCCTCTCATTTTTGACCGGGCGTTGCTGCGCCAGCGCCGGCATCGGGCCGCGCCAACGGCCAGCGGGCACGATTTTTTGATCGCACGGGCAGCGGAGGATCTGATCGAGCGGCTAACGATGGTGCGGCGCCGGTTCCCCATTGCCCTCAATCTGGGCGCCCATCACGGCCTGCTCGGCGCCCGGCTGCGGTCGCTCCCCGGCGTCGAGGTCGTTATCCAGATGGAGGTGGCTCTGGGTCTCCTGCGGCAATGCAGCGGCCTGCGGGTGCAAGCCGACGAGGAGGCGCTGCCCTTCCGCAGCCGCTCGCTCGATCTTGTCGTATCAGCGCTGGCGCTACAACTCGTCAACGACCTCCCGGGCACGCTGGTGCAGATCCGCCACGCCCTAAAACCGGACGGGCTGTTGCTCGCGGCGGTGCTCGGTGGTGCTACCCTGCACGAGTTGCGCACCGCGTTCTTTCTTGCCGAAGAGGAGGTGGAGGGCGGTGCCAGTCCTCGGGTGGCTCCTTTCGCAGATGTTAGGGAATTGGGAGCCCTCCTGCTGCGCGCCGGATTCGCGCTGCCGGTTGTCGACGCCCAGACCGTGACCGTCACCTATCCCGACGCGCTGGCGCTGATGCGGGAGCTTAAGGCCGCGGGCGCCGGCAATGCCCTGCAGGCGCGACGCCGTCGTCCCCTGCGGCGAACCACGCTACTGCGCGCCGTTGAGCATTATGCCGACCGCTTCGGCTTGCCGAACGGACGCGTCCCGGCCACCTTTGAGGTCGTCACACTAACGGGCTGGGCGCCACACGAAAGTCAGCAGCAGCCGCTGCGACCCGGGTCGGCCACGGTGCGGCTTGCCGAGGCCCTGGGAACGGCAGAACAGACGCTCCGCCCAGCCGCGGATGAGAGTTAGGGCGCGCGGTCCTGCATCGCGTTGGTGGTCTTGTTGCTGGTGCTGCTCCAGCTGCTGCTGTTGCCGGCACCGAGCGCCTTCAGCCCGGCGAGCATACCGACGGCGACCAACACGGCAATGAGGCCGTACTCGACCGATGTCGCCCCGCCGCAGTCGCGCAGGAGGCGGCCGAAGGCGCCGTGGCCCTGCCGCCAGCCAATACGGATCATCATGGCCCCTGCCTCTCCCCAGCCGCTCGGTCCCGCCGCCGCTCACAGCAGATCCCGAAGCATCGCCTTCAATGGCTCATCCGCCGGCGGCATTGCATAGTCACCAAGGCGCTTCGCACGAACCCAGGCAAGCTCCTGTCCCTGCCGCGCCGTCACCGTCCCCTCCCACTTGCGACACAAGTAAAGAGGCATCAGGAGATGGAACGCCTCGTAACTGTGACTGGCGAAGGTGAACGGCGCGAGGCACTTCGGCGTGACCCTGATCGCGAGCTCTTCTTCGAGCTCGCGGACGAGGGCCGCATCGGGTGTCTCGCCCGGCTCAACCTTGCCACCCGGAAACTCCCAGAGTCCCGCGAGCGGCCGTCCCGGAGGACGCTTGGCCAGCAGCACACGCCCGTCGGCGTCGATCAGCGCGCAGGCAACGACAAGCAGAATGTCCAAGCCCATGCTTGTGTTCCAGCCTAAGGGGGAGACGTTAACAGTTCGGCAGAAAGGGGGGTTAAAGATTGGCAAAACATGGCAAGGCGCGATCCAGAGGCGTTGGCCGCCCGCTAGCTCAGCGCGGCCAAAGGCGGCTTAGACCAGCGAACGGGGGTGGCCGATGGTCACCTTAGCTGCGGTAATCGGCGTTGATGGAAATGTAATCGTGCGTCAGATCGCAGGTCCACACGGTGGCCTCGCCGGAGCCGACCCCGACGTCGGCCCGGATTACAATCTCGCGACCCTGCATGTAGTCGGCCACCGCGCGCTCGACATAATCGGGTGCGCGCTCGCCGTTGCGGGCAACCTCGTGCGGGCCGAACCAGATTGAGAGCTTGTCGCGGTCCGCCGCCTCCCCGGATTTGCCGATCGCCATCACGACGCGGCCCCAATTGGGATCCTCGCCAAAAATAGCGGCCTTTAGGATGGGCGAGTTGGCGCACGCCAACCCGATCCGGCGGGCGGCTTCCCAACTTTCCGCCCCGCCGATTTCCACCGTCACGAACTTGGAAAGACCCTCGCCATCCTTGGCGACCTGAATGGCAAGATCGCGAAGCAACTCGTGCAAAGCCGCGTTGAATGTGGCGAGCTGGGGGTCCTGCATGCTCGCCACAGGCGGCTGGCCGCGCTTTGCTGCCGCCCCGGTCGCAAACAGAAGGCAGGTGTCGCTGGTAGAGGTGTCTCCATCGATCGTCATGCAGTTGAAGGTCGTGCGCACGTGGGTTGCGAGCAGAGTTTGCAGCACCGCCGGCGGGAGAGCGGCGTCGGTGAAAACGAAGCAGAGCATCGTCGCCATGTCGGGCGCGATCATGCCGGCACCCTTGCAGAAACCGTTGATGCGGACCGGCACACCCCCAATTTCGGCCGACCGGGTCGCGAGCTTGGGATAGGTGTCGGTGGTCATGATCGCCCGCGCGCCGGTTTCGAAGGCGTCGGCGGCGGCCTGTTGGACGAGACCGTCCAGGAGATGCGCGAATTTGGCGGCATCGAGCGGTTCACCAATCACCCCCGTCGAGGCCACATAGACTTCGTGAGGAGCGCAGCCGACGGCCTCGGCCATGGCCTGCGCGGTGAGGCGTGTCGCCTCGCTGCCCTTTTTTCCCGTAAAGGCGTTGGCATTGCCGGAATTGACAACCAGCGCACGGGCACGGCCATGCTCAAGATTATCGCGGCACCATAGCACCGGCGCCGAGCAAGTCTTGGAGCGGGTCAGCACCCCGGCCGCGGCCGTGCCCGGGTCCATCACCGCAACCATCAAGTCGGTGCGGCCCTGGTAGCGGATACCCGCCTCACAAGCGGCCAGACGCGCCCCATCCAGTCCGGGGAGCATGGGCAGCCGCGTGGGCGCAAATGGCGACGGCTTGGCTGCGAGCTTGGCCATGATCCCTCCCTACGACGGGCGATCGGCCTGCCGCTACTGCTTTGGCGGGGACGGCATCCGATCGCTTTCGACCGACTTCTTAATGTCTGGATCGATGTACTCGATCTGGGCCTTGCCGCGCAATTCGCCGGCGAGCTGTTGCGCCTTCTTATGGATCATGGAGGCCCGCACCCGATCCTTGACATCCTCGAAGGCGGGCGCACTACGCTGCCGCCGCTCATCGACCTTAACAATATGCCAGCCAAACTGGGTCTCGAACGGCTCTCCGACCTCGCCGGGCTTTAGTTTGAAGGCCGCCTCCTCGAACTGCGGCACCATCTGCCCGCGCGAGAAAAATCCGAGTTCGCCGCCTTGGTCTTTCGACCCAGGATCCTTGGAATGCTCCCGGGCAAGGGCGGCAAAGTCACCGCCATGCAGGATTTTTTCGAAGAGTTCGCGGGCTTTGTCCTTGTTCTCAACCAATATGTGACGTGCGCGCACTTCATCCTCGGGTTTCAAGGCACCGACCTGCTGGTCGTAATACCTTTTGGTCTCCGCATCGGAGACCGTGTCCTTGACGCTCTTGTCAAAATAAACATCGCGCAGCGCCCGCCGGCGCCAATACTGCATGCGCTCATCGAAGCTCGATCCAGCGCTCAGCTTCTGTTTCTCGGCGGCATCGGCAAAGAGCTGGTTCTCGATCAGGAATTCCAGGAGCACACGGCGCTTTGTGCCATCCGGCAAGCTACCGAGATCGCTGCCGATCTCGGTTTCGGCAAGCCGCATGTCCGCCTCGGTGATGGTCTTGCCGTCCACTTTGGCGACGACACCGTCCTGTGCCCGCACCGCCAGTCCACCGAAAGCGATCAGGACAACGGCGCATGCCGCCGCCCAGCGATGTGTCACAGTCACGTGATGGTCCTCGAATTGTGCTAGGATTTTCCTGGCCAAAAACCCCGCCGATCCATAACCGAGCCGTCGCCCAGGGCAAAGTTACGTTTGCGTCATGGGTAAAGTGTGGCGCGGGCGGGTTGCTATCCCTTCGTTGACAAGGGTATTGGGGCTCCTTATCTGGAATAGGCCCGGCGGGACCGGCTATTCGCAGGCGCTGCTTCGCGCGGGTTCATGCTTTCCCTGCAGTGAGATAACGCTCGCGAAGCCCGGCGCAGGTCCGGCTTCTATAGTGGCGGCCAACTTGTGCTATTGGCACGGCGAGGGTTCGGAGGGCTGCCGCGACCCGGCGCGTGAAGTGAGGAACCTTTTGCATGCTGTCCATCGGCACTTTAGCTGCCAAAGTGTTCGGCAGCTCCAACGACCGCAAAGTCAAATCCTACCGACCCAGGGTTGCGGCCATCAACGACCTCGAACCGGAAATGGTGCGGCTCTCCGATGCCGAGCTCAGGGCCCGAACGGACCTCTTGCGCAAGCAATTGGCCGATGGCACCCCGCTCGATGAGTTGCTGGTACCGGCGTTTGCGACCGTACGCGAAGCGGCGAAGCGAACCTTGGGTCAGCGCCATTTCGATGTGCAGTTGATCGGCGGCATGGTGCTGCACCAGGGCAAGATCTCCGAGATGAAGACCGGCGAAGGCAAGACGCTGGTTGCGACCCTTCCGGTCTATCTCAACGCGCTCACCGGACGCGGTGTCCATGTCGTCACGGTCAACGACTATCTCGCCAAGCGCGACGCCGAGTGGATGGGCGCCATCTACAGGTTTCTTGGACTGAGCGTCGGCTGCATCGTGCACGAACTCGACGATGAGCAGAGGCGCACGCAGTACGCCTGCGATGTAACCTACGGCACCAACAACGAACTTGGCTTCGACTACCTGCGCGACAACATGAAGATGCAGGCCCAGGAGATGGTGCAGCGCGGGCACTATTTCTCCATCGTCGACGAGGTCGATTCGATCCTGATCGACGAGGCGCGCACCCCGCTCATCATCTCTGGTCCGGTGGAGGATCGGGCCGAACTCTACAACGCTTTGGACGTGCTGGTAAAACAGCTGGTTGCCGATCACAGCAAGATCGAGAAGGAGCTTTCCAAGAGCAACGGCAAGGAGCAGCTCAAGGAGCTGCTCAAGACCCAAGGATACTTCGAGCTCGACGAGAAACAGCGCCAGGTGGCATTCACCGAGACCGGCAACGAACATATCGAGCAGATGCTAAGGGCGCAGGACCTGCTCAAGGGCGAATCCCTCTACGACATCGAAAATGTGACCGTCGTCCATCATGCCAATCAGGCCCTTAAGGCCAACACCCTGTTCCAACGCGACCGTGACTACATCGTCAAGGCTGGTCAGGTCATCCTGATCGACGAATTCACCGGTCGCATGATGCACGGGCGCCGGTTTTCGGAAGGTCTGCACCAGGCACTCGAGGCCAAGGAACACGTGGAAATCCAGCCCGAGAACCAAACCCTGGCTTCGATTACCTTCCAAAACTACTTCCGCCTTTACGAGAAGCTCGCCGGCATGACCGGTACCGCGGTCACCGAGGCGAACGAATTCATGGACATCTACGGCCTGGATGTGATCGAGGTACCGACCAACATGCCCGTCGCTCGGACCGACGAACACGACGAGGTTTATCGGACGGTCAAGGAGAAATCGCGGGCGATTGTGGCGGAAATCGCCGATTGCCGCCGCCGCGGGCAGCCGGTGCTGGTGGGCACGACCTCGATTGAAAAGTCCGAACAGTTATCGGCTCTGCTGAAAGACCATAAATACGTACGCGAGCTCGGCCAATATCTCAAGAAGCAAGCTGACGGCTTGAAAGAGGGCAAGGAAGACAAACTGAAGGCCGAACTCAACGAGATCGGGGGCTATTTGGTGGGGGTCGGCAGCAAGAACACAAGCGGCGATCCGATCCCACACCAGGTGCTGAATGCGCGCTATCACGAACAAGAAGCCCACATCATCGCCCAAGCCGGCGTCCCTGGCACGGTAACAATCGCCACCAACATGGCCGGCCGCGGTACCGACATCCAGCTTGGCGGCAATCCGGACTACCGGCTGCGGGATTGGATCAACGAAACAACCGCCAACAGCGCGGCGCCGCAGCCCGAAGAGATCAATCGCCAGCGCGAAACGATCCAAACCGATGTTGCCGACAAGAAACGTCAAGCGCTGGCTGCCGGCGGCCTTTACGTTATCGGCACGGAGCGACACGAGAGCCGGCGCATCGACAATCAGCTGCGCGGCCGTTCCGGCCGCCAGGGCGACCCCGGTCGTTCCAAGTTCTACTTGTCGCTCGAAGACGACCTCATGCGCATCTTCGGCTCGGACCGAATGGACGGCATGCTGCAGAAACTTGGGCTGCAGGAAGGGGAGGCCATAACCCATCCCTGGATCAACAAGGCACTGGAAAAAGCGCAGCAGAAAGTCGAGGCGCGCAACTTCGATGCGCGCAAATACGTGCTCAAGTACGATGACGTGATGAACGATCAGCGTAAGGTCATTTTCGACCAGCGCATCGACATCATGGGACACGATGATGTTAGCGAGACGATCGTAGACCTGCGCCATCAGGTGATACGCGAGCTCGTGACCAAGAATATTCCGCAGAATGCTTACGCCGAGCAATGGAACACGGCCGAGATCAAAAGCGAAATGCAGCGCATTTTCGGTCTCGATCTTCCGGTCGACCAATGGGCGGCCGAGGAAGGCATCGCCGATGAGGAGATCAGCGAACGCTTGCTCAAGGAGGTCGACGACAAGGCCCGGGATAAGGAGACCGAGTTCGGCGCCGAGACCATGCGCCAGATCGAGAAGATGGTGTTGCTGCAGACCCTCGATCACCTGTGGCGCGAGCACCTGATAACGCTGGAGCATCTGCGCCAGGTCATCGGTTTTCGCAGCTACGGTCAGCGTGACCCGCTCAATGAATACAAGTCCGAGGGTTTTCACCTGTTCGAGACCATGCTTGCGAACCTGCGTGAGGCCGTAACCGGCCAGCTCATGCACATCCAGGGCATGCCGCAAGAGGAACCGGAAGTTCTCGAGCCGGTCGAGCTGCCCCCCATGCGGGCCCAGCACGTCGATCCGTTCACCGGCGAGGACGAATTGGCCATGGCTGATGCGGCGCTGGCCGCCGAGGTACACACCGGCATTCGCGATGAACGGCGGACGCCGGTTCAGACCCGTAAGCGAGGTGGCGAGCTCAACCCCAAAAACCCCTCGACCTGGGGCAAGGTGGCGCGTAACGCCCCTTGTCCGTGCGGTTCGGGCAAAAAATACAAGCATTGCCACGGAAAGCACGACTAGAGCGCGCGTATTGCCACATTTCCGTGTGCAAAGCGTCATACCGCGCGGGGCTTGCACGGCGGCAATCTCGACAAGACCGCCGTCGGGCATGTAAGAGTGCATTGATTTCGGGGTGACCTGCCTGGGCCGTATTTAATGGCGTCTGGGCTGTTACGGGGAGCGTCTTGCGGGATGCTGTGGTGTTGATGCCGTGAAGGTTCTGGGAGTTGTCGCCAAGACCCATGACAGCGGCATCGCGCTAGTCGACGACGGCGTGCCCGAGCTGATCTTTGAGGAAGAGCGCTTCAATCGCGTCAAGAAGACCAAGAAATTTCCCAAGCAAAGTCTAGCGGCGGCCCGCGCCGACTTCGAGCTCAGCATTGCCGACGTGGACGTCATTACGACGCCGTGGGATGTGCGCCAGCTCAGAAGGACGGCCTCGCGGCTGCTGATGCGCCGATTTCCGCTGAGCCTCAGCCTGCTGCTGCCGAGCGCACACGACTCCCAACAAAACCAGATTATGGTGCTCAACTCCTATTTGCGGCACGGGCTAAGCAAAAGCTTCGAATGCACCACCCTGCCACCGATCGTCAACGTCGGTCATCATGACTCACACGCGGCGGTGTTTTTCGTCTCCCCCTTCGAGGAGGCGCTGGTGCTCGTCATGGACGGCTACGGGGATGACAGCTCAAGCAGCGCCTACCTCGGCCGCGGCACTCGACTAGAACGCAACTGGTCGACCGAGATCATGAACTCGCTGGGCCTGGTTTACACTTTTGTCACCCAGCACTTGGGTTTCGCTGGCTTTGGCGACGAAGGCAAGGTAATGGCCTTGGCCGCGTTCGGGTCGTCTACTTACGTCAATAGATTCCGCGACGTGATTCGCTCGACAGCGGACGGCAGTTACGCCGTCGACATGAGCTATTTCAGCTACGACACGTTCGGCCAGCTGCGCCCCTTCAGCCGAAAATTCCTCGACACCTTCGGGCACGCACGCCGGCCCGACGAACCGTTGACCGACCGGCACCGCGATCTTGCCTTCGCCCTGCAGACCGTCACGGAAGAGGTAATCCTCAATCGCGTGCGCAGTCTTCTGAAACAGTATCCGGTACGCGACCTGTGCATGAGCGGCGGCGTGGCGCTCAACTGCGTTGCCAACGCGAAAGTGCTGGAGGCGACGGATGTGCGCCGTGTTTGGGTGCCACCGTGTGCCTCCGACACCGGGGCGCCGTTCGGGAGCGCATTGTGGCATACGCACCAGACACTGGGGCTGCCGCGCCGTTTTGAGCTGACGCATCCCTATTATGGCCGCGCCTACAAGGACGAGGAGATCGTCCGCGCCCTCGAGGCGGAGGGGTTGCGCTATCATCGACTGCCTACCGCCCAGCTACTCCGCCGCGTTGCCAAGGATCTCGCCGACGGCAAGATTATCGGTTGGTTCCAGGATCGCTTCGAGATGGGTCCGCGCGCTCTTGGCAATCGCTCAATCCTGGCCGACCCGCGCCGTACCGAAATGCGCGATGAGCTCAATGATCGCGTCAAAAAGCGCGAACCGTTCCGGCCTTTTGCCCCTGTGGTTCTGGCTGAAAAGGCCTCGGAATACTTCGAGGTCAGCCAAGCCGACCCGTTCATGACCCTGGCCCCGCGCGTACGCACCGACAAGCAAGGCGTGATCCCTGCCGCCGTCCACGTCGATGGCACAGGTCGCATCCAGACGATCGATCGTGCCGCCAATGCAAAATATTATGGGTTGATCGAAGAATTTGCGCGTCTGACGGGCGTGCCGGTGCTCCTCAATACCAGCTTCAATCGCAAGGAGCCGATCGTGGCTGCGCCTAAGGATGCCATCGCCTGCTATCTGCTCAGTGGCATCGATGTGCTGGTGCTTGGCGACTACTATACGACGGATCGAAGGGGCCGCGCCGAGGAGGCGCAGGCAGTGCCAGCGGCCGCCCTAGGCGCGCAGGCCACGGCGATCGCCCCCGCTTCGCAAAATTGAGAAAGCGGGCGGCGCGACGGCGCCGCGGCACCGGCAGCCGTTGACAGAGCGCCCGGCGGGCGATCAAAGTCCGCGCCCAGCATCGCCTAAGCAAGGGAAGGCGCGTTTGCAATGGTCCAACTGACGCTGCCCCGCAATTCTAAGATCACATCGGGTAAGACTTGGAATCAGCCACAAGCCGGCGAGTGGAAGGAATTCCGCATTTATCGCTGGAATCCGGACGACGGGCTCAACCCGCGATTGGACACCTATTGGATCGAGCGCAAGAGCTGCGGGCCTATGGTGCTCGACGCCCTGATCAAGATCAAGAACGAGATCGACCCAACCCTGACCTTTAGGCGCTCATGCCGCGAAGGCATCTGCGGGTCCTGCTCCATGAATATCGCCGGCACCAACACGCTCGCCTGCCTGAAGGCCATCGATGACGTGCGTGGGGTCGTCAAGATCTATCCTTTGCCACACATGAGCGTGGTGAAGGATCTCGTGCCGGACATGACGAATTTTTATGCCCAGCTGCAGTCAATCGAACCGTGGCTGAAGACCACGACGCCCACCCCGCCCAAGGAGTGGCGCCAGGGCAGAGAGGACCGCGAAAAGCTCGATGGGCTCTACGAGTGCATCCTGTGCGCCTGCTGTTCGACCTCCTGCCCCAGCTACTGGTGGAACCAGGAGCGCTATCTGGGACCGGCAGCGCTGTTGCAGGCCTACCGTTGGGTCGTCGACAGCCGTGACGAGGCGACGGGAGAGCGATTGGACAATCTCGAAGACCCGTTCCGACTGTACCGGTGCCACACGATCCTGAATTGTGCCAAGGCCTGCCCCAAAAACCTCAATCCGGCAAAAGCCATTGCCGAGTTGAAAAAACTGATGGTGGAGCGTCGGGTCTGATAGGCTCGGGCCAGGATCAGGATCATCCAAGGTGGGTCGTCATGCTGGACCACGTCGGCATTCCGGTTTCGGACTTCATGCACTCCAAGGGCTTTTACCTGAAAGTCCTGGCGCCACTGGGATATGAGCTAATACTCGAAGTGGCCTCCGAGGAGACCGGCGGTCATAGTCACGCCGGCTTTGGCGCCGGAGCAAAACCACAGTTCTGGATCGGCAGCGGCAAACCGGTGCGCGGGCAGGTCCACTTTGCCTTTACCGCCAAAGACCGGGCCGCGGTGCGGGCCTTTCATCGGGCCGCGTTGCAGGCCGGCGGCAAGGACAATGGCCCCCCAGGACTGCGGCCCCACTATCATCAAAACTACTACGGTGCCTTTGTGCTTGATCCCGATGGCCACAATATCGAGGCCGTCTGTCATCTGCCCGAGTGAGGATAAGGCCTCACGAAAAAAATCGGAGGCCGGAGTATTTTCCCCCGGCCTCGAAATTATCACATGCTTTGTTAGGGGTGTGATCCGTCCAATTGCCCGGCTGCCCGACCGGGCCCGGCGAACCGCCAATTCCCCAGACAAACCTTACCGGCGCGTCTTGCGCTTCTTTGCCGCCGGCTTCTTCGCCGCCTTCTTCTTGGCTTTTGCCTTCGCTTTCACCGCTGCCTTAGCCATTGCAAGTCCCTCTCTCTCATTGCGTTCGAATCAGTTCGAACATCTTCATAATGAGCAAAATCAGATAATTTGTTGATAGAGAATAGGATTTTGCGGGCGGTTTTGCAGGCTTTTGGGCCTTTCTGTTGCATCAAGTCCACATTTTTTGTGTTTCGCCGGAATATGCGAGCTTATCCATTGACGAATATCGGCGCCGTCTAAAGCCAAAATCTCGAAACATAACCGCGCTTCACCCGGGATTTACCTGCCGTAATGCCGATCGCGCCAGTACCAACAATTGCGGCTTACAAAATGTTTTCGGCCGGATCGCGAGCCCGCGATCCGACCGAAACAAATAACCCCCGAACTTGCGTGTGCTCAGGCCGCCTTGCGCCGCGCCGCCGTCCTGCGACCGCCCGCGCGCTTGGCTGCCGACTTGCGGCGAGCGCTGCCAGCGCGCTTGCTGAGTGTCCGCTTCACCTTGGCACGCCCCGCCGCCTTAGCCTTGCGTTTCTTCTTCACAATCTTCGCCATCTGCTTTTCTCTCTCTTTGTCACTGAGCCCAAAATTTTGCTGAGCCCAAAAGCTGCCCACTTTCGAATCACTACGACTAGGTCATTAGGAATGAATGCCAATCATTAACTGCGAATTAACGTGTTTTGACTTGACCTCAGCAGTCGTGAGGGTTGCGGTTCGTCCGTCCGCTCCACCCGCCAGCCGCGACCCTGGAGTAGATGAGGGCCAATCTGTCTGGCCAACTGCAACAGCCGATTTGCTCCCGCCCGCGGCTCGCTTACAGGCCCAAGCGCCCGCTTGCGGTGCCTCTCGCCCAAGCGGCCATCCGAACGGGCAACCCCGGGGGCGGAGGGAGAGCGTTGCGCACGGCGACTTTTGCATTACATTCAAGGCACCGAGGCTAAAGACAAACTCCCGCTTTATCCATGAACAATCTCGACCTCTCTCGCTCACAACTGCGCGAATCAAGGATCAAGCTGCATGGGCCCGAGGCGTTCGAGGGCATGCAGAAGGCGGGCCGGCTGGCCGCCCAGGCCCTCGATATGCTTGTGCCGCACGTTGAGCCGGGGGTTTCCACCGAACGGCTCGACGACCTGGTAGTGGAGTTCGCCTTGGCACACGGCGCTATCCCGGCGCCCCTGCACTACCGCGGTTTTCCCAAGGCGACGTGCACGTCGATTAATCACGTCGTCTGCCACGGCATCCCCAACGCAAAGCCCTTGAAGGAGGGCGATATTGTCAACATCGACGTAACGCTCATCCTCAATGGATGGCATGGCGACACCAGCCGGATGTACGCGGTGGGACACATCTCGCGGCGCGCCGAAAGGCTGATCGACGTCACCTACGAGGCGCTGATGCGAGGCGTGGCGGCGGTGAAACCGGGTCACACCACCGGCCACATCGGCGCGGCCATTCAAACTTACGCGGAACGTGAGCGCTGCGGGGTGGTGCGCGACTTCTGTGGGCACGGCCTCGGAAGGGTGTTCCACGACCGGCCCAACATCTTGCACTACGGCGAGCCGGGCGACGGGGTTGTGCTCGAGCCCGGAATGCTTTTTACCATCGAGCCTATGATCAATTTGGGCAAACCGCATGTCAAAATCCTGCCCGACGGTTGGACGGCGGTGACCCGCGATCGCGAGCTGTCGGCGCAATTCGAGCACACGGTCGGCGTAACGGAAACGGGTTGCCAGGTGTTCACCGTTTCCCCGATGGGCTTTCATCGGCCGCCCTATCGCGCCTCCGCGGCGTCCTGAGCACCGGGTCGGCGCTGCGCGGGGATGCCCCCGCCCATCGCTGCCTGGCCATCGCTGCCTGGGATGTCGGCTGCAAGCATGCGCCGCCTTCTGCTGCGCCTGCGCCAGGGCGTGTCAGCCGGCCGTCATCACCCGCGAGGGCCCAGCCTTCCGTCGTGGATTACGTTGGCCGCCCGCACGCCCGGGCAACACCACGCATTGACCCCCGCCATTGCGCGCGCTTTATAGGCCCACCATATAAGTTCCTCCCGGCACCAGCGAGCCATGACCATCAAGCATAGCAAAGTCCTGATTCTGGGTTCAGGTCCCGCCGGTTACACCGCCGCCATCTATGCGGCCCGCGCCATGCTGAAGCCGGTGGTCCTGCAGGGCCCCCAGCCCGGCGGGCAAATGACGATTACGACCGACGTCGAGAACTATCCCGGTTTCGCCGATGTCATTCAGGGGCCCTGGTTGATGGAGCAAATGCGGGCCCAGGCGGAGCACGTGGGTACCGAGATGATCATGGACCAAATCGTTGACGTCGAGCTCGGTCGGCGACCGTTCCGGCTCGAGGGCGATTCCGGCGACAGCTATAGCTGCGATGCCTTGATCATCGCCACAGGCGCCCAAGCGCGTTGGCTTGACCTGCCGAGCGAACAAAAGTTCAAAGGCTATGGCGTCTCGGCCTGCGCCACCTGCGACGGTTTCTTTTACAAGGGCAAGGACGTTTTGGTCGTCGGCGGCGGCAACACGGCCGTGGAAGAAGCGCTGTTCTTGACCAACTTTGCCCGGCGCGTCACGGTTGTGCATCGTCGTGACGGCTTCCGGGCGGAGCGCATCCTCCAGGAACGCCTGTTCAAGAACCCGAAGATCAACGTGATCTGGAATTCAGTGCTTGAGGAAGTGCTGGGGACGGATGATCCCAAGAGCGTGAGCGCGGTGCGCCTGCGTAATGTGCAGTCGGGGATTGCCACCGAGCAGGAAGCCGATGGAGTTTTCATTGCCATTGGTCACGTGCCCTCGACCGAACTCTTCAAGGGTAAGCTGGAAATGAGTGCATCGGGCTATCTGCGGACCGCCCCCGATTCTACCCAGACGTCCATCCCTGGTGTGTTTGCCGCTGGCGACGTTAAGGATGAAATTTTTCGCCAGGCCGTGACGGCGGCGGGAATGGGTTGTATGGCAGCACTTGAGGCCGAGCGCTATTTGGCTAAGGTGGAGGCCCTGGCCAACGCCGCCGAATAGAACTACCCGACAGCTCTGGCCTCTCCCACCGGAACGAAGCCCCCATGGATTGGGACAAGCTCCGAATCTTTCACGCGGCCGCTGAGGCCGGCAGTTTCACCCATGCCGGTGAAGCTCTGCGCATGAGCCAATCGGCGGTGAGCCGGCAGGTATCGGCGCTCGAGAAGGAACTCAACGTGGCGCTGTTTCACCGCCACGCTCGCGGCCTGGTGCTGACCGAGCAGGGCGAAATGCTGTTCGGCACTGCCAGCGAGATCATGAATAAGTTGTCGACGGCCGAAACATTGCTGAGCGACACGACCACCAAGCCGACCGGAGATCTGAAGATCACCGCCCCGGTGGGGCTGGGGTCGGTGTGGGTCACCCAGCGTTTGCGGGAATTTCTCGAGCTCTATCCCGACATTCGCATCGAACTCGTCTTGACCGATGAGCAGTTGGCGATCGCCATGCGCGCCGCCGACGTGGCGATTTGGTCGAGCGAACCGCAGCAAAGCGAGCTTATCAGGCGTCCGTTGTTCAACATGAAACTGCACGCCTTCGCGTCCACAAACTACGTACGCCGCCATGGCACGCCGCAATCCATCGCCGCGTTAGATGGCCATCCGATTATCTCGCTCAGCGGGACCCCGGCCGCGCATCTGTCCGCCATCCACTGGCTGGAAACGGCCGGCCTCGATGGACGGCCACCGCGCAAGCCGGTGTTCGTCGCCAACAACATCATCGCCCTGAAATATGCGATCCGGGCCGGCATCGGCATCGGCCTAATCCCTGACTATCTGACTGAGGAGGAAACCGACCTCGTGCCGGTATTGCGTGAAACGCAACTCCCGACTTTGCCGATCTATTTCGTTTATCCCGAAGAGCTGAAGACCGCCAAAAAAGTTCAGGTGTTTCGGGACTTTCTTGTCGCCAAGGCGCGCCAGTGGCAATACTGAGGAGCTCTGCGAGCTAGCCATGCAGATGCGCATGGCAAACATGCGGCTGACCCTCTTTCCAAATCGCGTGCAACCGGGTCAGATCCGTCAGCTGTGACGGACAGCTATTGAAGGCTACTTACCCTCCCTTCGACGCCTTCAGCCATCCCGTCAGGGATGGTCGGAATGACTTGTGACCGGGCCTCGCGCCCGGTCTTTCTTTTTCCCGCTAGTTTACGGCGGGCGCGCGGGCGGGCTATCAAGGGGCCCTCAGCAATACGGAACCCGTGTTTTGCCATGCCCCAAGCCCATTCCAAGACGCTTTACGATAAGATTTTCGATGCCCACGTCGTGTCCCGCCAGCCGGATGGGACATGCATCCTCTATATCGACCGTCACCTCGTGCACGAAGTGACGAGCCCACAGGCCTTCGAGGGCCTTCGCCTCACCGGGCGTAAGGTGCGCGCACCGGACAAAACCTTGGCCGTGGTGGATCACAATATCGCGACCACGGCGGATCGGGCCGAGGGCATCAAGGATGAGGAGAGCCGCACCCAGGTCGAAACCATGGCCAGAAACGCCAAGGACTTCGGCATCGAGTACTACGACGAACGCGACATCCGGCAGGGGATCGTGCACGTGATCGGCCCCGAGCAGGGATTTACCCTACCCGGGACGACCATCGTTTGCGGCGACAGCCACACCTCGACCCACGGCGCCTTCGGCGCCTTGGCCCACGGCATTGGCACCAGCGAGGTTGAGCACGTACTGGCGACCCAAACGCTCACGCAAAAGAAGGCCAAGAACATGCGCGTGACCGTCGATGGCGCGCTGCCGCCGGGGGTAACGGCCAAGGACATCATTCTCGCCATTATTGGTGAAATCGGCACTGCCGGCGGCACCGGCCACGTCATCGAATATGCCGGTGAGGCCATCCGAGCTCTGTCGATGGAAGGGCGCATGACGGTGTGCAACATGTCCATCGAGGGGGGCGCCCGCGCCGGCATGGTCGCGCCCGACGAAAAGACCTTCGACTATTTGCAGGGCCGACCCAAGGCGCCCGACGGCGCCGCCTGGGACGCGGCAATGAGCTATTGGCAGACCTTGCAATCGGACGCAGAGGCGACGTTTGACCGCGAAGTGAAGCTTGATGCCCGCCGCCTGCCGCCAATCGTGACGTGGGGGACCTCGCCGGAGGAGGTGGCAACCGTCGAAGGCATGGTGCCCGACCCGGCCAAGGTTGCCGATGACGCCAAACGCGCGAAAATGGCCCGCGCCTTGGAATACATGGGTTTGACGCCCGGCACGAAAATCACCGATATCCCCCTCGACGTGATCTGGATCGGGTCCTGCACCAACGGTCGCATCGAAGATCTCCGCAACGTCGCCAAGATCGTTGCCGGTAAAAAGGTCTCTCCTCGCCTGCACTACGCCATGATCGTGCCCGGCTCCGGCTTGGTGAAGCAGCAGGCCGAGCAGGAAGGCCTCCACCGCATCTTTTTGGAGGCTGGTTTTGAGTGGCGGGAGGCGGGCTGTTCGATGTGTCTCGGCATTAAACCCCATCAACTCAAGGCCCGCCCGCGCTGCGCCCCGCCCC